>ERZ1106950.1488-NODE-1488-length-14990-cov-2.713894_pt1 | contig 14990 bp, 12 predicted proteins | sample MGYA00403675_ERZ1106950 | MGnify/ENA primary metagenome ERZ1106950 (study PRJEB35170, sample SAMEA104062410) | human gut metagenome | biome: human gut; feature: human-associated habitat; material: faeces | place: Denmark | collected 2012-06-13 ... | reverse complement strand
TAGAAACGGTAGCCTTCCCTCTCAAGTCCTTCTCTTAGGGCCTCCAGAAGGATCGCCGCATCCTCGGTACTGATCTCACTGGAACTGTGATCCAGAATATGTTTATCTTCATAGTTCTCTTCTTCCTCGGACAGTGTCACCAGATTGCAGCGGAAAGACACATCTGTCGGTGCCATATCCACCCCAATACTCAGTGCCTCCAAAGGGGAACGTCCGGTATAATATTCTTTTGGGTCATATCCGATCACGGAAAGATTCGCCGTATCGCTTCCGGGAGCCATCCCGTCGGGAACAGTCTGCACCATGCCAATCTCTGAAATCTGCGCCATGCGGTCCAGATTTGGAGTATGCGCCTTCTCCAGGGGTGTCATACCGCCCAGTTCTTCCAACGGTTCATCTGCCATCCCGTCACATAAAACAACAACATATTTCATACGCACCTCACCCTTCTACTCTAATCCGGTGGAGAATGGACGGAAATTCTTTCTGGCACTGTTCAAAGTGTCCTTCTGTCATAATTTCTGTCAGAAATCCGAATTCTCCCTCCAACGATTCCACCTGTACAATCTCAATCAGTCCAAATTTACTTTCCAGATGTGCTTTCATTGCCTGTGGATCTCCCTTGATCCGCACAAAGAAACGCTTGCTCGTATCTGAGATCGGAAGCAGTTCCACTTTATCCTGATCCCACATCGTCATAATATTCCGGTTCAAATGCTTTACTTCATCTACAATATCAGAAACAACCGCACTCGCTGTCGGAAGCTTTCCTGCACCGCTTCCGTAAAACATTGCATCTCCGAGTACATTGCCATGTACAAAAATCGCATTAAAGACATCATTTACGCTATACAATGGATGCGAAGAACTCAGCAGATACGGAGCAACGATGGCATGGATATGATCTTCATCCCTTCTGCTGCATGCAAGAAGCTTAATCGTCATTCCCATTGCCTTTGCATACATCATATCTTCTTTTGTAATCTGCGTGATCCCCTCTGTATAAATATCTTCAAAATCCACCTGCTGTCCGGAAATCAAAGATGAAAGAATCGCAATCTTCCGGCATGCAGCATATCCTTCCACGTCCGCTTCCGGATTTCGTTCCGCATACCCTTTTTCCTGCGCCTCTTTTAAAACTTCCTCATAATCTGCTCCTTCATAAAACATCTTACTGAGCATATAATTGGTCGTTCCGTTTAAAATCCCTGTGATTTCTTCAATCTCATCTGCTGTCATTGAAGAATTTAACGGACGGATGATCGGAATTCCGCCTCCGACACTGGCCTCAAACAGAAAATTGATATTTTTCTCCCTTGCAATGGAAAGCAGCTCTGCACCGTGCTTTGCCACCAGTGCTTTGTTGGAGGTCACCACGCTTTTTCCGGCCATCAGGCACTTCTTCACAAAAGTATATGCGGGTTCAATCCCGCCCATTACCTCTACTACGATCTGAATGGAAGGATCTTCTGCGATCACCTGAAAATCATGTACGATTTTTTCCTGAATCGGATCTCCCGGGAAATCTCTCAGATCCAGAATGTATTTTACATGGATCTCATCCCCGGCTCTCTGGTCGATTCGTTCCTTATTGGTCTGTAATACTTCAATGACTCCGGATCCCACCGTGCCATATCCCATAACTGCTATATTTACCATATTCGCCTTCCTTCCTGTTCTTTTTTCTGTATCTGTCCTACTCTTCCGGGTTTTTCGGAGCACTTAAATATGCGTTGATAAACGGATCCAGGTTGCCGTCCAGCACACCGTTCACATTGCTGATCTCCATATTCGTACGGTGATCCTTCACCAGTGTATACGGCTGCATGACATAGGAACGGATCTGGCTTCCGAATCCGATCTCCTTGATCTCACCGCGAATACCGGACACTTTGTCTGCCTGCTCCTGCTGCTTCATCAGATACAGCTTGGCTTTGAGCATCTGCATGGCTTTGTCTTTATTCATGTGCTGAGAACGCTCATTCTGACACTGAACAACAATTCCTGTCGGGAAATGCGTGATACGGATTGCCGAAGAAGTCTTATTGATATGCTGTCCGCCCGCTCCGCTGGAACGATATGTGTCAATCCTGATATCGTCATCATTGATCTCAATATCAATATCTTCCTCAATATCCGGAATCACATCACAGGATGCAAAAGAAGTCTGCCGCTTTCCTGCCGCATTAAACGGAGAAATTCTGACCAGTCTGTGCACCCCTTTTTCAGAGCGCAGATATCCGTAAGCATTCTCTCCTCGTACTTCAAATGTCACGCCTTTGATTCCCGCAACATCTCCTTCCAGATAATCCAGAACTTCTACGGAAAATCCCTTTTTCTCTGCCCATCTGGTGTACATTCTGTAAAGCATGTTTGCCCAGTCACAGGATTCTGTTCCGCCTGCTCCGGCGTGAAGCGTAACGATCGCATGATCTCTGTCATACTCTCCGGTCAGAAGTGTCTGGATCCTCAGCTCTTCAAACTCTCCTTCAAAACGGAGCAGTTCTTCCTCAATCTCCTGCACCGTCTCTTCGTCCTGTTCCTCCTGACTCATCTCAATCAGAAGTCCCAGATCCTCATAATCTGCGTACATCTGCTCAATCTGCTTTACCGAATCCTGAAGACTTTTCAATACCTGCATCGTCTGTCTGGACTGATCCGGATTATCCCAGAATCCCGGCTCCTCGATCGTTCTTTCTAATTCCTCAATTCGTTCTTTCTTTGACGCTAAGTCAAAGTGAATCCCTCAAATCTTTCAGCGGCTCTTCGTATGCACTCAGTCTTACTTTCAGTTCATCTAATAAAACCACCTTGATCACCTCTTTCTTTTTTCAAAAATCTGTTTTAAATCAACATTGACTGTGTATATATTGCAGCACAATGTCTGATGCAGTATACACACAGTCAACAAAATATTCAGGCACTTACCTGGTTACTATTTTCTTCCGCAGCACTGTTTGTACTTCTTGCCACTTCCGCACGGGCATGGATCATTTGGATAAACCTTTTTCTCTTCCCGTTTTTTCGGAGTGTGTGATGCGCTGTCATCTTTGTTTGTTCCGGTCGCCTGTGCCACCTGCTCTCTTTCTACCTTCTGCTCGATCCGGATATGGAATAAGGTACGGATCGTCGTCTCTGCGATGGAATTGGTCATCTCGCCGAACATATCGTATCCCATCATCTTATATTCTACCAGTGGATCTCTCTGTCCGTATGCCTGAAGACCGATTCCCTGACGGAGCTGATCCATATCATCGATGTGATCCATCCAGCGTGTATCGATTGCCTTTAACAGTACCACTCGCTCCATCTCACGCAGCTGCTCTGCTTCCTGGAATTCTGCTTCTTTCTCCTCGTATGCTTTTACAGCACGCTCTTTCAATGTATGCTTGAGCTCTTTCTGTCTCATGTCCTTGACTTCCTCTGCATCCGGCATCTTCAGCATCGGAATCTCCCCGTGAAGTGTCAGCTCCAGTCCTGACAGATCCCATTCTTCCGAATCTGCATCCGGTGCGGCAAAGCGGTCTGTCATATTTTCTACATATTCTGTCATCATATTGTAGATGGTATCTCGCATGCTCTCTCCGTCCAGAACACGACGTCTTTCCTCATAAATGATCTCTCTCTGCTCATTCATAACCTGATCGTATTCCAGCAGATTCTTACGGATTCCAAAGTTATTGCCCTCGATCTTCTTCTGTGCTTTCTCAATCGCACTGGAGAGCATCTTATGCTCGATCTGTTCTCCGTCCTCTACACCAAGTGTGTTGAATACACTCATCAGACGTTCAGAACCAAACAGACGCATCAGATCATCCTCCAGAGAAATGTAGAAACGGGATTCTCCCGGATCTCCCTGTCGTCCGGAACGTCCGCGCAGCTGGTTGTCAATACGTCTGGATTCATGACGCTCTGTACCGATGATCTTAAGACCTCCGGCCTCTCTTGCAGCATCATCCAGCTTGATATCCGTACCACGTCCGGCCATGTTGGTCGCAATCGTGACTGCTCCGTGCTGTCCCGCATCTGCCACGATTTCTGCTTCCAGTTCATGATACTTGGCATTCAATACCTTATGCTGAATTCCTTCTTTTTTCAGCATTTTGCTGAGCAGCTCTGAAACCTCGATCGTGATCGTACCAACCAGGACCGGCTGTCCCGTTGCATGCGCTTCTTTCACGGCTTCAACGACTGCGTGGTATTTTTCCTGTTTTGTCTTATATACTGCGTCTTCGAGATCTTTTCTCTGAACCGGACGGTTGGTCGGGATCTCTACAACGTCCATTCCGTAAATATCACGGAACTCTTTTTCCTCAGTCAAGGCAGTACCTGTCATACCGCTCTTCTTCTCATACTTGTTGAACAGGTTCTGGAATGTAATAGTTGCCAGTGTCTTGCTCTCTCTTCTGACCTTCACATGCTCTTTTGCTTCGATCGCCTGATGCAGTCCGTCCGAATACCGTCTTCCCGGCATGATACGTCCGGTGAACTCATCCACGATCATAACCTCTCCCTCCTGAGTCACCACGTAATCCTGATCGCGGAACATCAGGTTATGCGCACGCAGCGCCAGAATGATGTTGTGCTGGATCTCCAGATTCTCCGGATCTGCCAGGTTCTCGATATGGAAGAAGTTTTCTACCTTCTTCACACCGTCTTCTGTCAGATTGACAACCTTTTCTTTCTCGTTGACAATAAAATCTCCGGACTCTTCAATATCTTCTCCCATGATCGCATTGATCTTGGAAAACTCACCGCTTGCTTCTCCTCTTTCCAGCTGGCGTGCCAGAATATCGCATGCCTCATACAATTTTGTAGATTTATTACTCTGTCCGGAAATGATCAGCGGAGTTCTGGCTTCATCGATCAATACGGAGTCAACCTCATCGATAACCGCAAAGTTCAGCCCTCTTTGTACAAGCTGTTCCTTGTAGATCACCATGTTGTCTCTCAGATAATCAAATCCCAGTTCGTTGTTCGTTACATATGTAATATCACAATTATATGCCGCGCGGCGCTCATCATTGTCCATATCATTGAGAACCACACCGACTGTCAGTCCCAGAAATTCGTGTACTTTTCCCATCCACTCGGCATCACGCTTTGCCAGATAATCATTGACTGTGACAATGTGAACGCCTTTTCCTTCCAGCGCATTCAGATATGCCGGAAGTGTGGATACCAGTGTCTTACCTTCACCTGTACGCATCTCTGCGATACGTCCCTGATGCAGGATGATACCGCCGATCAGCTGTACCCGGTAATGGCGCATCCCCATACTTCAGATCGGACTGCATATGCCTCCGGGAGAATATCATCCAGTGTCTCTCCCTCTTTGAGACGTTCTTTAAACTCTCTTGTCTTATCCTTTAATTCCGCATCCGAAAGCGCTTTCATCTCTGGCTCCAGCGCCTCAATGCCATCCACAATCGGATAGATTCTCTTCAGCTCGTGCTGGCTGTGAGTCCCGAAAATTTTATCCATTAAACCCATAATCTGCAATCTGCTCCTTGTCTAAATTTACTCTGCCTACCATTCTATCACTAACTTTCCATGAATTCAACCAATTCATGTTTTTGTTCCGCTTTGTTTACATTTCATTTACAAACGGAGCAGATTTTTATAAGGAATTGTCCCTCCAAACAGATCCAGTGCACTTCCGATCGTAAAATCCAGCTTTCCATGTCCAAGTTTTTTAAATTTTTCCAGCTCTTTCATACTTCCGATTCCGCCCGCATAAGTAACAGGAATCCCTTCCCATCTGCCAAGCAGTTCCACAAGTTCTCCTTCCACTCCGGAAGATTTTCCTTCCACATCCACACCGTGTACCAGAAATTCATCACAGTACTGCGCCATTTCATCAAGCAATTCCTCTGACAGTTTTTCTCTGGTAAACGTCTGCCACCGGTTTGTCACGATATAATAGTCATTCCCCTTTTTCCGGCAGCTCAGATCCAGAACTATTCTCTCTTTTCCGACCATATCTTTCAGTCGTCTCAAACGGCTGCGATTCACCTCTCCTTCACGAAATATATAAGAGGTTACGATCACATGGCTGGCACCTGCATCCAGATATTCTTCTGCATTTTCCGCCGTGATACCGCCGCCGATCTGCATCCCTCCCGGATATGCCGAAAGCGCCAGAAGCGCCTGCGCTTTCGTTGCCTCAAAATATTCGGAATCTCTGGAATTGAGCAGAATGATATGCCCGCCTTTGAGTCCATCCTGTTTATATTTTTCTGCATACCAGGCTGCATCCTGTTCTGAAGTAAAATTGGTCTGTGCCATATCGCCTTCATCTTTTAAGCTGCCGCCGACGATCTGTTTTACTTTTCCGTTATGTATATCAATACAAGGTCTGAACTTCATCACAATTCTCCTTTTATAGAAAAGTGCTGCAAAAACTTCTTCTGCAGCACTTGTTTATCCGGTATTCAAAACCTACTTGTTATTCTCCCGGTTCTGTGCGTTATGATCTTTGGTCATTCCATCCGCAGCATCATCTACCGCATCCGTGGCTCCCCTTGTCAGATCATCCACTCCATTGGTCACACCATCCACTACATCATTCACACCGTCTGTGACATCATCCACCACGTTGTCTGCCTTTCCGTTACTGTTGTCATCTGTACGGTTTTCATTTCTGTCTGTCTTGTCATTGTTGTCCTTTGTTTTGTCAGTTGCATCATTCATTGTTGTATCGTTCTGTGTATCTCTTCTGTTTCCACATGCAGTCGTACCCAGAAGCATACAGGTACACATCAGCAATACAAGCAGTTTTTTTCTGTTTTTCATAATCTTCTTCCTTTCATAAAATATAGTCTTACACTGTTAAGTTTTCCTTTTTTTAATATTTTATGAATGGAATTTTTTTCTTTTTTATGCTCTTGGTCCTGCTGATTTCCTCAGTTTTTCCAATGCTCTTGACTCCAGCTGACGGATCCGTTCTCTGGTCACGCCGAGTATCTGTCCGGTTTCTTCGAGCGTATGTACATTACCGTCCTCCAGACCGTAGCGGAGTCTTAAGATTTTCTGCTCTTTTTCTGTCAACGTAGAAAGCATCTCCTGCACTTCTTCTTTCTGTACTAGTGCCGCAACAGCCTCCTCAGGAGTCGGTTCCTGTGTATCTTCAATAAAGTCTTCCAGACTGCTGTCCTCTTCGTCTCCCACCGGAGTCTCCAGAGAAACCGGATTTTTGATATAGCTCTGCATGCGCTCTACTTCTTCTGTTGTCATATGCAGCTCTTTTGCAATCTCCTCTGCAGCAACTTCACGCCCGAGTGTCTGTTCCATCTTCCGCTCTGTTTTGCTGATCTTATTCATATTCTGAGCTACACGGACCGGCACGCGAATCTCTCTGGACTGGGAATCCAGCGCCCGCAGAATGGCTTCTTTGATCCACCATACCGCATAGGTGGAAAATTTACTGCCCTTTGTGTAGTCAAATTTTTCCACTGCACGCATCAGACCGATATTACCTTCCTGGATCAAATCCATAAACTGCATTCCTTTTCCGGCATAATGCTTTGCCACTGCAACCACCAGACGCAGATTTGCTTCCTCCATCTTTCGTCGTGCTTCTGTATCTCCTTCTGCGATCTGTCTGCCAAGCTCCAGTTCTTCCTCTGCTGTAAGCAGCGGGATCCTGCCGATCTCTTTTAAATAAATCTTTAACGGTTCCGTCATATCCACCGAATCCGGCACCAGATCCTCTGTTTCTGCTCCCAGATTCAGTTCTTCCCCCAACAGTTCCTTTTCTATCTCTTTACTCATATATTTTCATGCCTTTCTTTTCACGTAAATCTCTGCTTATAGTTTTTCAATCACCTGACCGCTTCTGTAGGCTGCAAGCAGCGACTCCAGATCTGCTACCTGCTCTTTTAACTCGGTGCCGATATCTGTATTTCCAACGAGACGGCGTTCTGTCACCCGTTTCACTACCATGTAATCCGAATGAATATCGCTTCCCTTTTCCACCGCAGCCTCTTTCGACTCAAAAGGCTCATGGGCAACCAGAACAAGACCATAGGAGTTGTAGACAAGGGTATACCCTGCAATTCCCGTCTCTTTCTGATACGCCCTGGAAAAACCTCCATCGATGACCAGAACTTTCCCATTACACTTGATCGGACTTTCTCCGTTTTTACATTTTACAGGAACGTGCCCGTTGACAATGTGGGCTCCCTCCGGGTGCAGTCCGAACTCTTCCAGAATCTCGTCTACCACCGCTTCTTTTTCCAGAAGTTCGTAATACGGATTCTTTTTCTCCAGATGCGTCTCTTTTGCCTCGATAAAATACCGCTCAAAGGTCGCCATCTTGTCTTTTCCGAACAGCGGAGAATCCGGATGCTGCCAGATGCACCACATGATATTCTTTCCTTGCTCTTTTTCCTGTTCATCCAGCGCGAAAAAGCCTTTTCTTACATAGCCTTCCAGCGCATCATACAGACTTTTCCCACGGAAGCTTTTTCCACAGAGCTGTACTTCCTTTAAAGATCCGTCCTCTCTAAGCGGTACGCATCCGTGATACAAAAGATTGTTGTTATACACCTTGTATAATCCACCTTTTGCAAGCAAAAACCGCATATGATCCTGCAGCTTTTCACATCCTGCAAATGCTTTTTCCAGGCGTTCCATAATCTCCTCTTCCTCTTCGGTCAGTTCATACGGAGCTGCCGGATCAATGGTCGGAAAGCTATCATCTTTTAACGGATATTCTTTTCCATCCAGCAGGATCGTGCCTTTTTTATAATCAATCCTGTGCAGCAGTGCACGTTCTTCCATCTGAAATTCCGGATGCTGAAGAATCAGTTTTCCTTCTACCTTAAACTGTATCACGGAAATCGCCTTGTGCATCCGAAGATTCATCTCCATCTCCGCCTTTTGCAGGCGTTCGCTTCCTTTGCGCCTGAAACAGGTACAGGGGTCGTCCCCATAAATGCGAAGTGCAAAATTCGCCAGAGGCAGAAGATTGATCCCGTATCCGTCCTCCAGAATATCCAGATTCCCATAACGGGCACAGATCCGGATCACATTGGCAATGCAACCTCTTTGCCCTGCTGCCGCACCCATCCAGAGCACATCATGATTGCCCCACTGAATGTCCACTGAATGATAGGTCATCAGCTTATCCATGATAATATGCGGGCCCGGTCCCCTGTCATAAATATCACCGACAATATGTAAATGATCGATCACAAGCCTCTGGATCAGATCTGCGATCGCACAGATAAATTCTTCTGCCCTGCCGATCCGGATGATTGTCTGAATGATCTCATTATAGTAGGATTCCTTGTCATGAAGCTCCGCCTTTTCCGTGATCAGTTCTTCTATGACATAAGCAAAATCTTTCGGAAGTGCCTTGCGTACTTTAGAACGGGTATACTTACTGGCTGCCCGTTTGCTCACCTCGATCAGGCGGTACAGCTGAATTTTATACCAGTCTTCCATATGCTTCTCGGTCCGCTTTACCTGCTCTGTCTTCTCTTTTGGATAATAGATCAAAGTAGCCAGTTCCTGCTTTTCCCGCTTCCCAAGCGTATATCCAAATACATCCTCGATTTTGCTTCGCACCGCACCGGATCCATTCTTCAGCACATGGGAAAACGCCTCCCATTCCCCATGAATGTCCGTCAGAAAATGCTCGGTTCCTTTCGGAAGATTCAAGATCGCCTGCAGATTGATGATCTCTGTAGAAGCCGCCGCGATCGTCGGATACAGATCCGACAGCCGCTCCAGATATCTTGTCTCTAATTCTTTCATGACACTCCCCGCTCTTTACTCAAACTCTGATTAAAACTGAATCACATCACTCATATCATACATGCCGGCTGTTTTTCCCGCCAGGAACTTGGCTGCTTCCACCGCGCCTTTTCCAAACACGCTTCTGGAATATGCTGTATGCTTAAATTCGATCACTTCATCCATTCCTGCAAAGATCACCTCATGCTCTCCCACGATTGTTCCGCCGCGAACCGCTGAAATTCCGATTTCTTTCTCTTCTCTTTTTTTGCGGTACTGGCTTCTGTCATATACATACGTATATTCATGATCCAGTGCTTCATTGACAGAATCCGCAAGCGCCAGTGCAGTACCGCTTGGAGCATCCACTTTCTGGTTGTGATGACGCTCTACCAGCTCAATATCATATCCCGCCGGCGCCAGTACTTTTGCGGCATCTTTCAAGAGCTTCATCAGCAGATTGATCCCCATGGACATATTCGCTGATTTTAAAACAGCTATCTGCTCTGCTGCTTTTTCTACTTTTTCAAGCTGTGCTTCAGAAAGTCCCGTGGTACAAAGTACGACCGGAAGCCGTCTGTTCACACAATAGTCCAAAAGTCCGTCCACTGCTGCCGCATTGGAAAAATCGATCACTACGTCTGCCTCTGCATCACACGCTTCCATCGATGAAAACACCGGATACGGATTCTGCACTCCCTGAAACTGATCCACTCCTGCTACAATCTCCACTTTACTGTCTGCTTCCGCAATTTTTGTGATCACCTGTCCCATTTTTCCATTGCAGCCATGCATGATTATCTTTATCATCCTGATTTCCTCCTCGTTCTGTATCTTTCATTTTCCACACCGGAAAACGTTATTCTTTCACGCTATACCGATCCGGACTTTTCAATACACGCCTGCAAAAGACAGACTTTACCCGGATGGGTATACAAAAAAGGATATCACATTCTGGCTATTTGCTCAATCTATGATATCCTTTTAACAATTTTTTATGCTAACTGAATTCCGAACTCCTGCATTGCTTTTTTCAGCTGCACGGTATGCGCTTCACTCAGCTCTGTCAGCGGCATTCTCAATCCGCCGACTTCCATTCCCATCAGATTCACTGCTTTTTTCACCGGAATCGGATTCACTTCGCAGAACAGTGCCTCAATCAGAGGAAGTGCCTTCAGCTGTAATGCCCTGCTTCCCGCAATATCTCCCGCAAAGAAGCTTGCACAGATATCATGTGTCTCTCTCGGAGCCACATTGGACAATACAGAAATCACACCTTTTCCGCCCAGTGACAGGATCGGAACGATCTGATCGTCATTTCCAGAATATACATCCACTTTCCCGTCTGTCAGCTGCAAGATCTTCGCTACCTGTGAGATATTTCCGGATGCTTCCTTGACTGCCACAATGTTGTCAGTCTCTTTCGCCAGTGTCGCTACGGTGGATGGCTCAATATTCACTCCGGTTCTGCTCGCTACGCTGTACAAGATGATCGGCGCTTTTGTCTCGGCCGCGATCGCCTTATAATGCGCAATCAGTCCCGTCTGTGTCGCTTTATTATAATATGGGGTTACAAGAAGTACGCCATCTGCACCGCTCTCGGCTGCTTCTCTTGACATCTCGACTGCAGTCCGTGTACAGTTGGAACCTGTTCCTGCAATGACCGGAATCCGTCCTTTCGTCTGTCTGATCGTAAACTTGATGCAGTCCATATGCTCCTCTTCCGTCAATGTAGACGATTCCCCTGTTGTACCGCAGATCACAATACTGTCGGTACCGTTATCACAATGAAACTGGATCAATTCGTCCAGCTTTTCATAATTCACACTTCCATCTGCATGAAATGGTGTAATAATCGCAACTCCTGCTCCTGTAAAAATTGACATATTTATCCTCCTGACCTTGTCGATTCTCTACTCAGTAATGTTTATGAAATTTTATCATTATTCAGAAGTGATGTCAACGATGGGAATATGAAAAACGTCCTATTCCATGCACTCCAGCTTGCTCACAGATACTTCATAGGCTGTTCGTGTCTGTGTTTCGGTCTCGGAAATTTTCTTCACATAATCTCTGCTCTGGATTCTTCCCAGTATCTGTACATGCTCTCCCACTTCAAATCCGGACGCATACCGTGCATTTCTTCCCCAGCAGATACACGGAATGTAGTCCGATTTTCCGTACGGACGGTTCACCGCCAGAAGCAGGTCCGCGATTTCCCGTCCAAGCGGTGTTTTCCTGTACACCGGCTTTTTACAGATATACCCCTCCAGCAGAATGTGATTTGTTTTCGCCCCATCCAGTTCCTCGTCAATAAATTCTACCTCTCTTACAAACACAGACAGCACCAGGCGGTTTTTCTGTTCTTCATGCCGGTTATAAGAACGGAACTGCCCGGATACCTTGATCGCCTCTCCTGTATAATCCTGCGTCACATCGATCAGACGTTCTGAGATCATGAGAGGAATCCGGTCATTTGAATTACTCAGACGCTTCACAAGCACATCCGCCATATAGAATCCCTCTCCGAACACCTCGTGGCTGTATGTAAACCCGGATGCCACAACTCCCATGATGGTTACCTGATTGTTTTCAATAATCTTATCTGACATAATTTGTAGTACTCCCTTCCTCGTATGTGGTATTTTATATTTTTGAGTCAACTTAAGTCTATGACATCATACCGCAGTTTAGACCCGATTGTCCGAAAAACCGTTCGACAAAATCTATCGACAATTTTTTTATTTGCCTGTCACAAGAGTACTTGTAAAATCTGAAATTTATGATAGAATGAAAAAGTTGTAACAAGAGAACACACATTAACATAAGTAGGAAAGAGTGTAAAATTATGAAAACAAAACGTGAAGATGTTAGAAATATTGCCATTATCGCTCATGTTGACCACGGAAAAACAACACTCGTGGATGAGCTCTTAAAACAAAGCGGTGTATTCCGCGAAAATCAGGATGTTGCGGAACGTGTCATGGACTCCAACGATATTGAAAGAGAACGTGGAATCACGATTCTCTCCAAAAATACTGCAGTCTATTACAAAGGAACCAAGATCAACATCATCGATACGCCCGGACATGCGGACTTCGGCGGTGAAGTAGAACGTGTCCTGAAAATGGTAAACGGTGTCGTACTTGTAGTCGATGCCTTTGAAGGCGCCATGCCGCAGACCAAATTCGTACTGAGAAAAGCACTGGAATTAGACCTTCCGGTTATCGTCTGCATCAATAAGATCGACCGCCCGGAAGCCCGCCCGGATGAAGTGATCGATGAGATCCTGGAGCTTTTCATGGAACTGGATGCTTCTGACGAGCAGCTGGACTGCCCGTTTGTCTATGCTTCCGCAAAATCAGGAATTGCGGTCCTTGACCTTTCTGACGAAGAAAAAGATATGCAGCCATTGTTTGAGACGATCCTCGAATACATCCCGGCTCCGGAGGGCGATCCCGAGGCACCGACACAGATGCTGATCAGTACCATTGATTACAATGAATACGTCGGACGGATCGGAGTCGGAAAAGTAGACAACGGAACGATTCGTGTCAATCAGGATATGCTCCTTTTAAACCATCACGATCCGGACAAGCAGCAGAAAGTCAAGATCAGCAAACTGTATGAATTTGACGGTCTGAACAAAGTAGAAGTAAAAGAAGCCACGATCGGTTCTATTGTAGCGATTTCCGGTATTTCCGATATTTCCATCGGAGACACCCTCTGCTCTCCTGAGAATCCGGAAGCCATTCCATTCCAGAAGATTTCCGAACCGACGATCTCCATGCAGTTCATCGTCAATGACAGCCCGTTTGCAGGAAGAGAAGGAAAATTCGTTACTTCCCGTCACCTGCGCGACCGTCTTCTGCGCGAACTGAACACCGATGTCAGCCTGCGTGTGGAAGAGACGGAGAACGCCGACAGCTTTAAAGTATCCGGACGAGGCGAGCTTCACCTTTCTGTCCTGATCGAGAATATGCGCCGTGAAGGATACGAATTTGCGGTAAGCAAAGCAGAAGTTTTATATCACACAGATGAAAACGGCAAAAAATTAGAACCAATGGAGCTTGCCTACGTGGATGTACCGGAAGAATTTACCGGAACTGTCATCGACAAACTGAGTCAGAGAAAGGGAGAGCTTCAGAACATGGGCGTTTCCAGCGGCGGTTATACAAGACTGGAATTTCTGATTCCTGCCCGCGGACTCATCGGATACCGTGGAGAATTTATGACCGATACCAAAGGAAACGGAATCCTCAACACAAGCTTTAACGGATATGCGCCGTATAAAGGAGATATCCAGTATCGCAAACAGGGATCTCTGATTGCATTTGAGACCGGTGAGTCTGTCACTTACGGACTCTACAGCGCACAGGAACGCGGTACTTTGTTTATCGGACCTGGTGAAAAAGTCTATGCCGGAATGGTCATCGGACAGAACGGAAAAGCAGAAGACATCGAATTAAACGTCTGCAAGACAAAGCATCTGACCAACACCCGTTCCTCCAGTGCAGACGAAGCGCTCCGCTTGACACCGCCTCGTATTTTGAGCCTGGAAGAAGCACTGGACTTTATCGATACCGATGAGCTTCTGGAGGTAACACCGGAAACACTGCGTATCCGCAAAAAAATCCTGGATTCCAGAATGCGTAAACGCAGCAATTTGAAATAATCAGGAGACAACCATGAAAAAATATGCCAATGCCTTTTTGAAATGGATCACTTCAATCCTGGAAGTTGTCATCGCTTTGATCCTTGCAGTTACAATTATCATCATGACCTTTCAGCTGATCCTCTCATTTCAGCATTTGTCAGACCTGAATCAGTATCCAAATTATGACGATATGCTGACTACCTGTTTTAACCTGATCATCGGTGTGGAAATGATACGTATGCTGTATCTCCACACCCCGATCACAGTATTTGAGGTTCTGCTCTTTGCCATCGCAAGACAGATCATCATCGAGCATGGATCACCGCTCAACAGTCTGATCGGCGTAATCGCCATTGCAATTTTATTTGCCACAAGAAAATTTTTGTTTATGACTTTTGATGAGTCTGAAAAGATTATTTTCCGTTCCTCTCAGAAAGTCAAATATATCAATCGTCTGATCCATGTCCACATTCCTTATGAGAATGATGAGACACTGCTGGATGTGCTGTTAAAGAAGATGAAGGAAGATGAAATTGAGATCGGAGTCGGTGCCTGCACTTACTTTTCTGATTTCGGTCTGCGCATCGTTAAG
>ERZ1106950.1481-NODE-1481-length-15055-cov-13.357533_pt1 | contig 15055 bp, 17 predicted proteins | sample MGYA00403675_ERZ1106950 | MGnify/ENA primary metagenome ERZ1106950 (study PRJEB35170, sample SAMEA104062410) | human gut metagenome | biome: human gut; feature: human-associated habitat; material: faeces | place: Denmark | collected 2012-06-13 ... | reverse complement strand
GATATTGGACAAGGAATACGTACGGCAGGAGAGGATATACGAAAGGCAGTCAAGATAGCCCTGGAAGCAATTTAATACGGCTGCCGGGCGCAGCATTAAATATTTTGCTATAGGAAGACGCAACTGGCTGTTCTCCACGTGGGGCAGAGGCCAGTGCAACGGTCTCCGGACGATTGCCGCAGCAAACTAAAAAAGTAATAGTCAGACTTTCCCTCAGTATATCACTGGGGGATTTCTTTAGTTTATCAAGGTACTGATGGTTACCTACTTACGTATGAAATTGCATACTGGAACACATTCAGGTTGTTCGCTTTGGCTGTTTCGATGATACTGTACATGACTGCACTGGCTCCAGCTCCATTCTCACTGGGTATGGGGAATTTAATTTGTTTGTTTTTCGACTGCTTCGTCATGGGTGGATCCTTGTCACTTTTCTAAAGATTATGATTAGATGCTGACAAATTATTTGATGGACTATATTGCCTACAACTTTCACGATTAGCTAAATAATATGGTAGGTTCATCACAATAGGGAGACAATGTCCGCCTTCAATCCGGTCAATCAAAATTTTTGCAGTCATTTGTCCCATCTCCTCTACTGGCATGTGAATAGTTGTCAGCATAGGAGAAAGATATTGGGCTGTATCAATATCATCAATACTAATGATTGATACATCATCTGGAATTTTATGCCCGGTTTCCTGAATAGCTCTCATGGCCCCGATGGCGGTTACGTCGTTGCAGCAAAAGAGTGCAGACACGTCAACATTGCGGTCAATCAATTTTTTTGCCCCACAGTAGCCTCCTTCTGATGAAAGCGGGACATTTACAACGTATTCTTTTTTCAATGGTAGTCCAGAGGCATTCAGTGCAGAGCAGTAACCAGTATAACGATTTTCATACTTAGTTTCACCAATATAACCAATTCGCGAGTGACCAAGATTTATAAGGTAACTCATTGCGGTCAAAGCCGCCTGATATCCATCACTAATAATTTGATCATATTTGGCTTCTAAAAGATTCAATCCGGTATACACAACGCAGTTGAAATACTTCTTTAGGAAACTGAGCGTCTGCTTACTGCATCTTCCCAAAATGGCAACTCCATCGACATGATTGTCTGTGATGAGTCGAAGTACGTTGGGATGATGAATGTCAATCGCCGTAAAGGAATATTTAAGAATATAGTTACGCTTAAACGCCTCTTGCTCAATGCTTCTTGCAAGAGTAGAGAAAAAAAGATCCGATTTAGAATCTTCTGCTCTGGCAAATAGACATGCAATTGAGTGGGATATGTGAGGCGAGTTAGCTCCTTTCATTTTTAAGTCGCGTGCTGAACTGTTAGGAACGTATCCGGTTCGTCGGACGATTTCCCAAAGTCTTTCTTGAACCTCTTTGCTAGCGGCGCTAGTGCTATTCTTATTAATAACACGAGAAACAGTAGAGATGGATACGCCGGCTTCTTTAGCAATTTCCTTTAATGTCATAAACTAATCACCCTTTATCTATTATTACTCAAATTATACTTTACCATAAGTATACAGGAAGGATAAACAAAATGCTATATAATGATCATCAAACATTTGTGTGATTATTCTTGCGCGATGAAATCGCGCTTCCGGAAATCTGGAAATCAGATAACCGGAAGACGGAAATCATCTCTTGCGAGTTTACTCGCGTAGGTTCTTATCTAATCCATACACCTCACGCATTGATCTGTCTTTTTCAGGATCGATGCTGGTGATGTTGATAACATAGCTGTCGTGAGCAATACGGTCTATGATGGCATCGGCAAGAGGGCTTGCATCCCCACCAAGCTGGTCATACCACTCGGAACGCTCATACTGGGAGCAGAAGATGGTGGATGATTTCTTCCGCCTCCTGTGCAGGAGTTCGAAGATATCACGTTGTTCTGCCTCCGTCGGCTTCAGCAGGAGCCACTCATCAAGAATCAATACCAAGGGGTTGGCATATTTTGCCATTACCTTCTTATAAGTGCCGTCAGTCCGAGCCAGCTCCAAGTCGATGAGCAGATCGGGGAGGCGGACGTATCGGGTATTGAAGTACTGCTTACAGGCCTCCATGCCGAACGCACAAGCCATGTAGGTCTTGCCGCAGCCTGTTGCACCGGTGATGAACAGGTTCCGGTGTTCAGTGATATATTCGCAGTGATTATTCCGGGGCTCTTTGAGCCACCTGTCCGGACTTTGAGAGCCACCGTTCTGGAGAATGGGAGCCACAGATTCCGGTAATTCAGAGCCAGCTTTGGCTCTATTACATACAGTTTCCTTTATACTGTAGATACACACTTTGGTGTGAATACAGATAAAGGAGGTCACCATTATGACCAAATATCGTGAAATCCTTCGCTTAAAAAGCCTGGGATTCAGTGACCGGAACATCGCACACAGCTGTAGCGTGTCCCGAAATACTGTCGCTAAAGTCACCAAAAGGGCTGCGGAAATAAATCTTTCCTGGCCATTGGATTTTGACATGACCGACAGTGCCCTTGAGGAACTTTTGTTTCCCAAGGATAAGTCAGCCACCAATCGACGGATGCCTGACTTTGACTACATCCGTAAAGAACTGTTACGGAACGGAGTTAACAAAAAGCTTCTCTGGATGGAATATTGTGAAGAATGCCGTATAAACGGCGAAGAACCACTTATGTATTCCCAGTTCTGCTATTACATGAGGAAAAACGCAGGGCAACCATGCATATCCAGCGGAAGCCCGGTGAACAGATCCGAAGTGGACTGGGCGGGAGATCCTGCCCACATCATTGATCCGGATACCGGTGAGATCACCGATGTATGGGTTTTTGTAGGAGTTCTGACCTACAGCCAGTATGCGTTTGTAAAAGCCTACATGGATGAAAAGACAAACAACTGGATCAAAGCACACATCCAGATGTTTGAGTTTTTCGGCGGCGTTACACCGATGTTGGTCTCTGATAACTGCACAACAGCAGTGAATCATGCCAAAAGCGATTGGTATACAACGGCTTTAAATACCACATACCATGAAATGGCGGAGCATTATAATCTTGCCATTGTTCCGGCGAGAGTCCGGAAACCCAAGGATTATCGGCGAAAAAATGTTATCGGCAATCTCAGACTGAAAAAGCGCAATAACCGTATTTTCAGACTGAATCGCTGTTTTTGATTGCCGATAATTATTTATTCCAGACCGCAGAAATGGAGCAGATATTCTTCTTTGCCTTCCCATTTCTTCTCTGGATAAGATACGACGTTGCCGTCGGAGTCTTTCGCTGGCAATGCTTCCTGATCCACAGAACGAAGTGCGGCTGCCATTGCCTCATTGTCTGCATGAGCGTAGATCGATGTTGAATCGATTGATGAGTGCCCCAGAAAGTCCTTGATATAAGAAAGAGGTATGCCTGCTTTGAACATTGCCATTCCTATACTGTGGCGAAAAACATGACAGTGGAGTCCCTTCGGAAAAGACGGATCAACTTCATGCAGTCCTTTTGCATAGGATGCGAGAAACGAATTCACTGTTCTGGAGGCCATTTTCGTATGTTGACCATTATGGATCGTATAAAAAAGATAATCCTGATTATTTCTACCTGGATGAAATTCATTGAGATAAGCATCCAGATGCGGCAGGACTTCTGCAGGAAGAGGATTATACCGGGTTTTGTTTCCTTTCCCATGAAGCCGAATCTGTACACTTGCCCCGTTGCGAATGATGTCATCCAGCTTCATATTGACCAGTTCTTCAATCCTGCCTCCGGTTTCATAGGCGTGGATCATGAAGTACTGATTACGGCGCCCATTCCGTGTTGATATATCCGGCCAGGAGAAGATAGATTCAAGCTGTTCAGGTTTCAGGTATTCAAGCTTAGGGTCAGTTTTCCCTTTGAAACGGCGGATTGATTTCACTTTCAGATATAATTCTGATAACGTGGCATCTTCTTCGCTGCAGTAACACAGGAATGACTTGATTGCTGAAAGCCTGAGATTTATTGTGTTGATTGCTTTTGACTCGCTGTCTCTTAGCCAGATGCAGAAATCATAAACCATTTCTTTTGTAAAGCAGTGAAATCCTACTTTATCAAACGGGATCTCTTTCTGTGAGCGCAGGTATTGGCGATATTGATCCAGCGAATCAGTATAGTTTTTAACAGTAGCCTCTGTGAACTTACGTTGTACGATCAGATATTTATGCAGAAAATCCCGGAGAAGTTCATAAAAGTAAAGCTCTGATTTTTTAATCTTCATACGGCACCTCCGGCAGTATGGAAGCATTCACAGGTCGCATACGCGATTCAAACTCAGGATAGAATGACTCTGACAATGTAAGATAATAATCCGTGTCTGCAAAGTTGGAGTGGCCCATGAACTCACTCAGATAAGGATACAATGCATTTAAATCCGCATGCTCACTGACCCATTTATTCAACCTGTAAACACAGTAGGAATGGCGAAAATCATGGACTCTGGGCGGATTCCCCTTGGTCATGGCTGCTTCTGGAAGAGGATCCCAGAATTCATGGAACCATGCGCACAAGGTAGACTTGCTGTAATAATCGCCAAACGGATTCGGAAAGAATGCTGTCCTGTCAGGGTATGTATCCCTGATGATACGGTCATATCGACATAGCAGATCCAGCATGTCATCGCTGACGAAAACAATACGGGCTTCCCATCCTTTGGATTCCCTGATAAAAATCTTTCCCGTAGAAAGATCGATATCATCGGTGTGTAAAAGCCTGGCTTCCGAGGCTCTAAGGCCACAGGTATAAATGAGCCGAAAGATAACAGGTATTACATAGCAGCGTAAAGGTGAAAAAAGTGATCTTTTACAGCTATCTATGGAAGCAAAGAAGGATTTTAACTCTGCTTCCGTAAAAATGTGGGCATCATACCGTATCTGCTTTCTTGGTATCCCACCAGGAATGATATACGCAGACTTCCCAGTTCCTACAAGGTATTTGGCGAACTGGCGGACAGGAGTTACCCGTCTGAGCAGTGTGTTCTGATGCAGCACGGAACATTTCCTGATCCATGCATCACATATTTCTTTGGATAGGGTACTGCTGTCCGGATAATCCTCTGCAATCATGGTATCAAGATAGCCCAATACCTTTGCTGAAGTATTATAAGGGTATCCAGATGCTCTTTTCTGGGAGATGAAGGCTTCAAAATCAGCACAAAGTTTGCTGCGAAAAACAGGATCAGACAAAGCGATCACCTTCTTCCCAGTATTTCTGCCCGATCTGGGAGAAATCAAGCGGACATTCCTTTAACATCTGTTCTTCCATTGACAGATATGGTTTGTCTGATTCTTTGGAAACATGGCCAAGGACATCTGTAATTACCTGATGAGGTATCTTGTTTAAAAGCAGTTTGTGCGTTAGCGTATACCGGCAAACATGTACTCCGCGGCTGTCCCTGTTGACAGTTTGGATTTCGGCCTTATCAAACAGTTTGGAACTTACCATGTACATAGACTCAAGCTTTTTATAAGGTGCCTGCATTCATACGAAAACATATGGAGTTTTTTCTGCTTCTGCAGGCCGCTCATTCAGGATATAGTCCATGATGGCATTCCCGACATCCTCAAGCTACGGAAGGCACATAGTCACACCGGTTTTTTCCTGTTCCAGTATGATCTGGTCATTTTTCCAGTCAATCTGACTGAAACGGAGACAGCAGATATCAATATCCCGCAATCCGAGCCGGAATCCCAGCCGCATCATTGCTTTTGTACGAAACGGAGCTTCCTCCATTGTGCGAAAAAGCTTTTCTTCATCTGAAGCGGTTATATATGGCCTTAAATGTGTGTTTTTATATGCGGGAGTCAGGACCATTCCTGAAAAATCCGTAGGAATAAACCCGGCTGCATACAGATATGACAGGATCTGCCGTATGATGGAAAAACAGTTCCCCGGCTGTTCAGGCAAAGCCGTTCTGACAGAAGGACAAGCATAGACTGAACCTGTGAAGGCTGCAGTTCATCGAGTCCGTTAACATCAGAAACTCCTATTCCTTCGATGAAAGATCTGAAAGCATAGTCGTAAAGAGCAATGGTTTTCTTTTTGAAGTTTCTGGTTCGCAGAAAAGTAAGATACTGTTGGCGGAGTGCTTCCAGAGTATCATCAGAGCAGCGTGTTTTCTTGGAAAGAAACAGTTTCCATTGAAAACAGCCGGTATCCGCCACTTCAAGCAACACACAGACAGAACGGCGTCGGATTTTTCTTTTCCATTCGTGCAAGGAGCCGTCCTGTTGCTTTTGGGTTGTATTTTCAACGAAAGCAATACAGGATTTCCGAATGAATACGGTACTCTGGGAAAGATAGAGAAAAGTATATAACTCCCGCCATGCCTGTATGTACTGCCATCTGGTAGATGCGGAAAGATGGAGATAGATCATTTCACTTTCAGCCCGGCGGATCAGATGTCCTGTATCAATCATTCCATCACTGACCGGAAATGATATATTTCGAAAAACTTCTTCTGATTCACTGAAAGAAGGAATCTCCGGTTCATTATAGAGCTTCCCTTCCGGTGTAAGTGCTTTCGTTCCGGCTTCTTTGTCTACCAAACGGACAGCATGCAAGAGCTGAAAGCGGAGATCCGGTGTCGCTGCACGGGAAACATAGGCATCATATAGTTTCTGACAAGGTTCTGGGATACCCAGATGATCACCATACTCGACCAGATGTTTCAGGTAATTTTTCCGTGCATCATATGTCGATGGGGCAAGCTGCAACTTTTGCTGTTCAAGGACAGTGTTTACTACTTCTTTTAATTGATTCATCTCAATGCTCCTTTCTGCCACGGGTAAATCCCGCAGTCAATATCAGGATAGCAATTGAGAGAACAAAGGAAAACATTATCAGCAAAAAAGACTTAACAGATGTCTGACAGTTGGTGTATTCTAAAACTCCTTCACAGAATTGCCGATAACATTTTTTCGCCGATAATCCTTGGGAGCTCTGACACGTGCGGGAATAATCGCAGTCCCATAATGCTCTGCCATTTCCTGATACGTTTCGTTGATATGCTGGCCTTTCCAGCCGCCATTGTGGATAACGGCAGTCTTGCAGTTATCCGGCACTAAGATTTTGGCAACGCCGCCGAAGTATTCGTACATATGGACATGGGCATTGATCCATGATTTCTGCTTCATGTCAAGGAACGCTTCGACGTATGCATACTGGCTGTACGTCATGACTCCGACAAAGATATAGGCTTTCAGTATCTCGCCCGTATCCGGATCAATGACGGTGGCAGGATTTTCTGCCCAGTCAACTTCAACCCGTTCACCGGGTTTCCGGTTGATATGCATGGTTGCACGCCTTTTCTGCTCATCCTGCTGGATGTGATAGCAGAATTGCGAATACATGAGTGGTTCTTCGCCGTTAGCACGGCAGTCCTCCATGTATTCCGTCCACAATAGCTTTTTGCTCACACCGTTCCGCAGAAGTTCTTTGCGGATGTAAGCAAAATCGGGCATCCGTTTGGAAGATGATATTTTGTCTTCTTTGGGGAATAGAAGCCCTTCAAGTTTGCTGTCGGTCATAGAGTTATCCAGCGGCCATATAAGGTTTAGCTCTTACCAAATGGCGTATAATCTCATTATAAGGATTTATCAGATAAAGCGATTTCCTATTTGCCGGAATCGTGATTTCCACAAAAACGGAACTTTGATTTCCAATAGCCGGACGGGTGATGTACTTCACCCCGGAATACTCATTTGTGTGAAATTTTTTGATACACAAACGTTTGACTAAATAATAGATGATATTTTTGTGTAATATGTTATAATTATTAATGAAATAGAACTAATATTTATGGAAATAAGAGAAAGGGGATTTGCAAATGTCTTTAAAAAAATCTGAAAACAAAAAGAAAAAAGACATCATTGCCGTAATACCAAACTGGGGCTGGCTGCTTATATCTTTTATGGTTGCTTTGGCTCTCTGGTTCTGGTTGTCGGTTAATCCATCCACCGCTAGAAGTTTTCCATTCCTTCCAGAAATATTTCAATCATTGAAAACTATGATTGAGAGGGGGGTTCTGTGGAACGACTTCTCCAGCAGTATGATTTCCGTTATTCTGGGATTTATCCTTGGCTTTGTTACGGCAGTGCCGATCGCGTTTCTGATGGCATGGTACCGTCCGGTACGCTACATCGTAGAACCGTGGATTCAGTTCATTCGTAATATTCCGCCTCTGGCATACGTACCGCTTGTTGTTATCGCTGCAGGCGTCGGCAGGAAGCCACAGGTTATCGTTATCTGGATGGCTACTTTCTTAATTATGTGCGTTACAATTTATCAGGGCGTCCGCAACGTGGATGAAACACTGATCAAGGCCGCGCGGGTTCTGGGAGCAAAAGACAGAGATATCTTTGTAAAGGTTATTTTCCCGGCAACCACTCCGTTTATTATCACAGCAGTTCGTCTTGGTGTATCTGTCGCACTTACAACACTGATTGCGGCTGAGTCGACAGGTGCCGTGGCAGGACTTGGTATGAGAATTCGTTCTTTGAACAACAGCTTCGATGTACCGCCGATGCTTCTTTATATTATCATCATCGGTATCATTGGAATTACGAGTGAAAAGATCATCAAATATTTGGAAAGGAAGTTCACTGGATGGCAGGAAACGAGAGAAATATAAAGGTTAAGATCGACCATGTGGAGAAAATCTATGAAGGCCGCAAGGGCCGTATGGTTGCGTTAAACGGAATTGACCTGGATATTATGGAGAATGAGTTTATCTGCGTGGTCGGTCCTTCCGGCTGCGGTAAGTCTACCCTGCTGAATATTATTGCAGGTCTTCTCCCTGCAACCTCCGGCGCCGTTTATGTGGACGGCAAGAAGGTGGAGGGTACGGGAACGGAACGCGGCGTGGTTTTCCAGCAGTATGCTCTCTTCCCATGGCTGACCGTATTAAAAAATGTTATGTTCGGCCTTAAATTAAAGGGAATGAACGATGCACAGGCGAAGGAAATCGCCATGAAGTACATAAAGATGGTGGAACTGGAAGAATTCGTGGACGCATACCCGAAGGAGCTGTCAGGCGGCATGAAGCAGAGGGTGGCGATTGCCAGAGCGTATGCGGTACAGCCGGAAGTGCTTCTCATGGATGAACCCTTCGGAGCTCTGGATGCGCAGACAAGAACCCAGCTTCAGTCAGAGCTGACAAAGACGTGGCAGGAAGAGAAGAAGACCTGTTTCTTCATCACCCATGATGTGGAAGAGGCCGTCATTCTGGCCACCAAGGTCATTATCATGAGCGCGAGACCGGGCCGTATCAAGAAAATTGTGGATATCAATCTTCCGTATCCGCGTACGCAGGAGATGAAGATGGAGCTTCCATTCCTGGATTTAAAGACTTATATCTGGGGTGAGGTTTATCAGGAATATCTGGAAGTGCGTAAATAAGGAGAAAAGCCGTTTGCTTTCAACAACGATGATGCAGGGTTTGCTGCATTCAAAGCATGGATGGAAGACATAGCAGAAAGACATGAAAAAGAGGTATAAAAACACTTGCTAAATAAGGAGGAAAACATTATGAAGAAGGTATTACCATTAATTATGGCGGCTCTGGTAGCTGCATCACTGGCAGGCTGCGCAAGCAGCAAGACAGAAGCAACAACAGCGGTACCGGCGGAGACTACAACAGCGGCACAGGCAGAGACTACGAAGGAAGAGACAAAAGCAGAGGAGACAACAGAGGCGCCTGCGGAAGCCAAGGCAGAGCCGATCACCATGAATGTGGCATATATGCCTAACTACGGAAGCTTATGGTCCGTGATGACGGCAAAGGAAAAAGGCTATTTTGACGAGGAAGGCATCACCGTAAACCTTGTGGAATTCGCAGACGGTCCTACCATCATCGCAGCGATGGAATCCGGCAGCATCGATGTGGGATACATCGGTCAGGGTGCTCATAAGCTTTGTGTCAACGGGCAGGCGAAGATTTTCGCTCTGTCTCATATTTCCAACGGCGACGCTTTAATTGCCGGCCCTGGAATTACTAAGGTCGAAGACTTAAAGGGAAAGAAAGTTGCATACTCTTCCGGTACCTCCAGCGAGGATATTCTGGTGGGCAGCCTGACAAAGGCCGGTATGACCATGGATGATATTACTGCTGTGGATATGGATGCATCCGGTATTGTAACAGCCATGATTTCCGGCGGTGTGGACGCATGTGCCACATGGTCTCCAAACAGCTTAAAGATTTTAGAGGAAGTAAAAGATTCCACAAAGCTCTGTGATAACTTAACGTTCTCCGACACAACGGTATCCCTTGCAAGCTGGATTGCAACACCAAGGTATGCGGAAGCGAATCAGGATAAGATCCTGCGTTTCACAAAGGCATTATTTAAGGCAATGGACTACGCGGCAGACGATCATTATGATGAGGTTGCCAAGTATGTTTCTACACAGACAGCAACTGATTACGACAGCGTTTACGCACAGCGCGGTGATGCGGACTGGCTGACAGGAAAAGAAGTCTCCGAGGGAGCAGCAGACGGTACCGTAGAAAATTACTATAAGATTCAGCAGGATAACTTTATCAATTCAGGTGTAGTTGAGAAGGAAGTTCCGGTAGCCGATTACGTTATGATCGATAATATGGTAGAAGCAGGCAAATAAGCGGTAAACAGTAACTGTTAAAAGTAATACACAGGTGAAGAGAGTGTACCGGAGATAGTATCTCCAATTCAGAGACACTCTCTTTTCTAAGGAGGTTAAAGATGAATCACGCATATTACCAGTACAACAAAGAACAGCTTTTGAAGAATCCACGGCTTCCGCTGATCTGCATGCCGGATAACGCCACTGTATTTCAGGCGATGGCAAAGGAGATGTTCCAGGCGATCGAGGAGAACAACCAGGCCGGAAAGAAGACTGTATTTATCTGCCCGGTTGGCCCGGTTGGCCAGTACCCCTATTTCGTGGACATGGTCAACGAGAAGAATTTAATTCTTAAGGATACCTGGTTTATCAATATGGATGAGTATCTGGATGACGATAAAAAATGGATTCCCGTGGATCACCCGTTAAGTTTCCATGGGTTCATGGAACGGACTGTCTATACGAAGATCAAGCCGGAATTAATTATGCCAAAAGAGCAGCGGGTATTCCCGGATCCTGACAATGTAAGCTATATTCCGGAGCTGATCGAGAAGCTGGGCGGTGTCGATATCGCATTCGGAGGCATCGGCATCAATGGCCATGTGGCGTTTAACGAGGCGGATCCTTCTCTTTCACCGGAGGAATTTCTGGCGCAGAAGACGAGGGTTCTGGCCATTACACCGGAGACGAGGACGGCCAATGCCATCGGTGATTTTGGCGGAGCGCTGGAGGATATGCCGCATTACTGCGTAACGATCGGAATCCACGAGATTGCCCATGCGAGAAAAATCCGTCTGGGTGTATTCCGCAACTGGCACAGAGCGGTGGTGCGCCGTACAGCTTACGGAGAACCTTCCACCGATTTCCCGGTGAGCTTACTTCAGAACCATCCGGATATTACGCTGACACTGACGGATTATGTGGCGGCTCTGACAGACTGAAAAGGGAAGAAGCAGTAAAGACAGTGAGAAGAAGAAAAGCAGTAAAACGGTAAAAACAGTGAAAAGCAGTTAAAACAGAAGCTGCATAGGAAAAGAGAGAGGATAAAGACAATGCCATTGATTCCATTAAGACCTCTGATGGAGGCAACGATAAAATACGGATTCGGCCAGGGCGCATTTAATGTGAATGCGGTAGCCCAGGCAAAAGCGGCCATCGAAGTGCACGAGATGTTTCGTTCCCCGGCCATTTTACAGGGAGCAGATTTAGCGAATGGCTTTATGGGCGGCCGTACGGATTTCATGAACGCAACACTGGAAGACAAGAAGATCGGCGCGAAGAATATCGCGGACGCTGTAAAGAAATACGGAGCCGATTCTGAAATTCCAATCGTACTGCACTTAGATCACGGCCGTGATTTTGATTCCTGTGTGGCGGCGATTTTAGGAGGCTACACCTCTGTCATGATTGACGGCTCCTCACTGCCGTTTGACGAGAATGTGGAGCTGACAAGAGAAGTGGTAAAATACGCTCACGCAAGGGGCGTCAGTGTGGAAGGGGAACTGGGCGTTCTGGCTGGCGTGGAAGATCATGTATTCTCCGCGTCCTCCACCTACACAAACCCATTGAAGGCAGTGGAATTCTTCCGTAAGACCGGCGTGGATGCGCTTGCCATCTCCTACGGAACCATGCACGGCGTGTCCAAGGGAAAAGACGTGAAGCTGAGAAAGGAGATCGCCACGGCGATCAGAGAGTGCTTAAGCCACGAAGGTATTTTCGGTGCGCTTGTATCCCACGGTTCATCCACGGTTCCGAAATATATCGTAGATGAGATCAATGCCCTGGGCGGAGAACTGACGAATACCTATGGCATCGCTATTGAAGAACTGCAGGCAGCCATTCCCTGTGGGATCAACAAGATCAATGTAGATACCGATATCCGCCTGGCAGTCACGAGGAACATGAAGGAACTGTTTGTAAAATATCCGGAGCTTCGTACCAGTGCGTCCATCGGTGAGATTTACGAGCTGATGGAAGCGAAGAAGAGCCAGTTTGACCCGCGTGTCTTCCTTCCGCCGATTATGGATACGGTTATGAAGGGAACAATCCCGGATGAAGATGTGGCGGCTATCGTGAACTGCGTGGAACGCGGTGTGAAGGAAGTGGTAGGAACGCTGATCGTGCAGTTTGGCTCGTTCGGCAAGGCGCCGCTGGTGGAGCAGGTGACGCTGGAAGAGATGATTGAGCGGTATAAGAAAAAATGATATGGTTTTCAAATGGCCCGCGAGGAGTACCCGGATGGGATGTCTACCGGGCTGATATAATTTTTTACGGGTGAATAATAAAAAAAGGTGGAAAAGCATGGGGAAAAATGTTTTGATTGTCCATGGAGGCGGACCAACAGCGGTTATCAATTCTTCCCTTTACGGAGTCATAGAGGAAGCGAGGAAAATTGGAAAAATTAATAAGGTTTATGCGGCAATCGGGGGAAGTGAAGGAATTTTGAAGGAGCGCTTTTTAAATCTTCTGGAATTTTCGGAAGAGAAGCTGAAGCTGCTTTTGGAAACTCCCGCTACGGCGATCGGATCGTCCCGGTATGCGCTGGAGCAGGAAGATTATGAGGCCATGGTCGGTATTTTTAAGAAGCATGAGATTAAGTATGTGCTGTTAAACGGTGGAAACGGAACTATGGATACGTGCGGACGTATTTATGAGGTTTGTCAGGACGAGGATATCCGCGTCGTTGGAATTCCAAAGACAATCGATAACGATATTGCAATTACAGATCACACTCCGGGATTTGGAAGCGCGGCGAGATACATAGCGGCCACGACCGCCGAGGTAGGCGTGGATGTAAAGTCCCTTCCAATTCACGTATGCATCATTGAGGCTATGGGACGGAATGCCGGCTGGATCACCGCGGCATCGGCACTGGCCAGGAAAAAACCGGGGGATGCCCCGCATCTGATCTATTTGCCGGAAAGACCTTTTAACGAGGCGGAATTCTTAGAGGATGTAAAACGTCTTCATGAAGAAAAGGGCGGAGTTGTGGTCGTAGTCAGCGAGGGCCTGAAAAATGAAGCGGGTGAGCCCATTGTTCCTCCAATCTTTAAGACGGAGCGGGCAACGTATTATGGAGATGTCAGCGCCTATCTGGCCGGGCTGGTTATTAAGAAACTGGGAATCAAGGCGAGAAGTGAGAAACCGGGTATCTGCGGAAGAGCTTCGATCGCATGGCAGTCTCCAGTGGACCGGGACGAGGCGGTTTTGGCGGGAAGCGAGGCATTAAAAGCGGCAGTTGCCGGTCAGAGCGGCGTCATGGTTGGATTTATCCGTGATGAAGAGGCGGAGAAGATTGACGGCGTATATCGCATGCATACAGAGATGATACCGATCAAAGAAGTCATGATGTATGAGCGGACCATTCCGGAATCCTACTTGAATGAACGCGGCAACGATGTGACAGAGGAGTTTATCCGCTGGTGCAGACCTTTGATTGGGCCGGAACTGAGAGACTTTATTGATTTTAACGTAACAAGTTAAAATTAAGGAATATTATGAGAAGTTCACTCAGCGCTGAAAACAAGGAGGGTATTTCATGAAACACATTTTTTTGAATTTGAAACGGTTTGACATCCCAAAAGAATACGGCGGGGTAAACAGCATTGCTCCTATGGGAGAATGGGGAAGCTTTATTGTCTCCAATACACAGGAGCAGCTAAAAAAGTACGCAGGAGAAGACGTGGAATTTGCCATGTATTTTCCAGAGGCGCACTTAATTCCTGCTGTGGGAGCGCTGTGTGAGAACAGTCCGGTTAAAGTGGGATGCCAGAGCGTATACCGTGATGATACGGCGGTTGGGGGCGTTTTTGGCGCTTTTACGACGAACCGGACCGCGAACGCGGCAAAAGCCATCGGCTGTACCACGACAATTATCGGTCACTGTGAAGAGAGAAAGGACAAGGCGGGAATCCTTGCGGAAGCCGGTGTCACAGATACAAAGGCAGTGAACCGTCTGTTGAATCAGGAGATAAAAAGGGCAGTTTCTTCCGGTCTTTCTGTGCTATACTGTATCGGAGAGTCTTCTGTAGAGCAGGAGAGATGGAAAGAGGTATTAAAGGAGCAGATTGATATCGGTCTGGAGGGTGTGGAAAGAAATATGGTCACCATTGCCTATGAACCGATCTGGGCCATCGGACCTGGAAAGATTCCGCCGGATAAAGACTATATCACCATGATCGGTACCTATATTAAGGAAATCACCGAAGGATGCGACGTTGTGTACGGCGGCGGATTAAAGGTGGATAACGCAGAGATGCTGGCTTCCGTACCGGTGATGGACGGCGGTCTCATCGCATTGACCAGATTCCAGGGAGAGATAGGCTTTTATCCGGACGAATATCTGGTAATCATTAAGACATACATGGGACATTAATATTGGTAGTGTCAAGTAATCTATGAAAACTAAGCCGGAAAAAATCGGCTCAAATGAAC
>ERZ1106950.1468-NODE-1468-length-15200-cov-3.038362_pt1 | contig 15200 bp, 18 predicted proteins | sample MGYA00403675_ERZ1106950 | MGnify/ENA primary metagenome ERZ1106950 (study PRJEB35170, sample SAMEA104062410) | human gut metagenome | biome: human gut; feature: human-associated habitat; material: faeces | place: Denmark | collected 2012-06-13 ... | reverse complement strand
TATTCCTGTTTCTGTGCATCATCCATGATCGCCATCAGATCAAGCTCATCCACCTGATTGAGAAAATATACATTTTCCGTATCTGCACTTTTATCGATCACAAGATAAAAAACTGCACCGCTTTTTGTCTGGACTGTCATATATTCCAGATTTTTTGCCTTATCTGCACCCACATCATCTAAAAGAGACAGATTGCCGGATTCTGAAAATGCACCAGCACTTTCTTCTGTTTCCTCATCTGTCTCCTCGGATTCTGTTTCTGTAGTTTCCTCTGTATCTGCGGTAAGTTCCTCTTCCACAACCACCGCTTCTGTGGTTGCTTCTGTTTCAGCTCCTGCCGATTCATCCACATAGGCATAGGCATTCATAGAACTGCCAAGTATCATCGTTAAACACAGAGTCAGGACCATGAAGACCTTTCTCATTTTCTTATTCACCATATTCCATACCCTCTCTTTCGTTATAATCCGGTACTTCCGGTTCCGGAGCGTTCATGTTCTGTACTCTTCGGAGTACATCCATGACATCTCCATCTTTCGTATTCAGGCTGCGGATCTGCTTGATGATCTCTTCATCTTCCAACTGCTTTTCCTGCAATCGGAGCGTTTTTAAGTATTCATCCAGTTCTCGCATCTGTTTCTCCGTTTTACGGATATTTTCACGGACCTTGTCCAATTTCTTATTCATCTGATTCCTCCTCTTAATCTAATCTTCCAAAACACATAAAATGCTGTTGCCAGTAATTCGTTTCTATCGAAGCGTACTGGATCGGATTTCCGCAATGGATCATCATTCCATTTCCTACATAGATACCGACATGACTCGCACCGCTGGTATTGTAAGTTCCCTGGAAAAAGATAAGATCTCCTGGTTTTGCATCTCCCGGTGATACATACGTACAGATACCTCGAAGACCATCTGCCGTCAGTCGGCCATAATTCCAGCCATTACCGCAATGATTGATGACCCAGGATACAAATCCTGAACAGTCAAAACTGGTGGATGGACTTGCACCACCCCACACATACGGATATCCAAGATACTTCTCTGCTTCATGGATCATATTGGCGAATCGTTCATCAGTAAGTGCTTCCGGTGGAATATCATAAGACATACCGCCTCCAGCCACATTTCCGGCTAAGATCCTGTCGCCAAATAGATACGATCTGTTGCCAAGGCTTGCTTGATAGATCTGATAATGCCTCTTCTGGTCATCGTTCAGACTTGCATAAGCAATGGCATCCAATCCTTTATTGGTTACCTGGATATTTAAAATGTGGTATTCGTACTCTACTTCAACCTCATATTCACACTCTTCCGTCGTGACTTCCCCGGTTTCCGGATCTGTTACATCTCTGGTTCCGGTTCTTGTTTCCGTTCTTGTCCTCGTCTCTGTTTCATCCCAGACTCTCATGGAATACTGCTCGTCAAATAAATCTTGAATCTGTCCCTGTACATCAGCCGCCGTAAAATCTCCATATTTTGCTGTAAAATAAGAGATCAAAGCATAAGAATCATGTGTGATCTCATCGACCTGATAACGGTATTCGTCATATCCGGGATAAGTAGTCTCAATACGGTTGACCTGAGACTGCAAGGCTGCCTCTTTTGCAGAGTACGCCTCATCCACTGCATAGATATCCTCATCGGAGCTAAGATAAGTGGACTCCACAACCGCACCTCCTGTCTGCGAGATCATGGTTCCCATCGTTCCAAGACCCGATAAGAACATCACAAACACCACGAGAATAAATCCTCCTGTTGCGACCACAGCTGTATTCTTCTTTGCAAAAGCGGTTACAGCATTTTTTGCCCGAACTACCAAGGAAGCTCTATTTCCCATAGCTGTACTTGTTATAGCCACCGCTTCTGCACCATTCTTTGTTGCTTTATAAGCCGCAGCATATCGCTTCTTTATTTCTCTTTTCTGGAAATACTTACTAAGCCTGCTTTTTTTTAGCTCCGGATTTTCTTCCAAGGACTTTTCAAAAAGAAGTCTTGTATTGGCTTTTTCTGCCCTCATCTCCAGCTTTGAAACTTTGTCATAAGGTTTTTCCTTTTGGTGTCTGATTCCGGTCTTAATTACCCTTCCCGTGCCTTCCACAGCCATTTCAGACTGATGTGCCGACTTTACACCAAGGTTATCATCTTCTACCTCACTGACTTTCCCATGAACCTTTGCACTGGCCGCAAGTGTTGCTGCATCCACAGCCCTTGTGCCGGCTTTTACAACGGTCCCCTTTCCGGCCTTTGGCTGAACTACTTCATCTTCAAAAGACAGCTTCGTTTTTCCCTTTCCGGATTCTTCATCGTAAAGACGCTGCTTTTTGATCTTTTTCTTCGTAGGCAGCTTTTCTTTTGCCTGCTCTACTTTTTCATTGGCACGCTCGGATCCTTCTTCCAGTCGGCTCATTCGTTTCGAACTGCCTTTTCCTGCATCTGCATTTTTTGTATTTGTTTCTTTATCTGAAAAAGAAGAAGAGTCAGCGTTCTTATCTTCACTGACTCCATCTAATTCTTCTTTCTCAAATTGTAGCTTCTTCTTTTTCTTTCCATCCGAAGGCTTTTCCTCCGCATCGGGAAGTCTGGCTCTTGCTCCTACTTCTAATTCTTCATGCATCCAAACGATCTCCTTCCTAATCCAGCTCGATCATTTCTGCTTCTTCCCAACGTCGGAACACTTCTTCTGACATATCCGAAGTCATGTTCACAACAGACTCCACATCTTCTTTCTTCATCGGACAACCCGCCATGACTGCTCTTAACAAGGCAACCATCACATCCAGTCCTTCCGTCAGGCAGATTACATCATCATGCATCACACCAAGAGAATCACTGGTCATAAGTACCATTCCCTTTGGAAGTTTGGAAAACTCCACCGGTTCTTCTGATGGAAGTTCGCCAGCCTCCTCTTCTGCCACCTTTCCATTCAGAACATCTTCTACGTATGGATCATCGGTAGGATTTTTACATCCCATATCTTCGCATGTGACTTTCTGATCCATCCAATGATTTGCAATCTCCTTCATCTTTTCTTTGTAGAGGCCACATTTTTTATCTGCATATTCTCTCACATGAAGATACTTTCTGTGATGTTTCTTCAAGATGCTTTCTTTCTCATAGAGAGAAACCAGCTCGCCAAGCATACAGCCAAGGCTGTCCACATCCTCAAATAACTGTTTCAACACTGCATCTGGTACACAATTATAACCACCACAATTTTTCTTATTTACGTTCATCCTATTTCCTCCAATCTTATTCGTTCATTTCCGACCTCTCATTTAATTTGGTCGTCATGATCGCATACAACTTTGTTTCTTTCGGGAATTTATCCTTGAACGGGATAATGGTGTTCCCATAAAAAAGCAGCCCTTCACCTTCATTAGAATTTGTCACAAAACTAAGCTGATGAGGACTGATATTTAACTGTTTCGCAAGGATCTGTCTGTCGCCTCCCGCCTGATTTAACATGTAAATGAAATCAGAGTTCTCAAAGATATTTTCAATCTCACGAGACGATAACAGATCTTTTACGTTCTGGGTAATTCCTGTCGGGATTCCACCCCATTTACGAAATCTCTTCCAGATTTCAACCGTATAAGCCGCTGTCTGTTCTTCTTTTAAAAGCAGATGCATTTCATCGATATAATATCGGGTTGACTTTTTCGCTTCTCGGTTGATGGTCACTCGGTTCCACACCTGATCCTGTACTACCAGCATCCCAATTTTCTTAAGCTGTTTTCCCAGCTCTTTGATATCAAAACAAACCAGACGGTTACTGATATCCACGTTGGTTCGATGATTGAATACATTCAGGGAACCTTTGACATAAATTTCAAGTGCTGTCGCAATACGCTTTGCCTCTGTCTCTTCCTGTTCTAAAATACAGTTATAAAGATCTTCCAGAATCGGCATGTTCTCCGGCACTGGATTTTCCAGATATTTTCGGTAAATGATTCGCACACAACGGTCAATGATGGTCTTCTCCACCGGTTCCAGACCATTTTTATTTCCTACGATCAATTCACACAACGACAATACAAAATCGGCCTTTAAGGAGATCGGCGATTCATCCTCCGAATAATTCAGATTGATATCCATCGGATTCACATACTGCTTACTGTTTGGTGAGATATGAACCACCTGTCCGTGAAGCATCTGGGTAAGCGGGCTGTACTCGCCCTCCGGATCACAGATGATGATATCATCACTTGTGATCAAAAATGCATTGGTCATCTCTCTTTTTGCCGAGAAAGATTTACCAGCACCAGGCGTACCTAAGATCAACCCATTTGGATTTTTCAGAAGTTTTCGGTCCGCCATGATCATGTTATTGCTGATAGCATTGATTCCGTAATAAAGCGCCTCTCCATCCTGAAATAATTCTTCTGTGGTAAAAGGCACAAAAATAGCAGTTGCCGAAGTAGTCAGTCCTCTCTGAATATCAATCTGATTGATACCGATCGGAAGGCTGCTCATGACACCTGCTTCCTGCTGATAATCCAGACGCTTTAAAGCACAATTATATTTCTGTGCAATACCTGCCGTCTGCATGATAATGTTATCCAGTTTTCTCTTTGTATCTGCGGTATTCATGATGAGGACCGTTACCAGAAACATTCTCTCATTTCTGCTCTGCAGATCTTCCAAAAGTTTCTTTGCTTCGCCTCCATACGTCACAAGGTCCGATGGCAGTACATCCATATCATAACCGGAACGGACTGCTTTCTTCTGCTCCTCAATCTTCATTTTATCCAAATCTGTAATCTTCATCTTGATCTGACGGATTGCTTTTGCCTGATCGATACTCTGCACATGAAGATTGACTACAATAGAATTATCCATATCCAGAAATTCTGCCAGCATCTTATCTGAAAGTTCCGGCGCTAAGATCTGTAAGAACGATACAGCACCAATGTTGTTTCCCATCTGGAAATACGATTTATTCCCAAAGTTGAAACTGGTCGGTGCAATAAAGTCTTTCGTGGAAAGTCCCGTTCTTGCCACCATATCGAAATTGAACAAAAACGGTTCCTGCAGATCCGGATTCATGGTCTGATACAAAAGTTTCAGTCTCTCATACCCGGATAACGGATGGGAACTGACACCCATAGCCTTTAAGTTATTCATAATATCGGTCTCGATACGTTCCAGTCTCGGTTTTGCAACTTTTACATTTTCTGCCTCAATGCCAAAAGTCACATACTTTTTACGCATAAGACCATTATTACCTTTTGCAAGCTGTGTCTTTAAGACACCTGCATATTCTTCACGAATCTCATCAAACTCATCATTTTTCATTGGAAGTTCAATACTTCCTTCCATCTCGCTCACATTCACATACTGGTTCATACAACTGATCTGAATGGAAATGCTCGGATCAAAATAATTATAAAAATCACACCAGTATTCAAATGCTGCTGTTTTATCTTCATTCTGTGCCAGCTGATAATTGATATCTCCAAACATGATACATTTCGTATAATGGGTATCATCTACACGACAGATACCGTCTCGAAACATTTCCTGATATGGTATGCTCTGCTGAGCCGTTCTCGGAACATTACTGTTCTTCTTTTCACGGAGCTTTTTCTTTACCAGTTTTTTCTTCTGCTCTCCCGAAAGAATAGAACCCTGTTCCTGACCACCCTTAACCTTTGTTCTTACCGGCACTTTTTTTGTGTCTTTGACTGGCTCCTTTGTTTTCTTTTCCAATACCAGATACCTCCTTCTCATTAATTTCTTTTTGAATGGCAGCATAAAAATTCTCTGTCTGATATGGTCGGATACTAGGTCGCTTGAATTTCACCTGGATCATATTCATCAGAATCTTTTCTAATGGTCTGCCATCCTTTTCATATATGGCAAACATAAAAAGTGGCATTGCTATTAAGATCATAGCCATTGCTGCCATCGTATTTCCCAAAAAACTTCTGGATAAAAAATAGACCGGAACTGCTGTAACTCCTCCAAGTCCGAAACAGATCAGCTGTCTCTTAGTGAGGTTGAACATCACTTTGGTCTTTACTTTCGTCAAGTCCTTTGGTACCTGTACATATGCCATCTTCTTCACTTCCTTTCATCAACTTTTTATTTTCCATCTACACCTCATTTCTAATGTGCATTGAAGATCGACTTAGAGATACCTCCAGTCTTAAACAATGCGAAACAAAGAATTACGGTGTAAGCTGCTATTGAGAACAATGCAGAATGAATATCCGCAGCGACTGTCATTGAATTGACCAGTACACAATAAATGCCTACGATCACAATGATGAAAAATCCCTGGAATCCCAATGCCAAAAGTCCTCTTGCATAGTTATTTCCAATCTGACCCCATTCCCTGTTTGTCATTGTTGCAAACGGAATCGGTGCTACTGACGTGTATAAATAGATCTCAATCATACGTCCATAAAGGACTACGGTGATTAGGATGGAAATAATCTTCATACACATCGAAACTAACATTGTTTCCAACGAAAGCTGCAACAGTTCACCAAGCTCCATCGACTCCATAGCAGTTTCCATTTCAGTTATGGTACTTGCTATATCAATGGTCGTGCTTCCTCCTATCACGCCTGCCGCTGAGTTGACTAGATGTTGTCCCACATCAAAGATCGCCATGGTGATATTAAAGGTATTTGTTACCAGATACACAGCAATAAAAGATTTGAACACCCACTTGAAGAACATCCATGTATCAATCTCGTGCATGTTGTTCCTTTCTGTTACCATACTGATCAATTCGTAACACAACACAAACGTGATGATCATCCCGGCAATGGGAATGATCACGGAGTTTGATAAACTCTCTATCATGTTAAAGATACCGCTGTTCCACGCTTGCGGAGTCTGTCCTACCTCCGCAGCAATGGTACCGGTCTTATCATTTACATCGGTGAACATGGTAGTCAGATTGCTCGATACAAAATTGGTGAGGAGTTCCCTGATGGCCTCCTCAATCTTTTCAAATAAATCAAACAACCGCTACTTCCTCCTTACTTTCTTAAATACTGCATGGCCCTTGCGAACCATGCAGCAAAGGTTAAAACAAGCCTGAAAGAAGTGGTACAAGAGTTGTTCCGATAAGAGCAACACCGCCACCTGCCATAAGCTGTTTCATACCCTGGGATTTTGCACCCGGATTATCGTTACCATAACCTTCCATCAGGTTGATAACGCCCCAGATGCCCAGACCTGCTCCAAGAGCGATTACTAAGGTCTGTAATACACCTACTGCACTAGCAAAAAACGCCATCCGCATCCTCCTTTCCATACAAAAAGGGATGCTGTATTTCAAGCACCCCAAGACTTGTTAATCAGTTTCTATTTCCTCTGCCGGTTAAAATAAACCGGACAGTAACGGAACTAAGGTTGTACCGATCAGGGCTACACCACCGCCAGCCATAAGCTGCTTCATGCCCTGAGACTTTGCACCCGGATTATCGTTACCGTATCCTTCCATAAGGTTGATAACGCCCCAGATACCAAGACCTGCTCCAAGAGCGATTACTAAAGTCTGTAATACACCTACTGCACTAGCAAAAAATGCCATTCACATTCCTCCTCTCATTCATGAACGCAAAAAAGGCAAGTCCTGCTTATTTCTAGCAAAAACATGCCTGCGTTAGTCTTATACTCATACTGTTTCCTCTTCGAGATCAATCTCGTGAATCTCAATCGGCTCATTCTTTCTTAGAACCAACTGATGTTTCATATACTTTTCAATATCAAAAGCATACTTTGGATTACTGTCCGATAGCTCGCGATATCGTTTGTGTTTTGTAATATCGAACTTGTTGCTGAAAAATGGTCTCACACCTCGAAGCTGCAAGATACATTTTCCACCATCCATGACCGCCAACTCATCCTTTGACATCAGTTCCTTACCTGTTTTTTGGTAGTTGATACCATAACTTCGGCTGGTCCCCCTGGTGTCAGATGTGTTATAAAGGTCAATCGTTTCTTTACCAAGCATTTCGGACATTTCTTTCAAGGTAGAACTTTCTTTTCCACCAAGAAATAACGTTGCGTCACAGTTACCCAGAATCGTATCAGCGTGATCTTTATAGATAGCTTTTAGCTGGGACTGCGACTGTAAGATCAGACATGCACTGATCTCTCTGCTTCGGATAACCGCGATCAATCTTTGCATATCCGGAATTTTGATATTTGCAAATTCATCAAACAGACAGCGAACATGGATCGGAAGTCTTCCACCATATTCGTCATCTGCTTTGGTACAAAGAATATTCATCATCTGACTCACACATAAAGCCGTTACAAAGTCAAATGTTCCATCCGTATCCGATGGAATAATAAAAAGAGCTGTTTTTCTCTCTCCCAGAGAGTCCAGCTCCAGCTCATCATAACTCATAACTTCTCTTAATTCTGCAATATCAAATGGTGCCAATCTCGTACCACATGAAATTAAAATAGATTTTGCTGTCTTGCCCGCCGCCAATTTGTATTTCTTATATTGGCGTACTGCAAAATGTTCTGGCTCTCTTTGTTCAAGTTCATCAAACATCAGATCGACAGCATTTTTAAAGTTCTCATCATCTTCCCTTGCTTCGGATGCGTTGATCATCTCCAGCAGAGTAATGATATTTTTCTCTTCCTCCGGTGCTTCATACCAGATGTAACCGATCAATGCCTGATAGTATAGTTTTTCTGCTTTCACCCAGAAATCTTCCCCTGATTTATCGCCATCTCCCTTAGTATTAGCGATGATCGTATTTACCAGTTTCAGAATATCCTTTTCAGAACGGATATATACAAATGGATTGTAATGCATACTCTTCTTAAAATTGATGGTATTCAGGACCTTGATCTCGTATCCGCCTTTCTGCAGCATACGCCCTACTTCCAATAAAACCGTTCCCTTTGGGTCAGTCACAACATAGGACGAATGCATCTGCATCAGATTTGGCTTTACAAAGAACCTGGTCTTACCAGATCCAGAACCACCGATCACTACTACATTTTTATTTCTAGCATACTTCGGTTGCTTTGGCCTACTGCTCATGGTAAGCCCTTCTGTCTCAGTTAATATGATATTGTTCTCTGGATTGTCATCCATATAAGGTTTGATATCCTGCGCGGTTCCCCACCTGGCTGAGCCATACTCCATACCCTGGCGATATTTCTTCGCATTCTTTCCCTTAAAATAGATGATCAGCCTTACTACAACTGCACCAACAATACCAATGACCACATCTGCCGGATGGAAACTCGGCAATGGATTTTCAAAAGCTGTTCCAAAATTCAAAAAAGCATTGTACAGTCTGATCGCAAACTGCTCGCCCTCTGTCATTCGGTACAGCCATCCAATCTTATCTGCCAAATACCAGAAGATCAGATATGGAATATTTGGGATTATGAGCTTTTTGTAATCGATACTTATAGCTCCTGCCCCCTGTCTTTTGTTTTGACCTTCTCACGTTCTTTCTGGCTGCGTACCTTTTCCTGAGACCTGAAAAGGAGCTTCCTGATAGACGGTTTCTTTGACTTGTCCAGCTCTTTCGCGGAAAATTCCTTAAATGCTGCTGTCATTACATCTACGTCTCTAGCTTTAAAAAAGACCAAATATCTCGGTGGATCCGCTCCCTTGTCCTTCTTAAGTGCAAAGTCGATGTTATATTTCTTTGCCACTCGCTCAAAAGACTTGATGTTCTGATCCGTTACCTCAATACTGGTCAATCCTGTGTTCTGACGCATCAGTTGGTCAATCGTCTGCTTTCCGTGATAGGTCTTACTGGCCTGAGTTGTCTTTGCTTTTTCAGCCTCGGCCAAAAATTTCTGCATTGCTGCTTTCAACACCTGCGCTGTTACTTTTGAAGTCTGGGTTCCTGTTCGGATTGCCAGCGCAACAACTTTGGTGTTCACTTCATCTTGCATGACATTCCTCCCTTCCTGCGTTTTTCTGTATCAGAACCAATGCCAGGGAGGGTACACGCATTCTCTTAACCATATTTTCAATTATTTATTTCCCTCCTTCTGTAACTGCTCTATCAATAAGTCCATTTCTATGGTTTCTAAAGCAGCTTCTAAATGTCCGAGACTAAAAAACAAATGACTTTTTCTTTTTACGATACGTTTGAATTCTCGGCGTAAAACTACATATTCCTCAGTTTCGAATTGAATAGCCGTAATCTCTGCAAAACGTCCATCCTCTAACAACCATAATTCCATGTAAGCTGACACATCAAAGTCCTTATCTTCTTCTTTTGTCTTTGAAATATATAAAATCGGACAGCCCTTAATTGCAGAAACCTTATTCTTAGAAAGGATCGATTTCTTGCTCTTTGTCAAAGACACGACATTTACTGGAATTTCCATCATATTCTTGCAAACAAATGGGTATATTGTTTCTGCATATTGAATTGCTGCCACCGTAGAAAGCGCTAAACCATCGGAATCCAATATATCCAGCTCTTCTAATTCATCTTCATCAAACATATCAAACAAAATTTCTAATGATTCCATTACATCATTTTCGTCAATCTTATATTTCATCTTCTATTCCTCCAACTTCATAATTTCTTTCATTACTTTTTGTGTACGGTTCGCATGTTCCTGTTTTCTATGGCTCTCACCCTGAAAAGATACCGGTACACACATAGAAAGGACCCTATCATAAATGCGTCGATACGCAAGTTCTTTAGAGTCCTTTAATTCATCCAATGTTAAATTTGTCGTTACGATAAGCGGTAACTTTGCCTTATATCGCTCATCAATGATATTGTAAACCTGTTCTTTTGCGTATTCTGTGTTACGCTCAATTCCCAGATCATCGATAATGAGAAGAGAATATCTCATTAGGCTTGCAATAAATTCATTCTTTTCTTCCGAATACATGCCGCTGAGTGTGTTCAGAATCTTAGAAAAGTTGGTCATTAATACTGACTCTCCCTGTTCGATCAACGCATTTGCAATGCATCCGGCAAAGAATGTTTTCCCGGTACCAATGGTTCCCCAGAGAAGCAATCCGTCATTACTGGATTTTCGTTCCTTCCAGGTATTCACATACCATCTGGCTATTTTCATTTGTTTTACAGAACCATCGTCATTTACAAACGTACAATCAAGAAGTCCTCTGTCGTGGATACAGGTTGCTTTCATCCGTCGGATTCTGGCAATCTCCTCCTCACGTTTGCGTTCCTCCTCTTCTTTCTGTCTACGTTCCTGTTCGCATTTACAAGGAACACCAACAATCATTACTCTCCCATTGAAACTCGGATTGTATTGTTTGCGAGTTCTACATTTCCCGCAATAGAGAAGACCATCCTCTCCAATATAATCTTCCGGATGTTCCATCATAAGCTTTCTCCCTCCTTAAAGGAATAATCCAACTCTGTAATCAAACGAGGTCTGCTTGTACTTCCATGGGATTTTTCTCTCTGCGCATCTTCTCTCGCCCAACGGCAGATTGTCATGTAATGGCTCTGGTAATTTTTCTTTGCAGATACCATATAAACAGAAAGATTGTTGATCTTCTGCATGTAGTCTGTCGGATACAGATCTTTGAGATTTTGAAATTCTTCCGGAGTAAGAAATACATTTCGATAGAGACCAAGTCCCTCTGCCTCTACATCTGACTCTTTTCCTATCTCTATTTCTTTCTCTTTATCTATCTCTGTGTTACCGTTTGTTACAACACCGTTACCATCCTGTTTCATTGTAACGCCTAGAACTTGTTGCTGTTCTAATGCCTTTCTGGCACGATGTTCTCTTACTCTCTTTGCAGATGCACTTTCAGAGTCAATACCAACCATTTCGCCAATTCTGGTAAACTGCATTTCCATATCATCCATTCCCATAATGACCAGATTTACTTTCTTCATGGCTGATAATGCCATCTGAACCATAACCTTGTCCTCTCTGAGTGAAAGGGCAATCTCATCTTCCACTGTTCCATAATTCCCTTCAAAATAAATGATCCCATTGTTCTGTAAGCTCATACAAAGCAGTTTCAGATAAATGATCACCAATGTATCTCCGCTGGGAAGGTTTCTAAGGAAAAGTACGGAAGGTTCGTCCCAGAAACTTTTCTTCATCTTTAACCAATAGTATCTTTTATTTGCTGCCAATCTCGTATGCCTCCTTCCTAAATGTTTTATGACCTTTCACATAAGGACACTCGGTATGTAAGCAGTATCGGTACGCGAAGTCCTTTCTGTGATACTGACAGCCTGTACACATTTTTTCTTCATCAATGTTATCTTTCTTGCCAGGCACCTGCATCATCATCTGCTCATAAAACGTCAGATGCCCTCGCATGTTACCTCTCATGACTTTTGCCCCAACAATTTTTTCATACAAAATCCGATGCATGGATTGTTACGGCCATAAGGGCAACTGTCACATGGGCCAACCGGTTTCTTAGGTTTATCTGGTAACAGGTAATAACATTTTTCTTCGCCTAATACACAAATCTCATTTTTATCATCCCACCAATAGCAATATTCACATGACTTTGGTTTATCATCTGCATACCTGGCTTCTTTCTTCATTTCACTCATTTTGAATTCTCCTAAGTTTTTATTTTTACAATTCTCTGCACCTACTTCTGGTGTGGACAAAAGCATATGCAGACTTAATTGCAAAAGGATATGGCGGAACTTTTGGCTCCGCCACATAGTTTTTGCCATTAATTTGTTTGTATCAAATTTGTCCCCGACTCCCCCGATTACTTTGGGAACACTCCAGCCTGCACCTGGTCGGTACTCATAGGACTCTCACCTCTCCGTGGAACTCACCGAGCCGCCCACGTATCATGTACGTGACTAGACGGAAGTATCATTATCCCAATTCAGACTTCATGGCAATCAGACCGCACCACCGATCTGTTTTATATCTCTGTTAATCGCTCTCTGTAAAATCAGGTCCTCGCGCCAGAATATTTGTTGCTTCGCCCAAACGGATATAAACTGGAATGCTGCGTATTTTATTTTCAAGGTTCGGGGAGGTTTCAATCCCTCCTACTTTTCTGGTGGGGACGGAAAATTGCCAATCTGGTGTGATTTTTTAAAATTTTTTTGAATTTTTTTCTGCGAGTGCAGAATTGAAATGTTTAGATATGATTTTTGAATAAAAAATGGCCCTGTATCTTTCAATACAAGACCAAATCATTTAGACTACAATATTTCTTTAATGCTACTGATGTTATCAATACGGAACATCTTTATTACTTTTTTCTTTTTAACTTCGACCTCCAGCATCACCCATTCTTCATCCAGATCAATAAGTATTCCTTTTGCCGAAAACATTATATCAAGAGCTACCAAAGGTTCCTTTAAAGTGATTTCACACATTTTGTTCAAATACTCCGGAAGCACTTTCTGATATGACATTTTTTTCTCTTTCTTTTTACCATTCCCTGTATGTTCTTTCAGAATATGAATCACATATGCTAATAAAGCAATAATAATGATTAATAAAATATCTGTCATTACTCTTCCTCCACAATTTCCACGCCACTAATCATATCAATATCGATCAGCTTAACCACTGTTTCTTTCTTCATAAGATGATTCTCTTTTGTTCTGGTATATTCAATACGCATCCATTCATCATTAACTTCCAGAACCTTTACTGCCGCATTGTATCCCCAATCCAGACCAGACTCAAGCAGAAGTTCCATATCAGATCCACTGATTTTTACTTTTTTTCCTTCTAGGCATTTTAATAATCTGCCGCTTCCCTGTTTCTTTTCTTTGACTACAATTTCCACCTGATTTTCTACCAGATCATCCAAACTGATATGGTATATCTTTGCCAATTCCATTGCTTTATCCAGAGAAGGGGCACCTTGTCCCAACTCCCAATTGGAAATGGTTTGTCTTGTAACTTGAAGTCGGTCTGCCAGTTCTTGCTGACTATGACCATTCTTTTTACGGAGTGCTACTAATTTATCTCCTAACATACTTAATCTCCTTCCGTGATATATGATTTATCCCAACCAGCCATAATAATATGCCTGTACTCCTGCATAACCACCAATGGCAAGTCCTGCAATAATCGCTAATACCCAAACTATTATCCTGACTTGATTTCTTTTTAGCGACTGTTTTAATATCTGAATATCGTCACTGCGTTTCATTTTCATCTCACCTCATCTGTATTTGATGGTCTTATTATACTTATCTCTGAAAAATATGGCTAGCAAATCACTTTGGAACTTTCGCAAATTTATTTAGCACCATAAAAACACGCCGGTTTCCCGACGTGTCCCTTTCGTTTCATTCATATTTTTTAGCCACAACATGCAATGGCACAAACAATCCAGCTACCCAAATAGCAATCAATACATATTCTCCCGTTCTTCCCACAACATCTGATAAAAATACTTTTAACAGGAAATACAGTAACGGCAAAATAACCATACATGCCACAGACCAAATTCGGCCAACTTGTAATATGTATTTCCAATTGCTATTATTGATGCTTGTACCTATCAGATTCATACGAAAAACACCATCACTATAAGCAGTCACTTTATTCTGATCATAATATGCTGGTATCTTTTCTTTTGCAAAAATCCAAAAATAACAGCCACACAGTATCCCGACTAATGCGAACAAATACAGATTATCTGCTGGAATATTTTGTAGATTCGCCCATATTTGTAAAAGTATCGTTTCCACACACGCAAAAGCTATGACAGGAACCAAAAACAGCAATCGCTTTTTTCGATTCATACGGAACAGATTTTGCTCCTCTTCTGAAAGTGTTATTACTTTTTTTACGATTTCATCTGTTCGATCTGCATCTAAAGAATCTGTTTTTTCGATTCTTTTGCACTCCAGCAATTCCGTTACTGTGACTTCAAGCACATCCGCCAGTGGAACCAGCAATGTAATATCCGGCATACTGTTTCCCGTTTCCCATTTGCTGACAGCTTTATCGGATACAAGTAATCTGGAAGCCAGTTCTTTCTGCGTCATGGATTTTTCTTTACGAAGCATGGAGATAAACTCTCCAAAACTTTTCTTATTAATTTCAAACATAAACATCACCACCTCTGATTGATACCATTATTTTATATTTTCGATATATTTTTGCCAACCGAGAGATGGTAGAATAGCTATTCTACTTCCCGTTTACGTACTAGATTATAATTTGTATCGTAATATAGCCCTAATTCTGAACATATTCGCTGGTTCATAGCAGTCAATGCGTCATGATACTTTTTGTAT
>ERZ1106950.1456-NODE-1456-length-15334-cov-12.740624_pt1 | contig 15334 bp, 13 predicted proteins | sample MGYA00403675_ERZ1106950 | MGnify/ENA primary metagenome ERZ1106950 (study PRJEB35170, sample SAMEA104062410) | human gut metagenome | biome: human gut; feature: human-associated habitat; material: faeces | place: Denmark | collected 2012-06-13 ... | reverse complement strand
ACTTGGCCTTGGACAAGCTGATGGAATGGATTATGAGCGGTAAGCTGTCAATGGGTGACAAGCTTAACACGGAGGAACTGGCGTCTCAGCTGGGAGTCAGCAGGATGCCGATTCGGGAAGCTTTGGCCAATCTTGAAAAAAAGGGACTTGCTGAGTCTGTCCCATATGCAGGGAGAAGGCTTGTGACGTTGACAAAGGATGATGTGCGGCAGATATATATAGCCAGAACGGCGTTGGAGCCGGTAGCCGCAAAGTATGCCTGTGAGAAGATTACAGATGAAGACATCCGGAACCTGAAAGAGATTCACGCAGAATATATTCGTATTGTCAGGCAAGATGCTATTTGTCAAGGATAAATTCACCGAAAGATAACGGTGTAAGGCCAACCGGCTAACGGTTGGCCCTTTTCATAACAGTTGTTCCAATCAGTTCTTTGCCAATGCCCCACATGGGAAAGGAACATCATCGGCGCTAATCCTGTTGATTTTGCAGAAGTGCGCATAGAATTGCCTTGCAAATTCTCTATCGGCATGGTTTAATCTGATTTGTGCAATATCCCGCAAAATCTGTGCAGCTTGAATATCAGTTAGATAGCGAAATAGGCCAGAATTGAACGCAATCACATCTTTATCTTTCCTGTTGGCATAATAAGTCCAAAACTTCATTTTGCGGGCCTCTTTGGGCATAAGTTCAATTTTCCAGTCAGAACGAGTGGTTACATAACCTGCGTCTTTATAATCTCCTTCATAGCTCTCGTCCACAAGGAACACTGCAAAAATGAACCTCGAACTTTCCGGGGAATTGGGTTCCCTAGTGGTGAGAACCGCCAAACTGTTCTTTTGAACTTTCATCAAACGTCTAGGTTTGCCTCTGTCAGCCCCATTTTGGACAACACCTGCGCTTGCCATCCAGTCACGCAGCATATGACTCTCATAGCAAACGAAGTCGAATCCTCCTCCGCCTTCCATCATGCTTTCTAACTCCACCCGGCTAATGGTTCCATCCAAATATTTCTTGCAAGGAGAATCTCGGTCAGAACACCAAACGTGTTGGGCTGCTACGATGTTGTACCGTAGTATTGTTTCAGAGCAGATGCCATGGAAGCCGATACGAGAAGCAGTTTTCCCACCATCGCAATAGTTGCACTTGAAAGCGATGTTCGACCGTTCCACCGCTTTATGTTTTTTTATTTGTCGTTGTGTCGAATTGGATTGCACAATCGGCAGTGCTGTTTTTATGTTTCGCTCTCGCTTTTTTTGCAAATCACGGTTCACTTGCTCCATAAGTTCCAGGTCCGCGCTTCTCAAAAATTGTTCAAATACATCGGGATAGACAAATTTCTTTATAGTCTCCCCAAAATTTACCGTAAGGATTGTACCCTCTATTGAAGTGATAATTCCACCTCCAAAAACATCGTGAAAAACTGTACGTCCAACCATCTCACTCCACCTCCTCATTTCATTGAAAAAGGCAATATTCTTCTGAAACCCTCAAATAGTCTCCACTCCGTCAGCTTATTTGACTGGCGGAGTGGATTTCACTCAGAAATCAAATGTTTCCTCAATGATTCGCTCGACCTCTTGTGAGTCCAGCGCACCATTTTCATCAAATGTGACGATGAGGTTTTTGCCCTCCTCGATACCGTGTTTTTGATAAAACGCTTTCTTATCGTTCCAGCGCTTTTTATATCGCGGATCATCCATCAAGCCACAGTGTTCCCAGTACCAGACTTCGCCGGTATCATCATCAACAACTTTGAAATCCGGACGTTTCACAATACCATCCAGAATCAACTCAGGCTCATATACATACTCCAAATGGTGATAAAAAAGCGCGTTGGCAATGATAACCTCCGATTTTGAACGAACCAGCTCACCACGCGCCGTTCTGTGGACAAGCCTGTCCTCATAAAACCCGCTGCCCGCCTGGACGATTTGCGGGCGCATATCCACGCTACCCTCATGGAAAATATCAGCAAACAGGTCTGTAAACCTTCTGGCGATATCAGAATTTTCTTCCAAAGCATATTTCAGTAAGTGATATGCCTCTTGATTATACAGAATAATGATTTTTTCCGTTTGCCGGGTCAAGGCTGTATACAGCATTTCCCTCGAAATGATCCGACACGGTTCTGCCAAAACCAGGATGACTGTATCAAATTGACTGCCCTGTGATTTATGTACGGTCAGGGCATAAGCCAGTTCCAGGCAAGCACTGCCGGACTCCTCATTGAAATCCCTGCCTGTATAGGAATAGAGTACTCCTTTTTGGGATGCGAATTCTACCCGTAAATAGTCATTTGGCTTTTTTGCGGAATAGGAGCCACAGGCAATACCAATCTCTCCATTCGCCACATAGTTCCTGCCAATATCCTTCGGCCACGCTTCCCTTGAGCCGTTGACAACATTGATTACCTTATCACCATAGATAATATTCTCCGGCCCCAGAGCCTTGGGGATACGCTTGCGGGGACCATAATACTTTGCAACTTTGAGAAGATGCTCCCGGTATTTCAGATGGAGCAGCCGGTTGATATTCATAACGCCCTGGGGCATATTCCTCACAGGGGCGAGAATCTGCCACTTCTCGGCGCAGTCGGCACAGCCTTTATTGAAAAACGTGCCATAGTCGCCTTTTTCTCCACCGAGGGAAGCATCAAAGCCGTCCTGATCGTCTGCGCTGTCCATGCCAATCTCATGCGTCATAAGTTCCAGCAGTTTCTCTTCCAGTTCTTCTTTTGTGGACCATAGGGCAAAAGAGATATGCTTGCCGCTACTCTTTTCGATTTCCGCAATTACATCGTTATCCGGCCTGTTCTCCGCCCCGGTGAACAGACGGGAAAGTTCAACATCCAAACGCTCATTATGGCTCCCCTGGCGGCGATTGATCGTCAATTCTCCGTAGCTGTCACAAACCCTCGGAAAACTGCCTGGCTTTAAGTTCAGCCTTAAAAGCCCCACCAGATCGACAAAGGGGCGTCCCGCACCGATGGGCGGGAGTTGGTTGGGGTCACCTACGAAAATGATCCGCTTTGCCGCCTTGAGTGCCTGCATCAGCGCCCCAAACATTTCCTCGGTCAGCATGGATGCCTCGTCAATGATAACCGTCTCCGGCACATCCCGATAATCATACTCGGACAATCTGTAGCGCATTTCATTCCAGTCAAAGCGCCCGCTTTTTACCAAAAACTGCGCCACATTTTGGGCGGTCAGCCCATCCATATCCCTGCCCATGCTGTCCATCATACGTACTGTAGCTTTGCCAGTGGGAGCCAAGAGAAGAACGCCTCCCGCTTTGATCTCCGGGTGGCTGCACAGCACAGAGAGGACTGTTGTCTTTCCGGTTCCCGCGTCGCCCACCAGAACACCGATCCTGGATTGGGCAAGTTCTTGTAAGATGGCGGCCTTTTCTTTTCGGGCTTGCTTTTCTTCCGAATCAATCCTTTTAGCTGGGGCTCCATTGTCAAACTTGGCATCCAGCAACCCACGCCAATCGGCGTGTATTTCCAATTTCTTCGCCTTGAGACGTTTGCCGATACGCCGCTCAATAATGGCATCAAACTCGTTGAACCGTACCAACTTATAGTATTCTGTTCCGTCCTTCATTTCTCTGCGCAGTATTTGTCCGCGCAAAAATTTGTCAATGGCGTTCAAAATATCCCCTGTTACTTTACAGACAGGGTCCAAAATCATTTCCCGAATTTTATCCACCATCAGATTGCAGGGCAGAATGGTATTACCGGACTGGGCTTCCATCTCCAGCACAGCCACAGCCACGGCTCGCACCCGGCGCTCGTCATTATCCGAAGTAAGCGCAGTCGGCGCAGGAATGGGGTACCTCTCCAGAACAGACGCTACTGGGAATACTGCCCGGTCAACCTTGCGGACAGAGATATACAAGTTGTCCTGCTTTAACCTGGTTTGCTCATAGATGATATAGGGATTTTCAATCATCTCCCGGTCACTGCACCGAATATTTTGCTTGAATCGTTCATTCTCATGGAAGAGGACATAAGCCTGGTCGATGGATAAGGAAAAACGGCTCAGCAGGCGGAACAGCTCTTTTCGTTCCTGGGGCATATGTTTCCATGTTTTCTGCACAATGGGCGGTACGGCCTTTGCCAGCAGTGGGTCCAAATAAGTTTCTGGCTTTGACAAGACCACATCCAGCTTGCTCCACAGGTTCTCTCCGTCCTCCAGATGCTCCTGAAGCCATTTGGCGACGACAATGCCCTGTGGAATTTCCAAAGCACACAGCATGGAGCCGAGGCCGGGGAACGCGCCGCGGTCTTCCCATACCTGCGCCAGTTCACGGTTCAGCCAATCCAGCACGTTGGAATAGTCCTCGTCTAAGCAGTTGTTAATGATAATAAACGCCTTGATGCAGGACTGTAATACGTCAATGACCGCATCATAGCTTACATGCTCTGTAGCATAGGAAAACTCGTCAAAGGCATCTTCAGGAGCAAACACCGTAATAGTTGCCAAGTCAAACTCCGGGTGGGTCTGGGCGTATTCCATCATTTTCTGGTAAGGGATAACAAATCCATCCTTGTGATCCTCACGGATAGAATGGCAAATCATAGTTTCCCACACCATAGAGCGCAGACCATCCTCCGTTTGCCGCTGGTGCTCTACTGCCGGAACGATTTTCTTGACATGACCAATACCGATCACCACACGCCGGACATCCTCTACAAACGGCACCTGTTTTGCGTAGGCAAGGCAGAGGGATTGCTCCTCCACCACATCTCCGTAAAAATAATCAAAGATGGCTTTGTGGTTTTCTGCATCCTGCACCCACATGGTATTGAATTTCAGAACGGGTTCCCGCTCTGGCCGGTAGTCAATTTGAAAGGTATCCTTCCATATTTCAATATTTTCGCGCATGAGCCATGCAAAGGGACGGGCCGGAAAACTATAGGCGGGATAGATCACCTCCGTCGGAAGAAAATGACCGTGGGTGGCCGGGTTGCTTTTCTTATAGGGATGAACCGTTGTCTTTACCATCTCTTGGGGCGACAGGAAAGCCGCACCTTCTGAGACACATGGCAGAGCATCCATGTGGTCGGCCATACACTGGCCGCAGATGGCGGCCTCGGCTTTGTCATCCCGGCTCTCAGCAATTCCTTTCAAACGCAGGCAGGCGTTGTTGGTTTCAGGATCAGCACAGACCGTTCCGTCCCAGCCGTGGTCGTGCCAGGGAACACGAATTGAAATATGTTGCGGCATAATACTTCTTCCTCTCTGTATTTGAAGTAGGGTGTCAAAATCATCTACTGATGTTTCTTTTCCGCTAATTGATAAGCCAATTATATCAGTGCAGTTCTTTTTATTCAAGTCAATCAATTATCGCCTTGACTATGTTGAGGGACGGGATCAATAAAAATAATTTCTCGACCGACCTGCTGGGCGTATCGTACAGTTGCCCCTGTCCCGCTACGTCGAGAGCCGTTGTAGACCGCCTTGCATTACAATTTGGTCAAAGGTTGGATTCAGAAGTACAAGACCATGGGGATTTCTGGATTGGAAGACCGTCGGGGCCAGCGGAAAGCCCGGCAGGCTCCCAGGACGTCAGAGGAAGAACTGCGAATTCGTATTGCCCAGTTGGAGCGAGAGAATGACCTTCTGAAGATGGAGCGTGATCTGTTAAAAAAAGTGAGGGAATTGGAGAGGGGGAAGGGCTGAGGCAATTTCAAAATGAACAACAATATGAAGCGATCCGCCAATGCTCAGAGGAACAAGGGTATCCTGTAGAAACGTTGTGTCGGATCCTCCATGTTTCCAGAGCCGGTTATTACCAGTGGCACTCGGGGAAACTCAGCCCCCGTGCCGCGGAGAACAGACGCATCGCAGCGAAAGTGAAGGAAATTCACCAGGAGAGCCCGGACAAGGGCTACCGACGCATCCGAGACGATCTGGCGCGTTATTACGATACACCGGTGAACGACAAGCGGGTCCGCCGCATCTGTCAGAGCCTGGGAATTAAATCCACCATCAAATATGCCGGACATGGCTGTACAAGAGCCGCTTCAGACCAGAGGCATACGGCGGAAAACATTCTCAACCGTCAATTCCATGCGGACAGGCCCAATGAGAAATGGCTGACAGATGTGACCGAGTTCAAGTATTATGTTGGTCCAGTGGTACACAAAGTCTATCTCAGTGCTATTCTTGATTTGTGCGACCGCAGGATTGTTGCGGCGGTCATACGAGACGCCAATGTTACCACTTTGGTCTACGAGACTTTTGACAAAGCGGTTGTGCACAATCCGAATGCACACCCGCTGTTCCACAGCGACAGAGGATTCCAATATACGACACAGGTATTTCATGACAAACTGACCGCAGCCGGAATGACCCAGAGTATGTCTCGTGTTGGCAAGTGCGTTGATAACGGCCCAATGGAGGGCTTTTGGGGTATTCTCAAAAGAGAGCGTTACTATGGCAGACGCTTTACCAGCAGAGTTGAACTCGTAAATATGATTGAGGACTATATTCTTTACTACAATTCAAGACGTCTCCAGCGTGGTCTTGGGGTACGCACGCCTTTTGAGATGCATGAACTGGCTTTGGCAGCATAACCGCTCTTGGAATATACTGTGAATTTTCTTTGAATTATTTCTCTGTCTACTTGACGGGGGGCATATCAATTTGGACACTTGCCTTATCCGTAACGCTCTGGCGGTACGCCCGCTGGCGGCAGGCATTGGAGCAGTAGACCGCATCCGACCTTTTGGGGGTGAAAGTTTTTCCGCATCCTTTGCAGACCCGGTTTTGCCGTTTTTCCAATCGTCGCTGTTTCAAATTCTTCTGATAACCCCGGTTCCCGCACAGGCCATAATAGCAATATTTTTTGGTGCTGATCTGCGTGTAAAAAATCCGTCCGCACCCTTTGCAAATAATTCTCCGCACAGCCGAGTACGGTCTTACGCCGGAGATTTTTTCTTCATACCACTGTCTCAGCGTTTCCTGATTTTCATATTCCCAGTCACAGTTCCACATGGAGTTTTCCCTTCTTTCCATAGGACAGGGCAGGCCAAAAAGATTTGACCCGCCCCATCATCGTGTTTATACGATTTCTGCTTCCTGCTCCTCTGCCCGCTTCTGCCGATACCGCATTTTGCGGTGCGCCTCCCGCTGGCAGGCCTCACAGCAATATTTTACATCGTTCCTGGTCGTGGTGAACACTTTCCCGCAGTTTCCGCAGACACATTCGCGGCTCCTGCTCGCCGCCGCCTCCTGGCGGTAAAATTTCGCCCGGCAGTTTGGACCACAAAACAGAGTGTTCGACCGCCCGGATTCAAATTCTTCCCCACAGCACTTGCAGGTCAGTTTGAACGGCTGGCCGACAGCGTGTTCGCCGGCCTTAATCATCTGGTAGCGTTCCCGGCTCTTGACCCGATGCCGGTGCAAGGATGCCTGTCTCTTTTCTTCCTCCGGCGTCAGTTCCGGGGCGTGGAGGTCAAACCGCCCGATAAACTTCAGATAGATGTCCACTTCCTGCGTCCGGTCGCCGTCTACCTTTTCCGGAGCGTGGACGATGATTTTTTCGATGAACTCGTTTATCATCGGCGTAGTCAGTTCCGAAAAATCCGTGTACTTCTTTGCCAAGGCGAGGAACCGTTCCACATTGGCGGTGTCCTGCTCGAAGCTGTCCAGCGCCGATTCCGCCTCTGTAACGGACTGGCGGAGCGTTGTCTGCTCCTGCTCATACCCGGCAAGGAGGGTGTCAAAGCGTTCCTCCCCAATTCGCCCTACTGCGTAGGATTCGTACAGCTTCTTGATGATGGTATCCAGTTCCCCGCAACGGCGCTTGTCTTTGTTCAGCTTGCGTTTCAGTTCCTTGGCCGCCTGCGCCTGCCGGACTTCGGACGCCGCCCGAACCTTTTGGACAAACTCGGCTTCGTTGGAAATGGCGTAGGCGCTGGCGGAACGGATGGTTTCCAAAATCAGCGTCCGCAAAGCCTTGGTGGAGATGTGGTGATTGCTACAAGCACTGTCGTGAGATTGCCGGGCCAGCGTGTAGGTGGAGCAGTCGAACCAGTCCGATGGATATGGCTTGGGTCCTCCGGCGAGTGGATAACAGTCCGTTTGTCCTTGTAGGACTCCTTGTGAGTGCGGAAATTGACGGTATGCCCCATATACTCCGGCTTGGAGAGAATCTGCCCGACCGCGAAGCCGTTCCAGCTGTAAGGCCGGGGAATGTCCTCTTTGCTTTTCCAAACGCCCCGGCCCTGTCTGGCGAAATAAGTGGCAGGCGTCTCGACCTTTTCCTCGCAGAGCATCGTGGCAATCTCATAGGGGCCATGCCCCTCGATAGTAAGCTGGAAGATGCGCCGCACAACAGCCGCCGCTTCTTCATCGATCAGCCAGTGGTATTTATCGTCTGGGTCTTTTCGGTAGCCGTAGATGGCGCAGTTGGTGGTGGGCTTGCCGGATTCACCTTTGACCCGTATGGCGGTGCGCTGCTTGCGGCTCAGGTCCCGCAGATACCATTCCGACATGATGTTGACGAAAGGCGCAAACTCGCTGGAGCTGGGATCGTCGCTGTCAATGCTGTTGCCGATGGCGATGAAACGCACCCCGAATTTGCGAAAGAGAACCTCCGTGTAGAATCCTGTCTGGAGGTAATCTCTGCCGATTCTGCTCATGTCCTTTGTGAGTACCAGAGCCACCTTCCCGGCCTCGATGTCGGTTACCAGCCGTTTCCACGCCGGCCGGTCGAAGTTGCCTCCCGACCATCCGTCATCGGTGTAGTGGACGATATTGGAGAAGCTATGCTGTTCAGCGTAGCCCTCCAGGTATTTTTTCTGATTCACGATTGAATTACTGTCCCCAACAGATTCATCTTCACGGGACAGGCGCTCATAGAGAGCGGTGATTTTCTTTTCCTCCGTCTGTCTGACTGCCATATCAGGCGCTCATTTCAGACTGGCGGCTCATTTGTGGTGCATCCATTGTACCACGTTCCCCAACCTTTTGCAGCCTCTCATTGCGGATCATCCGCAAAATTTTTTCTTCCATCGTCTCGCCGCCATCGGCTGAAAAGACGACCTTCACCTTGTAGGTGGTAGAGCCGATACGCCGGGTCATATACTGGCAGTTTTGGTTTTCGTTGTTTTTCGTCATGGTGTCCTTTCTCATATCATTGAAATTCAAAACAGTAATTTCTGATATGGGAAGCCGTTTCCCCGAAGCAGTTCCTGACAGGCATATCCCTTTGCTGGTGCTGTGCCGTTGTGTCTCACCCTCGGTACGCTCGCTTTCGGTCATGGCATACTTTTTCGGCATGATAGCTGCTCGGACGGTCATTCAGTTGTCGTTTACACCACCTTTCTGCTTCTGGATTTTTGGTTATGTATGAGAAAGGAAAAAGCAGATACAAAAAACCGCCCGCGGATTTTCTCCGCAGTCGGTTATGTATCTGCCAATGAATTCAAATATGTTTATGTTATATACCAGTTCAATTACAAACTCCATTATAACCGGAACACCTGTTCCTGTCAAGTCTTATCTCAAAGATTTTTGAAAGGGCTTTAAATCTGACAGCTAGAGACGGCACAAAGGCAGAGAAAAGGCTCCTGCAAGACTCGCCCATATGGGGAACCGTTTCTGTCGGCGCAGATGCCGGAGTATGGCCATGTATGGTGAACAGAAAAAACTTGAAAACTCATTACTTTTGGTATAGAATAAAAAATATCTTCTAAGAAAGAGATGAGACGGCTGTGCCTTGGTGTTCAAAGAAGCCCATGAGAAAAACACGGCGATTTGCGGGATTCAAAAACAGCAAGCCCTACATTGCTATACTTTCTCATGGGTTATAGGGAGGATAAGTGATGATAAAGGATGTTTCCATAGAAATTATTCAAAAGTGTATGAACCATTGTATCCATTGCTCTTCCTGCTCAACAGAGGACTCCATTGCGATGCTGGATCTCGATACGGTGCGCCAGGTCATCCGAGGACTCTACAGGCTGAAGGTTGAGAGAATCTGCCTTTCTGGCGGCGAGCCATTCCTGCATCCTAATCTGACAGAAATCGTTAGACAGATAGCCGGCTACGGCATGACAGTGGACATATACTCTTGTGGGGTTCAGAAAGAGGCGGGCGTGTCGAAGCCGTTGTCCGTTGAGCAGTTGTCTGCCATGAAGGACAATGGATTGAGGTCGTTGCTGTTTAATGTGCAGTCGGTGAACGAGTCCACCTATGACCGTATCACCCAGAGCAAGGGGCATTTCCCTCTGTTGCGGGAGAGTATTGCCAACGCCATCGCCTGCGGAATCCGAACAGAAATCCACTTTGTCCCCATGCGACAGAATATACATGACGTAGAAGATGTAATCCGGTTCGCGGAGCGGATAGGGATAGAACAGGTCAACTTTCTGAAACTGGTTCCCCACGGACGCGCACAGGAAAATGCGCAGGAGCTAATGATTGGCGACGGAGAGTTGGCCGCACTGTGTTTCCGCCTGGCGGATTTGCAGGCCAAAGGGAAATCTATCCGGCTGGGATTGCCCCTGTCTATTCAGGGAAGTACGCCACCGTGCCATGCGGTGAGAGAAAAATTGTACATTAAATTCGACGGTTCGGTTTTTGGCTGCGAGGCGTTCAAATACATTCCGTTCCGGGACGGGGATGGAAATCCCGTTCTGCCAGACAATATTTTGGAAAAGGATATCGAGGAAATCTATCGCAACTCAGAGTACCTGGAGTGGAGTCTCCAGCTTGTGGAACAGTATGAAGCCCGCCAGATCAGTTGTGAAAATTGTCCCGTGCAGAAGTACTTGAAAGAGGGGGAGTCGTTAAAATGAGTTACGAAATCAATGACCGGACGTTAATCGATGAACTGTGCGATGCGATACATAGTACCGTGCAGGAGCAATACAATGGACTAGAGGCGGCGCTAAAAAAAGATGGACGGGAGTTACCGAAGGATTTTGCACATCCCTTGGATGAGACGATTATCGGGAAAGGTGGAGAATTGACAAAACTTTTGTCGGAACAAGAGAAAGCAATTTCCTACTCTAAAGCAGGGAAATTAGACAGCCTGTGGCACTCCCTGCTCAACAAGGCCATCGTGTGTCTCCGCTATTTTGACACCAGGGAGCCCTTCCTGGACAACCCGAACAAGGCCATTGTGGCCTACGGAATCGATAAACTGGAAGCATACCACCAGCGGTATACGGAATTTGAAAGCCTTATGTACGGTTCAAGTGCCTATTATCGGGATCATGTGTTTCATGCGGTTCGGGTCTGGATGCTGGGCGTGTTCTGTTTGCTGAAGAATTTCAACAATCAGGAGATGTTTATTGAGAAGTTAGGCCTAGACGGCGGAGCCAAAACGCCAGATAAGATCGGTTTTTTTGAATATATCAGCATGTGGACCATCATTGCACTTTGCCATGATTTGGGATATCCCTTGGAAAAGGCTGAGCAGATTTTGGACAAAACCCGGAAAATGATGCGGGAATTTGTACCTAGCCCCAATGTCTGGAATAACTTCGGTTATAGCGGGACACAAGACAGCATCAACGAATACGTTCTGAAGTTTATCAGTACAAAGATGAAAGAGAAACCGTTTGCCGGAAAAACTGAGAAGGTGGGGAAGGAGGGAGAGCAACCTGCCAAGGAGACCGCGGAGCCGGAAGAAATGGAGTATTTAGGGCGTATCCAGCCCAAATATTATCTGAAATATGCGAAATCCCTAGAAGGCTTTCAGCACGGCATCATCAGCACTATTATTGTATATAAAATGTTGCTCTACTTCCTTGAGTCTGATTTTAATTTAAACGATGACTATATATACAAAAAAGAGGACGCCAGGCAATTTTATATCCGGCGTGAAATCCTGCGAGCGATTGCCGCGCACACTTGCCCCGATGCGTACAACATTCACTTGACGACCTTTTCCAGCCTCCTGTTTTTGTGCGATGAATTTCAGGAGTGGGGGCGAAAAACATGGAATGAGCTCTACACAGGCTTAAAAGAGGATTCTATCTCTCTACAAATTGAAAAATTTTCCAAAGACGAAGTAGATATACAGGAGACCATTCACCTGGAGGGCGTGGAGGACATGGAGATCATTGTTCAAAATATTTCTCGTGTTTTTGAGCGGCAGTACTCCTTGTATAAAACCACGTTCCGGGATGGCCAGGATACGGCAAAGCGGGATTTCACCCTGTCAAAGACTATGGAATTTGTGCTGCCCAAGGACGGAGCAGAAACAAGGAAGATTACTCTGACATATGGGTTGCCAAAACAGGATGCGAGTTATTTTAAGGTGAATCTTTCTCAAACCGGAAAGGATCAGCAAGAGTATGGCAAAAAGATTAAGGAGAAGTTATCCAAGCAAATGTATTACAGGGACTTGCTGGTCATCCCATAATTGGGCCGCAGCAAGAGGAGGAGATTAGTTTGATGACAATCGAAGAGTTTGTTGAGGATATATCCACTGTCTCCGATGAGTGCCGTTTAATTACAAATCCTTATCGGGGGGAACGGTGTAAAAATCATTTACTTCAATACCTGCAACATTTGAAGAACAGCAGCGTGGATGTTATGCTGGTGGGCGAGGCTCCGGGCTATCGGGGATGCGCCTTGACCGGGATTCCATTTACGGACGAGGTCCAACTGAAACATCCAGAAAATATCTACGCCCTTGGAAACTGGGTACGCTCCAGTAATATTGGCAATACGGCGGAGCGCTCTGCCTCTGCAGTATGGTCGGCACTGCGGGAATATCATATTATTCCGCTCATGTGGAATGCATTTCCCTTTCATCCCTATCAAGAGGGAAAGAAGGTATCCAACCGGACTCCGACACAAAGCGAACTGAAAGAGGGACAGCGGTATCTAGAGACACTGAAATCCATCTTTGCAATTGAAGATTCTCGGGTATTTGCCCTGGGAAAAAAGGCGAAAGAGATGCTGGGCTTGATTGATGACAACCGCTGCATACGCCATCCGGCAAACGACTTTAAGCGAGAATTCAGGCCACAGTTTGACCTAAAAATCGGGAAACCGTATGGACATGGACACTAGGATGAACGATATTCTATGGTGTACTGCGGGGAAGCGACCGTGAGAAAATGGCAAAGAAAGCACCAATAAAGGCGCTGCTCAGCCCAGAGAGAACGAGCGGCTATCGGGTGGCCGCTCGCTTATCCTGTCCTTTTTCGGCTTGAGTTAAAGCGGAGTGCTTGCAAATGGACAGCCAGTAGTAATGTAGCGGCACATCATAATCCTAAGAATTGCCGCAAATCCTCCTTCAATCTCCAAGGGGACAGACTGGTGGGATGTTACTGGGGGAAGGAAGGCATTTAGCCATATGGGGAACCTTTCAGGAGTTTCATGTCTTCCTGTCGACGCAATCGCCGGGATGCCGGTCTTGTATAGATCAGTTCATGTTTGATGTTTTCTTCAACACAGTTCACGATACTGTTCATGGCCCTGACCCAGTTCCACTGTGACCGGCGCTTCAATTCTTCGGTCACGCCCTCAGCGGCGGCAATCTGTTGAATGAGTACCTGGCAGCGTTCCTTTGCCTGCTCGTCCAAATCGGCAAGGTAGGTGTGCAATCTGCCCGTCAAAATCAGGTGGTTGAGCAGAAGCGGATTCGTTTCCTCCAGATACGCCCGGTGCATCCGCCCCCACTTCCCGATAGGGCGGTCATCGTCCTCCGGCAGTTCGATAGCCGGGATGTAGTAGTCCCCAGCAAGGACATAATCAAGGCCATTTGCCTCGTCATGGATATTCGTTCTCAATTCGCTCATAGTGTTTTCCTCCATCATTTCAGATGTTTTCAGTAGCGGCTACCGATAATGCAATATGGATTTTTATCTCCTTTCCTACAACCGCAAGTTCAATTCACCACAAATGAGCCGCAGTCATATGTATTTGGTAGCAGAAACCACCCTCTACATATTAACTCTCAGGATGAGCTTGATGCAATTGATGTGTATCAGCAGAATAGGTTGTACCATTTTTCAATCTATAAAATCAGCCGGTTGGACAGAATCTGTGCGATGATAGAATCGCTGTGGGATAATCTGTCATTCTTTAAGTTGATTTACGGTCAGAAGCTGTTGGAAGGCCGGGAATCCAGGGAAAGGATGATTGAGGAGCATCAGAGTTATTTGGATGCTTTGAAACAGCGGGACAGCGAACGAATCAGTCATTTATTGGCTCAGAATCTGAAGAAGAGAACGGAGGATATTCCTTACTCTTTGGATGTGTATTTTCATGAGCATGCGTAAATCGTGATATAAGTATATAGCAGAATCAGAGAGTGATAACAGAGCCTAGGCATCGAAACAGGATGCCGGGCTCTTTTGCTTTGCCAGGCATATGGGCGTTGTGAAGTAAAGGAGAAAAGATGGATTCTGTACTCTATACATTATCGGAGACAATACACAAAGAAAATTATGTAATAGCGACTTATCATATCAGACTGCCGGAGGAAGTGGACATCCTTAAGAAAGCGGCAGCCCTGGCAGTTGGACAGACCATTGGAACATGGATTCCGATACCTGGAATTACGGAGGAGATTCGTGAAAAATATATGGGAAAGGTGGTGAACGTGTTTGATGTGCCGTCCCTGGATCTGGCTGTTCAGATTACCGGGGACCAGAGAGAATATCTGATTCAGATTGCCTATCCTGCTGTTAATTTTGGTACGGACCTGCCGTTATTGATTACCGCCCTTTTAGGCAACGATGCCTCCACCTCAGCCCAGGTAAAACTTTTGGATATTGAGTTTCCGGAGGAGTTTGCCCGTAAATTCAGGGGACCCAGGTATGGGATTAAAGGAATTCAGAAGTTTGCCGGAATAAATGACCGGCCGATTTTGTTGAATATGATTAAACCATGTACAGGACTTACCCCAAAAGAGGGGGCAAGGATATTTTACGAGACAGCACTTGGCGGTGTGGACTTTATTAAGGATGATGAATTGTTTGGAAATCCTGTTTACAGCAAGCCTGAGGAACGCGTAAGGGCGTATAGAGAGGCGGCTGAGGCGGCCTATGAGAAGACAGGGGAGCGGGTGAAATATTTTGTGAACATAACCAGCGGCGCGGGTGAAATTATTGAAAATGTAAAACGCGCAGAGGATGCCGGTGCGGATGGACTGATGATTAATTTTGCGGCCATGGGATACAGTGTGCTTAAGCATGTGGCGGAGCGTACGGTTCTCCCTATCCTGGGACATTCGGCAGGTACTGGAATGTGCTTTGAAGGAGCCATGAATGGAATGGCCTCTCCCCTTACTGTGGGAAAGGAGGGTATGAAAAAAAGTCTGTAAATTGAAATCTTCTATGATAGGTTAATGAGAA
>ERZ1106950.1431-NODE-1431-length-15527-cov-14.330985_pt1 | contig 15527 bp, 8 predicted proteins | sample MGYA00403675_ERZ1106950 | MGnify/ENA primary metagenome ERZ1106950 (study PRJEB35170, sample SAMEA104062410) | human gut metagenome | biome: human gut; feature: human-associated habitat; material: faeces | place: Denmark | collected 2012-06-13 ... | reverse complement strand
ATCACTTCCATTGGCATGGATACGGATATACGCATCTGCATTTGCCTTATTTGCCACTTTTGCGCGGTCAATACAACTGAGAGCTACTTTACTGTTGGTTCGGGTCATTATTACCTTAAACCCTCTTTTCTGAAGAAGAGTTCTTAACTGGAGACCGATATTCAGGTTAAGTTTATATTCCTCCACACCTGTAGCAACACCCTGAGTTCCGGAAGTATCTTTCTCCTTTAATTGACCGGAACCAGGACCAAGGGGCTCATAACCGCCGGCAACGACAGCGGAATGCCCCGGATCCAGTACAACAACAGGAGTCCAGACCCCCTTACTGTTAATCTTTCGTCCATTTACAGTCTGATTGATACGCATTCTTCCGGTCTGTTTGCCAAAATACCTGAAACGGTTATGAATACGATGCCACCCTGTAAGCATGGTACCGTCTACTGCAAAACAGTAATAATACTTACCGATTTTGTGCAGGTCTGTCAGCTTTTTGCCATTTTTATAATAATATTTTTTTCCACCAGAGGTTTTCCAGCCGGTAAAAGTGCTATTGACGGATGCTGCCTGGACCTCTGTAAAATCTACAACAGGCAACGCTGTGATCAGGAGAAGAATACATAAGAGCCAGATAAAACATGATTTTCTTTTCTTCATACATAACTTCCTTTCATATAGAGATATTTTAAGTAATGGTCTGTATGTTGATTATACCATAGGATTATCCGGGAATGTGGAAAAAACTCCTAAAAAGAAAGACTCCGGTCGCAATGACCGGAGCCCTCTTTTTAGGAATCTGTATTATTTACCCAAATAGATTATTTAACAGTAGCCTTTTTCAGGTTTGACCATGAGCTGAATACCTTGCGTCCATCTTCAGATGTTCTGTTGAATGCATGCATTCCAACTACCCATGTGCCCTTTGGTACATTCTTGAATGTAGCTGTTACTGTACCTTCTTTAAGGTTCAGTACTTTGTGATCGCCATAGTGATACGGACGTGTCTCACCGTTTTCTTTCTTGGAGGATGTTCCAAGAACTACATCATAACCAGTTGCGTTAGCAGCTGCTTTATATGTTACTTTGATTGTAGATCCGCTTACTTTGACATCTGTGATAACCGGAGCATCTGGTGTGATTGCTGTTACAGAGAATGGATAAGCATTAGACCATTCGCCAAATACTTTCTTACCATTTTCATCACGTTTCCAAGCGTGGCAGTATGCATAGTAAACACCTTTATCTACATATTTGAATGTAGTAGAAGTCTGTACCTGGTTTTTGCTGATAGATGTATAGTTCTTATTTGTGATGCAGTCACGATCTGTAGAAATTACATAATCATAACCTGTAGCATTATCAACATCCTCAGAAAGAACTACAGTTGCTTTGTTACCAACAACCTTAACATCGGAGATAACCGGAGCACCAACTGTTGCAACATCAACATCCTGTACTTTAGAACCTGTGTAGTATTTGCTGTCAGCTTTAGCTGTAACAGTTACTTTCTTTCCATCTTCACTGAATGCTACATCATATTCGCTGGATGGAACAACTACAGTACCGTTCATAACAGTAACTTTCTTGCTTTCAGAATCTACAGAGATTGTAGTATTTGCAAGATCTTTCTTTGTTACATTCCATGCAAGGCTCTTGCTGATAGTTAATTTTGTATTAGCTGCATCAGTAGTTGTATAAGCGCCATTACCTGTAATTGTAACATCTGCCTGTGTATATTTGCCAATCTTTGTTACTTCTGTTGTTACGGTGTAGTCCTTGCCCTGAACAAGTCTTTCTTTAGTTCCAGGTTTAACAACAACTACTTCCGGCTCAACTGCAAGACCGCCAGCATATTCAACATCAGAGATCTTCTGGATCCAATCTGTAGAAATAATGCCTTCGCCTTCAATATAGTATGTCATGGAAGCGATAGCTTTCTTCTTTCCGTCTTTATCAACCTTAGCATAATTTCCAAGGCCATAAGCAACAACTGTAGCTACACCTGCATTAACATTATCAGTATATACTAATTCGTAATCTTTGCCCTCTGTAAGGACTTTACCATCTTTATCATTTTTAAGAACATATTTTGTCTTAAAGGAGTCAATGGTAATTGCAGATCCTGTATAATATGCACCTGTCTCTTTAACTGCAAGTGGATTCTTAGGATCAGCTGCTTTACCACCAAGTTTGGATTCAAAATGTCCGCTTAACTGATTTGGAGTAACTTTAAATGTTCCGGTATATTCACCTTCAACATTTTTGCTTCCTGCTACTGCTTTGATAGTGAAGCTGTAAGAACCAACTTCTACAGCGTTCTCATCATAAGTAATTGTGTAATCACCAGTCTTGGTAACTGGGTTATATGGTGTTAAAACCTTGTTTCCAATTTTAACTGTTGCAACGTTTGGTTTCTGAGCAGTTCCGATGTATTCAACATCATAATCTGCTTTGCCAGCAGCGTTCAGTACAGTTGCATTAGCAAGATTTGCTTTTGCAATTGTATAGTCAACAGTAAGTGTTCCTGTATAATTGCCAATACCTTTAATTGTTACATGAGCAACACCTGCGTTTGTACCAGTTTTGCTTACGATAGTGTAGTCAACGCCCTCAACTAATGTTGTGTTGCCATCTTTAACAACTAACTTAGGCTCAATCTTCTCGCCAGTGTATACATAGCTTCCCTCTACAGTTCCTGTGCATTTGGAGATATCCTTTGCAACAACTGTGGAAGAAATATTCTTGTATGCATATCCTTCGCCGTTAACATTGCCACCCTTGATAATGTAGTTTTTGTTATTGAATACTACAACACCAGTAGCTGTATCGCCAATTCCCTTAGTTGCTTTTTTCTCTGTTGTTACAGTGTAGTCAGCTGCAGGAACTTCTTTAGAACCAACAACAACTTTAGCAACTACATCATAGCTGTTCTGTCCAACAACAACTTCGATATTCTGTCCTTCTACTGTAGCTTCTGCCTGAGCAATATCAAATGTGTAGCTGATCTTTCCTGAATAGCTTCCTTTGAATGTCAGTGTGATAGTTGCAGACTTCTTGCTTACAACTTTAGAATCTGTGTTATCAGTATAAGTAAGATCATAGTCAGTTCCCAGAACAAGTTTCTGATCTGCTACAGTTGCAGATTTTGCAAGTACCAGGTTAGAGAAAATGTCTTTTAATGGTTCGATTGCGGAACCTGTATATGCCTGATTAGCTAAAGCCTTTGTAACTTCTGCTTCTAAACCTGCATCTGCAAGAGAAGTCTTTTTAGCAAAAGTAGTTGTGCCAATCTTTGTACCAGCCGCTACAGCTACATCTGCTTTAGTAACAGTTGCATTAACTACATTAAATGATGTAGAGAACTCACCTACAATATTTGTATCCTTAGGATTTGTAACTTTCAGAGTTACTTTACCTGTTCCGACAGTTTTATTATCGCTTGTAACAATAGTTACACCAGCCGGGATAACTTTGTTATATGCAAGAACAGCTCCTGTAGATTTATCTGTAAAAGTGATATCATCAGCCTCTACATTTACATTAGTTTTCTTATCATTAACATTTACTGTATATTTTTCACCTAACTTGCTTAAGTCAAGAGCACTTACTGTATAAGAACCGGAAACGCACTCTGCAGGTACAACACCATCAACAAAGTTATTAACGACATTACCTGCGTTAGCTTTTAATGTTACTGTTACATTATCTTTTGTATAAGAACCAACAGCTCCACTTGTAACTGCAACATCATATAAAGATGCCGGAATAACAGCTCCTGAAAGTTTATCTGTTACAACAACAGTTGGTTTTGTGTCGCCATTGTATGTAGCATTACCGGAAATAGCAACAGATAAGTTGTCTTTATTTGGAGTTGCAGGATCAATTCTATATTTATAAAATGCATCATTATTAGTAAGAGTTCCGGTAAATCCTTCTTCGTCATTACCTTCGGCATATACCTGATATTCTCCTACATTCTTAGCCTCTGCTTCATCAACAAATTTAACAATACAAGATGCTTTTTCTCCAGCTGAATTTTTAACTTCAATAAGTGGGACCTGAATATTTCCATTGTAAATGCCAGACAGACTACTAACAAATACATTCCAACTGCCATCTTCGATGGAAACAGGATTTACGGCTGCAGTCATTTCATATACTGCTTCTTTCTCATCAGCAACATAAACTTTAACAGTAACCTGTTTGCTGTTTTTGTATGCATCGAGTCCAACGTTAACACTGCTTAATGCAGCTGCGATATTTCCATTACTTACAGCTTTGGTTGTAAGAAGATCAGAACCACTATAAACTTCAACAGTAGTTGCCTTCACTGCTACACCATTTTTATCAGAAATTACAAATTTTGCATCTTTTGCATCAACACCTGCTTTAGGTCCGAAAACAAGTCCTGTTGCCCAGTCACCTGCTTTTAATTCTTCGTTTGTATCTACAGAATAACCTTCTACTGCCTGTGCAGTTGAAACATCAGTAGTATCATCAACAACAGGTGCTTCTGTATCAGTGAAGTCGCTTGTTGCGGCTTCGGATGTAACTGCTGCAGTGTCAGAACCGTCACTAAATTCAGCAGCCCAAACCGGCACGTTAGAGGTTGCCAGCATTGCAACGACGAGAGACATACTTAAGGTTTTCTTAGCCATGCCTTTCTTCGTGTTTTTAATCTTTGTCATGATTATAGTTCCCCTTTCCTTAATATAACTATTTCTTTTGGGTAAAGATTCCTAGACATAATCTGTCTGTTATGGTTAATAATAGTGCTTTCACCAGTTTTTGTCAAGGGTAATGCCAAGAATTTTACGTTTTTTTTAAATTTCGTACACTTCTAAAACATTTATTTTCCTTGATTTTTCAGGTCTGAAATCTATAATTTGTTACAAATACGGTAAGTTTTTCTTCTTTATCACAAGATGATGTATTTCCTAAACTTTTCTGTATTTTCCATGTAAATTTAATCAAAAAAGTTCCGGCAGTACAACATTCCTGATAAACTGTACTGCCAGATGACTTTTTGTTCTTATTCAGAAGCAGTTACTTCTATAAATATGTGTATTATTTCTTTCTGACAATAACCTTATCCAGATGCCAGATATCATCTACATATTCCTGGATGGTTCTGTCGGATGTGAACTTGCCGCTGCATGCTGTGTTAAGGAGTGCTTTCTTAGCCCAGCCTTTTTCGTCTCTGTATGCTGCTTCTACGCGTTTCTGTGCGTCTGCATAGGAACGGAAGTCTGCGAGGATGAAGTAGCGGTCTGCTCTGTCTGTGTTCTTTGTATTGAGAAGTGAATCGTACAGGTCACGGAAGAGTTCTGTATCATTGGAGAAGGTTCCGTTGATGAGCTGCATCAGTACCTGACGGATTTCTTCGTCTGTGTTGTAGATCACGTTTGGATCGTATCCGCCGTTGTTTTCGTAGTTGATTACTTCGTCGGAGCTTAAACCGAAGATGAATGCGTTTTCTGCGCCAACTTCTTCTACGATCTCTACGTTGGCACCGTCCATTGTTCCAAGTGTAGGAGCACCGTTGAGCATGAACTTCATGTTACCTGTTCCGGATGCCTCTTTACTTGCTGTGGAGATCTGCTCGGAAACATCTGCTGCTGCGAAGATCCACTCAGCGTTGGATACTCTGTAGTTTTCGATGAATACAACTTTGATCTTGCCGTTGATGGAAGCGTCGTTGTTTACTACGTCTGCTACGGAGTTGATGAGTTTGATGATCTTCTTGGCTGTTGCGTAACCTGCGGATGCTTTTGCACCGAAGATGAATGTTCTTGGATAGAATTCCATTTCCGGATGCATCTTGATCTGGTTGTACAGATAGATAACATGCAGGATGTTCAGGAGCTGACGTTTGTACTCGTGAAGTCTCTTAACCTGTACATCGAAGATGGAGTGCGGGTCTACTTCTACGCCATTGTGCTCAAGGATGTATTTAGCCAGACGTTCTTTGTTCTTGAACTTAATGTTCATGAATTCCTGGAGTGCTTTCTCATCATCAGCATAAACTGCAAGTTTCTTTAACTGCGGAAGGTCTGTGATCCAGTCCGGTCCGATATGCTCTGTGATCCAGTCTGCAAGGAGTGGATTTGCGTGGAGCAGGAAACGTCTCTGAGTGATACCGTTTGTCTTGTTGTTGAATTTCTCAGGCATCATTTCATAGAAGTCTTTTAATTCCTGATTCTTCAGGATCTCTGTATGAAGGCGTGCAACACCGTTTACAGAATAGCCTGCTGCGATTGCAAGGTGAGCCATCTTAACCTGTCCGTCATAGATGATCGCCATCTTTTTGATCTTCTCATAATTTCCCGGATATTTTGCCTGGATGGCGAGAATGAAACGACGGTTGATCTCTTCGATGATCTGATATACACGCGGAAGCAGTCTGGAGAAGAGTTCGATTGGCCATTTCTCAAGTGCTTCGGACATGATAGTATGGTTTGTGTAAGCAACAGATTTGGTTGTTACTTCCCATGCTTCATCCCATCCAAGTCCTTCTTCATCCATGAGGATACGCATTAACTCTACTACTGCTACAGTCGGATGTGTATCATTCATCTGGAAGGTTACTTTTTCATATAATTTATGGATGTCATCATGTTTCTTTTTGTATTTGGCAATTGCTGCCTGAAGGCTTGCAGATACGAAGAAGTACTGCTGTTTCAGTCTCAGCTCTTTACCTGCATAGTGGTTGTCGTTCGGGTAAAGGACTTCTACGATATTGCGGGCAAGGTTCTCCTGCTCTACTGCTTTCTTGTAATCACCCTTGTCAAAGGAATCAAGCTCGAAGTCTACGATCGGCTCTGCATCCCAGATACGAAGTGTGTTTACTACATCATTGTCATATCCTGTGATTGGCATATCATAAGGAATGGCTTTTACTGCCTGATATCCTTCGTGGATAAATTTGTTTCCGCCCTTTTCAGGATCGTACTCTACTCTTACATATCCGCCGAAGTGTACTTCCTTGGCATATTCCGGACGACGCAGTTCGAATGGGTAGCCGTTCTTTAACCAGTTATCCGGTACCTCGATCTGATAACCGTTCTGGATTTTCTGTTTGAACATTCCGTAGTGGTAACGGATTCCGCAGCCATATGCTGCGTAATTTAAAGTTGCGAGAGAATCAAGGAAGCATGCAGCCAGTCTTCCCAGACCACCGTTTCCAAGTGCCGGATCCGGTTCCTGATCTTCGATACAGTTAAGGTCAAATCCCAGCTCTTCGAGAGCTTCTTTTACTTCACCGTAAGCGCAAAGGTTGATCAGGTTGTTTCCGAGAGCACGTCCCATCAGGAATTCCATGGACATATAGTATACGATCTTCGGATCCTGTTCGTCGTAAGCTTTCTGTGTTGCAAGCCAGTTATCAATGATAACGTCTTTTACAGAGTAGCTTACTGCCTGGAAAATCTGCTCCTGTGTAGCTTCTTCAATTGTTTTTCGATAGAGGAATTTTACGTTGTCTTTTACGCTTTTCTTGAATGCCTCTTTCTTGAACATTTCGTTTGTCATTTCATACCTCCCGTAATGGTTTCACTGTTCACTTTATTCTCAGCAATACACCTTGCGGATATTGCCGGTGAACCTCTTCATTCCGTCAACTCTTCTGTTTTCTTCATATCAGAGAAATTGGGGGCAAAGAACCTCCGCCTCCAATTTCCTCTCTGAAATCAAACTGTCACAGATAATGATACTCTTTTTTCGACAGTCTGTCATGTGTATAATTGCCGAATTTTATAACATTTTTTTGTTATCGGTTACTGTTCACTCTGTTCTCAGTAACACACTTCGCGATGCACACCTGCGAAATACCTGTAACTTATCAGTAATTGATCGAATGTTGTCAATTACAGTTTCTTAACACCCATAGTTACTGCTTCTTTGTTGATGTTCCACTCTTTCACATAACCATCGGTCTCGCCAAGTACCATTTCGTCTGCAAGTACTTCTGACTTGATCTCATCTTCGTGTGCTTTCATGACATCCTGGATCTTGTCGTTTCCGTGAGCGTATACTACGATCTTGTCCATAACTTCGAAGCCGGCTTCTTTTCTCATGGTCTGGATCTTGCTAATGATCTCACGTACAAATCCCTCTTCGATCAGTTCAGGTGTCAGGTTTGTATCCAGGACTACGGATGTTTCACCGTCAGATTCAGATACATAACCCTCTGTCTGTGCTGTTTCAATAAGAAGGTCTTCTTCTGTAAGCTCTACATCGTTTCCGTTGATATCCAGTTTCAGGACACCGTTGGTTCTCAGTTCGTTCATTGCTGCTGTTCCATTGATGTCTGTAAGAGCCTGTCTGATTCCTCCAAGGAGTTTACCGTATTTCGGTCCTACTGTACGAAGCTGTGGTTTGAAGCTATAGGAGATAAAGGATTCTACATCATCTGCGAATTTCACTTCTTTGACATTCAGTTCGTCTGCGATGATGTCAGTGTAGAATTCACTCATTTTCTTCTCAGCTTTTACATACATGGTTCCGATCGGCTGACGGTTCTTGATGTTTGCTGTATTTCTGCAGGCACGTCCCAGAACTACGATCTCCAGAAGCTCTTTCATGTCTGCTTCCAGATCTTTGTCGATCCATGCTTCGTTTACAGTTGGGAAGTCGCAGAGATGGATACTCTCAGGAGCATCTTTATCCACGCTTCTTACCAGGTTCTGATAGATGTCTTCTGTCATGAACGGGATCATCGGAGCAGCTGTCTTGGCGATGGTTACCAGTGCATGGTACAGAGTCATGTAAGCATTGATCTTATCCTGCTCCATTCCCTTTGCCCAGAAACGTTCACGGCTTCTTCTTACATACCAGTTACTCATCTCATCTACGAATTCCTGAAGTGCTCTTGCTGCTTCCGGGATCTTGTAGTTAGCCAGATCATTGTCTACAGCCTGAACAGTTGTGTTTAATCTGCTGAGGAGCCATTTGTCCATAACAGGAAGCTGGTCATAGTTCAGTTCATATTTGGTCGGGTCAAAGTTGTCGATGTCTGCATATAATACGAAGAATGCGTAAGTATTCCACAGTGTACTCATGAATTTACGCTGTCCTTCCACAACTGCCTTGCCATGGAAACGGTTCGGAAGCCATGGAGCACTGTTGATGTAGAAGTACCATCTGATGGCATCTGCGCCGTATTTGTTCAGTGCATCGAATGGATCAACTGCGTTTCCTTTGGACTTACTCATCTTCTGTCCGTTCTCATCCTGGACATGTCCCAGAACGATTACGTTCTTGTATGGTGCTTTGTTGAAGAGCAGTGTGGATTCTGCAAGGAGTGAGTAGAACCATCCACGGGTCTGGTCTACAGCCTCGGAAATAAAGTTTGCAGGGAACTGCTGCTCAAATAATTCTTTGTTTTCAAATGGATAATGATGCTGTGCAAAAGGCATTGCTCCTGAGTCGAACCAACAGTCAATAACCTCCGGTACACGATGCATTTCTCCGCCGCACTCCGGACACTTCAGTGTGATCTCATCAATGTATGGACGGTGAAGCTCTACTGTCTTAGCTTTCTCATCACCGCTCATCTCAAATAATTCCTGACGGCTTCCGATGGAATGCATATGTCCGCATTCACACTGCCAGATGTTCAGTGGTGTTCCCCAGTAACGGTTACGGCTGATACCCCAGTCCTGAACGTTTTCAAGCCAGTCGCCGAAACGTCCTTTACCGATGCTCTCAGGGATCCAGTTGATTGTATTGTTATTTCTGATCAGGTCATCCTTAACTGCTGTCATCTTGATGAACCAGGATTCTCTTGCATAGTAGATCAGTGGTGTGTCACATCTCCAGCAGTGTGGATAATCATGCTCGAATTTCGGAGCATCGAAGAGCTTGCCTTCTTTGTCCAGATCTGTGAGGACCATAGGATCTGCTTTCTTTACGAAAACGCCTGCGTATGGTGTCTCTTTTGTCAGGTTACCCTGTCCGTCTACGAACTGTACGAATGGCAGTTCATAGTTACGTCCGATTCTGCTGTCGTCTTCACCGAATGCAGGTGCGATGTGAACGATACCTGTACCATCACTCATAGTAACGTAGTTATCACAGGTTACGAAATGAGCTTTCTTTTTCTGTTTTGCTGCTGCCTCTCCTGCACATGCGAAAAGCGGCTCGTATGCTTTGTATTCCAGGTCTGTTCCTTTGTAGGTTTCCAGAACTTCATATGCTTTCTCGCCTTCTTCTTTTGCAAGCTTGCCAAGGACTTTGTCAAGGAGTGCTTCTGCCATATAATAGGTATATCCGTCTGCTGCCTTTACTTTGCAGTAAGTCTCATCCGGGTTTACGCAGAGTGCAACGTTGGACGGAAGTGTCCATGGTGTTGTTGTCCATGCAAGGAAGTATGCATCTTCACCAACAACCTTGAATCTTACAACTGCGGAGCGCTCTTTTACAGTTTTGTATCCCTGGGATACTTCCTGTGCGGAAAGAGGGGTACCGCATCTTGGACAGTAAGGAACGATCTTGAAGCCTTTATACAGAAGCTTCTTGTTCCAGATTTCTTTTAATGCCCACCATTCGGATTCAATATAATCGTCATAGTAAGTTACGTATGGATGTTCCATATCAGCCCAGAAACCAACAGTAGAGGAGAAATCCTCCCACATTCCTTTGTATTTCCAGACGCTTTCCTTACACTGTTTGATGAATGGCTCCATACCGTATTCTTCGATCTGCTCTTTGCCATCCAGACCAAGTTTCTTCTCTACTTCCAGCTCTACCGGAAGTCCGTGGGTATCCCATCCTGCTTTACGCGGAACCATATAGCCCTTCATTGTACGATATCTCGGAATCATATCCTTGATAACGCGGGTAAGTACATGGCCGATGTGCGGTTTGCCGTTTGCAGTGGGCGGTCCATCATAGAATGTATAGGTTTCTCCTTCTTTTCTGTTCTCCATACTTTTCTCAAAGATATGGTTTTCTTTCCAGAATTCTTCTACTTTTTTCTCACGGTCTACAAAGTTTAAGTTCGTATCAACTTTCTGGTACACAGTAATTTACCTCCTGTTTAAATTATTTGTATCAGACACCTGAAAATATGCAGGACGTTTATATACGCTGAAAAATATTTCCAGTGTCCTTTAAGAACGAAAATAAGCCCATAAAAAAATCGCCCTTTTGTAAAAGGACGAAGGTTTATTGACGTTCGCTATACCACCTGTTACATTGTACGGGCATCCTCTGCCGATACATGAATCTTTTAACGGGGATTTCCGTCAGCTCTTACCTGTCTGTACACCCTTCAGAGCTGCAACTCCGGAGTGATCTTCACTGCATTTACTCACCACCGGGCTCACACCCTCCCCGGTTCGCTGTCTGCTTTCCCCTGCAATTACTCTCTCCATCAACGTTTTTGTGGACATATCATTTATTTAACTATGCGGATTCATTATAAGGTCACAAAATTCACTGTGTCAAGTATTTTTTTGAATATTAGGGTAATCCTGTTACTGTTTAATAACACTGGTTACTGTCAAACTCCCGAACAGTAACACACTGTTAACATACTATCATATAAATTTTACACAGGCATTGTAATTAATGATATAATAAGGTAGAATATTTTGTCCGAACGTCATTTAAAACGATGTACTAGGATATGGAAAGCAACTACTATGTATATTTAATGAAGGGTAATTTCAAATGTTTAAAACAAAATTTCATAAATTAATGAAACGTTTCCTCACCGGAATGCTTTGTGCAGGGATTCTGACCTCTCAGCCTGCAGTCACTTACGCTGCCGAGACCTCTGCCACTCCTGAAGCCGGTCATTCAGAAACCTATTCACAGGCCTCAGATATTGATTCTGTCAAAGGATGGCCCGCAGGTCCTAATATCGAGGGACAGTCCGCAGTACTGATGGATGCAGTCACTGATACTATTCTTTATTCCAAGAATGCCAAAGATAAGCTATATCCCGCCAGTATCACTAAGATCATGACCGCTCTTCTGGCCTGTGAATATCTGGATATGAACGATACGATCACCATGTCGCAGGAAGCGGCTTATGGGATTGAGGCCGGAAGCTCCAGCATTTACGCAGAAACAGGAGAGGTTTTCACAGTAGAGCAGGCCCTGATGGCTCTGATGCTGGAATCCGCCAATGAGATGGCTCTTGCTCTGGCAGAAAAAACAAGCGGTTCTGTAAAGAAGTTTGTTGAACTGATGAACCAGAGGGCAGCTCAGCTTGGCTGTAAGAACACCCATTTTAATAATCCAAATGGTCTTCCGGATGAGACGCATTATACCACCGCAGGTGATATGATGAAGATTGCAAAGGCAGCCTGGTATAATCCCAGATTCCGTAAATTTGTGACCACACAGGTTTATGAGATTCCTCCGACTAATAAGCAGTCTGAAACCCGTTATCTTCTCAATCACCATAAGATGATGCCCGGACAGTCTTATGCATACGATGGGGTTCTGGGAGGAAAGACCGGATACACCGATGCAGCGGGAAGTACGCTTGTCACCTATGCCAAGAGAGGAAATTCCATTCTCATTGCAGTTGTGCTGAATTCTACAAACGGTGCTTTTCCTGACACAACTTCTCTGCTGGATTACGGCTTCGACAATTTTGAAAAAGTAGACTTGAATATAGATACCGATCCGGTACCGGCAGTATTTCTCCCATGCGAAAAGCACCTGTTAAAGGACTGGAATAATCTGTGTTCCTTCTATTATATGAGGCATGTGTACGTAACTGTCCCCACAGGAACCGATGTGAGCCAGCTTGTAAAGAAGCAGAAACTTCTGAACAATTCTGTCGGTCCAAAGCGAATTAAAAGTAAATATTATTTAGACGGCCATATGGTCGGATATGGAATGCAATATGAAAAGGAAATCCTTTCAGATTTCCTTCTCAACGCTTCTTTTTAGTTTTCGCCTGAGGCGGAGGACTTCTTTTCTTTCACGAAGTTCCTCTGCTTCTTCTGTATCTGTGAAACGCAATGTCTTCACAGCGAAATATTTCTCATCTTCTGTTTTTCGGATGCGGATCTTGCCTCTTATCAGCCCATGTTCTTCACAATTGGATATGCTGTAATAAACCTTTGGATTATTCATAAACCATCGGAGTTTGCGCTTTGCAGGCAGATGACAGACCGGACATCTGGTGCTGGTCACCTCGCGGTCTTTCATGATTCGCTCTCTTGTGGCAAATTCTCTGGATACATATTTGTCATGATCCGGATAGGAAATATGTATCTCGTCTTTTTTCTTCTTTGGATTCTGGTAAACATCCAGTGACGGATGATTGATGATGATTATGTTATTTATTTTCTCCAGGACTTTCGCTGTATACCAGGCATCTGCAAGCGCCCGGTGAAATCCCCTGGATTTCTCTATTTTCAGCTCATCGATCGCATGCTCCAATGCACACCTGTGTGTACCGTCATCATAACTGATACTGTATAGTTTCTGCACATCATAATAGGTCACAGGTCCGGGAAGCAGATCCAGCAGCCCATAGAACTTCATATTTCTCTGAAGTTCCATCACGTCCTGATTTCCCCAGGTAAAAAAGTACCAGTCTTCTCCGCACCAGTCAATAAATTCCCTGACTGCCTGCTCAAAGGGCACGCCTTTCATAAGATCTTTATAATCTACATGAATTACCTCATGGATGCTGTCATGAATCCATTTATAGACCTGTGGTTTGATCAGTCGGTGAAAATGATCCGTTATTTCTTTTTTGCTGTTTACTTTTACAGCCCCAATCTCGATAATCTCAAATGGAAGCCTGTCGTTACGTGTTTTCTTTCCCGAAGGATTCTGATTCCATTCCAGGTCAAAGACAATATAGTTCATTCATCCGGTCCTTTTTGTTTATTACTTTTTCGCATTTATTTTCCACTGCTGATAAACATATTATTTCACAATCTTCAGTTCATACTGTCTGGTTCCCAGACCAATCTTCTCTGCCTGATCCAGTGTTGCCTGCCATTCAATGTTCGGGTTGGAATCTTTGAAATGGTCGTGGTGGCAATGCCAGTCAGGTTTTGCCAGATGTTCTCCAAGCTGGCTGTTCTCGATCGGAGTTGCTTTCAGACAGGCATCTGCGCAGGCCTGATCCAGAGCAACCGGGTCAAAGCTTGCAAACATTCCGATATCAGGAAGGATTGGTGCATCATTTTCGCCATGGCAGTCACAGTTCGGGCTGATATCCTGAACAAGTGCTACATGGAAATGCGGACGGCCATGACAGACTGCCTGTGCATATTCTGCCATCTTACGGTCAAGAAGTTCATTCGCACTGCTGTTTGGATTGTATACTGCATCAAAACCGCAGGCTCCGATACAACGGCCGCAGCCTTTACATTTATCATAATCAATGACTGCTTTTTTATTCGGATATGTAATCGCATCACTTCCGCACTCTTTCGCGCAGCGACGGCATCCGCGGCAGAGTTCTTCATTTACTGCAGGTTTTCCGCTGGCATGCTGTTTCATCTTACCAGCGCGGCTTCCGCATCCCATTCCGATGTTCTTGAGAGCACCGCCGAAGCCGGTTGCTTCATGACCTTTGAAGTGGCTTAAGCTGATAAAAATATCTGCATCCATGATCGCATGTCCGATCAGTGCAGTCTGACAATATTCACCGTTAACTACCGGTACTTCTACTTCGTCTGTACCGCGTAAGCCATCACCGATGATGATCTGGCATCCTGTTGAAATGCTGTTAAATCCGTTGAGATTTGCGCACTCCAGATGCTCCAGTGCATTCTTACGGCTTCCCGGATAAAGAGTGTTGCAGTCTGTGAGGAACGGAAGTCCTCCCTGCTCTTTACAGAGATCAGCTACTGCTTTTGCGTAGTTCGGACGCAGGAAAGCCAGATTGCCAAGTTCTCCGAAATGCATTTTAATAGCCACGAATTTTCCATCCATATCAATGTCTTTGATTCCGGCTGTAACGCAGAGTTTCTTCAGTTTATCAAGCTGGCTGGTGCCAACCGGACATCTGAAATCAGTAAAATAAACGGTTGATTTCTCCATCGTTTTTTCCTCCTGTTTTTATTGACCAAAATTTGATTTTCTTTTTTATTTTATCACAAGATGCAGGTTCTTTTCGAGATATTTTTTTGCTTACATCTGTTCGTAAAATTTTGTCACCTTTTTGTATTCTGCAGGCAAAGTAATCTGCTCTACCACAACATCTCCATCTTCTGCATTGTGGTAACGGTAAATGTAAACGCCCTCCTGGATCTCATCTGCTTCGATCAGAGAAACTGCCAGATATCCCTGTCCTTCAAATTCAAAGGTATCCATGATTGCAAAATCCCGTTCTGTTCCGTCAGATACCGGGATGCTGATTACTTCATATTCTTCCATAGTATGTTTTCCTTTCATTTATAAGCAGTCTTATTCTTATTTTCGCTGTTTTTTATTGTAGCAAAGAGTGTTAATTATATCAATCCTATTTAACCGAATCAAGTAAGTCGTTACTGTTCACAGTAACAGTAAGGCCCCTGCGGGTTACAAAAAGAAAGACTGCACCTCCA
>ERZ1106950.1404-NODE-1404-length-15772-cov-2.571547_pt1 | contig 15772 bp, 19 predicted proteins | sample MGYA00403675_ERZ1106950 | MGnify/ENA primary metagenome ERZ1106950 (study PRJEB35170, sample SAMEA104062410) | human gut metagenome | biome: human gut; feature: human-associated habitat; material: faeces | place: Denmark | collected 2012-06-13 ... | reverse complement strand
CAAAAAAAAAACTACCTCTCCACCTCTCAGTAAAGGAGCAATGGTTTTATGAAGAAAAAAGCCATTTTAATACCCATAACCGCCCTTGCGCTTGCCGCCGGCTCCACCGGCTGCAGCGCGGGTACCGTCGCAGGCACCGGCGCCGCCCCAGCCTATGAATCCGCTCCCGCGGAGACATCCGCCGCCCAGCCCGATCCCCAGTCCCTGGCCGATGCCGCCCAGCCCGTCGTCATCGAGGACCAGGCGGTTCCGCTTTACAGCAAGCCGGCGGGCAGCTATGTGCGCACGCCCATCGCCTCCGGTACCGTGACCTATGAGAACAACCTGGCGCTGTTAGACGCCTCCAACATGGGCGAGGGCTATATTATGCTCAAATACCTGGGCAGCAACCCCAAGATCAAGGTGCAGATCACCAAGAGCGGGTCCACCACCTATACATATGATTTAAACAACAGCGGCGTGTACGAGGTGTTTCCTCTGTCCGAAGGCAGCGGTTCTTATCAGGTGAAGGTCTTTGAAAATGTCTCGGGCAACCAGTATTCCCAGGCCTTCAGCCAGGATGTAAGCGCCAACATCACCAACGAGTTTGGGCCGTTCCTGTACCCCAACCAGTATGTGAATTTCAACGCGGCCAGCGCCGCGGTTCAAACAGGAGCGGCGGTCTGCGCCGGATCAGCCGACCAGGTGGCCGTGGTTGCGGACATCTACAACTACGTGATCACCAACATCACCTACGACACGGCCAAGGCGGCCTCCGTCCAGTCCGGCTACCTGCCCAATGTGGACGTGGTGCTGGCCCAGAAAAAGGGAATCTGTTTTGACTATGCGGCCCTGATGACGGCCATGCTGCGCTCCCAGGACATTCCCACCAAGCTGGTGGTTGGCTACACCGGGAACCTGTACCACGCCTGGATCAACGTGTATCTGGACGGTCAGGGCTGGGTGGACAATGTGATCTATTTCGACGGCCACGACTGGAAGCTCATGGATCCCACCTTTGCATCCAGCGGGAACCAGAGCGAGGAGATCATGAAGTATATCGGCAACGGCTCCAACTATCAGGGCAAGTACAGTTATTGACGATTAGGAGGACATCGGGGCGAGTATGAAAAAGCCAGAAAAACCTTACCAATATTCCTATCAGGAGTTGTCGGCCTTCTGCCTGCAGATTGGCCTTCTGCTGGAGGCGGCCGTGCCTCTGGATGAGGGCCTGGCCATCATGGCCGAGGACGCGGGCTGCGAGGACGAAAAGCAGCTATTACTCTACATGGCCGAGGGCGCGGAGCTGGGAGACCCGTTCTTCAAAGTGCTGGAGGACGCGGGTACATTTCCCCTCTATGTGGTGCGCATGGCCAAGCTGGGCCAGCAGTCCGGCACTCTGGACCAGATGATGAAATCCCTTTCAGACTACTATGAGAAGGAGTACCGGCTGCTGGTCAATGTCAAGAACGCGCTGACCTACCCCATCATGATGGTGGTCATGCTGCTGGTGGTGCTGTTCGTGCTGTTCTCGAAGGTGATGCCGGTCTTTGACCAGGTGTACGAGCAGCTGGGCGCGAAAATGTCCCCGGCGGCCAGATCAGCCATCCGGCTGGGCGGCCTGTTCAGCGGTGCCGCTCTGATCGCAGCCGCGGTGATCGCTCTGGCCGTGTTCGGCATCTGGGCTGCATCCCGGTTCGGCCACAGGATTACCCTTGTGGACAAGATGGTAAATTATGTAAAATGTCACAGCCGCATCGCCTTGGCCATTGCAAACCGCCGTTTCACCTCCGTGCTGGCGCTCACGCTGAAGAGCGGCATGGAGTTTGAGAAGGGTCTGGAGCTGGCGGGCGAGCTGGTGGACAACGGCAAAGTGGCCGCGCAGATCGAGAAATGCGGCCGGACTCTGGAGACCGGAGCCAGCTATTACCAGGCAATGAAGGAGACCGGGCTGTTTTCGGGCTTCTACGTGCAGATGATCAAGGTGGGAAGCCGCAGCGGCCGCCTGGACGCGGTGATGGAAGAGATTTCCGAGGATTTCGAGCAGGCGGCGGACCAGTCCATGGACAACATGCTGGCCCGGTTTGAGCCCACCATCGTGGCGGTGCTGGCCGTCTCCGTGGGCTTGGTGCTCCTGTCGGTTATGCTGCCCCTGGTGGGCGTGCTGGCCGCGATCGGATGAGGACGTTATAGATGAGAGTTGACAGAAGAAGCAGACGAAGAAAAAGCCAGACGAAGGGCTACCTGCTATCCGCAGCAGCCCTTCTGCTCCTTGTGGGCGTGTTTGCGGCCGGCGCGCTCTCCTTTGCGGGGAAGGCCGGGCAAAAGGGGGAGGAATCCCTGCGCCGGGCGGTGACCAGGGCTTCGGTCCAGTGTTACGCCATCGAGGGGCGCTATCCGCCCAGCGTGGAATATCTGGAGGAGAATTACGGGGTCCGCATTGACCGGGACCGCTACAATGTATTTTACAACGGCTTCGCATCCAATGTGATGCCGGAGATCGTCATCAATCCCATTGAGGAAGAGGAGGCGCGCAGATGAACCGGACGGCGGCGAGAAGAAGCAATAAAATGAACGCGCTTTTCACCGGCCTGCTGTTCCTGGTGTTCGTTCTGTGCGCCCTTTTTACCGTGCTCATCGGCAGTCGGGTGTACGAGAATATCACGGTGCGCAGCAACCGGAATTTCACCGGAACCACGGCCCTCAGTTACATCGCGAACAAGGTGCGCCAGGGCGACCGGGAGGGCATGGTGGAAGTGCGGGAAATAGACGGCGTGCCGGTGCTGGTCCTGGGACAGGACCTGAACGATACCCGCTATGAGACCTGGATCTACTATCAGGACGGTTCGGTGAAAGAACTGTTCTCCAACCCGGAGAGCGGCCTGGGGTTGAAGGACGGTCTGGATATTCTGGAGTGCTCGGGGCTTGACGTGTCCCTCTCGGACCGTCTGCTGACCATCCGCACTCTGGGCGAGGGCGGCGGCAGCCTGAGGCTGTATTTGAGAAGCGGAGGTATCTGGGAAAATGAGTGGTAGGCGTGGATCCGGCTCCGGGCCGTTTCTGATGGAAATGATCCTGGTGAGCGGATTTTTTATCATATGCGCGGCGCTGTGCGTGACCGTGTTTGTCAAGGCGGATTCCACCAGCCGCAGGGCCAGGGATATCAACCAGGCGGTGCTGGCGGCGGAGACTCTGGCCGAGGAGATTAAGGCGGGCAAGGTGGAAACACTGGGAGACGGCCTTCCCATGCCGGACCGGGATTTCAGCGGATTTCTGGCCCAGTGGGAAAACGATGAGCAGAGAGCGCGCCGGGAGCTGATTTCCCAGGCTGAGGATTTTCACAGCTATGCGCCGGTGTGGGATGAGGACTGGAACCGCTACCCGGACGCCGGGGCGTTGGCGGCGGCCGGAAAAGAGACCGCCTACGCCGCACAGGTGCTCTGCGGCACGGTGGACCACATGCAGATGACGCAGATCGTGGTCATGCGCTATGGGGCGCGGGACAAGGGAACGGTGCTGTACGCGCTGAACGCGGATCAGTATATCAAACCATAACAGAGAAAAGGCGGGATTTGACAGATGGCGAGGGAATCGGGCGGAGGAAAAGTGAATATCGGAGCGGCTTCCCTGGTGCTGATCTTCATCGTGCTGTGCCTGGCCACCTTCGGGCTGCTCTCCCTGAGCAGCGCCAAAGGCGACTTAAGTCTGGCGGAGCGCCAGGCGGAGGCGGTGAGCGCCTACTATGAGGCGGACAGCAAGGGGCAGGAGTGGGTGCGCCAGGTGGACGCGGTGCTGCAGGAGGAGATGGGACATTCCGACGACTCGTCCTCAGCCAGCGATGCCGTCAAGGCGCGTCTGGGAGAGATCTACCATCAGGACGAGGGAATGGTGGTCACGGACATTCCCATGGAGCGGGGACAGTCCCTGCGCATCGAGCTGACGCTGGTCTGCGGCGAGGGTATGCGCTATCAGATTCATTCCTGGTACGTGTACGACAGCGGCCAGTATGAGATCGACAATTCGATGCCGGTGTGGGACGGGAGTTCCGGCGCTTGATACGTTTTGGAAGATTTCATCGCGCCTCCTGGAGCAGAGCGCGGCTCATTTAGCGGCGCGGGGATATGCAAAAATTGTTATAAAAGGAGCAAACTAGAACCATGAATGTAAAGGAATTGCTGACAACGGCGGTGGAGCAGGATGCGGCGGACATCTTTCTGGTACCGGGCATGCCGTTTTCCTATAAAATCGGCGGCCGGATCATTTACCAGGGCCAGGAGAAGATCATGCCTGAGGAGATGGATCGCATGATCACGCAGATTTACGAGCTGGCGAAGAACCGCGATATGGCTAAGGTGCGGGAGCATGGGGACGACGATTTCTCCTTTGCCATTCCCGGCGTTTCGCGGTTTCGCGCCAACATTTTTCGCCAGAGGGGATCTCTGGCCGGGATCATCCGGGTGGTGCGCTTTGAGCTTCCGGACCCGGAAGTTCTGCACCTGCCGAAGATGATCATCGATGTGGCCAAGATGACCAAGGGAATGGTGCTGGTGACCGGGCCGGCGGGAAGCGGAAAGAGCACCACCCTGGCCTGCATCATCGATGAAATCAACCGTGGAAACGCCCACGTGATCCCCCTGGAGGACCCCATCGAGTATCTTCACCGCCATAAAATGAGCGTTGTGACCCAGCGTGAGATCGTCACGGACACGGACAGCTATCTGACCGGCCTGCGCGCCTCCCTGCGCCAGGCGCCGGACGTGATTCTTCTGGGGGAGATGCGGGACCATGAGACTATCAGCACGGCCATGACGGCGGCGGAGACGGGGCATCTGATCCTGTCCACCCTGCATACCATCGGCGCGGCCAACACCATCGATCGCGTGATCGACGCATTTCCGCCCGGCCAGCAGCAGCAGATCCGCACCCAGCTCTCCATGGTGCTGGACGCGGTGATCTCCCAGCAGTTGATTCCCACCGTGGACGGCGGCGTGCAGCCTGCGTTTGAGGTGATGTTTTTGAACAACGCCATCCGCAACATGATCCGGGAATCCAAAATTCACCAGATCGACGGCGTGATCGCCACCTCCCAGGGCGAGGGGATGATTTCCATGGACAACAGCATCATCAGTTTGTACCGAAAGGGAGCCATCTCCCGCGAAAACGCCATCGCCTACAGCAGCAATAGCGAGCTGATGGCGAAAAAGCTGGACCGTTAGACGTTAGACGCTAAAACTTATGAATCGGCGCGCCGGAGCTGCATATAATGAGGAAAAACGGAGCAACCTGAACACTGTAAGCATCGGGGAGCGGAAATGCGGGTAAACGGCCCGGGATCAGAACCGCTTCCTGGGAAAGTGAGTGGAAGAATGAGAGTAGATAAGCGGAAAGTGGTAATCGTTGGCACCGGGATGGTAGGGATGAGCTACGCCTACAGCCTGTTGAACCAGTCGGTCTGCGACGAGCTGGTGCTGATCGACGTGAACAAGACCCGGGCGATCGGGGAAGCCATGGACTTGAACCACGGCCTGGCCTTCGCCAACGCCAGCATGACGATCTACGCGGGGGAGTACAGCGACTGCGCGGATGCGGACATCGTGGTGATCTGCGCCGGGGTGGCCCAGAAGCCGGGGGAAACCCGTCTGGACCTGTTGAAGCGCAACGCCCAGGTGTTCCGCTCCATCATCGATCCGGTGACCTCCTCGGGCTTTAACGGGATATTCCTGGTGGCAACCAACCCGGTGGACATCATGACCCGGATCACCTGCGTGCTGTCCGGGTTCAACCCAAGGCGGGTGCTGGGAAGCGGCACTGCTCTGGACACGGCGCGCCTGCGTTATCTCCTGGGCGAATACCTGAAGGTGGATCCCAGAAACGTACACGCCTACGTCATGGGCGAGCACGGCGACTCCGAGTTTGTGCCCTGGAGCCAGGCGCTGTTGGCCACCAAGCCCATACTGGAGCTGTGCGGCGAGAACGACGCGGTCTGCCGGGAACGCCTGGACCAGATTGAGGAGGAGGTGCGCACCGCGGCCTACAAGATCATAGAGGCCAAGAACGCCACCTACTACGGCATCGGTATGGCCTTAACCCGGATCACCAAGGCGATTCTGGGAGACGAGCACAGCGTGCTCACCGTTTCGGCCATGATGCGCGGCGATTTCGGCCAGCGGGATGTTTTTGTGGGCGCGCCCTGCATCATCAACCAGAACGGCATCCAGAAGGTACTGCCCCTGTCTCTGACCGACGGGGAAATGGAAAAAATGAGCAAATCCTGCGATACGCTGCGGGAAAGCTTCGAGGGAATTTTTTAGCAGAGAAGAGCTCCGGGCAGGAGCTCTTTTTTCTATGGAAAGGGGCGCTGCAGCGGAAAGGAGCGCGGTGGAACGGGAGGCGGCGGAACAAGCGCAGCGGTGATTTACGCATCCTTTACCGGTATGATGCGGAATCCGTAGGGGGACCAGGTGTTACCCAGCAGATACAGGGTGTAGCTCTGGCCCGGCTGCACCGTGAGGGAGGTGGCGGCGATGGGGCCGGAGAGCCACTGATAACCGGAGTCCTCGGTCACATAGAAGCTGTAGGGGCCGGGCGGCAGCGTGCGGTAGGGGGTGGCCGCGCCGAAGGGGATCTGCTGGTGCAGGGGGATTCCGTCGGCGGTGTGGAGTGCAAAGGAGGAGTCCTCCATACTGACGTTCACGGTGCGCAGGCAGGCCTGATCCCGGGTTTCCGGCGCGCAGGACTGGTCGATAAACTGCAAAAGATCCACGCCCTGGCCTGCGGAGTCCACCAGCACTGCGGTGGAGTGTGCGTCCGGTGGGAAAATGAGCTCTTTTTCCAACAGCAGGGCGTTGGAGGGAGACTCCTGGGTCAGCCTGACGCGGTGGGAACCCGCAGACACCGCGTCATAGTCGGTCAGGCTGGAGAAAATGGAACCCGCGACCCGAGGGACGCGGTCCAGGGCAAGATTGACGGGAAACGGGGTGGATGCGGCGTTTAACAGGCGCGTCAGGCCGGTTCCGGAATAGGGAACGGCCATCCCCGGCATGGCGCCGGTATCATCCAGATAGGCCGCCGGCGTCTCATGGAAAAAGCCGTTGTTCTCATAATCGTTTAACAGATCGGACATTTGAATTCCTTTTAATTGAGCGTTTGTACAGTATATGACAGGGGGCGGCGGGAAAGTCGCGGGGGAGAAAACAAGTTTTGCCCGCAGGCCGCGCCGGCGGCACGCTGCATGAACAATCGCCCCAGGCTGCGCGGGCGGCCCGTTGCGTTCAAAAAAGGGGATTGGCCGCCGCCAATCCCCGAAGCAATCACGTTTTGAACTTTTTAAGATTCTTATAGTAGAGCGCCTTGTCGGACTCTTCCTCCACGAATTCAATCAAATCCCCGGCCGTGCATCCGAAAAACGCGCACAATTTGCAGATCAGATTGGCGTCGATTCTCTGAAATTCATCCCGGCAATAGCGGTTGAAGTTGGCTCTTGGGATATCCAGGAAGTCGCATAGAGCATTCTTGCTGATATCCTTTTCCACCAGCTGTTTTTCTATATTCAAGTGTAAGTATCCCATTTGCGCACCGCCTCTCTGATAAAATTATATCCAAGAAAAAAATATCTAGTAATTCACTGTATAGTAAGTTACAATATAGTGAGTTATTAAATAGAGAGGTGAGGGTTTTATGTCAAAAGAAGGTTTTCAAAGTCTGATGAGGAAAATGGAGGAATTTGCCCGGGCAAACGACCGGATTTCCGTCCCGGAGCGCAGGCGTGCGGTGATAAGCCTGTACCGGCGGCTGCGGCGTGAGCTTGCGGGCGAAGCCAAAACCGGCGTCAGGGAAACAGGGGGTTCCGCCTCCATCCGAATCCTGGCAAAGGACGGGCTGATCGCGTGCGACGAGTCCGACGCGCTGTTGAAGCTGATGGCCATGGCCAATCTGCTTTGCGTCAAACGGGTTGGAAATCAGATTCAGATGGATCTGTGGTTTCGCTGCTGGGAGTGGAAAAAGAGAACATAGACGGTGACAGACACAAAAAAACCCTTGAACAATCAAGGGTTTTTTAAAAGCTGCTGACGGGAATCGGACCCGTGACCTCCGCACTACCAATGCGACGCTCTACCGACTGAGCCACAGCAGCTTGTTTCATTTGGTCGCTCTCGCGAACCTTGTATATATTATCATGGAGAATCAGATTTGTCAACAGCATTTTTAAAATATTTTTTAAATCCGCAGGAACGGCGTCCGGTTCAGCCAGGGGGGATTAAGAAACAGTTGAAAAAAGTCCGGTCCCCAGGTATGATGAAAGATGACGAAAATCCTGTAAAACAGAGGAGAATGACCGGGAAACGGACTGACAGGCGGGGGATAAATGATGGAAGAACGGTGGAGTTATGTCTGCAATGGCACACTTGAAGGACAGGAAAAATTTGCGCAGCGCTTCCTTGACGAAGCGGTGGTAAGAGAGCAGCCGGCGGGAACCTATTTGTGCCGCCAGGGAGATCCTGCGGCCTGCCTGTATCTGCTGTTGGACGGCGTGGTGGAAAACAGCGTGATACTGGAGGACGGCAGGAAGAAGATCAATATGCTGTACACCGGAATGAGCCTGCTGGGTGTTTCATGCCTGGACGAGGAGGTCTGCATGGTGAATCTGCGCTGCCTTACCAGGGTAAGAACCGCCAGAGTCCACCGGCAGGCGGTCCGGGCCTGGCCGCCGGAGATGCTGCTGCCGGTGGCAATGTGCCAGACCTACAAGATGCAGGGCGTGTACCGGCAGCTGCGGGAACAGGGGTTTCTGTCTACGGAGGAACATCTATTGAAAATACTGGAGGATTTGGAAGCGTCGGGAGCCCTCTCCGGCGAATATGGGCTCAAACGGGTGAGCCATCAGCTCCTGGCCGATATGGCGGGACTCTCCAGGGTGCAGGCGTCCAACCTGATCGGCCGTCTGGCGGCCCGGTCTTTGCTCTCCCGGACTCAGCTGGAAATGCTCCGTTTGGGCGGACAGGAGGTGAGAAACGATGGATGACGGGCAGTTTACTTACATGACGGCGGACTGGCTTCTGGGTCACGAGAAATTTATTGAGAAATTTCTGCAGACGGCGGAAATCCGCTTCCTGAAAAAGGGGGATATTCTGATCCGGCAGGGAGAGCCGGTGGATCATTTGTACCTGGTGCTGAAGGGATCGGTGGAATCCTACTTCGAAAATGAGAGCGGAAGGCAGAAGATCACCTCCATCTGCCAGCGGGGAGTCCTGGTTGGCCTGACCGGTTTAAACGACTACATGGAACATCACACGATGCGCTGCCGCACCTCCGCGATTGTGGCGGTAGCGCCCAAGGAGACGGTTTACCAGTGGGACAGCGAGATGCTGATGGCTCTGATTCAGATGCAGACGCGAAAAATGAAAACAGCCTTTGCCCAGATGATCCATCAGGTGGCCCAGACCATTGAGGGGCGCATTCTTCGCCTGCTTCTGGAGGCGGCCAGCGAGGATGAGGCGAAGGAGTACGAAATTCCGGTGAACATCGTATTTTCCCGCCAGGAGATTGCCAGTATTGTGGGCTCCACCCGGGAGCGGGTGGGACAGGTGCTCAACGAGCTGCAGAATGAGAAGCTCCTTGAGATCGACGGCAGAGATATCTATTTTTACCCCTCCGCGCTAAGGCGGCGGCTGGAACAGCTCTGACATATGTTTAAATCCCCTCCGGGCAAAAATCCGGCGGGGATTTTTGAAATTCAGCGGAAATGTGAAAAACTTTACAGCTTTTGTCCGGAGCATGCAGTATGATTCTTCCAGAAACGCCGGTGAGACGGCAAAATCAAAGGAGGAATGAAGAAACGTGAATACGAGGAAACAAACGGCCCGGCCCGGGGGAACAGGCACGCAGCGGCCAGGAATCAGCGGCTTTGTGGCCCTGATTCTGTTTATCATGGTATTTTCAGGGGCACTGAAGGATGTGCCTGTGCTGAAAGCCCTGGATTTCAACAATATGATGGGGGCTTTCGGCGTGGTGAAGGGAGCGGAAGGAAACTTTCAGGGAGTGGGAGGCGTGGGAGCCAAGGACGGCTTCATGGTCGCGTTCGCCCAGCTGCCCCTTCTGATGCTGGCTATGGGGATTGTGGAGCTGGCCACTAAGTACCGGGCGCTTCTGGCGGCCAAGGTATTGTTTACACCCATTCTGAAACCGCTTTTGGGTATACCGGGGGCAGCGGGTCTGACGCTGGTATCGTCCCTGAACAGCTCCGACGGCGGGGCGGTGATGACGGCGGACCTCTACGACCGGGGATATCTGACCCAGGACGAACGGACTATTTTCGTGGGCTTCCAGTTCGCCGCTTCCGGCATGATCGTGGCGACGGTGACGCTGCTGGCCATGGCGCCCATGCTGGTGGTCTCTCCCATGTTCATCATGGGGATTCTGCTGCTCATGAAATTTGTCAACGGCAATCTGGTCCGTCTGGCGGTGAAGCGCAGGCCCTCGTCGGACGGGGAGAACCGGGACGAACGCGCTGCGTAACCGATGTGGAGGCAAACAAGGAGGAATGGATAATGGAAGCAGAGAATACGGCAAAAAAATCGTTTGTGGAAATCTTTATGGAAGGGGCCTTTAAAGGGTGGAATATGGGAATCCGCTCCATGCTGACCGCCCTGGTTCTGGCTTATGCCCTGATGTATATGTTGAAGGCGTCCGGGGCCATGATTCTGTTGGAGCGGGTATTCTCGCCGGTGATGGGACTGTTCTCCCTGCCGGGAGTGGCGATCACCGCGCTGGTGGCGGCGCTGATGAGCAAGCCGGGCGGCGTGGCCACCGCGGTGGCCCTGTACACCCAGGGGGTACTGACGGACGTCCAGGTGACGGTTATGTTCCCGGCCCTGGTGCTGATGGGCGGGCTGGTCAGCCAGTACGTGAGAGTGGTGGTGGTCAGCGGCACGGACAAGCGCAGGCATTCGCTTTTGATCGCCAGTACCATCGGCGTGGCGGTGCTGTCGATTCCGCTGATGAATATTCTGCTGGGCATCATGCGCCGGTAAAAAGGGAAAAGGAGGAGCAGTATATGATCAAACGGGAAGCCATTGCGAAACAGTTTTACATTGACGATCACGCGGTCGTCTACGGTTTGTTAGCCAAGGCCGCGGATCAGCTGTACGGGGAGCGTGGGATGAAAGCCAGCGCCAGGGCCACGGTTCTTTACGCTTGTGAGCGCGGCCGGAGAATGGCAAAGCGGGCGTCCAGGGACGGATATCCCCTGACGCCTGCCGTATACCGGATTTATACGGAGTGGGCGGACGAGCAGAAGCGGATGAAGGTGGAAACGCTTCAGTTGTCGCCGAATTACCGGATGAACGGCACCTACTGCGTGTGGAATGAAACCTGGAAACAACATCATTTGGAAAAATATGGAGAAATCTATTGCACCTACGTGGACAAGACCATGGTGAAGGCATTCAATCCCGGGAACGAGCTGATCATTCACAGCGCCCAGTCCCTGGGAGGGCCGGGCTGCGATTTTGAGTGGCCGGGGCTGTGTTATGAAAACGAGGAGGCGCTGAGGGCGGACGGGGCCTTAAAACAATCCAAACGCCAGGTTGCGGTGAAGGATTTCCTGTACCACTGCGGCCACACGGTTTCCGCCATGGGGCAGGGATATGCGCTGGAGCTTGGGCAGGAGGGATCGGACCGGATCGTGTGCCAGGCCCTGGAGGAATACTGCGCCCTGTTCGGCAAGGAGAAGGCGGAAGCCGTGATCCGGGAATCGGAACTTGATTTTGAGGAAATATAAAATGGAAACGGTGTAAAAAAGGGGGAAATGGGAAGTGACGCAAGAGTACGGTAAGATTGCCAACGGGATCGTCCTGTGGCTGGCCTGCGCGCCGGGAGTGCTGTGGGTCTGCGCGGCGGCGGGAATATTCCTGAGGAGGAGTTTGAAGGACGGGGCCAGGATGGGGCTGACCAGGGAACAGATACGCAAGGGAATCCGGGGAGCTTCCATCGCCTCCGTCGGCCCCTGCCTGGTGATGCTCTCCTCCATGCTTTCCCTGATGGTGATCACGGGCAGCCCCATTGCCTGGCTGAGGGTCAATGTGATCGGCGGAGTGGGGTATGAGATCATGGGAGCCAGCTTTGCGGCGGACGCCATGCACATCAAAATCGGCACCTCCCAGATGAGCGTGGATTATCTCTGCGTGGCCACCGTGGTGATGACCACGGGCTGTCTGGGCTGGATTCTCTTCGGCGCGCTGTTCAGCGACAAGATGGACAAGGTAAACCAGGTTATGGCCGGGGGAAGCAAGGCTATGATTCCCATTGTGGGAGCCTGCTGCGTGCTGGGCTGCTACAGCAACCTGGTGCTGGAGCGGGCCACGCCCTTTGGGCCGGGGACGGTGGCCGCGGTGAGCGCAGGCGCTCTGATGATTCTCATCCAGCTGGCAGCCAGGCGGTGGAAGAAGCGCTGGCTGAAGGATTGGGCCTTGTCCATTGCCATGATTGCGGGCATGATCGCCAGCATGGCGGTTCACTAGAGAGGGAGGTGTTTGGTTATGGATCGATCCGACGTCTACAATCACAGCTATATGCCGTATATCGTGAAATGGGGCAAGACCGTGTGCTGGGTCCTGCTGCCGCTGATTTATCTTCCCACCATCGCACTGCTGGTGGTTTATGGGGCGAAAATGCCCCTTGATGCCACGGTTAACGGGATCATTGCCATTCTCTCCGCCAGTTTTGCGGTGTATCTGTCGGAACCCCTTTCCGTTTTCCCGATTCTCGGAACTCCCGGGTTATACCTAATCTGCATCTCGGGCAATTCCAAGCAGATTCGGGTGCCGGCGGCCCTGATGGCCCAGGATGGGGCCGGGGTGGAACAGGGAACGCCGGAGGGAGGAATCATGTCCAGCATCGGCGTGGCGACCTCCATGTTCATCAGCATTCTGGTGATGACGGTCATGATTTTTATGGGAAAATGGATTCTGGGCGCGCTGCCGGACCCGGTGGTGGCCGCGCTGCCCATGCTGCTTCCGGCTCTGTTCGGAGCGCTTTTAGCCCAGCAGCTGATGAATCATCCCAGGCTGGGGGCGGCTGCCGTCGCGCTTGCAGCTGCGGTGCGTCTGGCCCAGACCCGGGGAATATTTGGAATTCTGCCCTTTGGCGGCGGATATGCGCCGATGTTGATCTGCGTGTTTGGAACCATTGGTCTGGCCAGGATCATGTACAAAATGGGCTGGCTGAAAGAAGATAGGAGATAGAGGATGAGTGAGACAATAAATACCAGGCGGATACTGGAGCTGGTGGAGGAAAAGAAAGAACAGTTCATAACGCTCAGCGATGCAATCTGGGCCGTGCCGGAGCTGGGGCTGGCGGAGCACCGGTCCGCCGGGCTGCTGATTCAGGCCCTGGAGCGGGAAGGATTTCAGGTGGAGCGCGGGATCGACGGCATTGAGACGGCGTTTGTCGGGACGTACGGCAGCGGCCGGCCGGTGATCGGGCTGCTGGCGGAGTACGACGCCCTGCCGGGTCTGAGCCAGGAAGCCGCCTGCACTTCCTACAAACCATTGGCGGAGGGAGAACCCGGGCACGGCTGCGGGCACAATGCGCTGGGGGCCGGCGTAGTTGCCGCCGCCGTGGCGGTGAAGGATTACTTAAAGGAACATCCCGGCGCAGGCACGGTGAAGGTGTTTGGCTGCCCCGGTGAGGAAGCCGGATGGTCGAAAATGTTTCTGGCCCGGGACGGCTATTTCAAGGATGTGGATGCCTGTTTTACCTGGCATCCGGGAAACTGCAATTCGGTCCAGGGCTACAGCTCCAACGCCAATATCTGCGTATATTTTACCTTCCGCGGGCGGAGCGCCCACGCGGCGGCGGCTCCCCATCTGGGGCGCAGCGCCCTGGACGCCTGCGAGCTGATGAATGTGGGCGTGAACTATCTGCGGGAGCATGTGCCCACGGAGGTGCGCATGCACTATGCCTACCAGAATGCAGGCGAGAAGGCCCCCAACGTGGTCCACGCCAACGCCTGCCTGAAGTATTACATCCGCGCGCCCAAAATGGCTCTGGCCGTCCAGGTATTGGAGCGGGTGAAGGATGTGGCCAGAGGCGCGGCGCTGATGACCGGCACGGAGTGCGACATCAATGTGACAGCGGGAATGAGCGACTTCATCGCCAACGACGCGATCAGCCGCTTGTTTGTGGAGGCCTTCAATCTGGCGGGGCCGCCGCAGTTTGACGCGCAGGACGAGGCGCTGGCAAGGGCCTTCTGGGATCAGTATTCTGAAAATGAGAAGGCCGCCGGAATGATGCGGATCAACCTGTCGTACCCGGACGGGGAGAAGTTCCGGGACACGCCCCTGGTAAAGGAAATCGGACCCTATTTCCGAATCGACAAATATATGCCGGGCTCCACCGACGTGGGGGATGTGAGCTACGTGACGCCCACCGGCCAGCTTTGGGTGACCTGCTACGCCAACGGGACTCCGGGACATTCCTGGCAGGTGACCTCCCAGGTGGCCTCCTCCATCACCCACAAGGCGGTTGTGTGCGCCGCCAAGACGATGGCTCTGGCCACTGTGATGGCCTTTTCGCAGCCGGACGTGGTGGAACAGGCCAGGGAAGAGCTGAAGCAGCGGACGGGCGGCGTTTACGTCTGTCCGGTGGAGCCGGGGAAAAAGCCGGTTATGCCGTAAAACAATAAAGAGGAAGAAAACAATCGCCCGCAGGCTGCGCCAGCGGCCCATTGCATTCAAGGAAAGCGCCTTTGAGCGGCTAACGCTGCAAAAGGCGCTTTTTTGGCTGCCGGACATAAGCTGGCACGGCGAAACTTCCGGGATTCCTTGTTATTTCCCAACAAAAATGTTAAAATTTGTTTATACACTGACAGACAAGACGGGGAGGTAAACGGATGCGTGGAGAGAACAATACAAAGCGGGGGATGGTCCGCGGCAGCCTGTTTGAGACGGTGCTGCGGATTCTTCTGGAGCAGAGCGGGTTTTCACTGGTCCGGCCGGGGGCGGAACATGCGGGCAAGGTGCGCATGAACCGGGCGAATTTTGTGGAGCTGAAGGGCCGGGGCGGATGGCACCAGATCGACTGCCCTTTTGATTACGACGGTTTTATCCCCTTTTTATATCCGGTGCGGCTTCTGGGGGAGGCGAAATTTCTGCAGAAAGAGGTGCAGAAGAACTCGATCCGCAGCTTCATCGGCGTTCTGAAAGACATACAGGAAAATTATTTTGTGGACGATTCCCTGACGGACTCTATGGTGCGGGGGCGCAGGATGGAGCTTGGAGCGTTTTTCGCAGCCAACGGGTTTAACCCGGAGGCGGAAAAGCTGGCCTATACCCACGGAATCCGGACCATTTCCTACCGGAACAATCTGGCCATCGCGGATATCAAGGACCGGATTCTTCTGCTGGAGGAACGATACATATCCTCCGCCAAGCTCTCCGAGAGCGGCAGAGGCGGCAGGAAGGATTTCATCGAAAAATTCGAGATGGTGCTCAGAGGTGAGAAAACGGGCGAGGAGTTCGCCTGGGATTTTGACCTGCAGCCCAGCGCGGGACAGGCATTGGAGGAGCTGGGGGATTTCTTACGGGAGATCCGCACCAATTTTCTGGCCTCCACGGACACAGGGGTGCTGCTGCATTTTCTGGGGGAGGAACCCTTCCCGGAAGAATTGTTCAGCCAAAGCGACGAGGCGCGCTGCCGGGTCCGCTATGTTCTGACGGGACAGGAGACCCGGTTTTATCTGGTATTTTCCGGGGACGAACGGGAACGGCGGTTTTATTTTACTCCGCCGGACTCC
>ERZ1106950.1378-NODE-1378-length-16033-cov-6.353048_pt1 | contig 16033 bp, 11 predicted proteins | sample MGYA00403675_ERZ1106950 | MGnify/ENA primary metagenome ERZ1106950 (study PRJEB35170, sample SAMEA104062410) | human gut metagenome | biome: human gut; feature: human-associated habitat; material: faeces | place: Denmark | collected 2012-06-13 ... | reverse complement strand
TGGCCGGGGCGCGTTGATGTTTCGTTAGTCGGCTTCCTCCTGCATCGCCTTGGCGGCCTCGATGGCCTTCTCCTGGACGGCGGGAGGGGCGTCCTCGTAGCGGACGAAGCGGAAGGTGAAGGAACCGCGGCCCTGGGTCATGGAGCGCAGGTCGATGGCATAGCGGCCCATCTCGGCCATGGGCACCTCGGCCTCCACGATCTGGTTGCCCTCGCCGTCGGGATTCATGCCCATGACGCGGCCCCGGCGCTTGTTCAGATCGCCGATGACGTCGCCCATGTAGCTGTCGGGGATGGTGACCTTCAGCTCGCCGATGGGTTCCAGCAGCACAGGGCTGGCCTGGGGCATACCGGTCTTGTAGGCGATCTGCACGGCGGTCTTGAAGGCCATTTCGGAGGAGTCCACCGGGTGATAGGAGCCGTCGTACAGGGTGGCTTTCAGGTACACCACCGGGTAGCCGGCCAGTACGCCGTGAACCACGGCCTCCCGCATGCCCTTCTCCACGGCGGGGAAGTAGTTCTTGGGCACCGCGCCGCCCACGACCTCCTCGCAGAACTGGAGCTCCTCGGTGTCGCCCGGCTCAAAGCGCATCCACACGTCGCCGAACTGGCCGTGGCCGCCGGTCTGCTTCTTGTGGCGGCCCTGCACCTCCACCTTCTTGCGGATCTTCTCGCGGTAGGGCACCCGGGGCTCGGAGAGCTCGGCGTCCACGCCGAAGCGGCTCTTCAGCCGGGAGAGAATCACGTCCATCTGCATGTCGCCGGTGCCGGAGACCACCATCTGGCGGGTTTCGGCGTTGTTGACCCAGTTGAAGGTCAGATCCTCCTCGTTCAGGCGGATGAGGCCGGCGGCGATCTTGTCCTCCTGGCCCTTGGTCTTGGGGGTGATGGCCACGGAGTAGCAGGGCTCGGGGAAGGGGATGGGCTCCAGCTTGACCACCTTGCGGGGATCAGAGAGGGTGTCGCCGGTCTTGACCTTCTCCATCTTGCCGATGGCGCCGATGTCGCCGCACTCCAGCTCCTTGACCTCCTCGGCCTTCTTGCCCTTCATCACGTACAGGCGGCCCAGCTTCTCCGTGGCGCCGGTGCGGGAGTTGACCAGTTGCATGTCGGGCTTGAGGTTGCCGGAGATGACCTTCACGAAGGAGTACTTGCCGTACTGGTCGGAGACGGTCTTCCACACCAGGGCGGCGGGCAGGGCACCGGGGAAGGGCACGAACTCGTCCACCTCGCCGTCGGCGTTCTCGCCCATGAGGGGGCGGCCCTCCAGGGGGGAGGGCAGCAGCTCCACGATGATGTCCAGCAGCATGCGGGTGCCCAGGCCGGAGACGGCGGAGCCGCACACAACGGGGAAGAGGGACAGGTCTTTCACGCCCTGGCGCAGACCCTGGATCATCTCGGCGTAGGTGAAGTCCTCACCGGAGAAATACTTGTCCATCAGCTCCTCGCTGGTCTCAGCCACCGACTCCTTGAGGGCGTCGTACAGCTCGTCCAGCACGGGCTTCTTGTCGTCAGGGACGTCGATCTCGATGCGCTCGCCCTTGGGGCCGGCCTCAAAGGCGCGCTTGTGGAGCACGTCGATAAAGCCAATGACCTTCTTGTCCGCGTCCCAGATGGGGGCGGCCACGGGGGCGATATTCTTGCCGAAGCGCTCCCGCAGGGTGTCGAAGGCGGCGTTGTAGTCGGAGTTCTCCTCGTCGGTCTTGGAGATGTAGAGCAGCCGGGGCAGCCTGCGCTGCTCGCACAGCTTCCACGCCTTCTCCGCGCCCACGCTCATGCCCGCCTTGGCGGAGCAGACGATGATGGCCGCGTCGGCCACCTGGAGGGCCTCGATCACCTCGCCGGAAAAGTCAAAGTAGCCCGGCGTGTCCAGCACGTTGATCTTACAGCCGTTGTACTCCACGGGAGCCACTGCGGTGGAGATGGAAATCTGACGGCGGGTTTCCTCAGGGTCGTAATCGCAAACGGTATTCCCGTCGGCGGGATTGCCCAGCCGCACGGTGCCACCGGTCAAATACAGCATGCTCTCGGCCAGGGAGGTCTTACCATTTCCACCGTGGCCCAGCAGACAGACGTTGCGGATGTTTTGTACGGAATAGCTCATACTTGTTTCCTCTCCTTACATTTGGAATCGTCTGGGCAGGGCTCCCGAGGGGGACGGAGGACTGCCTGTTGTTCATTATACATTAAATCAACCGGAGATACAACTGAAATTTTAGAAAAATCGCGCAAAATACCCCGCAGCAGTCCGCAGGGGGGAAATTTGCACGCGGGAGAGGGGGAGGGAATGTCCGCCGGGAGACAAGCTTGGGGCCGGAGCCGAGCGGGGAGACAGACTCAATGTGCCGCAGCCGAATAAAAACACGCGGCCGGTAACACCGGCCGCGTGTGCAGGTCAGGAGGGTTCCGCAGTGATGGGACTCCCGTCCAGAGGGACGGAGTAAAGAACCCCGTCCTCCGTCTGGAAGCGGTAGGCCGTCCCATCCTCCGACCGGCCAAGGGAGGTCAGAGGCGCGTCGGGCTGGCCCAGCCACTCCAGCAGCGCCTGGCGTGCGCCCTCCTCCGTCAGGGCGGAGGAGGGGGGCTGGGTGTCCTGCGGGGCGTCCTCGGGCATCAGGGACATGACGGAGGGCCCCGCGGACGGGGTAGGCTGGAGCTCGGAGACAGGCGGCGCGGAGACAGACGGCTCCTGAGCAGATGCCGGTATCTGGCCGCCCTCCGGTCCATCGGCGGGTGGCGTCACGTCCCGGTTCTGGGGCCTCTCACCGGCGGAGCTGTCCTTCCGGTTGGCGCCGTCGGCGCTGCCGCTGGCGGCCTCGGCGGGCTCCCCGGCGGGGCCCGCGCGGTCCTCCTGAGCCGGGGCGGTTTGTCCGGCGCTCCCGCCGGAGGCCGCTCCGGTCAACCCGGCAAGATTGGCTCTGGGTACGCTCCCGGAGCTGTCCGGAGGGCTCCAGAGGTGCACAGCTTGCCCGCCCACCAGTACAAGCACTAGCACCGCGGCCAGAGAGGCCCAGGAGCGCCAGCGCCACTGGCGCTTTCTGGTGTGGAAGGGGGTGCATTTGGAGGCGTGGACCGCTTTCATAATGTTGTCCTTCAGCCCGGCGGGGGGCTCCTCCGCCAGAGTGGGCAGAAGCTGGTGCAGGGTGGAGAGGTCGGCCCGAAGCGCCCGGCACGCCGGGCACTGGGCCAGGTGCTCGTCCAGCGCCCCGGCCTCCTCCGCCGTCAGCGCCCCGTCGAGCTGTGCGCTGATGAGCTCCAGCGCCTGTTCACAGGTCAGCATGCCGCCGCCTCCTTTCCGTCCCGTGGATCTGGTTTATGCTTTGGACGAGGGGGAGCCGAAAAAGTTCCCCTGTTCCAGCAAATATTTGCGCAGGGCCAGCCGGGCCCGGGCGATGCGGGACTTGACGGTGCCCTCCTCCACCCCCAGCAGGGCGGCAATCTCCCCATAGGAGAGGCCCTCCAGCTCCCGGAGAATCAGCACCTGCCGGTGCTCCTCCGACAGGGCCCGCAGGCCCGCCCGCAGGGTGTCCCGCAGCTCCTGCTGCTCCGCCTGGCGGTGGGGACTGTACCGCTCGTCGGGCAGCTCGGCCTGCCGGGCGCCCTCCTCATCGTCCAGGGAGACCGTCATGGACAGGGTACTGCGCCGCTTCTCCCGCCGCAGAAAGTCGATGCACACGTTGCTGGTCAGCCGGTAGAGCCAGGTGGAGAAGGAGCTCTCCCCCTGGAATTTTCCCAGGCCCTTCCAGGCGTTGAGAAAGGCCTCCTGGCACAGCTCCGCCGCGTCGTCGGGATTGCCCGTCATACGTAGGGCCAGATGGTAGATGCGCCCCTGATTCTGTTCCACCAGGGCGGCGAAGGCCCCCTCGTCCCCCTGCCGGGCCCGCTGTACCAGCGCCTGTTCCTCGGTCATGCCTTTCTCACCTCCTCGCCGGCGCGTTTGCCGGCGCTCAGTCCCTCAGATCCCGCTGTATGCCTGCGGTGATGCGGTCAATGTCCTCCAGAGTGGAGATTTTGCTGATCTGTTCCTTATAATACCCCGCGTAGGGAACCCCCTTGAGGTACCAGGCGTAGTGCTTCCGGGCCTCCAGGCAGGCGATGTGCTCCCCCTTCTGGGCGGCGGAGAGGCGGAACTGCCGCACCGCCGTCTCGCACCGCCGGGCCAGCAGCGGCAGGGGCGGGACAGGCCGCCCCTCCAGGGCGGCCTGGGCCCGCGCAAAGAGCCAGGGATTGCCGAAGCAGCCCCGGCCGAGCATGGCCATGTCGGCCCCGGTGTATTTGAGGATGTGAACCGCGTCCTCCGGCTCAAAGACATCGCCGTTGGCGAGGACGGGGATGGACACGGCCTCCTTTACCGCCCGGATATAGTCCCAGTTGGCCCGGCCGGAGTACATCTGCACCTTGGTGCGGCCGTGGACCGCCACGGCGGCCACACCGGCGTCCTCCATGGCCTGGGCAAACTCCACGCAGTTGATGGAGCCCTTGTCCCAGCCCAGCCGGAATTTGACGGTGACGGGCCGTCCGCCCGCCCCCCGGATGACCGCCTCGGCCACCTTCACCGCCAGCTCGGGGTTCCTCATCAGGCCGGAGCCGTCCCCGGAGTTGGCCACCTTGGGCACCGGACAGCCCATATTGATATCCAGAATGTCCGCCCCCGACTTCTCCGCGGCGATGCCCGCCGCCTGCTCCATGCAGTAAGGGTCGCTGCCGAAGAGCTGCACCGCCGCCGGGTGCTCCCCCTCGCCCAGCTCCAGCAGGGGAAGGGATTTTTTGTCCTGATAGCACAGGGCCTTGGCGCTGACCATCTCCGTCACGGTGTACCCCGCCCCCAGCTCCCGGCACACCGTCCGGAAGCCCAGATCGGTCACTCCGGCCATGGGCGCCAAAGCCAGCTTTGAATTTATGGTGATTTTGCCTATTTTCACAGTGTCCCCCAATGTGTTATAAATAGTAAATGTATCATACCACAAAGGCGGGGGTTCGGCAAGGCATGGATTCCCGGCCTCCGGGTGATACTATGAATTGCGATTTGATCAAAAAGGAGACTATAACCATGGATAAGTATGTCTGCGATATCTGCGGCTACGTGTACGACCCCGCTGAGGGCGATCCCGACAACGGCGTGGCCCCCGGCACCGCCTGGGAGAGCGTGCCTGAGAGCTGGGTATGTCCTCTCTGCGGCGTCGGCAAGGAGCACTTCTCCAAGCAGTAAGACAGCGCAAAAAAACGCCTGTACCATGTCGGTACAGGCGTTTTTTTGCGGAAAAACAGGCTTACTGCTCGTAGCGTGTCCAGTCCTCCACAGGCTGGAGGCCGGTCCAGGTTTCGTGGACAGTGTCGGCCTTGCGCCCGTATTCGTGGCTGTTGGTGGCCTCCTGGACCGCCAGATAGTACCAGGCATCCGGCGGGTTGTCGGGCCAGGTGATCATGCCGTCCAGCAGATCGTCCGCGGTCTCGGGCAGGCGGCCCAGCACCCGGTTCACCAGTGTCATCGCCTCGGCCCGGCTGATGCTCCGGTCAGGGGCGAAGCTGCCGTCCGGCTGGCCTTCCACCCAGCCCTTCACCGCCGCCTGGTTGATGTACTCCGCCGCCCAGTGGCCGGAGATGTCGGTGAAGCGGTCGTCGCCGTGGTAGGGATCGCTGTCAAAGCGGGCGGCGATGGCAGCGAACTCGCCCCGGGTGATGGGTGCGTCGGGGTCAAAGACCGCGGGGGCGCGGCCCTCCACGATGCCCATGGCCTCCATGGTGGCCACGGCGGTGGCGTACCACGCGTCGGGGGCCACGTCGTGGAAGGGGCTGGTCTCGGTCAGGTACTCCGCCCGGGCCTCGTCGGTGAGCAGGCGGAAGAAGATGGTGGCCACCTCGGCCCGTGTGATGGTGGCCTCGGGGTGAACCAGGCCGTCGTCCCGGCCGATGATGTAGGCGAAATGGTCGTCGCCGTTGAGCCGGTCGGGCACGCCGGTCTTTTCCCAGCCGGCGTACACGGTCTTGTTGGAGGTCATGCGGATGTCGTCGATGGGCTCGGTCAGGGCCTTGTCGGCGTACCAGCCGGTGAAGGTGTAGCCCTCCCGGACGGGCTGCTTGTCCAGCTCTACCAGGGTGTTGCGGCGGTACCGCTCACTGTCGTACTTCGTGCCGCCGTTGCTCTCATAGCGCAGGGTGTAGTAGGTGGTGCCGCCGTGATCCCCGCCGCCGGTGTCCTTTTTTGCCCAGGACAGCACAAAGGGAGAGAAGCCGTAACGGTCCTGATCCACAATGAGCTGGATGCCGTGCTCGGTCAGCACGACCTCCTCCACCTGCAGGGAGAGCGTTTTGTTGCTGGCGGCCCCGCCCTTTTCATTGTTGATGTTTGCGGCCGCCTGATTCACCATCGCCTGCACCTCGCCGCTGGTTGTGTACTCGCGGTGCAGGCCGGTGAAGTGGAACACGTCGAAGTCATAGCTGCCCGCCGTCTCATAGGTGATCCCGTCGGGGTAGGGCCAGTAGATGACGAGCTGCCGGTCAGCCTTGACCCAGACGTTGCCGTCTCCGGCGTCCACCAGGTCGAAGTATTTGCTCTCATACTGGCGGTCGTTGGGGTTGTCCAGACCAAGCGCGTCGGCGTTGTCGATGACGGCCTTTTCCAGCATGGTCTGGCCCACCTCGGATTCCGCGCCGCCGTCCAGCTCGTAGCTGCTGAGCACGTCGTCGAACAGGATGCTTGGCTGCTCATCGCCCACCATCGCCCAGTTCTCGTGGCCGTTGACGGTGTACTTCGTGCCCGCGGGCGCAACTACGCCCGCGTTGGAGCCGCCGTCCGTGGCGGTCTCCGCTGCGGCTGTGTCACCGGCGGCCGCCTCCACGGTGCTGTGCGCACTGTGAACCGCGTCGAAGGTGTAGGGCTCACCCCCGGTGGCGCCGTTGGTCACCGAGCGGACGGTCAGCGTGCCAACGCCGTACCGCAGGGCGTATTTCTGGCCGTTCACCTCGGCATACAGGCCGGTGTTGCCCGCACCGCTGGCGTCGGATGTGCTGATGGCGGCATAGAGGTGAGTGAAGTGGTTTCCGGCGATGTTGTCTGTACTGGCGGGAATGGTGCACGCCTCATCCGCAAAGTAGAGGCAGGAGGCATCGGCGGCGGTGGCGGGGTCCGCCGAGACGATATCCCACACCTTTCGGCCGTCCTCGCCGATGGCCTGCTGGCCCCCTTCACCGCCGTAGGGCGCCAGCTTCCAGGACTTTTCCGTACCGTCCGCGCCGGTGCCGTGGAAGGTGATGCCAGCCAGATGCTCCGCCGGGATTTCGCTGCTCTCCACGTAGAAATGGGGGGCGGGGATTCCGCTGTCGGCGTCGGGAAGGTGGGTGCCGTCGACGTCCTCCCAATAGTCGGAGCTGCCGCCGATATACAGGGTCATATCCACCGGCGTAATGGTAACCGGCCCGACCTCCTCCAGAGTGATGGAGCCGTAGAAAGAGAATTCATAATTTGCATATGCGTTCCTGATACATGGGCCATCCAGCGCCCACTTGCCGCTGTAGCTCAGGACTGAGCCGGACTCGGGGGCCAGAGCCTGGCCGTCCCTGCGGAAATATGCGTCGGTCTGTTCCCAGAGGTCGGTTCCCTCCATGTAGTCGCCGACGCCCCGCTCATGGCAGGACGTGTGGCCGGAGGGGGATGTGCTCAGGTTGGCCATATCGTCGCCGAAGGCGAAGGCAAACATGGACTGATACCAGCCGTCATAACCGGCAGTCTGAAGCCCGGACTCCGGCCACTTTAGCTGGAAGGTGTCTCCCGGCCCCTTTCCGGAGGGGAAGTAGGCCCAGCGCATCACTTCAGGGTGTGCCTCCTCTAACTCAGTAAATTGTTCAGCGGTGCAGGAGAATTTCATGGCATTGCCCTTCTGGATATCCTCAAAGAAGGCGGGGGCGACCGCCATGATCGCGTCAAAAGAGGCGTAATCCGTGCTGTTCTTCTTGTTATACCAGGCCACAAAGTAGTTTGTCAGGCTGTCATAACCCTCTTCCGCCAGGGTGTCGTAGAGGGTGACAATCTGCTCAAGCGAAATATTGACCGAGCTGGTGTTAAACAGGTCTTTGAGCATCTGGTTGGAAACCATGCTGCTGGTAAAACGGAAGGGGATCCACTGTCCGTCATAGCCCAGCACGGGGAGCAGTTCACTCTGTTCCATGCCGCTTGTATCGGCGGATGCCAGGGTGAAGCTGCCGGGTTTGTAGCGGTAGGAATTCCCGGACTCATTGTGAATTTCAATGTCAAACTGCGCCGCGTCACCAGGATACTGCACGGTATCTGCAAGGGCGTCCGCCAGCTTGCTCAGTTCGAGAACCTGGTCGCCCTCTGCACCCTCCTGGATGGTGTAGACCAGCTTGGCGGGCGCGTCCCCGGTTTCTTCGACAAATTCACAGCTTACCGTGTCGGACTGCGGCTTGTAGTCCACGGTGCAGGTCGGCTCCGGCCAGTCGATTTCGGCGCCGCCCGACTGGGTGGCAGGCTCTGCCGCATATGCGGCGGGTGCTGTTGTCAGCAGCATGGAAAGGGCGAGCAGCGCTGACAAGACTCGCTTTTTCATAAAAAACGTTCCTCCTTATTCAAAACAGGTGCCTCTATATAAACATCCGAAAATGGATGACCATTTGGAGGGGGAGGGCGAGGAGCTGCGCCTCTTTCGGGCTTTGTTGGGAAACCTCTGCTTTTTCAGCCTGCGGGCAGAAGTGTCAAAACATGCAGACAAAACAAAAGCTATTGCTAAATTTTTAGCAATAGCGCTTGTTTTTGCCCTTCATTTGTGGTATATTATGTAAAAAGATGAGGACAGACGTTTGTTTGAAAAGGTAGAGGTTTTCAAACAGAGAGCACCTGCTGAACTGCAAAAAACAGCCCCCGGAACCGTTTGGTTCCGGGGGCTGCTGTTTCATCCGTTCCGGCGGGCGAGCTTGAGGACCAGAGCGGTGCGGTCGTCGGCGGCGCCCACCTGGGCGCCGCTGTCGTTGATGAGAGCCTGGGCCAGCTCCCGGGGGCTGCTGCCGTCAAAGGCGGCCAGCCGGTCCCGCACCCACTGGTCGGATGCGCTGCCGGCCACGCCGTCGGTGACCAGAAGGACACAGTCTCCGGCCTCCAACTGGAGGCGGGTCACGTCGGGGGAGACCCCCTCTCCGGCGGTGAGGCCGGCGGGGAGGGCCGTGCCGGTGATGCGGCTGACGGAGTAGCCCTTTTTCACATAGGTGGGGGCGGCGCCGTACTTGTACACCCCGGCCTCACCGGTGAACAGATCCACCCGCAGCAGGTCGATGGTGGTGAAGCCGCCGGCGGCCTCGTCGTTGCGCAGGGCCAGGGCGGAGTTGAGGGTGCGCAGGGCGTTCTCCGGCCGGACGCCCGCCCGGAGAAACTGCTCCAGCAGGCGGACGGCCAGGGCGCTCTCCTGCTCGGCCAGGGAGCCGGAGCCCATGCCGTCGCACAGGAGCACATAGAGGGAGCCGTCGTCGTGCTTGAACCAGGCCCCTGTGTCGCCGGATACGGTCTGGCCGTCCTTCTTTTTGGCGGCCACCCCGGCCACGGCCATCAACGGCTCGCTCTGTACCAGCACCAGCCGGTCCCGGCGGCCCTCCTCCACGGCCCGGAGGGGGAAGTTCACCAGCTTGGAAAGCTTGGCTGTCCCCTCCTCGGTGCGGAGGGGGGCCAGCCCCGCCCCCTCCAGCTCCAGGCGGAGGTGCCCGGCCTGGTCGTAATAGGCGGCCAGGCGGCAATCAATGCCCTGGGCGGTCAGGTATTGCCGCAGGCGCTTTTCCCGCACCGGGTCGGGTACCAGCTCCGCCCCCAGCTCGGCCGCCGCCGTGTTCAGCACCCCGGCCAGCTCGGCATATTGGCGGCACACCGCCGAGCGGTTCTCGCTGAGGCGGCTCTGGAACTGCCGCCGGCACAGCAGGGCGGCCAGCTCCTCGTTGGCGGCAGAGAGAAACTCCGGGAACTTCATGCAGCGGTTGGAGAAGTAGGCGGGGAAGTCTCCGCTCTCCCCCCGGCCCCGCTCCAGCATGGCAGGGAGGGCGTCGTTGAGGGCGTTGAAGGTGGAGACGTAGTCCCGCTGCCAGCAGGCGGTTTGCAGGGGGCAGCGCTTGCAGATCCGCCCGGCCGCCCGATCGAAGACGGATGCGGCGTCGTTGTCATTGGGTGCGGCGGGGTGGAAGGCCGACCGCATGGACTCGTACAGGCTCTTGAAGGCGGCTGCCGTGGCCTCCATCCGGGCGCGGACATAGGCGCGGGCCCGCTCCTGGGTGTCGTGCCGGGGCTCCCGGGCCACCAGCGCCCCCACCTGGCGTAGGGCGCGCTCGGGGAGGACCAGAAAGACCACCGAGGCGATAAAGACCTCGTAGAGCAGGGAGAGGTGAAGGCCCTCCGACCAGGTCCACAGCACCGCCAGGGCATTGGAGAGCACGTAGGCCAGGGCGGCGGCCAGCCGCCCCTGCCGGTGGAACACCCCGCACATCACCCCGGAGAGGGCGAAGGCCATGGAGTAGAAGGGCATACCTCCCGCCGCCAGATCCATCCCAAGGCCGCAGGCCACCCCCACCGTGGCCCCCACGCCGATGCCGCCCTTGTAGGCGGTGGCCATCACCGCCGCCGCGGCGGCGCAGCGGCCCACCGACAGGTCGCCCAGCAGGGTGATCTTGGACAGGGTGAGCAGCAGGGTGCCCGCCAGAATGAGCAGGCTCACCGTCTGCCGGGGGGTGAGGCCCTCCTCCTCCCGCTTTTCCGTCCAGGGGGTGAAGGCGATGCGGTAGAAGTAGGCCGACGCCCCGCACAGGAGCAGCTCGGTGCCGAAGAAGATCAGGCCCTCTGGCGACCAGCCCCGGTCAGATAAGTACACAAAGCCCGTGATGCCGTCCATCCCCGCCGCCGCCAGGGGCATGAACCAGCTCTTGCGGTAAGCCTTCACGTCGAAGAAGGCAAAGGCCAGGGAGAAGGCCAGGATGCAGCCGGCCACATACCGCAGCCCCTCGGCGAAGCCCTGGAAGGAGAGATAGCCGAAGCAGGCCCCCAGCAGGGCGCAGAAGCCGTCCAGCCCCGAGCCGGAGGCCGCCACCAGCCCCAGCCCGAAGGGGGCGTATCCGCCGAAAATCTCCGCCCCGGAGAGCATGGCCCCCAGCAGGAAGCGGATGACGCACTCGGCCGCCCGCACCAGGGCGGGGGCGCGCAGAATGACCTTGCCGGTCTCCCGGGCCTCCTCCCGGACACGGGCCGCCTTTGTCTTGAGTTTCTCTTTTGTCGCCATGGTTCCGTCTCCTTTTCCAAATCAGGCTTGTCCGCCCTCGTTGAGTGACAGTATAACCCAGTATTTGGAAAAATATGGTCGGAACGCGGCGCGCCGGGAAAAAGGAGGGGAAGGGATGAAACCGCAGGGGCGGTTTCTCAGCGTGTCAAAAAAGTGGCCACGGCCACTTTTTTGAGAGGGATGCGCGCAAGATGGACCTCGATTCCTGAGGGAAAAGTCGGCCCATCTTGCGCGAGCGGTGTCACTTCCGAGGCGCATGTCCCCGGAAATGACGGATTTTCATTTGATTCCTGCGGCTGCGGCCGCAGGAACTCTGCGAGGCTTTCCTCCGGGAAAGGTTCTTTGACAGTCTGTGAAACCGCAGGGGCGGTTTCTGTGTTAAGATCAGTGAGAGCGCGCTCGAAACCGGAGCAGGGAGGTGGTATGGTTGGAGGAGCGGGAGCTGCTGCGCCGCCTGCGGCGGGGGGACCCCTCCGCCCTGGAGGAGCTGATGGACCGGGACATGGGCTTTGCCTGCGACCTGGCGGGCTCTGTTCTGCGGGGCCGCCCCAGAGACGCGGAGGAGGTGGTGTCCGACGCCTTCCTGGCCCTGTGGGAGCACGCCGGGCAGGTGGAACCGGGCAAGCTCCGCCCTTGGCTGGGCCGGGTGGTGCGCAACAAGGCCCTCAACCGCCTGCGGGCGCTGGGCGGTGAGCTGCCTCTGGAGGAGGACTGGCTGGCGCTGGAGCCCGACCGGCAGCCCGGCCCGGCGGAGGCCGTGGAGCAGGCCGAGCGGGCGGAGCTGATCCGGGCGCTGCTGAACGGACTTTCACCCCAGGATCGGGCCATCTTCCTGCGCCATTACTACTACGGCCAGACCGCCGCCGACATCGGCGCGGCCCTGGCCATGCCGCCGTCCACGGTGAAGGTGCGCCTGCACCGGGGGCGGAAGAAGCTGAAGGAGCTGCTGATGGAAAGGGGGTATTCCTGTGCCTGTGCGGATGACTGACCTGCTGGACGGCTGGGAGGACGGCTCGGTGGAGCTGCCGCCGCCCGCCGGGATGTCCCCGGAGCGGATCAAGGAGAGAACGATGGAACAAATCAGACAAACCAAGCGGCCCCGCCGGCGCATGGGCGTCCGGCTGCTGGCCTGCGCCGCCCTGGCGGCGGTGTTCACCGTATCGGCCATGGCGGCCTATCACCTCTGGGGGCCGGGAGAGCTGTTCGACCCCTTCTTCACCCTGGAGAGCGCCCCGCTGAACGGCGGGCAGAAGGAGCTGCTGGATCAGATCGGCGCCACCGACCTGCCCCCCGTCACCAGCAACGGCGTCACCCTCACCCCCCTGGCCGCCGTCGCTGACGAGCACACCCTCTACCTCCGCCTGCGGCTGGAGGCCCCGGAGGGCACCGTCCTGCCCGACATGGGGGAGCAGGAGGATCACATCGCCCACGATGTGGAGCTGGTCGACGCGGACACCGGGGAGCGGCTCAACTGGGGCATGCAGAAGGCCCGCTTCCTCCCGGACGACACCCCGGGGGACAACTCCCTGGAGCTGGTGTTCATGCTCTTGGGCTCTCCCAGGGGTGTCAACTGGATCGACGGCACCTCCAAAATCCTGACCATCTATGACCTGGGGCTTTACCCGGATGATGGCGGGGATATGCGTCTGGAGGGGGAGTGGAGCTTCTCCCTGGACGGCTTTTACCCCAGCAAGGCGGTGGAAGTCAATCCCATCGGGGCCACCCGCTGGGACGAGCGGACAGAGCGGATGGTCACCCTGGAGGGCCTGACCCTCTCCCCCCTGGCGGCCTCCTATACCATCTCCTACCCAGTGGAGGAAAGCTGGGAGTTTGTCGATCTCCAACTGGAACTGGTCTACAAGGACGGGTCCTCCGTGACGATTGACGGCGGCAGCGGGAAGGGCAGTCACGGCCCCGACGGACAGGGCGGAACCGACTATTTTACCGGCGTCCGCAATTTTGACGCACCCCTGGATTTGCGTGAGCTGGATCACCTCCAGTACGGCGGCTGCCGTCTGGAGATTCCCGGCGAACCCAGAGCGGTGGTGGAAGCGGACACCGCCGGGGCGGTGTGGTACGATGAGACGCACCAGAACACACTGGTGCTGGAAAAGCTGTCCTTCTCCTCCCTCAGCCTCATCTACCGCATGCACTATGACACCCCGGAGAGCGCCACCCTGGCCGACACCGGGATCCGCCTGGTGCTGGCCGACGGGACGGAAATCCCTGTGGATGGCGGCAGCGGCACGGCGGGCGGGACCTTTATGGAGGGCACCACCTACTTTGACGCGCCCGTCCCCCTGGAACGGGTGGATCACGTTCTGTTTGGCGATATCCGGGTTGAGCTGGAATAAGTATGGAAAAAAGTGCCCCCCTGCACCGCAGAGGGGCACTTTTTTGCAAAAAATGGGCAGGAGGATGGACAAGGGTAAAGAAAAGTGATACGATGAGTTTGGAAAACGAAATAGACAGGAGGCTGTACCCATGAAACGGAGACTTGCCCTGTCCCTGGCGGCCCTTTTGCTGTTGGGCTGCCTTACCCCGGCGCTGGCGGCGGAGGGGGACGCCGAACTCAGCCTGTACCAGCAGTATGGCCCCTGGAGCGAGTGGCCCCAGGAGCAGAAGGACGCGGCGGAGGAGACCTGGACGGACGGCCAGTGGGACGACTACTGGACGGAGTACGACGCCCAGATGTGGGCGGCGCTGAACCGGTACAACGAGGACTACGATCGGTGGAGCTATGCCCGTTTCGGGGACCCCTGGGACGAGTACCTCCGGGTGGAGAAGGAGGAAATGGGAATGCCCTACCCCGACGGCATCAATGTGAGCCTGAACGGGGCGTATCTGGACTTCGGCGGCACGGCCCCCCTGGCCGCGTCGGGGTGCACCATGGTGCCCTTCCGGGCCTTTCTGGAGGGGCTGGGGGCGGAGGTTGCCTTTGACGGGAGCCGCATCACGGCGGCGCTGGAGAACGGCGACAGCCTGGAGCTGGTCCTGGGGGCCACTGAGCTGACTGTCACCCAGGGCGGGCGGATCACCACCTTGGACATGGGGGCGGCCCCCTTTGTACGGGATGGGCACACCTACATCCCCGTCCGGGCCGCGGCGGAGGCACTGGGGCTGGACGTATACTGGGACGATACCTATGAGGCGGCCCATCTGACCGACTACGCCGCCCTGACGGCGGAGCTGGACAGCCGGTTTACCGCCGCCAACGGGATTTGGGCTGCGATACGGGATACCATTCCCCGCGAGGCGGGCAAGGGCTATGAGTCCACAGCATCCATGCGCCTCTCCGCCACCCTGTACGGGGAGGAGGAGCACGACACCGCCTCGCTGACGATGGAAGTGAAACAGCTCACCCGGGACGGCAGCTACCGCATGGAGCAGGAGCAGCAGGTGGATCTGGGCGGTCTGGGGGACACCCTCTTTGCGGGTCTCTCCCCGGAGGAGCTGGCCCAGCTCGAAAACCACAGCGTCACCCTCTACGACCGGGAGAGCGGCACCCTCTACCAAAAGGGCGTACAGCTCTATAGCCTGGAGGGAGAGCCGTTACCTGATGACGTTTGGGTGAGTACTCAGGTGGGGGAGCTGCCTGCCGTGAACACCCTGTCGCTCCCCGGGACGCTGGGCGAGCTGCTGGTGGAGGCGTACGGCCATAGCTGGTATTACTACCGCTCCAGCCCCTGGGAGACGGTGATGGACTCCGCCCTGCCCGTCCGCCTGCTCCTGGACGACGGCAACTTCACCCGCAGCGCCTCCGGTGGACGGACCACCTATCGCTGGGCGGTGGATCTGCCCGCCCTGCTGGAGCGGGCACGTATGCTGGGTGTTATGGAGGACGCGCCCGCTGTGGAGGGGCTGCCTGCTCTGGACATGCATGGGGAGGCGGTCCTGCGGGGCGGTGCGCTGGAGAAGCTGGACGGCAGCGCACAGATGGAGCTGGATGTGCTGGGCATCCCAGCCGACGCCGGCTTTACCCTGGATGCCGCTCCGGGGCGTCTGGAGCTGGAGATGGAGTTCGCTGGGGCTTACATCGGGAAGGTGGAGCTAAGCCTGAACGGGAGGGTCACGGAAACCGCTACGCAGCCCGTCACCACGCCTCCGGCGGGGGAGACGGTAGAGCGCCTCGAGGTGCTCTCCGGCCAGGTGGAGCCGGCCGATTTCGGCGCGGCCCGCTATGTCCAGTGCCTGCTGGATGCCCGACTGGGGCGTGGGTATGACCCGGAGTTTCTGACCGCCCTGGGGGAGACGGAGGAGAGCCTGTCCGCCCAAATTGCGGAGGAGAACGTACAGGCGCTCTGCAACCTGCTGATAATTGAATTCCCCACCGAGGAGATCCGCGGAGAGGCGGCCGGCCTGCTGGAGGAGCTGTACGCCAAGGCGGACTATACCGTGGGGGCCGCCGTCCCGACGGGAAACGGCTCCGAGGTGGAGATAACGGTGCGGCCCGTGGATGCGCTGGCGCGGGTAAACGATGCACTCTGGGAGCGGCTGGACGCGTTCAACGCGGGCTACACCGGGGATACGTCCACAGACGAGGGATATGCGGCCTATGACGCGGCCTGGGCGGAGGATGCGCTGGCCCTCTTCCGGGAGAAGCTGGCCGAGGCGGAGTATCTGTCCGAGACGGTCTGCACCGTGACCGTTCTGGACGGGCCGGGCGGCACCATTGAGGCCGGCCGCGACTCCCTGGATACAGTATACGGCGTGCTGTTCCCAATTTGGATGCTCCAGGAGACATGAACGGAACAAAAAGGGGGCGGCGAACCG
>ERZ1106950.1344-NODE-1344-length-16409-cov-5.486609_pt1 | contig 16409 bp, 13 predicted proteins | sample MGYA00403675_ERZ1106950 | MGnify/ENA primary metagenome ERZ1106950 (study PRJEB35170, sample SAMEA104062410) | human gut metagenome | biome: human gut; feature: human-associated habitat; material: faeces | place: Denmark | collected 2012-06-13 ... | reverse complement strand
GGAAGCTTGGCTTCCGCGGTGCTCTTGCTTATATACATTTTTTTCGCAGGAGAAAGGTGACGGCAAACCAAACCGCCAGGTAGAGGGTGATGGACGCTCCGGCGGAAGATCCGATATAATAGGAGGTCATCAGCCCCGCCAGGCCGGAGAGCAGTGCTCCCAGCAGGGAAGCCAAATGGTACTGCCGCATGTTCCGGGCCACATTCCGGGCGGCTGCCGCCGGGAGCACCAGCAGGGAGTTGATGACCAGCAGGCCCACCCAGGTCATGGATACCGTGACCACCACGGCGATGGCGGCGGAGAACACCGCCTCCTGCCAGAACACCCCCACCCCCCGGCTGTCCGCCAGGGCAGGGTGGATGGAGGACAGCATGAGCTGATTGAAGGAGCACAGCCACAGCAGTACCACAACCAAAAGGATCACCGCCAGCAGGGCGATCTTGGCGGGCTCCACGCTGAGAATGTCACCGATGAGCAGGCTGTTGTACTGGGTGAAGCTGCCGCCGCCGAAGGTGGCAATAAAGATACCCAGGGCCACGGCGGTGGAGGAAAAGACGCCGATAACCGTGTCGCTGGCCATATTGGACTTTCGGCGCACATAGGTGAACAGCAGGGCAAACACCGCCGCCAACAGCACCGCCATCCACAGGGGATCGGCCAGGCCGCACAGGGTGCCGATGGCAATGCCGGTAAAGGCGGAGTGGCCCAGCGCGTCGGAGAAGAACGACATACGGCTTGTGACCACCATGGTGGAGAGCAGGCCGAACAGCGGCGAGATTACCAGCACCGCCAGCAGGGCGTTGCGCATGAACTGCCAGTGAAAGGGCTCCAGGAGCCCGGCCAGGAAATCCATCAGCCCCTCCCTCCTTTCCCCAGGTTCCCTTTCCCCAGGTTCAGGTGAAAGACCTCCTGGAACTCCGGCGAGGCCAGCACCTCATCCGGCGGCCCCACCCGCAGCACCGTGCCCTTGAGGAGAATCACCTTGTCGGCAAACTGGCCCAGGGTGGCGAAGTCGTGGGTGGACAGGAGGATGGACAGGTCATAGCGGGTACGGATCTCGTCCAACATGTCCAGAAGCTGCTTCTCCCCGTCAATGTCCACGCCTGAGAGGGGCTCGTCCAGCACCAGAATGTGGGGCAGCGGCTCCAGCGCCAGGGCCAGCAGCACACGCTGGAGCTCGCCGCCGGAGAGGGCCCCAATCCGCCGGTCCAGCAGGCTCTCCCCATGCACCCGGGCCAGACATGCACCCACTCTGGCCCGCAGGCTCCGGGGGGAGGGCAGGAACACCGGATAGCGGGAGATAGCGGCGGAGAAGAAGTCGAACACGCTGACCGGGTCTCCCCGGTCAAAGCTGGGAGACTGAGGCACGTAGCCGATCAGCGGCCGGGTCTTGTCGCCCCCTGCCCGTTGGAACTCAATGGTCCCGGTGTGAGGCACCTGTCCCAGGATGGTACGGAAAAGAGAGCTCTTTCCCGCCCCGTTGGGGCCGATAAGGGCCACGATCTCCCCGCAGTGCAGGTGGAAGGAAACATCTCTCAATACTTCCTCCCCGCCGAAACTCACCCCAAGGTCGGTGGCTTTAAGACAGCAGGTACCGGCACAGCCGGGCCCTGTGGTTCCGTGCTTGTGTACGCTCATCCCAATGCCTCCGCGATGGTGTCGATATTTTTCTGCATAGCGTCGAGGTAGGGCTGGATGCCCGTGCCGTCGCCGCTCATGATCATGTCCAGTTGGTACACCGCACAGCCGGTCTCCCGGGAAATGGCCCGGGCGGTAGCTTCAGAGCCATTGCGCTCGGTAAAGATAGCTGGAATTTCATATTCCCTCACCAGATCCACAACCTCCTGGATCTCAGCTGCGGAGGCCTCCGCCCCCTCCTCCTCCTCGATGGACTTCAGTAGGTTCAGGCCGTTATCCAGAGCAAAATACTGAAACCCGTCGTGGAACGTGATCAGATAAGGACAGGCTAGGTTCTCCATTCGTGCGTCATCTTCTGGCACCAAGGCCGCAGCCGCAGCGGCATTTTCACGGTAGCAATCCAGATTTTTCTCGTCCAACGCCCCTAAGCCATGAAGAATATTATTCATCATAACCAGTGCTGACTCTTCACACATCCAGATGTGGGGGTCGTACTCGGTGTCATGGTCGTGGCCCTCGTGGCCCAGGGCGGGCAGGAGCTCAATGCCCTCCGAGCAGTCGATCACCGCCGCGTCAGAGGCCGCCAGGGCGTCGCCCATAAAGTCCTCCAGCCCCGCACCGTTCATCACAAGCACATCGGCCTTCTCGATGGCCCTCATGTCACTGACGGTGAGCGTGTAGTCGTGGAGGCAGGAGGTGGGCTGGTTGACCAGCAGGCTTACCTCCACATCCTCCGCCCCCTCGGTCACCGCTGTGGTGAACAGGTAGACCGGGTAGGTGGTGGCCAGGATGTGAAGCGTGCCGTCGTCCCCCGGTTCGGCGGCAGGAGTACAGGCAGAGAGCAGAAGGCCAAACAGACACGCTCCCGCAAGGATTTTTTTCATATACTTCCCCTTATCTCAATAAAACAGGCGATACGCCGGGTAATTCCTACCCGGCATATCGTATTATACCGTATTTTGCCGCCCGTGTAAAACAAATCTTCTCACCGGGCCAGAAATTCCACCGCCCAGTGGAGAGGAAGATAACCCACGGCATAGCTGGCGATATTGGCGCAGGCGGCGTAGGCCGCCCGGCGGAGCCCGCTGTACTCCTTCAGCAGGAACACATAGGCAATCAGCTCCACCAGCAAAATAGGCACCTCCGCCACGAGGAGCACCAGATACTGAAGGGCAGAATCGCCGATGGAAACCAGGTCTGCCGCAATCCACAGGTGGAGCCCCGCCTGGGTGACTAGGTTGACGGCGAGGAACACCAGCCAGTCCCGCCGGGCTCGGAAGCCGAACAGCCACAGCAGCCCACCCTCCACCAGCAGGGTGGGCACCAGGGTGGATAAAAACTGGACGCCGTAGAACCCCGCCGGGGAGGTGGCCCTTGTAATGGAGTTGGTCTCCCAGTCGTACGTCAGATGGGTGTAGAACACCGTGCGGGTAAAGGGCTCGTCCGTGGCCTGGGCCCCGTCTGGGCCGGAGACGGCGATACGAAAGGCGCGGGGCAGGCCGTAGTAGGTAAAGCGATGGGTACCGTCCTCCCCCGGCCGCAGATCTCCGAACAGTGGAACGCTGGTGCCTCCCGCCAGGGCGGGGTACCAGCCGTCCACCTCCCAGTCCCGCAGCCCTTGGAGAAGATTGGGGTCGTAGTCTGCCGGATCGATGTTTGCATGGTCGCCGGGGTCGGTGACAAGCAGATCCAGGTAGTACTCCCCCGCCGGGGCGTTGACCACCGTGATGGTGACGGCGGGCTTGGGCCCGCTGTCGGCGGAGGCGGTGCCTGGGAGCACCATCAGGCAGAGCAGAACACACACAAGCAATGCAAGGAGATGCCGTCTCATACAAGTCCTCCCTCCTTCCCAACCATACGGCCACATGTAAAGGGCTCCGGAAAACGGCGGGCCGATGAGGGCATCGGCCCCTACGCTTCCACGCTTTTTCAGGGGCGGGCGGCCACAGGCCGCCCCTACTTGGCGTAGTAGTTGATCAGGCAGCCCGCCAGCACGATGTCCCGCTCCTCGCGGGTCATGCCGGGAAGCCTGAGGGTGATGGGCCGCTCCGTGCCCTTCTGAAGGAGGACGGCAGATACCTCCTCCGCCCCGCCGTCCACGGCGGCGCGGATGCCGGGCAGGTAGATCCGGTCGCCTGGCTGGAGGTTCCAGTCCTTCACGTCTTCGGCGATAAAGGGCAGCATGCCCCAGTTGACCACGTTGGAGCGGTAGCGCTTGGTGGCATACTCCGCGGCCAGGTTGGCCGCGCCGCCCAGCACCCGCTGGCAGGAGGCGGCCTGCTCCCGGGCGGAGCCGTCGCCGGGCTTGAGTGCCATCACAAGGGAGCCCAGGCCGGTATCCGCCGGGTCATGGCCCAGCAGGGCCTCCCCCACCCGGGGATCGCCAGGATTGGTGCGGCGGAGCCGTTCCACCGCCAGCACCTCCTTGGCCCGGGGCACGTACTGGGGGTCCTTGCGGCTGAGGGCGAACTCGGAGAGCTTGACGGGGTTGGAGCGGTAGGAGGAGGTTTCGCCGGAGGGAATGAGCTCGTCGGTGGTGGTGACGGGGTCATAGATGGCCGAGCACACCGTAAGCAGCAGGTTCTCCGGCAGGGCCACCTGCTCCGGCCAGTCGGCGATATTGGGGCCGAACACCAGCTCCTGGCCGGGGTCGGGCCGCCCCACGCCGAAGTAGACCCGGGCCTTGTAGGGGGTGTCGTCGTAGGCGAAGGGCTCCTCGGCAGGATCGGCCGGGGGTGCGGGCAGCTCGTCGGCCCCGGTGAGCACGCCGCCGTTGAGGGCGGTGGCGGCGATGCTCCGGGCGTCCATGAGGGCCACGTAGGACACCTGCCCGTCGGAAGGCTTGCTCCCCTCCCGGTTGGGGAAGTTGCGGGTGGAGTGACGGATGGAGAAGGCCCCGTTGGCGGGCACGTCGCCCGCGCCGAAGCAGGGGCCGCAGAAGCAGGAGCGGATGGAGGCGCCGGCGGCCATGAGGGAGGCAATGTAGCCCCTCCGGGTCAGCTCCAGGTTGACGGGCTGGCTGGTGGGATAGACCGACAGCCAGAACTCGCCGGAGCCGATGGCGCGGCCGTCCAGGATCTGGGCCGCCCGCACGATATTCTGGTAAGTACCGCCGGAGCAGCCGGCGATGACTCCCTGATCCACCCGGAATTTGCCGTCCACAATCTTCTCCCGCAGTGAGGCGGGCCGGTTCTTGAGCTTGAGCTGGCGCACCGTGTCCTCGTCCACCTGGTGGAGCAGCTCGTCCAGGTTCTCCTGGAACTCCTGGATGGTGTAGGCGTTGGAGGGGTGGAAGGGCAAGGCGATCATGGGGCGGATCTTGTCCAGCTCCACCTCAATGAGTCCGTCATAGTAGGCCCCGTCGGCGGGGGCCTGGGGCTTGAACGCCTCTCCCCGGCCCAGTACGGCCAGGTGTGCCTTCAAGGTATGATCGGCGGGCCAGATGGAGGACAGGCAGGTGGTCTCGGTGGTCATCACGTCGATGCCGGAGCGGTAGTCCATGGACAAGTTGGCTACGCCGGGGCCGAAAAATTCCATCACCGCGTTCTTGACCACTCCGTCTTTAAAGGTGGAGCGGATGAGCTCCAGCGCCACGTCCTGGGGGCCCACACCGGGGATGGGCGTGCCGGTGAGGTAGATGGCGATGACCTTCGGGTACGGGATGTTATAAGTTTTTGATAAAAGCTGCCGGGCCAGCTCCGGACCGCCCTCGCCGATGGCCATGGTGCCGTAAGCGCCGTAGCGGGTGTGGGAGTCGGAGCCCAGGATCATCCTGCCGGGGGCGGCGTACCGCTCCCGCATATAAGAATGAATGACGCTCTGGTGGGCGGGGACAAACTCGCCGCCGTACTTCTTCGCCGCCGACAGGCCGAACACATGGTCGTCCTCGTTGATGGTGCCCCCCACGGCGCACAGGGAGTTGTGGCAGTTGGTGAGCACGTAGGGCAGGGGGAACGCCTGCATGCCGGAGGCCCGGGCGGTCTGGATGATGCCCACATAGGTGATGTCGTGGGAGGCCATGGCGTCGAAGCGGATGGCCAGCTCCTCCATATTGTCTCCGGTATTGTGGGCCTTCAGAATCGCGTGGGCCATGGTGCCCTCCCTCGCCTTTTCCGGCGCGGGCAAGCCGGCCGCAGGGCCGTCCTTGGCCGGGACAAAGCCCCCGTTCTTGTAGTACACGCCCTCACAGGTGATCTTCAGCATGGGTATTCCCTCCGTTGCTTTGTATTTAACGTTTATCATAACAAGTTTTGCCGCAAAACGCAAGGGATTTGCCCACATTTACAGTAGCGTGTCAAAGTGCCTGCCATAAATTTATGTCAACCCTTTTTGCGGTCCTTTCTTGACGGCACCTGTGGAATAAGGTAGAATATTAGCATCTATCGCCGAGGAGTTCTGCCATGAAAAAAGCCGTTTCCTTCCTGCTCACCCTCGCCCTGCTGGCGGGGCTGCTGTCCGCCTGGGCGGCCGGTCCCGCGGGGACCCTCTCCGTCTACTTCTACCACGAGACCACCCAGCGTTATGGTGAACTGACCCAGACCGACCGGGTCAGCCTGACGCTGGACGGCTCGCCTCTGACACCGGACGATGTACCCGCCCTGGTGCAGTACCCGGCGGGACAGAACGGCCGCACGCTGGTGCCCGTCCGCCTGATCGCGGAACGGCTGGGCGCCTCGGTAACCTGGGTGCCGGAAACCCGTCAGGTCATCCTCCTGCGGGAGGAGAGCACCATCGTACTCACCCTGGGCTCGGCCACCGCACTGGTCAATGGACAGGCCATGGAGCTGCCCGGTGGCGTGCCCGCCGGCGTGGTTAAGTGGGAGGGCCGGGAGAGCACCATGGTCCCCCTGCGCTTTGTCTCGGAGCAGTTGGGCGCCACCGTGGACTGGGACAACGATACCTTTACCGCTATCCTCACCTCCCCCGGTACCCCGGAGCCGGAGCCCACGCCGACACCGACGCCGACCCCCGAGCCCACGCCCGACACGCCCGCCGCCGGAGACAAGGGGTATGTCACCGGCATCTCGGTGGACGCCTCTTCCCACGTGGTGACCATCGCCACCGACCATATACCGGAATACCGGGTGGTGGATCTGGGAGACCGGGTAGCGGTGGACCTCCTGGGCGCGGTGTTTTCCGGCGCTCTGGAGGGTGAGGCCGCCCTGCCGGTGGACAGCGATGTGTTCTCCTCGGTGCGTTACAACCAGCACGGGAACGACTTGGGGTATGGCTATCCCCACACCCTGCGGGTGGTGCTGGACCTCAAGGGCGGTGCCAGCTACGCCAAAAATATCACCGTGGAGGCGGGCAGCAGCGGCGTGCGCATTACCGCCACTCCCTCCGTCTCCCCCGAGCTGCCCCCCATTGACCCCAACAAGTACACCGTCGTACTGGATGCCGGCCACGACGGGAAAACGCTGGGCGCGGTATATCCGGATGCCAACGGGGTGGACATCTATGAGAAGGATCTCACCCTGTCCATGATCTACAAGCTGCGGGACATCCTTCTGAATGAAGGCTATAACGTGGTGCTCACCCGGGACGGGGAGACCGCCGGAGACCTGTACGAGCGCTCCGAGCTAGCCAACCGGGTCAACGCCGACCTGTTCGTGAGCATTCACTGCAACTCCGCCCCCACCGTCCCCACCTTCCAGGGGCTCTATACCTATTACTACCCCACCAGCAGCCGGAGCAAGGCCTTTGCCCAGGCGGTGCAGGACGCCGCCTGCGCGGCCAGCGGCGCGGTAGACCGCGGTATCGCCTCGGCCAACTTCGTGGTCCTGCGGGAGACCAACATGGCCGCCGTACTGGTGGAGACCGGCTTTATGACCAACGTAGAGGAACTCACCCGCCTGTGCGACGAGACCTATCAGCAGAAGCTGATGGAGGGCGTGGCACGGGGTGTCGGCGACTACCTGAACTCCCTGCCGCGTAAATAAACGCAGCGCCCGGAGCCGTTTGGTTCCGGGCGCTTTGTATCATGCCCTTCGCAGGCCCTCCCAGCAGGCCATGATGAAGCAGTGGGGCAGGAACTTGCTGGTCACACGCTGGACCAGGGCGGGCAGGCCGCAGGTAGTGACGGCCAGCAGGCGGCTGTTCCGCAGGGCCCGCCGGGCCACGGTCTCCGGCCGCTGGGCGAAGGGAAAGCTCCGTACGGTGCGCCCGTTTTTTGTATCTCTGGCCACGTCCATGAAATCGGTCCTGATCCACCCTGGGCACACCGCCGTCACCCGGATGCCCCGCGGCGCCGCCTCCCAGCGCAGGGCGCGGCTGTACCGGAGCAGAAATGCCTTGGTGGCGGCGTAGACATTGAAGCCGGGCAGGGGCTGAAAGGCGGCGGAGGAGCAGATCTCCAGCACCCGGCTTCCCCGCCCCATGTAGGGGAGCACGGCGGCAGTGAGTGCGGCGGCGGCCCGGCAGTTCAGGTCGATCATGTCACAGGTTTCCTGGAGGGTGAGATCGGCGCAGGTGCCGAACTTGCCGAACCCGGCGGCGTTGACCAGCACCGCCACCTCCGGCGCCTCCTTTCTCATGAGAACCCGCAGGGTCTCCACGCTCTCCAATCGGGTCAGGTCCAGGGCCAGCGGCCGCATCGGGGTGCGCAGCTCCGCCGCCAGCGCCTCCATCCGCTCCCCCCGGCGGGCCACACCCCAGATCTCATCCAGCCCGCCCAGCGCGTCCAGCCGCCGGACAAAGGCCGCCCCCAGGCCGGAGGAGGCCCCGGTCACAATGGCAATTTTCATGCGCTCCCCTCCTTTTTCCCTATTGTACGCGTAATCCACCGCCCTATGCAAGCGTCCAGGCCCCTTTTGGGGGCCTGGACGTGTGAGTTTACTGCTTCCCGATCGAGTTGGCCATCAGGGCCTCGTACTGCTCTCCAGTGAGCGCGCAGTGGTAGAAGAGGTCGAAGTATTCGGTCACCTCGGCCTGGAGGTCGTAGTCCGCCGCGTCGGGGTAGAGGAGCTTTGCCATCCACAGCATACCCAGATAACGCTGGACGGAGGGCGGAAAGCCCATCCAGTTGTAGGGGCCCATGGGGGCCTCATAGTAGCTGCCGTTCTGGATGGCGGTGAGGCTCTGCCACAGCGGATCATCCCCCACGGAGGCATAAACGCTGTCGGGAGCGAAGAGGATTACGTCGGGATTCCACAGCATGAGCTGTTCCATGTCCACCTCGTTTCCGGTACCCTTGGAGGAGGGGGAGTCCACCACCGCCAGGTTGTTGGACAGCAGGTCGATGATCTCGGCGTGGTAAGACCCCTGGGCGATGACGTTGAAGCCGGCGTCGCCGGTGATGTAGAGCAGGTTCGCCTTCTCCACATGCTCCGCCACGTCCTTGACCATGGCGTAGGTCTCGTCGCAGTAGGTGGCCAGCGTCTCGGCCGCCTCCTCCATGCCCAGCAGCTCGCCCAGCTTCCGGTAGGCGTCGCCCATGGTCTCAATGGTGGCGGACACGTGGACGAAGGGGATGCCGGTCTGCTCCTGGAGGGCATCCAGATCCTCCACGATGGTGTCCTTGGGCTCGCCCACGTCGATGACCACCTGGGCTCCGGAGCCCAAGAGGGTCTCCAGATTCAGCTCGCCCTTGCCGCCGTAGAGCTGGCCCAGCAGGGGCAGGTTGTAGTACTCGGTGGCCAGGTACTGCTCAGCGCTCGCGTCCCACTCGTCGGCAATGCCTACCAGCTTGTCGGGGCACAGGGCGAAGAGCACCATCTGGGCCAGAGGGCCGGAGACCGCCACGCTGGTGATCTCCGCGGGCACCTCCACGGTGCGGCCCACGGAGTCGGTGAAGGAGGCGGAGCCGTCCTCGGGCTGGGCGGGGGTGGACACCGCCGGCGCGGGGTCTGCGGAGGGGCTCTCCGCGGGCGCGGGGCCGCCGCAGGCGGCCAGCCCCAGGAGCATACTGAGGGCCAGGAGGGTACAGAGCAGCTTTTTCATGGTATCATCTCTCCTTTTCTTTGTCTGGTATCTCGCAGGCCTGGAACCAGAGCAGGCCGATGGGCTCGTTCACCGGGAAATACCACGGAAATTCCGGGTCGTCCCGCCGCTGAAGGCGGCTTTGCAGGGCCTCGGGGGTCAGCTCCGCCGGATCGTCCCGGCTGTGGGTGCGGAAAAAGACCGCCGCGTCCTCCAGGGAGCGGAAGGGCTGGCCCATATCCAGCTCTAAAACCCGGCTCTGGTAGGGGATGCCCCTCTCCTTCAGCGCCCGGCACAGCTCCTCGAAGCCCTGCCGGGGGTGGTCCTTCCCCCTGGAAAAGCGGTGATCCCGGCCGCAGCGTTTGAGCACCGCCACCGTGCCGGTACACTGCCGCCGGGCGGCGGAGAGGATCTCATCCGTGCGGCCGAAGAAGCAGAACACCATAGCGTCGTAGGGCTCCTCCGGTGTGTCGGCCAGCACATCGCACCGCCGGGGCTCCACGTTGGGAGGCAGGGGCTGTGCCTCCAGATGGCGGATGGCCTCGGCGGACAGATCGGCCGCCACCACCGCGCGGCAGTAGGGGGCCAGCGCCAGACTCAACCCGCCGAGCCCGCACCCCGCGTCGCACACCCGCGCCCCCGGGGGGAGCACCTGAGACAGGGCTGCGGCCATGGCCGCACAGCTCCCGTTGACCCGGATGGCGTCGGCCATGAAGCGCACCATGTCGGGGGTCCACAGGACAATGGACTTGCGCACCGGGGCGATGAGTACCCCGTCGCCGGTGCGGACAAAGCGGGCGGGCACACCGTAGAGCTTCCGCATCAGCGCCTCGTCCAAGGCCTGGTCAGGGGGGCCGTCGGCGGCCACCAGGCCGTCGTGGAGGGCCACCACCCGCTGGGCATAGAGCATGGCATGCTGTGGGTTGTGACAGGAGAGCAGGACGGTGTACCCCCGCAGGGTCAGGGCGGATACCCGCTCCAGCACCCGCACCTGGTTGCCGAAGTCCAGGGAGGAGGTGGGCTCGTCCATCAGCAGCAGACGGGCCTGCTGGGCCAGGGCCCGGGCCGCCAGTACAAGCTGCTGCTCTCCACCGGACAGCTCCGCGAAGCTCCGGTGGGCGTAGTCCGCAATCCCCAGCTCCGCCAGGGCCTCCAGGGCGATGGCCCGCTCCCGGCGGCCCGGCGCGGAGAAGAGGCCCAGCCGGTGGTTGGTGCCCATAAGCACCAGCTCCAGCGCCGTGTAGGGAAAGACCATATGGCTAGTCTGAGGAATATAGGCGACTTTTTGGGCCAGGGCGCGGGGCGTCAGGGACGACACGTCGCCGCCGTCCACCCGGATGCGTCCCTGGTAGCCGGGCAGCAGGCCCAGGATACAGCGGAACAGAGTGGTCTTTCCGGCCCCGTTGGCCCCCAGAACAAAGACCAGCTCACCCGGCTCCACCCGCAGCTCCACCCCCCGCAGCACCTCCCGCGCCCCAAAGGAGAAGCGCAGGTGTTCCACCTCCAGCATCACCGGGCACCCCCTTTCCGCAGCATCAGATAGAGGAAGAAGGGCGCGCCCGTGAAGGCGGTGAGGATGCCGATGGGGATCTCGGTGGCCAGCAGGTTGCGGGAGAGGTTGTCCACCAGCAGCAGGAAGGCCGCCCCCGCCAGCATGGAGCAGGGCAGCAGCACCCTGAAGTTGCTCCCCACCAGCTTGCGGCACAGGTGGGGCACCACCAGCCCCACCCATCCGATCATGCCGCTGACCGCGATGGAGGCGGCGGTGACCAGCGTGGCGCACACCACCGTCAGAAAACGCAGCCGGGGGGCGTTGACCCCCATGGCCCTGGCCTCGTCGTCCCCCAGGGTGAGCAGATTGAGCTTCCAGCGCAGGAGAAACAGGGGGAACAGCCCGGCGGCCATAGCGGGGGCGATGCGGGCCACATCGGCCAGACGGGTGCCCGACAGGCTGCCCATGAGCCAGTAGGTGATCTCCGGGAGCTGGCTGGTGGGGTCGGCCACCAGCTTGAGGTAGGAGGTGGCGGCGGTGAACAGGGAGCTGATCACCATGCCCGCCAGCACCAGGTTGAGCACCCGGTCCCCGGGCGCCCGCTGTCCCACCAGGTAGACCAGCACCACCGTGGCCAGGGACCAGAAAAAGGCGGACAGGGTGGTGCCCTGATTGCCCACCCCCACCAGGATGGCCAGCGCCGCCCCGAAGGACGCGCCGGAGGAGGCCCCCAGCACATCCGGGGAGGCCATGGGATTCTGAAACACCCCCTGGTAGGCCGCCCCGGCACTGGACAGGCAGCACCCCACCAGGCAGGCCAGGACGATGCGGGGCAGGCGGATGTTCAGGACGGCGGTGTACTCGTTGCCCGTCCACGTCTGCTCCAGGGGGAGGAGGCGGGAGAGGAGAATCCGGCAGGTGGTGCCGGCATCCACCCCGTACCGCCCCAGGCAGAAGGAGAGAATGAACAGCGCCGCCAGCAGTACGCCCAATGCCAGCAGCACCCGGCCGCCGGTGTGTTCTGTTTTGGACAAGGGCCTGTACCTCCTCTCTCACCTCAATCCAGCAAATGGGCCAGCTCGGCAGGAATTTCCGCCCGGTTCTCCACCGTCAGCGGGAGCAGCCGGACATCCGCCCGGCGGGAAACAGGGCCCCAGAAGGGGCTTTTTTCGTGGCGGCGCAGCACCCCCAGCACCGGCGTGGGGCCGTCCAGCAGGGTAAAGACCGCCCGCTGGAACACCGGGGAACACCGCTCCAGAAAGCCAAGCTCGTCCATCAGCAGCAGGGAGCGCCGTCCCGCCGGGGCGGACAGCAGGTGCTCCCCCGCCGCGTCAAAGGCGGCCCAGTCGGCCCTCACGCCATGGGGCTCCATCGTGGCAACGCTCAGGGTCTCCCCCGTCTCCAGCAGCTCCAGCGCCAGATGGCCGCCCGCCCGATCCCAGTGGGTACGGAACCCGCCGGGGGTCTCCGGCCGCCCCGCCAGATAGCGGGCGATGGCGGTGGACTTTCCGCTCTGGAGCGGGCCGGTCAAAAAAATGTGCATCACACAGCATCTCCTCTTTATTGGGGCAAAACAAAACGCCGCATCCTGAAAAAGGATACGGCAACGCAGGGCGGTCCCTGTGCAGAGGGCCGCCACGGACTGTCGTTCCTTTTCAAACACGGAAGGCGCCGCCGTTTCCCGCGGCACCCTGCGGCCCCAGCCGGGGCCATCGGTCCGCCAGCCCTAGGTCACCCCGTAGGCGGACGGACTCGGAACAGTATACATTTGTACCTATAGACTAGCGTTTTCGCCGGAATTTGTCAAGCCGCAGACGGTTCTTTATACCACAAAGCGGTAGCCCAGCCCCCGCACCGTCTGGATGTAGGCGGGGTGGGCGGGGTCCTCCTCAATCTTGGCCCGCAGGCGGTTGACATAGACCATGATGGCGTTCTCGTCGATGATGGCCTCTCCCCAGAGCAGATCGTAGAGCATATCCTTGGAGAAAATGCGGTTGACATTGTCGATAAACAGCTTCATCATCGCGTTCTCCTTTGCGGAGAGGGGAATTTCCACCCCGTTTTTATAAAAGCGCAGGGTGCTGGTGTTGTAGGTGAAGGGTCCGGCGGTGATGAGGCTGTCCGCCCCAGGCAGGCCGTTGCGGCTACGGCGGATAAGGGCCTTTACCTTCGCCCCCAGAGTGACGGGGTTGAAGGGTTTGGTCACATAGTCGTCTGCCCCGATGTCCAGGCCATACAGAGTATCATAGTCCTCCTTGCGTCCGCTGACGATGATGATGGGGGTCCGGACGCCCCGCTGCCGGAGGGTCTGTACCACCTGAAAACCGTCCATCCCCATTAGATTCACGTCCAGCAGGATCAGGTCGTACGTCCGCTGCGCCGTCCGCTCCAGGGCCTCCTCTCCGGAAGCCACCGTGTCCGCCTCGATTCCGTTGCTCCGGATGACCTTATAGAGTATGGTGAGGACGGCTTCATCGTCGTCCACAATCAGCACCGTATCTGCCACTGTGCTTCTCCCCCTTTACAGCCGGTTTGAAATCCAGTATGATTTCAGTATAAAGAATCTGCCGGAATTTGACAAGGGGGTGTGTGGTATGGAGGGGCAAAAAAAGCGCCGGCCTCCTGTTCTTCTTCTGATGATCCTGGTTCTTTTCCTCACCGTTGGCGGCCTGGCCCTGGCCGTACAGAGCTTCGGCCGCTACGACACCCTCCTGCTGGAGCAGTCGGACAGCCAGCTCTACGGACTGGCCCGTTCGGTGGACCGCAGCGTTTCGGGCGCCCTGGAGCAATTTATCGGGGAGCTGGACTACCTCATCCGGCTGGAGAACTTTACCGATGCGGAGGCCGATTGCCTCGCCGGGCAGCCGGAGGAGCTCCTTCAATTGCTCCAGAACAACCCTCTTATCCGTGAGGCCTTTATCACCGACTTTCTCTGTCTCCAGGACGGGCGGGTGCTGCTCTCCGCCTCTGGACGTACCGGCTATACGTTTCCCGTCGGGGGCAGCCTGGACGGGCGGGACCGTGTCCGCCCCTGCGTGGCGGAGAACGGCACCGTCTATCTCTCCTTCCAACTGGAGGGGGAGCGGGGGCTGTGGTACGCCGCGCTGGTGGACCTCTCTCTCTTTTACCGGCAGGTGGCCGGCGGCCTCACCACCTCTCCCCGGGATCAGATCCTCCTTCTGGACGCGGGCGGCCAGGTCCTGCTCCACCAGACCGGTCAGGAGATACGTGTGGAGCTGGCGGCGGACGGTCTCGCCGGGGAGCCTGGCCTGGGCTTTCTGCTCCAGTGCCAGAGGGAGGGCCAGGAGGGAGCCTGCCTCTATGAGGCAGAGGGCTACACCGCCCGCATGGCGGTGATCCCCGCCGCAGGAAACAACGGCATCTTCGCCGTAGGCGTTTCCGAAGACTTCGACCAAGTGTCGCGGCCCATCCGCCGCTCCGCCCTTCTGCTCACCACCGGCGGCGGACTGGTGATCGCCGGAGTGCTTTTGCTGGCGGGTCTCAACCTTCGCTCCGGGCGGCGCAACGAGCGCGCCCAGCGGGAGCTGGCCCTGCTCCAGGAAAAGAACGCCGCCATGGAGGCCCTCAACCGCAAGAATCAGGAGCTGGCCCACCATGACCGGCTCCAGACCATCGGCACACTCACCTCCAGTATCGCCCACGAGTTTAATAATCTGCTCACCCCCATCATGGGCTACTCCATTCTGGTGCTGGAGCAACTGCCCTCTGATGCCGAGGAGCTGTATGATAACGTGCTGGAGATCTACAACTCCTCCCGCAAGGCCAAGGAGATCATTGCCCGGCTGTCCGACCTGTCCCGCAAAAACACCTCTCTCACCTTCCAGTATGTATCCCCCGATGAGCTGGTACGCAAGGTGCTCGCCGTAGCCTCCCCCGCCCGGCCGCCCCATGTGGAGGTGCGCACCGATCTCGCCTGCCGCCACCTGTGGCTCCGGGGCAACGAGATCCAGCTCTCCCAGATGCTGCTCAACCTGATCCTCAATGCCTACCACGCCATGGAGCCCGGCGGCGGAACCCTCACCGTGGCCACCCGGCCGGAGGGGGAGTTTCTCTGCTTCCAGGTCTCCGACACCGGCTCCGGCATTTCGCCGGAGGTGCTCCCCCACATCTTTGAGCCCTTCTTTACCACCAAGGAGCGTGGCAAGGGCACCGGCCTGGGACTGGCCATCGTCCGGCAGGTAATGGAGGAGCACAAGGGGACCATCACCATCGACACCGCCCCAGGCCGGGGCACCACCATGCTCCTCCGTTTCCCCACCATCACGCCGCCGGAGGAGGATACCTAAACTCCAATACGCCCCCGCACCGTGCGGGGGCGTATTTTTTGTGTATACCTTAACAAATATTAAGGTTCTATCTATGTCCTGTTAAGGCTTATTTGTTATTCTTTTAACAAACAGTGGGAAAGGGGGTATACTATGCTGATTACCATTGGGCACACCTATGGCAGCGGCGGTTTGGAGATCGGTCGGCGGCTGGCCGCCCGGCTGGAGATCCCCTGCGGCGACGCGGAGGCCGACGAAGGGGCCGTCCGCTCACTGGCGGGACGCGGCTCCTGCGTGGTGGTGGGCCTGTGCGCCGACCATGTTCTGTCCGGCCAGCCGGGGCTGAACAGGATTTTTATCCACTGCGGCATGGAACAGCGGGTGGAGCGGCTGATGCGAGAGCGCGGCCTGTCCCCGGCGGAGGCCGCCCGGGAGGCGCTGCGCCAGGATCGGGAACGGGCCCGGCTCTATGGCCTGCATACCGGAGCCAAGTGGGGCGAGGTGGGTCGGTATGATCTGACGGTGGACAGCGGTCCCCTGGGGGTATCCGGTACCGTGGAGCTGTTGAGTCAGTTCATCGCCCTGAAAACCATGCGCCGGCGAAGCAAGGAGGCCGCACATGCTGGAACAACTGATTGAACGTATCCTGCCCACTATCATTGCGGCGCTGGAGCTGATGGGTATCTTCATTGTGGCGGTCTCGGCCTTAAGCGCCTTTGGCCGTTACCTGAAAAGCCTGTTCACCCGCACCCCCTGCGACGTCAAGTTCGCCCTGGCCAACGGTCTGGCCCTCAGCCTGGAGTTCAAAATGGCCGCCGAGATTCTCAAGACCGTCTTGGTACGGGACCTCAAAGAGCTTCTGGTGCTGGGTGCCGTCATTCTGCTGCGGGCCCTGCTCTCCTTCCTGATCCACTTTGAGATGAAAGGAACCCATCCCCCTAAATAAGTTTCGGAGGTATCGACATGAAACGAATGCTTGCCCTGCTCCTGACCCTGACGCTGGCCCTGGGCCTGCTGGCCGGCTGCGGCACCACAGTGGTGGTGGCCGTCCCCGCCCCCACCCCGGAGGCCGAAAC
>ERZ1106950.1343-NODE-1343-length-16415-cov-8.771883_pt1 | contig 16415 bp, 19 predicted proteins | sample MGYA00403675_ERZ1106950 | MGnify/ENA primary metagenome ERZ1106950 (study PRJEB35170, sample SAMEA104062410) | human gut metagenome | biome: human gut; feature: human-associated habitat; material: faeces | place: Denmark | collected 2012-06-13 ... | reverse complement strand
GCGCAGACCTGCCATAGAAATGTGGTAAGGCGGCGCTTTCCTACTCTACCCCATCGGCTATGCGAACATTGATTCTAACTATTGGCGCAGCCATTTTTATGCATTTGCTCGACTTCCAGCCGCTTAGGTTTGATTGGTTTCAACGAAAATCTTTGGTGGTTTTAGGTATCGACTTGTGGCCGGACATAGGATATGTTGGCTGGTGTAAGGAGGTGAGCGACAATGAGAGAGCTTGCAGAGCAGGCAGAAGAGTTAATGGTGAAGCGTGTTCAGGAACTCCGGGATGAGTTTGGGATGAGTCGGTCCAAGACCTATGACCTGGAGATGAAAGAGTATGTGACCAGGATGGACCGGATCCTGCACACACTGTCAGAGGAGGACCGGGAATGGCTGGACAATCAGCTGATTGATAAGTTCTGTGTATCCGAGACGGAATGTCGGGAGTTATACATGAACGGCTTTCGGGATGCCATGCGCCTGATCATGGCGGTAGGACTTTAGAAAACGGAATATGAACCGGAATAGGTACGTTATGGGTAACAGCATGGCGGCCTGTTCTGATTGCGAACATGGATAGAGGAGGGATTGGTTGATACAAGCAGTATTTGAACGTAAGCCGGATTTTCGGCTGCGGGATGTAGTGATTGAAACTGTGATACGTCTGCCGAAGGAGGAGTATGAGCAGTTCTTAAGTAGTCCCTGTGATAGCTATGAGTTTATTGAGAAGAACTCAAAGTCGATGCTTATGGATGAAAAGAACGGTGTGTTTTACTGCATGCTGGTGACTGGCGAAGGGTATCGGGACGGTGTGCTTGTGGAAGCAGAAGGCTATCCCTATGCGAGATATGCCTCCTATGTGCCGGATGCGACAGCGCTTTGTTATGAGTCCCTATCAAAGGTAAATGAGATTCTGGCCAAAGCGGTGGAAGAGATTGTAGAGGAAGGAACGAACATGACTACCACTGGCAACTGGATGACAGACCGCTCCAAGGTAGAAACATTGTTGGGAGAAGGGCAGTCGGAGAATCCTCGTTTGTGGAGGCTGTTGCAGGATATGTTGGGCGAACGGCCAGAGGTAGCCCAGGTTGACCGTATGGATGAGGGATTGGATATTTATTATTATCTGGATTTCTGTCCGAATTATATTCCGGAAGAAGGAGAGGCGGGGGTTCAGGAAGCAGGAGCAGATGTAAAGTCCCCACGATTAAAAGATATCCTGTGTACCCGTTGGGAGAACATCCATTTGGTTCATACAGAGGTTGATAACGTGCCGCATACCATTGCAGAACTGGATTCCGGGACGTTGACAGAGGCGGGAAAGAAAGTCTGGGCCGATGTTCTGAATGCAAAAGTAGAGCGGGTGTATCAGGGACTTTATGGATTGCAGATGGAATTGTCCGGGGTAAAGCCCAGCCGGCTGGATGCATTTTCCGGCATGCTTGGAGGCTATTGCAGCGAACAGGAATACGAAACATGGGTGAATGAACCGGAGAAAGAGCCGGTCAGTCCACAGCTAAATAATTCATGAAAGGGGAGAGCTGGATGAAAAATACCACATTGACACTGACCTTCAACACGGAGCGCCTGGATGCTTTGGCCTATCACATGGGCAAAAAGGAAGCGGATCTGAAGGAGGAGCTGAGCGATTACTTACAGAAGATGTATGAAAAATATGTGCCGCAGACCACCCGGGAGTACCTGGATGATAAGATTGCCAGGGAGGGAGCGGTAAAGCCGGCCAGGCCGAGACGGCAGGCAGAAGAGAACCATGTGAGAAGCCAGACGGGTCAGGAGATGGGACAGGCGGGCAGTGCATGAGGTATCAGGATAAGCATGGAAATGAGATTACCGAGGGAATGTATCTCCGGTTTGAGGATGGCAGTGTAGAGCAGGTCTATGCCTGGCAGACAGGAGATGAGAGCGATCTTGGGATTAATGCCAGCAATGAAGCCTATCTGCAGGCTCACGGTTTGGGGGAGTTTCCCCAGGAATTATACCCGCTTTCCGAGTTTGACCTGTCGGAAGTGGAGGTTTGCGAGCCGGAGATGGAACCCTGGCAGCTTGGCATGATGGGATAGAGCGTCTATTCCGGGAACGTGAGCCTGTATTCGGCCGTTTGTGCCGCTTTGGCAGGCGGAGTGGGACTGGGATACCCCTGGCAGGAATGACGGCCTTCCCTGGCCTTTGTGACCGAACATTATACGGGCAGGCAGATGCAGGTCAGGTTGGGTCGAAAGTGGTGCAGGTTAAAGGGGTTATGCTGCTTTCGCAGCACACCCCCGGAAAACGCCGGCCGGCAAAGCCGTCCGGGGATTCTGGTTTGAATACTTTATTGGCAGCGAGAGAAGAAAGTGGTGCTGGTAGAGCCAAAAGATGCAAAGAAAACGCCGATTGCGGGCTTTTTTATGAATACCGAAGGAGGGGAGGCATTGGCGGGCAGGGCAAAGAAACAGCGTATAGGCGTTTATATGGAGAAAGAGCTGGTAGAGCGGGCAGATGAGATGGTGAGCTATGTAGGAGCTCGTTCCCGTAATGAGTTTGTGGCAGAAGCGGTTAAATTTTATATTGGATTTTTGAATTCCAAAAAGGCAGAAAACTATCTGCTCCAGTCCTTATCCTCCGTGCTCACCAGTACCGTACATGACAGTGAAAACCGTCTGGCGCGTATGGATTTTAAACTTGCAGTGGAGATCTCCAAACTGGCTCATGTGATTGCCTATTCCCATGAGGTAGATGAGGATGCCCTGAAAAAGCTACATCTGAAATGCGTGGATGAGGTGAAGAGAGTCAATGGGGCGGTTGAGTTTGAAGATGCATACAAATATCAAAAACGTGAAGTATAGAGTACAAGAGTAGCCAAAACGATTTATGAATCTTGCGTATGGCCAACCGCCCTTATTTTATTTATGGTGTGTCAAAAAGGAGTATAACATGGGAAAAGAACAAATTATGGAAGATGCAGTTCGTGACCTGACGGAACTGGCCCTGCAGGAGCACAGGGAGACGACCGATGAGGCAGAACAGAAAATGTTAAAACGAGACGCGGATCCAGTACAAGTTATTTGAGTACGAGTGAAGATGGAATGACCGTGTGGGAAAGTGATGACAGCAGTAGAGGATATTACTCTGGGAAAGCTCATATGAGAAATGAAAAAGGATTGGAGCTGGAAAAAGTCTCGAAGTTTCTCTGTACGGAGTATCTGAATGAATGTTAAATCAGCACCATGATGATATGTACCTGCATTTAGCGTTGTAAACTTTAAGACCTGGAAGATCTGGTTGCTGGAAGATAATGTGAAAGCATTTATATCTAATGATTTTTATGTGGATTGTGATTATTATGAAACGGAATATGAAACCACTATAAAACATGGATTTCAGTTACTGATTTTTTATTGTCCACCCAGAGCGGAAGGATGATGGAGGGAGAAGTCCATGCCTAAAATTATTTTTACCAGCCGCTATCTGCGGGATGCCCCGCCGGAGCAGCTTGGAAACTATGTCAAGTACATCGGAACCAGAGAGGGTGTGGAAAAGATTGATGAGAGCAAGGGGCACTTGCCCGCAACCGCGGCGCAGAAGAAGCTGATTGCACAGCTGCTTCGTGATCTGCCGAAGGCAAGGGCGATGCTGGAATATGAAGATTACAGGCTTCATCCAACCAGACGAAACGCCTTTGAATTTATTTCCACGGCCCTGGAATGGAATCTGGATCTGTTGTCGAAACGGGAAAACTATGTGGACTATCTGGCCAACCGTCCCCATGTGGAGCGGATCGGAGAGCATGGACTGTTCACAGATGCAGGGAAGCCGGTGGTGATTGCCAGAGTGCAGGAGGAGGTGAAAGCACATAAGGGGCCGGTGTGGACGCATGTGGTCAGTTTAAAAAGAGAGGACGCGGCGCGGTTGGGCTATGATTCCGGAAAGCAATGGATGGAGCTGCTGCGGTCGAAGCGGGCGATGTTCTGTAAGCAGATGAAAATAGACAGCGAGAACCTGAGATGGTACGCTGCATTCCACAATGAGAGCTACCACCCGCACGTCGTGCGTCCGGAAGTAGCGTAAGTCAGTTACGCTATGTGGGACTATTGGAACTCTACCTTAAGCAAGTAGCAGTTAAAAATATCAATGCGGTATAACCGCAAACTGTCATCTCCCGACTTATCCAAAAGGGAAACCGGAAGGGGAGTGTAGCATGTCGGAGGATACAGAGTATTTGAGCTTCACAAATACTGGTGTACGGAGATGAAAAATTGTGTATAAGGATAAAAGCTAAACTGCCTGAAGGATAGTCAGAGGCTGGGCACAGGGTGACCCTCGGCGTCATGGAAGCTATATTCACCGATGTCATGGCAAACATATTTGTACGTGGTGTGTTTGCGAGATATTCATGACAAGCCAACCATAAGACAATGGAAAATGACGAAAGTCCTATCCGGGAACACAATAAGCTTATGTTTCGATAGTTCTAACCGGAGATTGCCTAAAATGAAATGCCGTGACACGGCTATGAACACTATGCAAAAAGTGGTTCTGAATATTCATCATGGCAACACAGTCCCCATAGTAGTCCGAGACGGTAACACCGTTCACATGGCGAAGGGGGACAGTTTGAACTTCAATATTTTAAAGGAAAGGTGCGTGAGGCACTATGAGAAATCCTGTATGGGTATTGAAAAGTTTAGAAGAAAAAGCCTGTAACCAGGATTATAAATACGAAAGATTGTATCGTAACTTATATAATCCTGAATTCTATCTGCTTGCATATCAAAATATAGCAAAATCACAGGGAAGTATGACTCCTGGGGCAGATGGACTAACCCTTGATGGAATGAGTGAAGAGAGGATAAGCAAACTTATCGCTTCACTGAAAGACCAGAGCTACAATCCAAATCCTGCCCGCCGTGAATACATCACAAAGAAAAACAGTAATAAAAAGAGGCCATTAGGGATTCCCTCAACGGCTGACAAGCTGGTGCAGGAAATTATTCGAATGATTTTAGAAGCAATTTATGAGCCGGGGTTCTCGGAACATTCGCACGGATTCAGACCCAGACGAAGCTGTCATTCGGCGCTTTCAGAAATTCAAAACACTTTTACCGGTGTGAAATGGATGATAGAAGGCGACATACAGGCATGTTTTGATAGTTTCGACCACCATGTATTAATTGAAATACTCAGAAGGAGAATCGCAGATGAGAAATTCATCAGCCTGATATGGAAACTTTTACGTGCAGGATATATGGAACAATGGATATACAACACAACATATTCCGGCACCGCACAAGGAGCGGGGTGCAGTCCTGTTCTGTCCAATATCTATCTCTCAGAATTAGATGTATTTGTAGAGCATTTAAAAGAGGATTTCGATATAGGTGGCAAGAAACGCCGCATGACAAAAGAGTATTCCAGAATAAATGGCACGCATGAGCGGATACGGAAAAAGTATAACGCTGTAAAGTTTACGCTGTCAGAAGATGAGCGGAAAGAACTGGAGAAACAATTGCGAATGGTTCAGCGCCAAAAACTCAATACTCCCACATACCCAGTTAAGGATACGACATATAAGCGGCTCCAATACAATCGGTATGCTGATGATTTTATTATTGGCGTTATAGGTTCAAAGAAAGACGCAGAAAATGTAAAATCTACAATCAAAACATTCTTGCAGGAAACACTGAAACTTACTTTATCAGAGGAGAAGACAAAGATTACACACTCATCTGACACAATCCGTTATCTGGGATATGATATTTCTGTATCCAGGGACATGAGTTTTAAGCGAACAGCAAGAGGAGCATGCCAACGGCTCTGGTATGGAAAAGTGAAATTAACCATGCCTCATTCAAAATGGGAAGAAAAGTTATTCGAATACAAGGCAATGAAAATCGAAAAAGATAAACAAGGGAAAGAGCACTGGAAAACAATCCACAGGAAAAACCTGACCAGCAGACCTGATATTGAGATTGTCAGTAAGTTTAATTCAGAAATACGAGGAATCTATAACTTTTACAAAATGGCACATAATGTATCAACTCTGGATAAATTTTATCATATCATGAGAGGAAGCATGTTAAAAACGTTTGCTAATAAATATCGGACGAATACGAATGAAATAAGAAAGAAATATATTCAAAATGACATTTTTGAAGTTAGATATAATTCAAAAGGCAACGAAAAAATATGCGAGTTCTATCATGATGGTTTTGCCCGGCAAAAGAATGCCGATTCAGAGTATGCAGATACACTGCCCCAATATCGGAAGTATGACAGGCCGAATTGTCTTGCGACACGACTAAAATCGAATATCTGTGAGCTATGCGGTAGCAAAACAGACCGATTAGTAATGCATCATGTTAAAAGATTAAAAGACCTGACAGATACCCGGCCCTCGGAAATGAAAATGAAACAGAAACGCAGAAAAACACTGGCACTTTGCAAAGACTGCTACAGTCAGGTACAGGCAAAACAACTTTAGACTATGGTCAAACGGAGAGCCGGATACATCGAGAGGTGTCCGTCCGGTTCGGGAGGGGGTATAACTGAAACCACTGGTGAAAATCAGAACGGCGCAGTTATGCCTACCTTATCATGTGATGGTGTATTCTGCAAAAGATCATGACGGATTCCTGACCGAGCCTGCGATTGAAGCGATGCGCTCCGAGCTGGCTCACGATATTTTCCGCCAGGACTTTGCTAATCTCTATGGAGTGCAGAATGCAGCCCGCGAAGGACTCAAGAAAGAAGCAGAACAGACCGTGAAGCGGCTGATTCAGGAAATCCAGTCAGGAACCTGTCAGAATCAGAAAATAGAAAAACAGATACATCGGCTGTCCAAGCGGTTGCAGAGAACAAATGGAAAAAAGGTGTACGGGTATCTGAAAGCAGACTTGAAACAGATGGTGGACCGAATCGTGGATGAGCTGGAACAGGAACCCCATATCAAGGAACTGTATCAGTCATGGGGAACCGCCCGGGAGAAAATCTGGCAGACCTATTCTGATCAGCCAATACCGCTGGCACCACTCTCCCAGCAAAAAGAACTGAAACGGATTAAAAATATGGTGATTACCGAGGCAATGAAGATCGGGAGTCACCATTTTTTGTTGGAAGAATCATCTGCAGAAGAGACTGATATATGGATCGATAGAGCGGTAACCGAGATGGGTAGCATAGCGGGAGATGAACGAAGAGGAGAATCAGAAAGAAGAGATGCGGCAGATGAACCGGAGGACAATGAACTTCCAGGTGACAACGATATAGATTTCCATGCAGAGTGGAGTGATACCTATAAAGTAGCCTGTCAATGTCTCTATGGAAGCGATGAGAAGGAGACGGATTTTAAGGAAGCCTTCCGTCTGTTTTCGGGAGAGGCAGAAGAGGGAAATGCACTTGCCATGTTTGATCTGGGACGTATGTATGCAGATGGCCTGGGAAGGGAAGCAGATCCCGCGAAAGCGCATGAATGGTATGGGAAAGCGCTGACTGCATTTGTTGCAGCGGAGCAATGTGCAGAGGAAAGGCAGCGTCCCTATCTACAGTACCGGATTGGAAAAATGTATGCGGCTGGATTGGGATATGAGCTGCCTGTAGTGCCGGATGAAGAAGGCGGGGACGGGAAAGCAGTAAGGGATTATGAAAAAGCGGTTGCGTGGTTTTCCCGTGCAGTGTCGGCCGATCACAAATACGCCCAGTATTCACTTGGAGGTCTCTATTACCGGGGGCAGGGAGTCACACAGAACTACAGTCAAGCATTTAACTTATATCAGAGGTCCGCAGAGCAGGGAAATCCCTATGCCAGTTATGAAATGGCAAAGATGTACCGGGACGGAATTGGAGTTGCCGTTAACGCGGAAAATGCGGAAAGTTGCTTTGAACAGGCATTTTCCGGTTTCTGCAGACTGGAAGCGCAGAGCCATGATGACAAGCTGCAGTACCGCCTGGGGCAGATGCTGCATACAGGAACCGGTACGGTAAAGGATGATAGAGTAGCGGAAGCATACTGGGAACGGGCCGCACAGCTTGGAAATATGAATGCCCAGTATGCATTGGGAAAGCTCTGGCTGGAAAATGGAACAGGAGATCAGAAACAGGCGGTTGCCTGGCTTGAGAAAGCGGCAGAAGCAGAACATGCGTCAGCACAGTATGCTCTCGCAAACATTTATCTGGCAGGCGAAGCCGTTGCCAAAGATGTTACCAAAGCCACGGAGCTGTTTACGAGAGCGGCAAAACAAGGCCATGACTACGCAGCCTACCAGTTGGGCAAACAATTCCTTCAGGGGGAAGAGACAGAAAAAGATGTGGAAGCTGCAATAAAGTGGCTGAAGCAATCCGCCGCTGCAAATAACCAGTACGCCCAGTATTCTCTGGGAAAATTATATCTGGACGGAGAAAAAGTGGAAAAGGATATTAGGACAGCAATCACCTACTTGAAAAAATCCGCTGCCCAGAACAATGCGTTTGCAGAATACCGTCTGGGACGGTTTTACCTGCTGGGGGAGGACGTGGAAGCGGATGTAAAAGAGGCCGTCCAGTGGCTGGAGCAGTCTGCTTCACAGGGAAATCAGTATGCTCAATATGCCCTCGGAAAACTGTACCTGTGCGGACATGAAGTGCCGCGGAATAAGGAGAAAGCCCTTCCGTACTTAGAAGCATCGGCAGCCCAAGGAAATATCTATGCGCAGTTTCTGTTAGATCATTTGGATTCGTTCTATGAGCCGTCTGTTTTTCTTGCGACAACAAGGCTCATGCACCGCCTGGCACAGATGTTTGAAGAAGAAAAATGGAAAGCAGGAGGCAGTTCCATGCAGGTGGAAGGAAAACTCCGTAGTAGAATCCGGGAGAAAAAGAAGGCAATGGGGCATAAATCGGATGATGAAACTCCGCGTCAGAATCTATCATGAGGAGGTATCGGATATGTCATATGTTTATTTCACAGAAGAGCAAAAGGAGCGGGCGAATTCCATCGACCTAGTGGACTTTTTACAGCGCCAGGGAGAAAAAATGCTTCCATCCGGGAGGGACAAACGTTTAAGCAGCGACCACAGCATCACGGTCAGAGGGAACATTTGGTATGACCATGCGATAGAAAAAGGAGGGCTGGCCATTGATTTTGTAAAATACTTCTATGGGAAAACGTATCCGGATGCAGTGTCGATGCTGCTTGACGGGGAACAGGGGATTCCATACATTCAGAGTCAAAAACAGGAGAAGGAACCATCTGCACCATTTTCGCTTCCGCCAAAGAATCGTGATATGCGCCGGACCTTTGCCTACTTGTTAAAGGTGCGGTATCTGGACAAACAGATCGTAACAGATTTTGCAAAGGCAGACCTGCTGTATGAAAGCCTGGAGGATTCTCAGGACGGAACGAGGCAGTACCATAATGCAATCTTTGTCGGGAGAGATAAGGAGGGAGTGGCCAGGCACGCGCACAAAAAAGGAATCTATACCTACGGTTCGAGCTTCCGGGGAAACTTAACGAGCAGTGATCCGAAGTATAGCTTCCGGTGGGTAGGAACCAGCGATACGCTCTATGTGTTTGAGGCCCCTATTGACTTACTCTCCTATGTTTCCCTACACAAAGAAGGCTGGAAGCAGCATAGCTATGTTGCACTGTGCTGCGTAGGCTCTAAGCCGATCTTTCAATTATTGCAGGATTTTCCGAACATGAAAAAAATATGGCTGTGTCTGGATCATGATATCCCAGGAATGAAAGCGGCAGAACGGATCAAGAAACAGCTTCTGGAAATGGGATATGGAGATACGGAAACGGATTTGTCCCAGTATAAGGACTGGAATGAAGATTTAAAAGCCCTTCATGGGCAGCTTGCGATTCCAGCTGAAGAACTTCCGGGGAATCAGCAGGAAACGAAACAGGAATTATTGAAAATGGAATGAGTCAGTTCCTAACTTTCATCTATCGTACCCGGTTCCAGAAAGGAGGTATCATGGAAACAATTCAGATGGTGCTGCTCATTTGTGCCGGCGCAGGGATGTTTATCCTGATGGGGGTGATCCCGTTGCTTGCGAACCACTATTCTCTGAATGGGATTAAGTCAAAGACGGTAGGGGACGGCCAATATGGCACGGCCAGATTTGCCAGCGAGGCAGAAATCAAACGGACCTTTGCACAGGTTCCCTATGAGCCGGCGTTGTGGCGGCAGGGAAAACATCTGCCCAAGGTACAGGGGATCGTAGTCGGAGGGCTGTTTTCCAGAACCAGAGTGACGGCTTTGGTTGACTCCGGTGACATCCATCTCCTGATGATCGGCGCGGCTGGTGTTGGTAAGACTGCCAACTTTTTATATCCCTGCATTGAGTATGCCTGTGCCAGCGGGATGAGCTGGCTGTGTACGGACACCAAGGGAGATCTGTTCCGCAACTACGCGGGAATAGCTCAGAAGTATTATGGGTATCAGACTTCCATCCTGGACCTGCGCAATCCGACCTGTTCCGATGGCGATAACATCCTCGGCATGGTGAATAAATACATGGATCTATACTTAGAGAATCCGGAGAATCTGGCTGTGAAAGCCAAGGCAGAGAAATATGCAAAGATCACAGCCAAGACCATCATTAGTTCCGGAGGCGGAGATGCCTCCAGTTATGGACAGAACGCATTTTTCTATGACGCAGCGGAGGGGCTTCTGACAAGTGTGATTTTACTGATCTCCGAATACTGTCCTAAAGAACAGCGTCATATCGTAAGTGTGTTCAAATTAATCCAGGATCTGTTGGCTCCGTCACCGGTAAAAGGGAAGAACCAGTTCCAGCTGCTCATGCAGAAACTGCCAGCCGACCACAAGGCAAAATGGTTTGCCGGCGCGGCACTTAACACAGCGGAACAGGCCATGGCTTCGGTCCTCTCCACCGCTATGTCCAGATTGAATGCATTTCTGGATTCCGAGATGGAGCAGATCCTGTGTTTCGACAGCACGATGGATACGGAGACATTCTGCAATTCCAAGTCAGCTATCTTTATTGTGCTTCCGGAGGAAGACAGTACAAAGTATTTCATGGTAAGCCTATTTTTACAGCAGATTTACCGGGAAATGCTGTCCATTGCAGATGAGCATGGAGGGAAACTTCCGAACCGTGTGGTGATTTTTGGAGATGAGATAGGTACCATCCCCAAGATTGAGTCCTTGGAGATGCTTTTTTCAGCCGGGCGCTCCAGGCGGATCAGTATGGTACCCATCATACAAAGCTTCGCTCAGCTGCAGAAAAACTATGGAAAAGAGGGCAGTGAAATTATCGTGGATAACTGTCAGGGGGTTTTATTTGGTGGGTTTGCACCCAACTCGGAAAGTGCGGAGATTCTGTCAAAGGCATTGGGAAACAAAACGGTGCTGTCCGGCTCCATCAGCCGGGGAAAAAATGATCCCAGTCAGAGCCTGCAGATGATTGGGCGTCCGCTCATGACTCCGGATGAACTTAAGTCGCTGCCAAAGGGACACTTTATCCTGGCGAAGACCGGTTGTCATCCGATGCGGGTAGAACTGCGCTTATTTTTTAAATGGGGGATTGAATTTGAGGAAGAATATGAAGTGGAACAGCATGTAGCGCGGCCGGTGTCTTATGCGGACCGGCTGGAAGTGGAGCAGGAGATTATCCGGAGACAATTTGATGAGGATGGTGAGGCAGACTTTAATGAACCATCAGGAATAGAGGGGACTTCAGGCGGAGGTCTGACGCATGTACCGATGCCAAAACGGTCGGCAGCCCCAGGAACCAGACAATCACTTCGGACAGACTAAGGGGGGAGGTATATGGGATATTATGATTCTGTCTATTCGGAGGAATTACCACACCGTGCGATTTCGGTGTATATGTATTTAAAAGAGCGGGCAGATAAAAAGAGCCAGTGTTATCCGGCCATGAGCACCATCGCAGAAGAACTGAACCTTTCGAGGAGAACGATTCAGCGGGCGGTTGCAGATTTAGAAAAGGCCGGATTCATTAAAACAGAACAGCGCTTTCGGAGAAAGGGAGGGAAGAGCAGCTTACTATACACCGTTTTGAAATGATAGGATTACACCAAGGGGGTACTCTGCCTTCTTGGTGTCCTATGGTATGCGTCACAATAGCGCATGAAGGGAACATTCCATTGCGAGATGGATTATTAAACAGAAAAAAGAATAAGACTATTTAAAAACGCAGTACATTCAGAGGTGACTGGGAAGTAACCATTAAAATAGTGTTTGTGCACTATTCTGACTGACTAGTGAAGGTCTGTAGAGAAGAATTTGTTGGTTATCCAGTAACAATAGAAGGGCATACTGAAAGGCAGTGGGGAGACCGGCTGCCTGTTCTAAGAAAAAAGGAGAAGATTTCAAAAGAAACTTGTAGTCGGAGTTATGCTATGAATCCGGGGATGAATAGCTATTGCGCAATAGGGTAGAGTTTAATATAATCGTGAATTTTGAATAGAGAAATAATAAATTATGACATTAATCGTGCAACATTATGGTTTTCAGATGATCAGCCAGTGTATAATCGTAATTTTAGGGCGGTTGTTGGAAAATAAGATTACAAGACATATAGTGAATTTGTGAAATCCACTCTGATGGATTTCGTACAGACGATGAGTAATACAGGTAAGTATATCCACTATTTGGACAGAGAAATACTGCCACCATGCTATGAGGATGAGTCCCTGAACACAAATTGTGAAAGCTATGAGAACAGCATATACCTGAAAGAGTTGTCTGCCACCTATGGAAAGACCGGGATGGCAAGGGCAGAGGACTGGCTGATGACGAAAAAAGGTAGGTAAGCGGTCCTTGACGTGATGGGAATAGTGCTGGAGCCGGAAGAACTAGTGAACATAATCTTTTACCTGAGGGAAGGGGAGCTGGGGGACGATGCATTGTCTGGAATTAGCATAGTCACAATGCTGTGTGATTTTTTAAGAGGATGCTGGGTATCTATAAATTAAATTGACATCTTGACATTATTCTGAAAACGTCTATAATATAAAAATAAAAATTAATTTCAAATTGGAGAGCACTTATATGTCTGAACGAGGCAGATACAAGACGAAGCAACAAGATCTCATATTAGAGTGTCTGAAAAAACAAAAGTGGCGTTTTCTCACAGTGAGCCAATTCATGGACTGTCTTAGGGAGAAGGGAGTGGTCGTTGGGCAGACAACTGTATACCGGGTATTGGAACGCATGGTCGATGATGGAAAGATGATGAAGCTTCCGATGGAGGATGGTACCAAAGTACGTTATTGTTTTGCGGGTGAAGAAGATTGGGACAAGCTGGGGAAATTGGTATGTATGGGATGCGGTCGTCTTATTCCACTTGAATGTTCTAAAATGGCAGATTTTTTGGAACATATTTATAAGGAACATGGCTTCGAATTGGATCAGAAACACACAATCTTGTATGGCTATTGTGAATGCTGTAACAATAAGAGGTCTGTCCCGAAGATTGGTCTGTGATGGCAAAATGGCCTTTCGTACGAAAGTTTTGTTACGAAATGTATTTTTGCAGGGATACTGATAAAACTTTGTCAATACTACAAGCAAGGTAGCTATCAGGCACCCAAATTAGTTTCTTTTAGTAATAGTGAGATAGGGCGGGGGCGTGGTAAAGCTACCGTTTATCAGTTGTCTCTTACTTGAGATTATTGAGGAGGCTGCAAACACATTCTGTGTCATTGTATTCTAAAAAAATTCTGGATGATTGTAGAATAATGATAATGGAGAGGGACCTATATCTTAGAATAAACGATTGACGTTTTGAAGTCTGAGGAGATGGCAGGTTGCGAGACCTATGAAACAGGAAGATCATTGGTTTTAGTCAATGGAGAGTCCATAGGTTAAAAACTGATAGTGGAATGAGATAACATCCGTTCAAGATAAAAAAAGGAGGAGATGAAGTGGACTATTTAGATGAGCATAAAAGAATCTTTGCGTTCGTGACAGCGTTTCTTGTAACCGCTGTGCTGCTTCTCTCTGGCTTTTTTATTGTCACACATATAGAACATGAGTGTACAGGTGAGGATTGTCCTGTCTGCGCGGAGCTTCAGGAATGCGCTGCTACGATCCGCTTGATAACAGAAGCAGCAGGAACAGGAGCCATCGTCATCTTTGCATATATCATTACTCAAAAACTCTTATCATCTTACCAGACTGGACTCTATCTGTGCCCGGTTTCTTTGGTCAGCTTAAAAATCCGATTAGATAATTAAAACTTTCTTTCAACAAGGCTGTTTTCTATCCATATAACCGTTATCCTCTGGAATGGTGTACTCTGTGTATCAGGATACACGGTTTGGCGGAGATACGTTTGGACTGGGAACACGCCTTGTTTTTTGTGTGCTTGTATACCTGCTATTACTGTAAAAAAACACATTTCAGGAGGATGATTATTATGAATAAAAAATTAAATTCTACATTCTGCACACTGGCTGTGACAGCAATGGTTTCTGTTGCTATGCTTTCAGGGTGCTCAGGTACCACCGCTGCACCAGGGGCTTCTGATACAGACCAGGCTTCAACCACCGCTGTGGCAGGGGGAGATAAGAGTATGGGCGAGGCGTCAATGGAGGCAGAGAACACCGATGCTGGGATTGAATCAAAGGATACGGACGGACAGAAGCTGAAGGTAATGGCCAGCTTTTATCCTATGTATGATTTTGCTGTCAAAATCGGCGGTGATAAAGCGGAGGTGACCAATATGGTTCCGGCCGGCACAGAGCCCCATGACTGGGAACCGGCCGCAGCCGATATTAAGAATTTGGAGGAAGCGGCTCTTTTTGTCTACAGCGGCGGGGGTATGGAGCATTGGGTGGAGGATGTGCTTGCTAGCCTGGAAACAAAGAAGTTGGTATCGGTGGAAGCTTCCGCCGGAGTTACACTCAGATCAGGACACATTCATGATGAGGAAGAACATAAGGGAGCGGAGGAACACACAGAGGAAGAAGAACATGGCCATGACCACGGCCAGTTTGATCCCCATGTATGGCTCAGCCCTGTGAACGCAAAGAAAGAAATGGAAAACATTAAGAATGCTTACGTTAAGGCAGACCCGGAAAACAAAGATTACTATGAAAAAAATTATCAGACCTATACAGCCGAGTTTGATAAATTGGATCAGGAATATAAAGATACGTTGTCTGCCCTGCCTAATAAGAGCATTGTAGTGTCTCATGAAGCGTTCGGTTATCTCTGCGATGCCTATGGACTGACTCAGATGGGCATCGAGGGATTGTCTCCTGATTCGGAACCGGACCCGGCAAGAATGGCGGAGATCATTGACTTTGTAAAGGCCAATCACGTCAAAGTTATTTTCTTTGAAGAACTGGTAAGCCCGAAGGTGGCCGAGACAATTGCGGCGGAAACAGGAGCCCAGACCCGGGTGTTAAATCCACTAGAAGGATTAAGCGATGAGGAACTAAAAAATGGCGCAGATTATTTCTCTGTGATGGAGGATAACTTAAAGCAGCTGAAAGCTGCACTTGAATAAAAACAGGAACAGGAGTACTGATGATGGATGTCATTGCAGTGAAAGGACTGGATTTTTCCTATGGAAATACCCAGATATTAAAGAATATCAATTTTACTGTTCCCGAGGGCCGATTTGCGGTTCTATTGGGACCAAACGGGGCAGGAAAAAGCACCCTGATAAAGCTCATGCTGGGGGAACTTCCGCTAAGTGGACAAACAGGTAAGATTGAACTTCTGGGGCAGGAGATTCGGCAGTTTAAAGACTGGAAGAAGATCAGCTACGTTTCCCAAAACGGTATGGCATCCTGTCAGAATTTTCCCGCTTCCGTAGAGGAGTTTGTCCAAGCAGGTCTATACACCCAAATTGGAAAGTTCCGGTTTGCCGGAAAAAGGGAGAGGGAGCAGGTTCGCCGTGTGCTGCATCAAGTCGGTATGGGAGATTTTGCAAAACGGCTGATTGGCCGACTATCCGGAGGGCAGCAACAGAGGGTCCTGCTGGCAAGGGCGCTGATAAACGCCCCGCGGCTTTTGCTGCTGGATGAACCCACTTCCGGTATGGACGAAGACAGTACTACCTTATTTTACCGGCTGCTGTATCAGATTAACCGGGAGCAGGGGGTGACCATCTGGATTGTAACTCATGATCGGAAACGGCTCATGGCTTATGCAGACGATATCTGGCTTTTAGAAGATGAGAAGATGAAATTGGTCCAGCCAGGCAGAGAGGAGGGAGAGCATGGAAATCTTTGAATATGCGTTCATGCAGCGGGCCTTTATTGTGGGCATTCTTCTGGCGGCCATTATCCCGTGTATCGGGCTAGTGATTGTATGTAAGCGTCTGTCCATGATTGGGGACGCCCTGTCCCATACCTCGCTGGCTGGGGTGGCGGCCGGGCTGCTCCTGGGGCTGAATCCTGTCTTGACCGCTGCGGCTGCCTGCGTGGTTGCCGCTAT
>ERZ1106950.1331-NODE-1331-length-16483-cov-2.824385_pt1 | contig 16483 bp, 22 predicted proteins | sample MGYA00403675_ERZ1106950 | MGnify/ENA primary metagenome ERZ1106950 (study PRJEB35170, sample SAMEA104062410) | human gut metagenome | biome: human gut; feature: human-associated habitat; material: faeces | place: Denmark | collected 2012-06-13 ... | reverse complement strand
GATTTCCTGCTGTAAAACATTTTTATCCATTTTCCCTAGCATCCCTCTTTCTGTGAGAATTCTTTTTGCTATATGATATCTGCGAAGCGTATCGCCATTCTCTGCTTTGATGCGTTCCTTTGCCTTATTGAATTTTCTTTTTTCAATCTTACCTATTATCGGGATTCCTTCTTCATACCAGTTTAAATATCTGAGATTTTCCTTGAATCCAGCAATATCCGCTTTCTTACCTTTCACATGCTCATTTAATTCTTCAATAGTCGAAATATGATGCTCTTCCAGATAAACCAATAATTCCGCCATTTTCTTCAAATTTGTTTTTCTTGCCTTGTTTTTTCCATAACTATAAGATTCAGCCATTTCATTTCTGTCTGCAAAATACTTTTGTATGCACTGCGAAAGATCTGATTTTGTGGATTTCTCGTTTCTATGCATTTCCTCCGATAGTTCAGAAATAACATCCATAATATCTTTGACCTTTTCCTTTAACAAAAGAATTCCCTGATTGATTTCTTTAATCAAACGATTAAGGCTTCCTTTCTCTGTACGAATTCCTTTTGCTTCCATCTTTCGTACATTTGGTCCTTCATGAATCTGTGGAATCAGCATAATTCCCTGCGCTTCATAACTCCTGTGATCAATCCTCTCCTGCATTCCTTTTTTCTGAAATTCTTCCATTGGTACCCATCCAGGTGCGACACCATCAATGACTAATCCGCCTTCTATCATTTCGTTATTGCAAATCGGACACTTCATAAAAAATTCACCTTCCTTTGCGAATTACTTTCTATTTCTAATACATTTTATCACCTGGAAAATACCAACCACTGTCATCAGAATTGGAATTATGATCCATAATCCATATGAACTTACTGGTTCTTTGTACATGAGCAATAAGAACCCTATTCCAATTATCGCGATCACAGCACCTGCATATAAACCAAGCACATCAATCTTTAACTTGTCAAAACAACCTTTCAATGTTAATGCTGCCAACACAAACGCCAATGATCCGAAGGTAAAAATTATTCCCCCAAGGATTAATCCAAAATTAGCCTCTTTGATGCCAAATACCAAAAGGAAAATACCTGCCAGTAATGCAATGGCAACCAATAACGCACTAACTATAAAAGCAAATGGAAAAATAGATTTACCATCTTTTTCTCCGTTCTTATCCAAAAATCTTTTCCTGATCAGAAAGATTCCAATAAGCCAAAATGGTATCGAAAATATCAGCAGACTATAATTTTTATCCCTGATAGATACATAATCGGCAAATATCAGAAATCCAATAAAGAATAGCAAAAATCCCAAAGTAAACATTTTGCCAAATATGAACTCCATTTTTTCTTTATTCGTAATTCTTGCAATATTCTTCCCCACCATGGAAAGACTGCAGATCAAAAACGGGATAAAGATAATCTTCGGGCTCGGAGATTTTATCATAAAGTGCAATAACAATACTGTGGCAAGTAATGATGTAATTAAATTTTTTGTTGCCAGACTTCTTTTCATACAAACGCACTCCTCGTCAACTTGGAACTCATTACTCTGATAAACCAAATCTTATTTATATTCTGTCATCCTATGTAAAGATACAGAATATATCCAAGCACTAAAAATATGGGAATTGCACATATTACGCCTAAACCCAAGCATATTTTTCCTAATAATTGCATCTTATTCGTATTTTGTTCTCTGCTCTTTCTTATTAAATTAATTGCCATAATTATCAAAGCAATCATAAGTACAAAGAGTGCAATTATTAAATACCAAAACAAAATAATATTAGGTGCATTCTCCATAATCAATATCTCCTCAATTTGTATTATACCTCTTCATAAAACTGATTCGTATAGCCAGCCCATTCATGTTCGTATGAATTGCATTCCGTACCAGACACTTCTCTATAAAACGCTGCTGTTGCTGCTTACTTATAAGGTGTCAGCCAAAGATTACCGATTCCTAATGTGAAGGCACACAGAATGCTTCTGCCAATCTCATGACTCACCCTCTTTTCTTATAGATTTCCGATATTTCTTATGACACTAAAAACTGCACAATATTCCAGTCGCATATCCAAAAACAGAAAAATACCAAAATAATCATGATACCAATACAAATCCATAGATTTTTCTTATTTAACGAATATGCATATCTTAAAAATCCCACGATAGGCAGTAACACTATAAATAACCATAGTGCAAGTAAAAATACTCCTATTATAACAGCAGTCCCTTCATCCATGGAATAATCGTATTTATATATCGTTCCGGTAATATTTAGAAAAGTCATCGTTAACCAAACTGGACTAAGTAAGGTAGTGAACGCACACCATATACCCCAAATTATATTCGTAATTATTCTCATATAACTCCTTCTTGATTACTCATTATTACTCTCAGGAAACTGTATTTTCTGTCTCACATCTTCCGTTGCAAATACCCACCATTTTTCATTCATGAATATTTCAATGGTTCCTTCCTGTGGACCATACTGATATCCGTAACCTATTCCAAAGTTTGATTCTCCATCCTGTGTAGGTTTCTTTGTTCCATCCACAGAAGATGTAATTTCTCCGTCCATGACACCGCATCTTGCTTCTACACTGCTTTCCATTCCGGTATCAAGATATAGTTTTCCATCAACCATAACCATAGGTATCATAGCCCATTGTTCTTCTTCATTAACAACGCGGATACTATATACATCCTGCAATCTCGCCGGATCACTTTCCATGATTTCACCACTATGGATGATTTCAATGATATCACCCACCTCTGGTTCTAAAGAAGGATCCAAGTGTTCTATTTTAACCTCAATCCTATCAGAACTACGAAGTTCCGGACTGCCTTCAACTGGCTCTACCAGGTAATGATTATCAAAAATTTTCAATATCTCAGCCTGAAATATGGAATCAAGACTACATACCACAACTTTATCTTTGTTATTGCAGCTTACTTGAAGCTGGGTATGTTCATCAATTTTCCAGATCCATGTATTTTCAGATTTTACATCCGGACCTTCCCACACGTCATCAAGTTGATAATTTCTATATCCAACTAACAAATCATTGATATCTGCTTCATCCATTTCAGCAATGGATTCTAAAGACGGTAGATTGTCCTGACTTTTTCTAGTATGATATCCGATAAACCATGCACAAACTGCAAGTACAACAATCAATAATATAATTATCACAATTTTAACTTTTTTCTTCACAACACTCCGCCACCCTTCTCTTTTTCTGTTTTCTTTTCTCTTTTACAAGCAGATAAAAGCAATCGGAATAAACAGCACTATAATTGCACCTATTACACTTACTGTTATCACTTTTTTGAACTCTATCTTTTGTTGTTCGGTCATTTCTTTATACCATGTCATAGAGCTACACCTCCTAAATCAACTTCACTTGTATATCCGGCACACGTTTTTCCTTAAACGTTATTTTCCATTCAATCCTCTCTGGTTTTTCAAAATATATGGAAGAACAACATACTCTCAGCTTTGCCACGGTTCCATCCGGATGATAATAATCCTCTCCGTCTTCTGCTTTTGGTCTTAATCCAATAATACCAACCGAAGTTGCCCCTTGATACTGATTTCCCTGCTTGCTACGAGGAGAATCGCCCTGACACGCATCCTTTAAATAAACATCTTCTAATTCCGGAAACAATGTATACGTCATAACAGAATAATGTGTCGGCCATTCCATACTTTCATCAGAAAAATGCTTTGGATCCATTTCCCTTTCTTCATATTCTCTGACAACAAACTTATGTGTTACACCCGTCACTGGATTAAAGATTTCCTGCACTTGTTCTTTTTCTGGTGTTGCAAAAGGTTTACTTGGAATCTTTACCATCTCTCGTTCTAACAGCATTTCCAAGTTTCTTACCGTCCGTGGTTTTTTCTCCGCCCACGGATAAGAAACTCGATGCACCGCCCATGCTTTTTCATAATCATATCCATAATGCTCTAAAACCCATTTGGCCTCAGTCTCTGTTTCCAGATCATCCGGCATACATTTTTTCGGTATCCAGTATACGCAGCATCCCTGCGCTTGACGAAGCTCTGTATCATTCACAAATAGTTTTGAATGAAAATCCATATTTAACGGATGTTCTTCCTGAATTTGTTCATATTCCGTATTACTATAGGCGTGGTTATCTTCTTCGTATAAATTCCATTTATTGATAAATTTTGCTACTACTTCCGGTTCCACTTCTATACAGAAATCAACGACTATACCTTTTGAACACAAATAAACGGCTGGAATATGCCAGATTTCTTTTCCCCACCTAAATTCTTTCCCTACTCGGATCTCTTTCCCTTCACGTCCTCGTTTCGGATAGAATCCGCCTTCATACGTAACTTTCCATTCAGGTGCAGCTACCTCTGAGTCACCCACATCTGGCAGCAATTCATAGTATTCTTCTGAAAATTCAAGTCTTCTGTAATCAAAAGAAGCCTGCAAATCCTTTATATAAAAAAATGGCTGTTCCATAGGAATAATGTGGAATTCTTCCTTGATCATATCCATAATGACTTGTTGCTTTTCACTCGGCTTATTGTCCATGATATATTGTTCAAATAATTCTTCATCCCACATATAGGTCTGCTCTATTGCATCCATACTTCCACAAGCTAATAACAATCTGAGCAGTTCTTCAAAGTTCTTTGCAATAGGATGAACATTTTCACCTGGAAGATCTGATGGACTAATGGCAAATACCATTTCATCAAATCCTTTGATAAAACAATAGTGGATTCCATCCACACCTGCCTCTGCAATTATTTCAGCGCCCAACGGAGTGCAGAAATATTCTGTATAAGAAATGTTCTGATCCAAACCAAGCACAGAATGATCTATATTCAGTCTCTGAAATTTCTGATATGTAGTCATAGTCCATCTCCTGTATTTTACTCTAATGTTTCACTTTGAAAATTAATATCATAACCATCTATGGGTAGGATCAATGTCGGTGTTCTGCTTCCATCATCACCTTTGGTGATAGATGTTACTGCCATCCCTGTACCGTCTTCCGAATTGAGCGTATAAATAACAGATTCCTTATCCTCTTCCATAATTTCATATGTGCCGTTATATTCTGTATTGTTCGTTACATCTACAATTATGTATTTTCCATCAGAAGCCACACAATCCAGATCTATTTCTTTAATACTTTCATCTTCCTTATGTGCCTCGTAATGTCCCGGAGCACATCCTAAGACCCTTCCATCTTCACTTGATAAAACAAATGTCAGATTCCAATCATGTTCTTCGATTTTTACGGTTTCCTCTTTGGAACAACCAGTCATTCCTGCCAATAATAAAATCACTAAACTTGTTAATAAAAATTTTTTCATCTTTATTTAATCCTCACTCTGCAATTCAACTAAAACAATCTCCGGTCGATTATTTACACGAAATGGCAAAATACTATTTCCAATACCTCTGCTTACGATCATATCTGTACTTTTTTCTGAATAAAGACCAGCATCATATTCTGGAAATAATCCCTGATTCGGTGCTACAACTCCACCAACAAATGGCAATCGAAACTGCCCGCCGTGTGCATGACCACTAAATACCAAATCAGCTTCACACTCTACATAAGTGTTAAATAATTCCGGACGGTGTGCAAGCAGCACTGTGTATATATCTTCGTCAATGAGTTCTAATAAAACATCCTTTGTAACCGTCTCTGAATCTCCAAAGAGATAATCCGTAGCAAAACTCGGATCTTCTATTCCAGCTATTGCAATCGTTTCTCCGGATTGTTCCAGCAAAACACATTCATTCTGTAATACATGCACTCCTGCTTGCTGAAGTCCATTTATCAATTCCTCATATTCATCTATTCGTGCTTCGTGATTGCCTGTTACATAATAAGTTGGAGCAATCATTGTAGCCTTCTTGGCAAACGTAATACCAATTTCAATATCCGTTCTTCGAGAATCAACCAAATCACCTGTGATCAGAATGATATCTGGTTCGCACTCTTCAAGCATAAATAATAACTTCTCATTGTCTTCTCCAAATTCAGCATTATGCAAATCTGATATTTGTGCGATTCGGAATCCCGAAAAAGCGGATGGTATCCTATCATTTTTAATTGTCAGTTCACTTATCACCAATGCAGTATTTCCCCATGCAATCCAGCCTATGAGAAATGCACACAACACGAACACTATACTGATAATCTTTCTTCTTTTCATCTATTAAAACTCTTTCAATAATTCCTTACGCTTCTCATCGTATTCTTCTTTAGTAATCAAGCACTGTTCATACAAGGAATTCAATTTGATCAGCTTCTCTTCAATATCTTCTCCATCATCATAAGCATTCGGTATTTCCATACCATCTTCGATAACAATCTCATGTGTGGCAACACCTTCATCTGAAAATCCATTCTTGTAATTAGTAAACGCGATCATCGCTGCTACTCCTGTCCATATAAGGCCAAACAAGCCAAAGGTCGGAATTACCACAAATACTCCTAAGATTACAAATAAAATACCTACAATAAATCCCATCTTAGATTGTGTCTTTCCTGGTTTCACTTTTATTCTCTTAGGTGCCATATCAAAACCTCCTTACAAAAATCCTTTCGCTACATTTTTCTCTTTAATTCATTCAGAATCTGTTCAACTCTGATAATCGCATCAGACACCTGTTCTTTTGCTTCTGAAATTTTTGACTGAACCAGATAGTCTGCCACAAATCCATCAAAGAAGAAATCTGCAAAAGAAAGAAAACTTCCTACTTCCATTCTCAAATCCAATGGAATATTAACGTCTTTCAATTCTCTTTGGAATCGTTTCAGATCGGATTTTGCTGCTTCCATCAATTGCTGAGCATCGTCCATTTTTGAACGTTTCATTATGGTAGAAAACAATCCACCTCCAAACATATCAAACAATCCCCAGTTGCCTGCGCTATTCAGTTTTTCTTGTGCATTTCTAAGACTGGACAATGCACGTTCTCCAGCATCCAATGCTTCTTTCATTTCTCTTCTCATAATTTCGTTGCTCATATTTCCTCACTTTCCGCAAGCTTCATGTGGCAGCTACCTTTATAATAAAAAAAGACTCTTATCATGACGTCTGCCACAATAAAAGTCTTGCTATCTCATTTGTTACGGATACCTTTCGATATCGATTGTCGGTTGCAAACCCATCCTTTCGGATGTTCAGCTACTCCCTTTTATCTGTACAACCTTATAATAGCATTATTTTATTCCACCGTCAAGGACAGCAGACAATCATCATATAAATATCAAACAAAACAGCTTCATTTCAAAATATCCCTCATAAATTGTCACACACTTTACTACTTTAATTCTATCACGCATATCACATCTGTACAATATATGATATCCTTAAGATTTTTTAAAGAAAAAAGGATACACAGGTAGTTTCACCTATGCATCCCACTTTATATCAATTATCTTGATTATGTCGTACATCAAAATACTTCACAAACATATTCAGAGCATCTTCCGACAATCTAGTTGTCTTCATCATTTTTTCTATACTGAGTCCTTCCACGCAATGTTTTTGATAAACATAGGCAGCAACGTCATACGATTCCAATATAAGTCGAGCCAACACCTCTCGAAAACAATCTACATACTGAGAAAATACGTCATCTTCTCCTACATTTTCATATTTATCAAGAATAGCCTCCACCGCCTCATAATCGGCTTTCCCATCATTTTCAGTTCCCGCTATAGCTTCAATTTGTTTCAACGCATCCTTACGCTGTTCCGGATTCATTCTTGCAATTAACCAAATTACTTCTAAAGCTGGCATTTCAATATCTTCTGGTAACGGTGGTAACTGAATATACTTTACATCTCTTCCCATAAAACTCTCTCCATTTCTTTATGCTCTAATGATTTTTCGTAAACCGCTGTTTGCTTCTTCCAAAAGTACCTCTATAAAGGTACCTGCAAACAATACGACAAAAGCCAATACTGCAATCACAATTAATGCAACAACATTGGCCCATTCCTGATATGCCAGAAATAAGATCATTGCAACCACTACACCAATACCAAGTAGTCCATAACATAATCCATATATTACAACTAATGCTTTTACTACCAGCCACATCATTGACGTAAACAGTAGCACAGGAATCGCCAAGATTTTTCCAATCCATTTTAAAATAATCATTATGCCTCCAATCTTGCCATAGTCATATATGGCATGTCATGATTCACTTCTGCACGATAGTAACTATCCATTGTAGATGGAGCATTAAACAATGCAGCCAGCAAATATTTCTTTATGTTCTTCACTTTGGACGTATTGCTCTTGAAACAATCCATCACATACTCGATATGAGAGTAATTTAACTTTAAAAATTTACTTTTCACAAGTGCAACAGGATATGTATTACTTGCAATTACCATAGACTCGTTTTTATTCAAGACAGTCTCCAAAATCAACTGCTTGATTCCTTCAATAGTTTCTATTTCGTATGGGTAAGCTACCAGAAGATCATCAAAAGAAATATTCTCTTTGATAATTTCATCGTAAGCATCCATTTCACTCATCAATCGTATCCCATGTTAGTATCTTGCATTTTTGCAGATATGATATGATTCGATTTAATATTACTATCTTCAAGATCATTCTCTTTAGTATTATTAATAAGCGGTGCCAAATCAGACACTTCTTGAGGTGTCCATACGGAACCTCTTGAAGTTCCCATATCATCACTTCTTGAGGTGTCAAAATCGACACTTCTTGAAGTTCCCGTGTTAGCACTTCTTGTGTTATTCGCCGAATTCTTAATATTAGATTCTTTACCTTTCGCTGATATTTTTCCGTTTTCAATTTTCGATGCTACAATCTCAAATCCATCAGAAGTTCCCTTTTCAGAACCTCTGGAAGTTCCAACACTTTTATCAGCATCAATTCTAGTGCAATCTCTTTGCACTAAAAAACTTTTTACATAAAGGATGCTCGGCAAACCTAGACCACGCCTTTTCTTTTCCACAAGGCCAAAGGTCTCTAATTCGGCCAAGTATTCAATTGCTTTCTTTTTTGAAAATCCTAAATCATCTTGAATTTCCGCAATCTGATAAATAATATAAACTTTATTCTCTGAATCAAACCAACCATTTTTCATAGATAAACCCATGCGATCAAGCAAAATACCATATAACATCTTTGCCTGTAGAGACAGAGAGGAGAATATCTTCTCTGTCAACATGGCTTTCGGTATTCTTATAAAACTGAATTGGTCAGCCTGAGAACCATAATAGTAATCAAACTTCATATTATTCACCTGCCTGTCTTTGTTTCCATTCTTCCAGAAGTGTCACAATCACACCTTCCATCTCAGAAGCAGAATAATGAGCTGGAAAATACTTGTACAATTTCTTTTCAGATAAAGTCACTTTCTTTGATGGAATTCTTCCTTTAAGACTGCTATTTAGAAGTTGAATCATTTCCATCTGATTGATTTTATTATTTTCCAAACGCTCTCTAAGTTTTGCAATTTGTTCTGGTTTGATTACACCGTTGTCCCTGATGTACTCATATAACCACTTCTGAACCTCATGACTGATATACGAAATGTTTACAGCGATTGTAAAACCTAATCGTTTTTCATCGACCATATCGAGTAATTCTGGAATCAACTCTGTCAATCGAATATAACGTTTTACCTGAGAACCCGAAAAACCTGCTTCCTGTCCAATAGAATTAACAGCCAACTTCGGACCTTTTTGATCCGAAGTTAAGTCACGTCTGCTCCCTTGTCTCTTCATTGCATCCATCTTCATCTTATATGCAAATGCTCGTTCGCTCGGCAGTAATTCCTCTCGCTGAATATTTGCATTTACCATAGCAATCGTAGATTCATCATCCGTCATTTCTTTTACAATTGCCGGAATAGTTTCTAATCCAATTCTCTGCGCCGCGTGCATTCTACGATGACCTGAAATCATTTCATATCCATCTTCTTCATCAGGTCTTACAAGCACTGGGGTTAAAATTCCTTGTAAACGAATGCTTTCAATCAGTTCTTCCATCTTTTCATCATCTTTTACCTTAAACGGATGATTCTGAAACGGTGCAATTTTCTTAATTTCTAATTCAACAGAAGATTCTCCCTCTGAAATTCCCATTAAATCATTGAATGATGTTAATTTGATTTTTTCTCCACTTCTCTGCTTCATCTACCAAGTACCTCCTCCGTAATTGCCTGATATGCTTTTGATACTTTTCCCTTTGGTTCATATACAAATATGCTCTTCCCTTCCGCACTGGTTTCCGCTGCTCTGACTGATAATGGAACAACGCTCTTGAAAATCTCAACATTTGCACCGTATGCTTCACGTACCTTATTCGCAATATCTTTTGCATGATTGGTTCTCATATCAACCATCGTCAACAAAATCCCATCAATTTTTAATTTACGATTTAACTGACGTTTCACTTTAAATATTGTTTTAATCAACTGTTCCAATCCTTTCACAGGTAAATATGCTGCCTGTACAGGAATCACGACCGAATCGGACGCTACTAATGCGTTAATCGTAACCATTCCTAATGAACTCATGCAGTCTATCAAAATGTAATCATAATTATTTCTGATCATCTCAATATATCCTCTAAGCAATGTTTCTCTACTCATAACATTTACCAGAGATACTTCCAAACCTGACAATTCGATATTTGCCGGAAGAAAATCAATACCTTCCTCATGATGAATAATTCCAAAATCCCCTGAAATTTCTTCCTCGTTTATCATTGCACCGATAACAGATGCCAATGTAATTTCAATATCATCGGGTTCATCATGCCCTAAACTAACAGTCATGCTTCCTTGTGGATCCGCATCAATCAATAATACCTTTTTACCTGCTCTTGCAAGTCCAATTCCCAAATTTACCGTAGTGGTGGTCTTCCCTACCCCACCTTTTTGGTTTACTACCGAAATCACTTTACCTTTAATCTTTGTCATCTTATGACCTCCAAAATATAAATTCGTATATTTTTGAAAATATACTCTTGTTCCTTTAAAAAACGTTTCTAATACAGAAAATCATCTCTGAAATTCTCCAAGTATTGATCTACAATCTCTGTATTTACTAATACAATTCCTTTTACGTGATATACTGCACCAGCATCTCTTGCCAACTCACGAAATGTGGTTTTTCCCATTGAATAGATAGCCGCACCCTCATCATAGCGTACAAATTTCTTTCGATGACCAACCATCAACTTCTCCATTTTTTCCTTATCAATCTCTTTTCTAACCTTTGGCATGTCGTTTCCTCCTTTTTGGTTTTTTGATATTTTCTTTTTCCAGATATTCATCCAGAATATCCAAATCAACGATAATCCATTTTCTTTGACTGATTGTTGCACCTGCTTTCTTTGCCCATTCAGCAAAGGTCCACGGTCCCACTCCGTACTGTTCTGCACCAGAGCTATAAGTCGCATAACGCTTTTTCTTGCCAGTTTCGATATATCCATCTAATTTAGGTTCAAAAATTACTTGTTTTTTCTTTCTTCCCACCTAATTCCTCCTTATTTTCAAATATCTATGAGACAAATCGCAAATCTCCAGAAACGAAAAAAAGACACCTCGAACCAATATTTCTATTGATTACGAAGTGTCTTATACTTCTCAATCTTAAGCTACTCCTCAAGATTATTCTTTATTTAATTGATATTCCATGTGCATTTTCGCTCCGACAAGCCCCGAAAACGAAATGCTTATTTTTACATAGAGACTCGACAAAATCCATGAAACACTTCCGAATTTATAGTAGTTCTATGGCATCCATAGAAACTCATTTGGAGTGTTGGGGACTGTCGTTTTTACCATGGAAATTGACGTTACTGTAAACTTTTCATCGTCGGGAAGAGCAACACATCTCTGATTGCTGCGCTGTTTGTCAACAGCATACACATTCTGTCGATTCCAAATCCGATACCACCTGTCGGAGGCATACCGATCTCCAATGCATTCAGGAAATCTTCATCTGTTGTGTTTGCCTCATCGTCTCCCTGCGCAAGCAGTTCTTCCTGTGCTTTGAAACGCTCTCTCTGATCGATTGGATCATTCAGCTCAGAGTAGGCATTTGCCATCTCCCATCCATTCATAAAGAACTCGAAACGTTCTGTATATTCCGGATTCTCCGGTTTCTTCTTTGTCAGCGGAGAAATCTCAATTGGGTGATCCATAACAAATGTAGGCTGGATCAAATGTTCCTCTGCAAATTCCTCGAAGAACAGCGCCAGGATATCACCTTTTTTGTGACGCTCTTCAAACTCTACATGATGCTCTTTTGCAAGCTCTCTTGCCTGTTCCAGTGTCTCCACTTCATTCCAGTCCACACCTGCATATTTCTTCACTGCATCCACCATTGTGATTCTCTCAAACGGTTTTCCTAAATCCATCTGCACACCATTATACTCAATCACAGTGGTTCCAAGTACTTCCTGTGCAACATGACGGTACAGATTCTCTGTCAGATCCATCATTCCATTGTAATCTGTATATGCCTGATACAGCTCCATCAGCGTAAATTCCGGATTATGTCTTGTGTCCAGACCTTCGTTACGGAATACGCGTCCAATCTCGTATACACGCTCCATTCCTCCAACGATCAGTCTCTTTAAATACAGTTCCAGAGAAATACGAAGTTTGAAATCTTCATCCAATGCATTAAAGTGTGTCTCGAATGGTCTTGCCGCTGCTCCTCCTGCATTGGATACAAGCATCGGTGTCTCTACTTCCAGGAATCCCTGTCCGTCCAGATATCTTCTGATCGCACTTAAGATCTTAGAACGATTGATAAATGTCTGTTTTACATCTGGATTCATGATCAGATCCACATATCTCTGACGGTAACGAATATCTGTATTGGTCAGTCCATGGAATTTCTCCGGAAGAATCTGAAGGCTTTTGGAAAGTAATGTAACAGAAGATGCATGAATAGACTTTTCTCCTGTCTTTGTTTCAAATACTTCTCCTGTAATTCCGATCACATCACCTACATCCATCTTTTTGAACTCTTTATAAGACTCTTCTCCGATGCTGTCTCTTGCAACGTAAGACTGGATATTTCCCTGTAAATCCTGCACATTACAAAAAGATGCTTTTCCCATCACACGTTTGGACATCATACGGCCTGCGATGGAAACTTCTTTTCCTGCCAGTTCTTCAAAATTCTCTTTGATCTCCATGCTATGGTGTGTCTGGTTATATTTTGTAATTACAAACGGATCTTTTCCGTTTGCCTGCAACTCCGCCAGTTTTTCGCGGCGAACTTTTCTCAACTGATTTAAATCTGGTTCCTGCTGTGCTTTTTTCTGCTGTTCGGACACGATATTTTCTCCTTCCTTTTCGGGCATCCGGTACACTTTTATGTGTTCCCTAAATGCGAATTAAGACCCCTTGTAATAAAGGGGTCTGGTTTCTACTACATAGAACGGCTGATATCAAGTACTTTGTACTGGATCACTCCTGCCTGTGTTTCTACATCTACAGTATCTCCGACTTTTTTACCCATCAGAGCCTGACCAACCGGCGACTCATTGGAAATCTTTCCTTCCAGGCTGTTCGCCTCTGTAGAACCTACAATGTTAAACTCCATCTCTTCGTCAAATGTGATGTCAAATACTTTTACTTTACATCCTACATTGATCTTATCTAAATCAACTTCATCCTCTACTACAACTTCTGCGTTTTTCAAAATGCCTTCCAGCTCTTCGATACGTGCTTCGATATCTCTCTGCTCATCTTTTGCCGCATCGTATTCTGCGTTCTCTGAAAGGTCTCCCTGCTCTCTGGCTTCTTTGATCTTTCCTGCCACTTCTTTACGTTTTACAACTTTCAGATTTTCCAGTTCATCCTCCAGCGCTTTCAATCCTGCATAAGTAAGTAATCTCTTCTTTGCCTCTGCCATACCTGTCTGCTTCCTTTCTTTCCTGATCTTGCTCTTTTATTTAAAACTTTATCTTCGGCTTTTTCCTGTATTTACAGGACATTTCTGCCTGTCCATATCTCTAATTCAAGTATATTTCACAATTTCAATATTATACTCAATCGTTATAACGATGTCAAGAGATTTTCCAGTTCTGCATAGCTCTCAACCTGATTGATCCGATCCCGCAGACGGGCTGCCCCATACAGTCCTTTTGTATACCACGCCACATGTTTGCGCATCTCCCGGATTCCTGTAAAATCACCTTTATACTCGATCTGGAGTCTGGCATGCCGAAGCATTGTCTGTTTGATTTCTTCCACATCCGGTCTGTCAGGAAGCCGTCCTGTTCTTTCGTATTCTAAAAGCTCCGAAAAGATCCACGGATTCCCCTGAGCACCTCTGGCAATCATCACCCCGTCACACCCTGTCTGCTCACGCATGGCGATTGCTTTTTCCCCGGAAGTCACATCTCCGTTTCCGATCACCGGGATGGAAACTGCCTCTTTTACCTGACGGATGATCTCCCAGTCCGCTTTTCCGGAATAATACTGTTCTCTTGTTCTTCCGTGTACAGCTACTGCTGCCGCACCTGCTTCTTCAATGATCTTCGCGATTTCCACCGCATTGATATGTTCATCATCGAACCCTTTCCGGATCTTAACGGTAACCGGCTTTTTGATTGCTTTTACCGTCGCACTGACCAGTTCGTATACCAGCTTCGGATTCTTCATCAGTGCAGACCCTTCTCCGTTTCGCACGACCTTTGGCACCGGACATCCCATGTTGATATCCAGAATGGAAAACGGACGTTCCTCGACCCGTTTCGCCATCTCGCTGACGATCTTCGGATCTGAACCAAAAAACTGCAGCGATACCGGCACTTCCTCGGGATGAATCTGAAGCAGACTTTCCGTATTCTTATTATTATAGAAAATACCTTTTGCACTGACCATCTCCATACACAGAAGACCCGCTCCCTGCTCCTTGCAAAGCAAGCGAAATGGCAGGTCTGTTACGCCTGCCATAGGTCCGAGTACATAAGAATTTTCCAGTAAAACATTTCCTATTTTCAACTGTTTCATTTTCACACTCTAACTCTTTCTCTCGTTTCTTTTCTCAGGATCTGTACTCTACTCTTCTTCCAGATCAACCTCTTCTCCCAGATAAAACACCTTATAAAACAATTCCAGTGACTCGAACAGCTCCTGTTTTGTCTGCTGCAGCTGTTTGATCTTCAAAACACTGCCGATCTCATCAAACGAAAAATCATTCTCCTCGTGATCTACCCGAAACTCCAGATTTCCATCTTCATCATAGAAAACCATCAAGATCCCGCCTACATCTTCTGTGTAGAGCACGCACATAATGTTCAATTCCTGTTTGATGCTTTCAGGCAGCATCTCAAACTCCGGATTCAGATAGTATTTCTGCTCGTAAGAGTTCGCCGCACAAAGCACAATTTCTTCTTCCATTTTCAGTTTCCTTTCTTATATGACTAAACATATCCGTAAATACCGCGCACGGAGACTTCTCCCGCATAGACCGCAGTTTCACTTCCATCCGCTTTTCTTACAAGCAGCTCACCACCAGCATTGATTCCCAGAGCTTCTGCCTGCCATTCTCCCTTTGGCTCCAGAACCCGGACCTCACGTCCGCAATTCACAAGCAATTCATTGTATGCTTTTTGGATTCCCGAAAGATCTTCCGTTTTCATGAATTCGGCATATGCTTTTTCAAACCACCGCATAATTGCTGCAATGAGTGGACTGCGTCTGATACTGCGTCCTGCTTCAATCCGAAGTGATGTGGCAGTCTGCTTTAGTTCTTCCGGAAATTGTTCAATATTGGTATTGATTCCGATTCCAATGACAACATAATTGATATAATCAATCTCTGTGCTCATTTCCGTCAGGATTCCGCAGATTTTTTTCCCGTTGATAACCAGATCATTGGGCCACTTAATCTGTACATCCAGACCCGTACATTCCCGAAGCGCCATTGCAGCCGCATATGCCATGACCAAGGTCAGCATGGGGGCTTTGACCGGTGCGATCTCCGGACGCAAAAGAAGTGACATATAAATATTCTGATCCGCCGGAGACTCCCAGGTTCTTCCTCTTCTGCCTTTTCCGGCAGTCTGCTGTCCTGCTGCTGCCAGAGTTCCGTGAGGCGCCCCCTGATCTCCCATTCTTTTCGCCTGAATATTGGTGGAATCTGTTTCTGTAAAATAATACACGTTTTGTCCTGCCCAGACAGTATCTATCTGACTGACGATCTCCTCCCGGGAGAGAATATCCGGAAGAGAAGAGAGGCGATACCCTCTGTTGCGTACCGCTTCCACTTCATACCCTTCCTCTTTCAGTTGTTTGATCACCTTCCAGACTGCAGTTCTGGATACCTGGAACCGCTCACAGATCTGCTGCCCGGAAACATAGTCCTGACTCTCCCGCAGCATTTTTAAAATTTCCGCTTTCAATTACATCTCTCCCAGTGTCGCTGCCATCACAGCTTTGATCGTA
>ERZ1106950.1320-NODE-1320-length-16576-cov-8.115853_pt1 | contig 16576 bp, 14 predicted proteins | sample MGYA00403675_ERZ1106950 | MGnify/ENA primary metagenome ERZ1106950 (study PRJEB35170, sample SAMEA104062410) | human gut metagenome | biome: human gut; feature: human-associated habitat; material: faeces | place: Denmark | collected 2012-06-13 ... | reverse complement strand
TGCGCAGGTTCAAATCGCCGCATGCAAAGCAGTATGAAGTTGTCAAAGATCAAGGCGTGCTTCCATTTGACTGAAAAGCCTATGCAGGAGCACTCTCTATCAAAACGATGGTTTTAAGGGTGGAGAAATCCACCCAGAAGCCACCGCAATGACTGACATGAGTTAGAGCAGCCTGCTGAAAAATGAACAAATCTGGTCAGCGTCATATCAGGAGGTCAGTAACAAATAGAGTTGCATCACACGAAAAAATAGTGCGAAAGGGGTACGAAAGAATTATGAGGTGGTTACATATATCAGATATTCATTTTAATATGAAAGGCTATGATGCAAAAAATGTACGTGAACAACTCTTGGTGAAATTGCGTGAATTAGATTTACAAATAGACTTCATTTTAATAACAGGCGATTGCTTATTCAAATTTGGTAAAGGCTCTTGGAGCCAAAAGGATGTGATTGCTTATATTAAAGATATTGCCAATGTGTGTAGATGCTCGTGCAGGAAGGTTTATATATGCCCAGGTAATCATGATGTTAATAGGGAAGATAATGATAGAAATGAATTGATTAGTGATGTACGTAGTGCCAAAAAGGATTTTTCAGATAATTTCCAAATGTTATGTGGATATGGACATGATAGATTTCAGCTTATCCATAAAGGTGTTACCTCTTACGAATATGAGGCATATAAAGTTTTTGCGCCGAATAAAGAATTATACAGAATTATATCAATAGATTCTACATTGATTTCTAAAGATAATGAAGATCATCAAAAACTTAAAGTATTTAATGATAAGATATTCGAAATAGGTAAAAAAATTAAAAATGATAATAGGATAAATATTTTAATTATGCATCATGGGATAGAATGTTTGGAACTATCGGATGCTAGAAGATTTGAACACTGGATAGAAGACAATAATGTTGATCTTATATGTTGTGGGCATACGCATCGTGCAGCAGTAAATTCCTATGATGATTTGCAACGTGATATTAAACAGTTTACAGCTGGTGCCATTGTTGTAGATGATTATGCTATACCAAGTTTTTATATTTGTGAATATTCTGAAGTTAAAATTCAAATAGAAATGTCCTTATATACATATGCTACAAAAACGGAAAAATGGATATTAGATAATCAACTTCTTCGAAAATTTCCGGAAGGAAAATATACATATGAATTGAGCCGATTTAAAAATCAAATAGTGGAAAAGAGAAAATCGGATATATTAAAATGTAAGACAACAATAGATGAGTTCAATTTAAAATATTTAAATAAATATGGAAGTAAAAAGATTTATTCAAGTAGACATGACGGAAATGAAGATTTTAACTCATGGAAAATTATTCACTCTTTAGTAGAGATAGGTGTAAGCTATACTAAAGCTTTAGAAATAACATATGAGGTAATAGAAAAGATAACATCCAGTGAGTTTCGTAGTATAAATAGTATATTATCAAGTGAAGAATTGAGAGATACCGTCTATGAAACAATTATACATTATCCGGCATCATTAACAGAAAGTGAATATGAAATAAGTTGTTGGGCAAGTAGATATGCTAGAAAATATAGTAGAAATAAAGAAATAATGGTTATTGATAAGTATAAGCGACAAGAGAAATTAAATTATTTCTACATTAAAAATACACTTTTGAAAAATGCAATTGATTCTGTAACCAACAATAGTATTTTTTATGAAAAAATTTTTAGAAATGAATTAAGCCGAATGGCGGAAAATGTGTTGGAATTTTTAAAGAATATGGGTATTTTTGAAATACGAGAAGAGGCATTATTGGAACTTGTTAAAGAATATATAACTCAAAAACCGCATCCTTGGTTGATTAATGGAAATAGAGAGGAGATAATAGCATACCATAAAGAGCAAGGAGTACGGCACATAAATGATTTAAGAGATGAAAAAAATCAAACTAAGATTACGCAAATGGAAGCTGCGTATCATACTTGTGCAGCTCTTTTGGCACAATATGACGACTATATTGGATGTACAGAGATTTCGCCAATAAATATTTTGGCTAAAGCAATTAATAATATATCAAATAAGATTCAAGATGGAAAATTTACTTTGCCAATGCAGAAATATCAAATTATTCAAATGAAAAAGGATTTTGAAAGTCATGAAATAGATTTTACGGATTTGAAAAGAGTTATTAACGTATTGTATAAAAATATTGTTAATTCACAAAAAATATCTATGAAAAATACAAAAGAAGCTTTAATAGAATTATGGGGTATGTTACTTAAATTAGAAAAAACAACATATCAAATCCAACAAGAGGAAAAATCTCTGGAGGGGGTAAGAAATATATTTACCAGTGCGAAAGGCTTTGTAGTAAAGGCTAATTTACGTGAGTTGAAGAATTGTTTTTGGGTTGAGCCAAATTGGGAAAAATATGAAGTACGTCAACAGCGTTTGGGAAAACAGATGCTTGTTTGTGTACTAGAGGATATTGATGAAGTCGAAAAGATAAAAGGATATTTGTATGGACAAGGTAAAAATAATACTGTTACAGAAATCGCATTTGTTTTAAAAGATTATTCAGAATTTAGCAGTGAGAATAGGAAGAAGATTAGAGAAATATTTAAGGGAAAATATTTAAGGTGTATTTTTATTCAGGAAGAAAATTTTAAGAGAAATTCTTCTATACGAGATTGGAGAGCAGAATTTTATCGTGTATTGGAAATTAGTAAAATTAGTTAAGAATTAGTTTTGGTAGAGAAGTGAATATTTTTACCAGAGGAAATCGCAATTCCGGATGCTGGAAACCAGCTTAATTCTGCTTACGCGATATATGCTTGTATCAATGGTATTTGTCAAGCAGGAAAATGCAATCTGGCAAGCGGTTTCCGCTAACCGGACAGACGGTGTAAAAGCATCCAGATTATTCGAGAAGAAAGTGTGAGGTGATGTAAGTAGTTGCAGAATATTTTGTTAATAAGGACCTAAAAATATAAATAGTGAATAGAGAAATTACAAGGAATAATACTTTGGTTTTAAACAGTGTGTTCTTTTTTGACAGATGCGGATACAGAACGACCTTAAAGCTTGCAAACACGGCGTTTATAGTACTAAAAAGCTTTTTACATTATTTTGGTGGAGTTATTTTTGATATACAATAAAATATAGAATATTTTTTGCATATTTATTATGTATGAAACGATTCAAAAACACTATATATAGTATTTATAACTTGACTAAATCAATATATTGTGTTAAACTGCCCTTGTAATTGATTTTTGTGCGTACCCAAATGGGAAATACAGTCCATTCAGGCTGTATGCGGAGTATCTTCTGCATTGCACACGCTGTTAAGTTTGTATTTTGTGCCAGTAGTACCATTATGCCCTCCGGGCAGTGGTTTACTGGCTTTTTTATGTTGAGGGAACATGTTCCCTTTCAGAGTGGGAATGGCTTCGGTTCATGGATATCCGTGGACGCCAGAGATTTGGCAGACAGTCATTCCCGCTTTTTGTTGCCCAAATGCCGGTGACGGCTTTGAGGATAAATGATTTTACAAAGAAAGGAAGGTAAAAAGAATGATCATGAAAAACAGAAATGCTGGCAGGAGCTGGCAGAAACAGTCCACGGGATATCCGGACAGAGGAGCGTGTATTCAGAAGGCCAATGCAGAGTATTGGAAAAAGTGCAGTACCACGATCAGGACTGTAAACTTTTCCCGCAGGGCAAAAAGGGGGGCGTAAATATGTTTGGTATGCTATTTGAAAAGGACAGGAATGATCCACTGGTACTGGTAGATACAGAAAACCTTACCCGTAAGGAATGGTTAGACTGGAGGCGCAAAGGAATTGGCGGCAGTGATGTGGCATGTATTATAGGAATCTCACCTTTTCGTACTGCACGGGATATCTATTACGATAAGCTGAATATTGCAGCAGTAGAGGAAAATGAAGGAAACTGGGTTGCTATGGAAATGGGCCATCTGCTGGAAGACCTTGTGGCAAAGATATTTGAGCGAAAGACCGGGCTGAAAATTTATCAGGTGAAGAAGATGTTTCAACACCCTCTTTTTCCGTTCATGCTGGCAGATGTGGATTATTTTATCACTATGCCGAATGGAAGGAAAGCAATCCTGGAGATCAAGACTACGAATTATAATGCCAGAGAGCATTGGTGGATGGACGGTATGGAGATTGTTCCCTGCTATTATGAGGCGCAGGGAAGACATTATATGGCTGTCATGGACATTGACAGCGTTTTCTTTTGCTGTCTGTATGGAAATACGGAGGATGAGGTCATCATACGTGAGATCCGCAGGGATGCGGCATACGAGGAAGAAATGATATTTCTGGAACAGGAATTCTGGACGGAGTATGTACAGAAGAATGTTCCGCCGCCTTATCTGGAAGGCGGAGATGTGATTCTTTCCAGCTCCAGACAGTATGTCGGTCGGGCAGACAAGGATGCCCCGGCTGTTGAACTAAATGGAATCATGGCATCCACGCTGATGCGCTATATGCAGCTTCAGGAGGAAAAGAAGAAGTCAGAAAAATATTCAAAGAAACTGGAAGAGGATATCCAGAGGCTGAAAGCTATTCTGGCGGCAGAGATGGGAACCAGCTGTACGGCTATCTGTAATAGAGGCGGAAAGCACTATACGGTGACTTACAACCCTGTACGGAAAAATATCGTTGATAAAGACAATCTTGCACGGCTGAAGCTGCAGTATCCAGACATTTATGAGAAATTTGTAACGGTATTGGAATTTCGTAAATTTCATGTAAAAGTCAGTTCTGCAGATGCAGCCTGAAATTAAGAAAGGACAAAACAAGAATGAAAAGAAAGTTTATGTGGGTCATAGGGATACCTGCCCTTGTGATCTTTATCTGGAGATTTTTCCAGTTGGTCAGGCTTGGATGCTATATCATAGTATATCCTTTGATCAGTGCTGCCCTGGCAGCAGCTATCAGTGGCCTGATTCTGTGGATTTTATGGAGGTGATGGAATGAGTTATATTGGAACTTATGACAGTAAGATCTTTCACAATCCGTCGAACAAATTCTGTATCATTGTCGTTAAGACCTCAGATACCTCCATCCCGGAACAAGCGCGGGATAAGAGACGTTATAAAGATCATATGATCCGTTTTACTGCTGTTGGCTATGAACTGCCGTTTACCGATGCGGTGGAAGTGGAACTGGAAGGGGAATGGGTAGACGGAAAGTACGGCATGCAGCTCCAGGTGGAGCAGTGGCATGAAATCGTACCAAAGACAAAGGAAGGTGTTCTAAGCTATCTCGGCTCCGGCCTGATTAAAGGAATCGGTGAAAAAACAGCCGCAGAGATTGTGGCAAAATTTGGTGTAAACACACTGGATATTCTGGAAAAACAGCCGGAACGTCTTCTGGAGATAAGGGGAATTACAGATAACAAGCTGGAGGATATTAAGGCATCCTTTGCTGAGAGCAGGATGCTCCGGGATATTATGTCTCTTCTGGCACCTTTTAAGCTGACCCCGAAAACAGCCCTCAAGATTTATCAGCATCTTGGGCCATCTTGTATCGAGGTTTTGAAAAAGAGCCCGTTTGAATTGTGCAGAATACCTGGTTTTGGGTTTCGGCGTGTGGACACGATCATCCGGAAGACAGATAACCGTCCTCATGATCCCATGCGGATCAAAGCAGCTCTTCACTGTGCGCTGGACGATGCGAAAGGCAAGCAGAAACATCTGTATCTGGAAAAAACGGAACTATATAAAGAAACGATGAAACTTTTGAATGAGAGGATCCCTCTTCCGGAAATGCGTGTGCGTCTGGAGGAAGTAGAAAAAGCACTGGAGGGAATGATACTGGGAGGAGCTGTTGTTTCCATGAGAGACCAGATTTATCATCCTGCCGTATTTGCACAGGAGGATGAGGCAGCCTGCAGGATTGCAAAACTTCTGGTAGAAAACGGATCATCCATGGTGGATGTTTCACCAGTAATAGAAACTGTAAAGGCAGAACAGGGGTTATGCACATCCGAAAAACAGGAACTGGCTGTACAAACAGCATTTCAGTATAATCTTTCTATCATCACCGGATCGCCTGGTACAGGAAAGACAACGGTGTTGAAGATTATCCTTGAAGTTTACCGCAGGATATATCCTGATAAAAAAATTGCTCTTATGGCACCTACCGGGCGTGCAAGCCGTCGAATGGCGGAAAGCACCGGATTTGAAGATGCCTGTACGCTTCACAGTGGCCTGAGACTGGTAAGCGAAGAGGACGAAGGAGGCCGTAAAGACGAAAAACAGATGCTGGATGCAGACCTGGTTATTGTGGATGAGTTTTCCATGGTGGATATGTGGCTGGCCAGCAAATTTTTTACAGCACTGAAAAATGGGGCAAAAGCCGTTTTGGTCGGCGATCCGGATCAGCTGCCCAGTGTAGGTGCAGGGAATGTATTCAAAGAACTGATTACCTGCGGACTTATTCCGGTTACGGTACTGGATCTGATATTCCGTCAGGCGAAGGACAGCCTGATTGCTCATAATGCCAAATTTATCCATGATGGAAATACGAAGCTTTATTACGGAAATGATTTTCAGTTAATTCCCTGCAGCAATCAGGCAGAGGCGGCAGAGGCCATTATCGAAAGGTACTGCCAAGAGATAGAGAAAAACGGGATTGAACATGTCCAGATTCTCTCACCTTTCCGTACAGACGGGGAAGCATCTTCAGACCAGCTTAATGCGGTGATCCGGGAGATTGTAAATCCATTTCAGTCTATGGAGGATGAAGTTCAGACAGGAACAAAGAAGTTCCGTGTTGGCGACCGTATCATGCAGACAAAGAATACGGAGAAGGTTTCTAATGGAGATCTGGGATTTATCCGCTATATCCATGATACGCCGGATGGAAAACGGATTGGCATGGACTTTGGAAAAAACCGCGAGCTGGAATACAAAATGGATGACCTGGCAAATCTGGATCTTGCCTATGCGACTACCATCCATAAAGCCATGGGTTCTGAGTATGATGTTGTTTTAATGCCTTTATTGAAGGCGCATTATATCATGCTTTACCGGAATCTACTGTACACCGGAATTACCCGTGCCAGGAAAGCAGTGATCCTGGCAGGGAAGAAGGATGTGCTATATATGGCCATCCATCGGAATGAGATCAATAAGAGAAATACCCTTCTTGGGGAACGCATCTGTCTGTATTATAAGGCTTTTGCGAGGAACAAAGGGATTCGGGTTCCGGAATTTCTGAAAGAAAAATGGAAAGCAGCAAGTTAAAAATGGGATACAGTGCAGAAAAAGCACCAGGTATCCTTTATTTATTTTAAGAAAGGGGTTTTATAAATGAATAAGAATGAGCACACACCAACGATGTATGAGAGCATTCCCGCAGTGGCAGAGCTGAACAAGGTGCCGGGATTTAACCCGCTGAAACTGCTCCGCCGTGTCATTTCCCCTGATAATGGGGAAACCATACTGCAGCTGGATCTTCCTTATAAAAAGTTATGGTTCCGGCTGGCAAACCCGAAAGGACGCATTAAACTGAATGCTCTGCGTATTACAGAGCAGCTTGCAATTTTTGAAGCTCAGGTCTATCTGGAGCGTGGTGATGAGAATCCTGTCGGAAGTTTTACGTCCAGCTGCACAAAGGAGGAAGCTCCGGGAGGACAGTATATTCAGGCAGCACAGCAGGCCGCAATGAATGAGGCATTGTCAGATGCGGGTTATGGTGTCCAGTTTGCAGATGTAGCGATGGGGGCCGGAGGAAGTCTCTATGGGAGCAGGATTCCATTAAATGGAATTTCCAAAACCGGAGAAGCCGTTTCTTCCGCTATGAATAGTGAAAACCAGAAACAGAAACATATGCCAGTTTTGGTAGAACCTGCAGAAAAAACGCTTCCGGTAACGAATGGAACAGAGAGGAAAGAAGAAGTTATAAAACCGGTATCGGAGAAACCTTCGGAAATGGAGCTGCCTGTTCAGAAGAAGAAATCAGAAGTTCCACTGGAACAGTTGAAACATGATCCAGAGAAAGTGGCTGGTGAATCGGAGAAACTTCCGGTTCAGTCTGCCATGGTATTGGATGCATCTGCGAATGGCAGTCTGCCGGTACAGCTTAAGACTGCAAAACAGCCTGTGCATACCGCAGGAGAATTGCCTGTAAAAGCGTCTGAACCGAAAATGCTTCCTGTAACATCGGAAACAGTGGCTTCCACCGAGGAGAAAACCTCAAATGTACTTCCGATTACAGGGAAAACCATAACAGAAAAGGATACCCAAAAGGCAATACAGGATATGATGGCACTGCTGGGAGGACAAAATCAGCCTGCAGGGAAGGTGACAGCATTTGAAAATCATGCGAAACCGGATAGCGGGAAAGAATCTTCCGGAACAGAACAGGTTCTGCCTGTTTCCAGTTGTCAGACAGAAAAAGCAGACGAAACCCGTTATACACCTGACATGCCAGTGGAGGAAATCATGAAATTGATGACCTTTGAAGAGGCCGGAAAAGTTGTGGTGGATACTGGCGTCTGCATGGGTCAGACACTTACGGAGGTTGCAGAGCGACGCCCACCCAGTCTGAAATTCTATGTGTACGGCGGCTATAAGGGGGATAACAATATCCTTCGGGCGGCAGCAAAGATTATGCTGGACTCCCTTGCTGCTAAAAAAGCGGGATGAGGATGAAATCTGTAAAGGAGCAATAGCAGTTTTAAGGAAAGGAGTACAGCTAATGGCCACGAATTCACAGGAATTTCCGTTCGGGATCATGGATGTGGTGGAATTGCTGCATTTAAGAATCCGGCGCCGGCAGGCGGACAGTGTCTATACGGATTGTCCTATCTGCGGTGACCGGAGAGGAAAGATGAATGTCAATTTTGCCAAGAACGTATGGCGGTGTAATTATTGCGGTGAGCACGGCGGAATGCTGGCGCTTTATGCAAAGGTAAACAATACCACCAATTCGGATGCCTACCGGGAAATCTGTGATGCTCTTCAAACAGGTGATACTTCCTGGGGATACGGAGAAACAGAAAAAACAGGTACTTATGTAGGGGTTCCTTCCGGGAACCCCCACGCAGACAGTCAGACAGATGACGGGATCACGCAGGCAGAACGTGCCAGCCTGCAGGAGATACACCAGACTTATTCCCTTCTGTTTCATATGCTGTCACTGACTTCCGCTCATCGGGAACATCTGCGTTCGGAGAAACGGGGGCTTACGGATGAACAAATTGACCACCTGGGATTTAAAAGCACCCCTCCCTATTTTTTATGCCGTTCCTTGACGGAAAGGCTGATAAAACAAGGGTGCAAAGTGGAAGGAGTTCCGGGATTTTATCTGCATGAAGGTGGATACTGGACATTAAAATTCAGTAGCCGGACGGCAGGTATCCTGATACCGGTTGTTGGCATCGACGGGCTGATCCGTGGAGCACAGATTTTGCTGGACGTTTCTATTAAGGACAAGGATGATCCTCCGGAAAAATCAGGGACAAAGTATATCTGGTTTTCTTCCTCTACAAAGAATATGGGTATTACCTCCGGCAGTCCAGTACATTTTATCGGAAACCCTTTTGCACGGACCATTTATGTTACGGAAGGGATTTTGAAAGCAGATATTGCACACTGCCTGCTGAACCGCTCCTTTGTAGCGATTGCCGGAGCAAACAATGTGCAGCAGCTTGGCCCGCTGTTTGCGCTTCTGGCACAAAATGGAACCGAGCTGATTATTGAGGCTCATGATATGGACAAATACAGCAATGAAATGATTGCAAAAGGAAGTTCCAAAATTTATCTGCTTGCAAGACAGTATGGAATGGAGTGCCGGCGATTGACCTGGAATCCCAATTACAAAGGGATTGATGACTGGCAGCTGGCGCTTAGAAAGGAAAAACAACAGAAAGAGGGTGAAAAAAAGAATTTACGGGAAGAGTATGCGGTTTTCTGTTCGGAAGAAAAAGAATATGCAAAAAAATCTGCAGATTTTTCTGGGAAAAAGTGCAGGTTTCGTATTTATCAGCTTGTCTTTGAGGAGGGACGGGAAACGATCTCTTTTGCTTTTAAAGGGATTCAGAATCTGCATAAAGCCGGATACAGCCAACCTCCTGCTTCCGATTATCAGCTGGTATGCGAGTCAGAACTTGTGTTTCCAGAGCACTGGGATGAGAAAAAAATCCTGGAACAGATATTGGATCATTATGGGAATCATGTACCACAAGGTTACCATGGACGTCCTCTTGCATCTTCGGATGTGGTGGAATTAGACGATGAGACCGGCCGCCGCTATTTTTATGTGGATGGCAGAATATTTGAACCTGTCCGTTTCTCTCCCTTTCTTGCAAAGCCAATGAAAGGATAAGAAGCGGATGGAACGTATGGCATGGAATGGGAATGGCCTGCTCCATGCCATTTTTATGAAAGGAGATTTTTATGGATACTTTTACAAATATGGATATGGAAATGAAGATAGGAGATAACCCGTTTGAAGAGGACGGTTTTTTACCGATTACCAGAGAATTTTCAGAGAATCCGTTTAATAAAGAAACAGAAACTGCCGGAGGGCTTCCGGTTCAGGAGGCGGCCGTAGAAACAGGAAATCCGGCGGATTTATCTGAGGAAAGCGACTGCCTGGAGGAAGATGGTGCGGAAGGAAACGCCGATCTGGAAACGGATGAAACAGAGGAAACCGAAGAACAGGAGGAAACTAATGCAGAATCCTCCGGCGCAGAAAAAGAATCAGAAGATAAAAAGCGTGGGGAGCATGAAGCGGCAGAAGCCAGGCGTAAAGCAGAATGGGAGGCCAGACAGAAAGCAAAGAAAGAGGCCGAGCAGGTACAGCTTGCACGAATGTCTTTACTAAGCGATGAGGAAGTGACTGCAGAGGCCATGAAGCGTGTGGGAACGGATACTGAGAGGCTTACCCGCCGGAATATGAAGGAATGCGTGTCAGAGTATATTCAGACATTGTGTCTGGAAGATCCTGCTTTTGCCAGACTGACCATGCATCCCCGTAAGACTATGATCCACTGTTTCCATTATATCAATCGGAAAGCCAGAGAATTTGTGGAGCAGGAAATGAAAGATAATGACATAAAGCCAGAATACGGTGTCTATGGAAGCGATGTGCCAGATGACCTGTGTTATCAGTGGGCGGAAGAATATTTCCGTGACCCGGATGCAAAGGAGGACTGGCAGGAGGAAGAAAAGTTTGTACCCAAAGCCTACAGTGGAAAATCCAGTGTGAAGTCAAAACGTGCGACGGCAGCAGTGAAGAAAGGCACCGGAAAAGAAAAAAGCAGGAAGAAGGCCGAAAAAAAGCTTCAGGAAAAAGCTGTGGACAGCGGACAATTTCAGCAGATGACGTTGGCAGGTCTTGCAGGATAGGGAGGAACGGCAAATGAAGATAGATAAAAGAAAATGTCGGAAATTTGCAGATCCAGGACTGAAAATGAATCAAAATCATGGACTGCTTCATGCAGAGAAGGTGAAGTACATTGTAAGGACAGCGATAAAAAATATCGGGGGACAGAGGATTCTGGTATTGTATATCTATTTAAGAGAAAAGGCTGTAGATGGGATTTTTCTCCCCATCTGGACTATGTTCCAGAGCCGGACAGAATATATTACTTTATCCCGCAAAGAGGACGGAAGCACCAGCTGGAGTAGAGCTGCTTTTTGCAATCTGCAAAGAGATTATGATTTCAGCAGGCATTGTGCTTTTTATACGGCTAGTGATGAAGATCGTGTAACCCGATTCTGTAAACAAAAAAGAAATAAGGGTTTTACAAGCCTGTACTGCATGCAGTATGACATTATGGAGAAACGGAAGAAGGAGCGTCGGAAGAAAAAAGAAAGAGAGACTCTTGCGAGAATGAAGTCGGTTCCGGCTCTTCCAGGGAATATCAACCGGACAATAGAACGTGAGATGGTTCCCCATTATGTATTCTATACTTACAGCAGAAAGAAAAAAGGTATGGAAGGGTTCTGTACTGCATGTAATGCGGAGATACTGGTAACGAATGTAAAGCATAATAAAAAAGGAGTATGTCCTGTATGTAAAGCAACGGTGACTTTTAAGAGCCGTGGAAAACGCGGGATGATCATTGATCGGGAAACGCTGCAGATTTTTCAGCGCATTTCTCCAAATGAGATTATTGTCAGATTTCTTAAAATCTACTATCAGTATGGCGATGAAAAGATTCCTTATAAAAGTATCTATGAAAATGCCAGAACCTTTCTTTCCTGGGATGAAGATGGAAGAATTTCTGAAGAACACTTTTATTATGGTTATGGAGAGCGCGATAGCCTTACACCATGGAGATCAGGTGACCGTCCGGTATTCAGTTATTGGCGGTATAACTTTGAGGCTGACCAGACAGGATTTTTATATTACAGAAATCTGGAAAAGGTGTTTGCCGATTCGCCGTGGCAATATTCCCAGCTGAAGAAATTCTATCTGGCAGATCAGAAACCGCTTTATGCCCTTGACTATCTGGCAGCGTATAAACACTATCCTATGCTGGAGTATCTGGTAAGGCTGAAGCTGTACCGTTTGGCTGGAAACATCGCATTTGGCAACTACTATTATTATAATTCGGATTCTGGATTTAATCCAAATGGAAAAAATCTAAAGGAAGTACTGGGGTTTGATAAGAGTTATCTCCCTATGCTCCAGAGAATCAATCCCGGACTTGAACAGATAAAGTTGATGAGGGATCTGGTTTATGCGAGAATGGAATTAAATGAGGAACTGTTGATGTGGTGTGCAAAATTCGGCATCAGCAGAGCAGAAAATCTCCTTGTTCCACTAAAGTATATGACGCCTCATAAGCTGATGAAATATGTAAATGAACAGTATGCAAAATTCTGTAAAAAGAGCTTATATCAGATTGGTGGGTATTACCGTATGGAGAGTGTTTTGATAGATTACCGGGATTACCTGTGCATGAGCGAAGGGCTGGAACTGGATATGAAGAACAGCTTTGTCCTGTTTCCGGCGGACTTAAAGAAAGCCCATGATAAAGTAAATGATATTTCTGACAAAGAGCAGGCTCTGGTTTATGACAGGCAGATTCAGAAGCAGTTTGAGGAGTTGAACCAGCAATACCATTTTGTGAAATATGGGTTTGCTGTGCTCCTTCCTCATACGGCAAAGGAAATTCTGGAGGAAGGACAAAATCTCCATCATTGTGTCGGAGGCTATGTAAGGCAGGTCGTAAAAAGGGAAAGCACGATCTTGTTTGTCCGTAGAGTCGGGGAACAGGAGAAATCTCTCTGTACAGTGGAGATTAAAAATGGAAGACTGGTCCAGGCACGTTGTTATAAAAACGAGCCGCCATCTCCAGCTGTTCAGAGATTTCTGAACATATGGGAAAAAAAGATCCTGCATGCCCCGGCACTTGCTGTGGCTGCATAAGAAAAAGAACGGGTGTCCTTTTTGGGCATCCGTTTTTTAAAAACAATGAGAAAAGGAGAGCTATATGATCAAAAATTTAAACCAGTTAAAAAAGTCTTTAAAGAAGGGAAGCAGCATTGAGATTATTTCTCACTGCCGCCCAGAATATATCGGACAGAAACGCAGAATCACTCAGTCCAATACCCAGGGATTTTACAGTATCATACCAGATGAGCCAGACAATGAAGTAACGCTTGCCAACGATGGGAAGGGAAATGTCCTTTGGTGGAATAAAGCATCCTTTTGGGAGTTTGAAAATGATATCTGCAGTGCGTATTGCAATGACAGCGAGCATACGAAGCAATATCTGATTATGTCATTTCGCATTATAGAAGAGGTGGCTTAGGATAGTACAGTTTTCCCATATGGCTGACGAATAGGGAAGGAATCGTAAAATAATAGGATTTTATATATGGGAGAGAGCTTGTACAGTTCTCTTCTGCCTTTAAAGGAGGAAATCAAATGAGCAAGAGAATCATGATAAAATTGTCGGCATCTGAAGATTATGTTTATCTAAGGACATTATCAGAGGAATATCGTTCTCCACAAGGATTTACGATAACAGACAAAGAATTAGAGGAGATGGAGGAAAAGGGATATAAGATTGTATCTGATATCCATTCTTTTGCAAGACTGTCTCTACGGAAAACAATGGATGAGACAGATATTCTGGTCATAAATTTTACCTGGCTGAGTGATGCAGGTGGAGGAAAGGTTTTAGGAAGAGAAGAAACGGTTTTGCTTTCTTATGATAAATTTCAGGAGTATGTTGAGGAAAGCAGGAAAAATAATGGAGAGCAGAAAAAGCTTCTGTCTTTGGATGAAAAGCCCAGGCCAAGAATAGCATTTCAGAGCAGACGGAACCTGAAGGCGGTTACGGAGGAAAAGCTTCTTCGGAAAAAGTTGGGAAAGGTTCTCTGGAGGCATTTTGCAGGGCAAGGCAGCAGGCAGATTACAATATACGATGATTTTGAGCCGTACAGTTTTTTCTTCCGGGAACAGACGCCTTATGGAACCGGAATTTGCGGAGGAATTATTCTTCATGGGCGGGACAATATAGAGAAGGCGTATTATGGAATACATACCTGACCAGAACAGACAGGATAGGTTTTACAGGACAGAATGCAGGGCAAGGCAGCAGGATATGTTGTCTGCCCTGTATTTTTTCTTGGTTTGTTGAAAAATGCGTAATCCATGCGTATATGATAAGTATAAAGGAAAAAAGGAGATGGAAAACTTATGTTAATTGCAATTGATCATGGCAACAAACAAATGAAAACACCCCATTGCCCGCCCTTTGTATCCGGGCTGGCAGAAAGTATCACAAAACCTTTCGGCAGTGACATCCTGGAATATCAGGACAAGTTTTATACACTGTCAAACCAGAGGATTCCTTATAAAAGAGATAAGACAGAGGATGACCGCTTTTTTATTCTTACATTGTTTGGAATCGCAGAAGAAATTCTTTCCGGGGAAGGATATGGAGAGGAAGTTATGCGTATCAGCCTTGCTGTTGGTCTGCCGCCGGCGCATTATGGAGCGCAGAACCAGTCTTTTATCCAGTATTTTTCTAACCGTGGTATTGAAAAGTTTCGGTATCGTGGAAAGTCTTATACGATTTATATTGAAAATGTTCGCTGTTATCCACAAGCATTTGCGGCAGCAGTGACTATGATGGACAAGCTGATTGAAAAGCCAAGGGTACTTATTATTGATATCGGCGGATTTACAGCAGACTATCTGATGATGCGTTCCGGTCGGGCAGATCTGACGGTATGCGATTCTCTGGAAAATGGTGTGATCCTCCTGTATAACCGAATACGGACCAAAGCCAACTCTGAATTTGATATTTTATTAGAAGAGGCAGATATTGATGGTATCCTCAAAAGTGGGGAAAGTACCTATTCTCCTGCGGTTGTTTCTCTGGTAGAAAAACTGGCACAAGATTTTGTAAATGATCTGGCAAACAGCCTGCGGGAGCGTATGCTGGATCTGATGTCCGGTATGGTAGTATTCGTAGGAGGTGGAGCAATTTTGTTACGCCGGCAGATAGAAGCTTCCCGAAAGGTAGGAACCCCGTTATTTGTAGAGGATATCAGCGCCAATGCAAAAGGGTATGAATTTCTTTATAAAGCAGAAACTATAGGCAGGTGAGCCTATGAGCGGAAAAAGAAATCGGGAACGGTTCAGCATTAAATTTAATGAGAATGATCCAGCTCATGATACAGTGATACGCCTGCTGGAAAAACAAGGCCCTCATAGAAAGGCACAGTTTATTGTTAATGCAGTTCTTCATTATATAAACTGCCGGGAAACACCGGATATCCTTTCTCCACAGGCAATCTATAGAGAATCCATAGAAGAGATTATCAGGGAAATTCTTGACCGGAAGGGAAATGAGTATCCGTATCAGAGCAGTTTGGCAGATGCAGGGGCAGAAATGTTGGAAAAACAGATATCTGCCGGGCAAAAAAGTAAAAGAGGTGTGGAAGATGCACAGAAAGAAGTGGATCAGGCTACATTGGCATTGATAGCAGATACTATGTCGGCATTTCGGAATAGTTAATAAGTGGAAGGTGTCATTTCCTGCCTTGTGCTCCCCGGCCTTCCAATGCCGCAATAAAGGTGTTAATGATATCTTCCAGATAACGATAGTGCATAGGAGATAACACTGAAATTTTGGAAAGCAGGACGGAATGGTCATTGGTGTTTATTATGCCGAGCAACAGGTAATCGGTACTGATATCCAGTGCAGAGCAAACCCGTATAATGTTCTCCGGACGAAGAGCCTTTTTGCCAAGTTCGGCAGAAGAAATTGTCTGGGGTGTAACACCTGCTTTTTCAGCAAGCTCATCCTGTGTCATGCGAAGTTGTTTTCTACGGCCTAATATCCGGTTTCCAATTTGCTTTAACAGTTCGTCCATTCAGTTACCTCCATAAATAATGTTAGATTTTATGATTTTATCTGCTATGGAGCAAATTATTAAGCGATTATGGTTGATAAAACTCTTCTATGGTATATATAATGTGCAGTAAAGAGAGAAATATGAAGGAAATATTGGACAGACAAAATATACGATAAAAAGTCCAGCTAAGAAATGTCAATAGGTAAAATGAAAAATGTTTAAAAAGTTTTTT
>ERZ1106950.1317-NODE-1317-length-16633-cov-14.170286_pt1 | contig 16633 bp, 15 predicted proteins | sample MGYA00403675_ERZ1106950 | MGnify/ENA primary metagenome ERZ1106950 (study PRJEB35170, sample SAMEA104062410) | human gut metagenome | biome: human gut; feature: human-associated habitat; material: faeces | place: Denmark | collected 2012-06-13 ... | reverse complement strand
GCCATCCAACCTGTAATCGGACTCTGGTAATACTTCCGCAAACCTGACATTTTATGAACGTATTATAAACCATGCATTTTCCTCGTTTGTGTTAATCAAGTTGAATCGCTTTATCATGCGCTTCATCATTCATCAGCCTGAAGCCGGTAGGACTGCTCCACGATCTCCATGATCTGATCGACGTCTGATGTGTGCTCCATATACAGCTCAACGTCACCGTTGCCCCATCTACCAAGACCGGTTATATCTCGGCAGATTCCATTCGGATCAAGCACTTCTGAGAACTTCATATTCACTGAAATACGAAGTCTCTGCTTCTGGAACACGATATCCACGAAATTGGTATCCAGCTTATAGGCTACATACAACTTTTTGAACTCGCGCTTTACATCAGGAGAGAGATTCTGGATTCGGCGGTCCAGAACTTCAAACAGAGTCTTTGTGAAAACATTCGTGTCATATGTTTCAAGACTGTATCGTTCTGCCGGTTTCTCCACCGTCTGATAAGGAGCAAGCTCCGTAGCAGTCATATCCGGGAAGGCCCAGATCTGTTTAGCTTTATCCGCCAGCAATGAAGCCCTTTCTTTTATTCTCTGCTCATTCCATTCCGTGAGTTTAACAACATATGCATTCAGGCGGAGTGCGCTTTCCTTAAAGCCGCCTTCCATATCCATCTTAACCATAAACGGATGATCGCTCATTTCAGAATTGTATGCCGTAAGCGTCAAGTTTCCGATGGTGTGCAGATAGGTCTTTTGTACCTCACGCCAGTTCGCTCCAAGCATCTGCTGCCACTCTGGGCTCAAGCTACTATTCTGAGGCATAATGTGCTCAATCGTATAATTCTCAATGATAATCGGAGCCTTGTTGCCATAGTTCTCCAGATGGCTAAGTATGAAGTTGCGCGAGCGCATAGTGTAAATATCTCTCGACACAAAGGCCGCCGTAAACTTATCATCGTTCGGAAACTCTTTGTAATCGTCACGCATGACAAAGAAGGCCTTAATGGAATTGACGTAATCATCCTGTCTGATTTCATTCCTCAGAGTCGCAAAGGTCTTGTTCAGAGAATTCGTCGGTATATCGCAGATGCTGCGCCGGAAAACGTAGCTGATACACAGTCTGATGATCAGTTTCAAGTCATCCTCGGAAATGATGCCCTCAGCATAATCGTTATGTACTTTAAGCAGGAAGGGATAAGATACCTCCATTCGCAGATCGTTGATATCTTCATATAGCGACTTGAGTGCAGGATTGCTACTCCGCTTGAATACCATGTCGGTATAATACTTGGCATAGGTAAGCAGGTCTTGACACAGTTCACGAATGGTACCAAATTCGCAGTTCAGGTGATAGAGCTTGAACTCTTCATATACGCGATCCTGCTTCGGAATGCGCGTGATCTTCATGGTCAGATAATCTCTGAAAAATCTGTCCATGACGGAGTCTTGTGTTTCATAAACGAACAGCAATTCCATTGGACGCCAGAGATGCTCGTAAACATACGTCTGCTCCGTAGGTTCAAGCCCCATAAGAACATAGTTCCGGATTAGGTCAGATTCAGACAGTTCTTTACCTGTGGAATTCAGACTCTCGAAAATGGCCTGAGCATCATCTACTGTGCGGTCCAGTGTTATATTTACGATCTGCAGCTTGCCGATTGATTCATATACCTCGGCAGGCTGTAATTCTTTATCAGCTATCTTTCCGGCAAAGAACTTATAGTTGTCGAGAAGCCGTGACCTTGTATCTTCAGAAATAGGCTTTTCCTCTACAAGCCGCATCAGGATATCCCGATCAGTTTCTGTTAAGAGTAGCTTATAGCGTTCATCTCCGCTTTCATACTCGTTTTTCAGAAGCATATTATCAATGCGACGGGCATTGATAGTGGTATCATCCGGATTCTTTATAGCATAATCACGCAGGGCAAGCAGGAGCAATGACAACGTGGTCATTCGCTGCTGGCCGTCTATAATCATATATTTCTGGACTCCGGTCGGCATTGCCTGTTCCGCAATGTTTACGATGGAACCGACAAAGTGGCCCACTTTTCCTTTTTTCTGCATCTCTACGATGTCATTCCAGAGGCGGGTGCATTGTTCGATGTCCCAGCTATAGTACCGCTGATAAACCGGAATCAGGAACTGCTTGTTCCCATTTAAAATCTCGTAAATATTACCTTTACGTGCGTCCATATTCTACCTCCAAGAATCAATCTTTCTTTCCATATGGCGCAGGTTCTTCAGCAACCATACTCAAATTCTGCTCTGGCTGAAAGGAATAATTAACAACCTTGTGTTCACGCTGTTCCATGTCCGCGTTATCAGTCCACAGTTCACACTGTGTCATTACGGTCTGAACAGCATCATCCATGCCTTCCGGCGGATAGCGGTGTTTCTTCAAAAGTTTCTTAATCATCATCCGCATTTTTGCTCTGGCCGAATCGCGCTTCTGCCAGTCAATCGTGCGATTTTTACGGAGAGTATCTGCCAGCTCTTTTGTAATGGCAATCAGCTCTTCGTTTTCATAGAAATCCTTGATTGCCTGCGGTTTTGTCAATGCATCATAGAATGCCAGCTCATCAGCTGTTAGACCAAGCTGGTCGCCTTCCTTCTGAGCTGCAGCAATCTGCTTTGCCAGATTAAGGAGCTCTTGAATGACTTCTTCATTTGTAAGCATACCGTTCAGATAACGGTTCATGGCGCTTTGGATGATCTCGCTGAATTTCTCAGACTTGACCACATTGGTACGACGGTAAATCTGCACCTGCTCGGCTATCAGCTTCTTCAGCAATTCAACCGCGAGGTTTTTCTCCTTCATCTTGGAGATTTCCTCAAGGAACTTCGGATCAAACAGCGATAACTCCTCCGACACGTCAGAAAACAGATTGATGACGCCTTCACTCTTCACGCTCTGACTGAGGAGCGCGTTTATTCTCGCATTCATTTCCGGCAGGGAGATTTTCTTTCCCTCGCCCTGATTCATAAGGCGCATAACAAGCACACGGACCGACTCAAAGAATGCAGCTTCGATTCGGAGGCTTTCGTCTACTAACGATGAGCAGAGCGACAGAGCCTGACGGAGCATAAGGGCTTCCTTCAGGAAATCTTCACGCTCACGTTCCTTATCAACGGCCACAATATAGTTAACCGCACCGCTGATAGCCCTTGATCGCTCAAGGTCAGTCCCAGTAGTAAATTTGGAATAATCATACCCATGGAAAATATCGCGGCAGATGGAGAGTTTCTCCAAGAACTTCGGATAGGCCACCTTTGCAACATCTGTGTCACCGTAGTTCTTCTTATCACGGGACGTATAATCGTTCATCGCTTCCTTAAGCGCAGCTGCGATGCCGACATAATCTACAACCAGCCCGCCTTCTTTATTTCCAAATACACGGTTTACACGTGCAATCGCCTGCATCAGGTTATACCCCTGCATCGGCTTATAAACATACATTGTAGCCAGCGACGGAACATCAAATCCAGTCAGCCACATGTCTACGACAATCGCAATTTTAAGCGGGCTATCGTTGTCTTTAAACTTTTTCGCAAGCTCATCCTTGTGGCGCTTGTTTCCGATAACAGCACGCCACTCCTCCGGGTCCTTATTGCTTTCCGTCATAGCAACAGCAACCTTCTCTGTCCATGAAGGTCTAAGCTGCATGATACGGTCATAAATCTTCATTGCAATGGCGCGGGAATAAGCAACGATCATCGCCTTGCCGGTGAGCAGATTTGCACGATAATTCTCGTAGTGATCAAGAATATCATCTACCAATGAAGCGATTGTCTGGTCGTTACCGAGGATAGCTTCCATCTGGCCCAGCTCACGTTTGCTCTTAGCAATAACATCTGGATCGGCGTTATTAGCCATAATGTCATACTCGGTATCAATCAAGCGGAGCGTAGCTTCATCCAATTTCAGCTTAATAACACGGCTCTCATAATAAACCGGACGAGTAGCGCCGTCCTCGACAGCCTGTGTCATATCGTAAACATCAATGTAATCTCCAAAGACCTCACGGGTGCTTCTATCTTTCATGGAAATAGGTGTACCGGTGAAACCTATGTATGTAGCATTCGGTAAGCTGTTACGGATGATTCGCGCTGTGCCGATCTTGATTTTACCGGTCTCCGCATCGACCTTTTCTTTTAAGCCATACTGCCCACGATGAGCTTCGTCTGCCATGACAACAATGTTCCTACGCTCGGACAGAGGCTCGTACGATTCCTCGAATTTCTGCATTGTGGTGAAGATGATCCCGTTTGCCTGTCTGCCATCAAGCAGGGACTTCAAGTGTTCCCGGCTCTCAGCGTGCAACGGCTCCTGACGCAGAAAATCCTTACACTTTGCAAACTGGCCAAACAGCTGATCATCCAGATCGTTTCGGTCTGTAAGTACCACGATTGTCGGGCTGTCCAGCGCTTCCTGCAGCAGATGAGCGTAGAAAACCATCGACAGGGATTTTCCACTGCCCTGTGTATGCCAGAATACACCACCTTTTCCGTCGGTCTCGGTGGCGTGCTTCGTAGACTCCACCGCTTTATTGACCGCGAAATACTGATGGTATCCTGCCAGTATCTTAAACTGCTTCAAGCCTTCATTGGAGAAGCAGATAAAGTTCTTTATAATGTCCAGCAGACGTTCACGTGCAAAGATGCCCTCAAAAAAAGTATCAAACTGGGCATACTGGGTATTCTCATAACTTCCGTCCTTGGTTTTCCACTCCATGAAGCGATCCTCGCCGGAAGTAATCGTTCCTGCCTTTGAGGTTAGATGGTCGCTCATAACGCAGATGCAGTTATAAATGAACATTGACGGGATCTCCTGCATATAGTTTCTGATCTGCAGGTATGCTTCGGAAGCATCTGTCTCTTCCCGTGACGGGGACTTCAGCTCTACAAGTACAACCGGAAGGCCATTCAAGAAGAGAAGGACGTCTGGACGCTTATTGCTATTTTCAATAAAGGTCCACTGGTTCGCAACGATGAAAGAGTTATTGTCAGGATTCTTATAGTCAACAAGGTATACGAGGCCGGAGCGCTCCTCGCCCTTGACAAAATAGCGCACTTCAACGCCATGCTGAATATAATCCATGAAGACAGCATTCTTCTGGACCAGTTCAGCATTCTCGAAATTTTTCAATTTGAACAAGGCGTCGCTGATCGCGTCCTCCGGCATAGAGGGATTCAGGCGATGCAACGCAGCCGTCAGCTCATCTTCATATAGAGGGCTGTTAAAATTCCTCTCAATATCAGGGCCGTAAACATGACGGTATCCCATTCCTTGGAATAGCTCTATGATGGAATTCTCATAGTCGGCTTCCGTATAAAATCCTGACATATCAATCGCTCCTTTGTATGTACTATCTATCATGATACCCTTTTCAGGGTAATTCGCTCATTACGTTTGTGTTGCTCCGGTTCAAACGATAATTTAGCGGATTAAAGTTCAAGACTGGAAACATCCAGTTCACCAGATATCAGCTTAGGAAGCAAGGTATCTCTCAATGTTGCCAACCTTTGGTTTTCGATATCATTAGCCATAATCATTATTAGCAAAGGTTCTGTAAGTGCATTGAATTCCTCGTTTACCGCATTGCTTGCAATCAACACGGGAGAATTCTTAATTTCGTTTGATGACAAATTAACCTGTACACCACTATTGGCTCGGCTTCTTAAGTCTTTCAGAAAATCAAAGCTGTTTGTTAAAAGGTAAATATAAGCATACGATGTTCCTTTGTAGCCATTACTACGCAAAAGCCCTACCCGCTGATTAACGATATATTGATTGTCCAATGTCATGAGTGCAGTATTTCCGAGAATTGCAACATTGTCCTTCATATCAGTCATTGCCATCAGTACATCCCCCTTGTGAAGGACATATTTGGACAAGTTGGTGCATTTACTGATAGGATACCAACTCTTTGTACCGGAAGAATTGAAACCGCCGCCCCGATTAATATGGCCTTGTTTAAATACTTGATAACAATCAGATTCAGGCGCATCAAGAAGCTCTTTGCTTTTGAATGCATAGCCGTTTGAGAAGTCTGCTATATCCTGTAAGGTTCCTTGTTCCCAATCCGCAGGAATAGTTCCGTCAAAACGACTAAAGTCTATAAAGAAAGCTGTCAATATTGCCTGCGCCTGCTGAAGTAAATTATCGTTTACCCTACGATTGGCAGCAATTTTATCATCCAGTATCTTCAACACACCGGCAATAGCTTGCTGTCCACCCAAGTCAGGAACTCTAACTTTCAGCCCCTGAACAACATCGGTTTGAACTCTCTGTCTGCCAGATGATCCAACCATAGATTTTATAGCTGGCTCCCTAACTACCGGGCTCGTAACCAGATAGTACAAGAAATCCGGATCATTACCTTCTTTGGCCCTGAAAACGATATACTCTGTTGAACCGAATCCAACTTCATCCTCATCAAGTATATCAACCTTCGCAGTCTTGCCGTTTTCAAGACAGGGAGTAATGCGAGCCATTATGGTATCGCCATTTCTAAACTTAGTGCCACCAGAAAAAGCCTCCATTTCAAAGCCCGGAACATCCCGACAGAAAGGCTGCAATTTATCCATTGCGACTTTCTTTGCAATAGCGCCCTTTTGAATGGATTCACGCGGGTTGAAATCTGCAATCTCATCCATTCTCTTTTCGAGCCATTCTCCCATAAAATCACCGTCCTAACCTATATATTTCCTGTGAGCCGTTTTTACATTGCTCTGCTTGACCATCGCATATTGCAAGGTCGTATCTATCCGCTGATGCCCAAGGAGCCGCTGTAGCTGCTCAATAGGCATTCCTTTATCAATGGCCATTGTTGCCAGCGTTCGTCTGAACTTATGCGGATGCACTTTTTGTATGTTCAGCCGCTTTCCAATTTCACGGAGCCGATGTTCAATACCGCCGATCTGAATCCGTTTATGTGGAGCCCTCAATGTTACGAACAGCGCTGGATTATCATCCAACCGACTTTCGAGATATTCCTGCAAGTGCAGCTTTGCTCTGGCGTCGAAGTAAACGATCCGTTCCTTGTCACCCTTACCGAACACCACGCATTCCCGCTCCGAGAAGTCGATGTCTTCACGATTCAACAGCACCATTTCACCGACACGCATACCTGTTGAGGCCAGCATATCGATCATTGCCAAATCCCGCAGCTCTTCACAGCTATCGCGCATCTTTTCCAGATCTTCATCAGAATAGGTTTCCTTGATGCTGCTTGCCGTTTTCACCTTGTGGATTCGGCGTACCGGGCTCTTGATGATATAATCCTCATCCTCCAGCCATGAAAAGAAGCTGGACAGGATTCTGCGAATGTTATCAATCGTAACCCTACTCGACTGGTTCCTTTTCTGGTATTCAGTAAGATATGTCCGTAAATCCTCCGTAAGAATATGCCGGACATTTTTGCCGAGGGATGATACCAGCGCGTCAATCGTGGTCTGATAATACTTCAACGTTTTCTCAGAACACCCTTCGATCCGCTTAGCAGCTATGAACATTGCTATAAGGCCATTGCTGTCGTCCTCCTCCGGCTTTACTTGTGCGCCGGTCACATCATAGTGACAGAGCGTTTGCTCCATCGCTTGCCTGAGCTGTTTCAGCTGGGCATTGTCGAGGTATGGCAACATCTGCTGCATTACCTCCGTCATCAGTTCTTCTTTCATGTCGTTTCTCCTTCTATTTGGTATTTCCAGAGAACGACATCAACGGCAGTTCCGTTGGTTTGACTCTCGCCGTTGGTGAGAGTTAATCGCACTTAAACGATAAATTAGAGGAGCAAGCTCGCTCTATTTTCCAGTCGTGGTTCATTGATTATGATCCATTTGGTGGATCGATGCCTTCTGACTGGCTCCCTTCCACGTTAGGCCAAATCGCAATCATGAAAACCGATAGTTGGTCTCCTACGAAGAATCCGAATGTTGTAGTAGAGCATTACAGTATTCCGGCCTTTGATGAGAAGCATTACCCGGTCTTTGAAATCGCGTCTGGGATCAAGAGCAATAAGTATTTGCTCACGCCTGAATCTGTGATGATTTCCAAACTCAATCCTGACACCAAGAGAATCTGGAGACCTATGTGTATTTCGGAACATCCTGTTTGCTCTACGGAGTTTATTGTTTATGAGGCAAAGAAGAGAGGGCAGCGTGATTATATATACTCGCTCATTGATAGTGTTCCATTCTTTAACCATCTTTGCTCACATACGACCGGTTCGACAAACAGTCGGCAAAGAGCCACACCGAAAAGCACATTGGATTTTGCCTTGCACCTTCCACCTGATTCTGTTATTGAGGATTTCTGCCAAATTGTTACACCTATGTATGACCTGATCTCTACTAATACTGTTGAGAATCAGTCGTTGGCAAAGACAAGAGACAGTTTGCTTCCTCGGCTGATGTCCGGTGAGCTGGACGCCTCCAGCCTTGACCTTTAAGCCGCTAAATTATCGTTTATGTTCGTATTCACTTCGATTTTGTCGTCAATCGCTTTCAAAATCGAAACAATCTGATTCTGCACCTTCTTTGAAGGGACCACTAAGCTCATGCGCTTCAAGTCTGCAATTGTCACATGGCCCAATCCTGTCGTCTGTTTATTCGTTGCTATCTGCGTGAAGTGAGGCTTTAGAAATTTCAAAACATAATAGAGGAAGTCCTTCGTTACAAGCTCCTCATTCGCGGTCACCTTAAAGATGTGCTGATTTAGCCATCCGTCCTGCAGACGATAACGAAATACATCTATTGATGTTTGCGGATTTCCAGACCAAGAAAACAATAGGTCATCCCACCGGATAAAGACATCTTCACCATAATCGCCCTGAGTAAAAGATGTATTGGAGTTGATTCCATTATTCAATTCTGCGATCTTGATCACCGGTCGCCCCGTCTCTGAAAAGTCAATTTTCTTAAAGGCAAGGCCGTTCTTCCAAATAGCAAGATCAAACAAGGAACATCTGGTGCCGTCAAGATCCGATTTTATGTTGTAAAGTGAGCTCTCATCAAATTTCATATCCAATCGCCCCCAGCTTTCTCCTGATCTCGTCCTCCAGTTCATGCGACTTGGCGAACATATCGGACAGCTCTGATGTCAATCTTGCCATTTTCTCTTCAAAAGGCTCGCCGTCATCTTCCTGTTCCTCGATGCCGACATAGCGTCCTGGCGTCAGAATATAATCTTGCTTTGCGATATCCTGCAGCGTGGCAACAGAGCAAAATCCCTTCACATCTTCAAGCGTTCCGTTCTGGAATGACTCGAAAGTATCCGCCAGTTTCTGAATATCTTCTTCGGTAAAGTCTCTATGCTTGCGGTCTACCATGTGGCCCATTTTGCGGGCATCAATAAAGAGCGTTTTGCCTTTCTGCTTCTTACCCTTCGTAATGAACCATAGGGTAACCGGTATGGTTACGCTATAAAAGAGCTGCGTCGGCATGGCGATGATGCCTTCAATCAAATCATCTTCTATAATCTTTTTACGAATTTCACCCTCGCCGCTGGATTGCGTAGAAAGTGCTCCATTTGCAAGGACAAGGCCAATCTTCCCGGTCGGTGCGAGGTGATGGATCATATGCTGAATCCATGCATAGTTTGCATTACCAGCTGGAGGCGTGCCATATTTCCAGCGGACATCTTCCAGCAGTTTTTCCTGATTCCAAGGGTGATAATTGAATGGAGGATTTGCCAGAATGAAGTCTGCCTTCAATGTCGGATGTAGATCATTTGTAAAGGTGTCCGCCTGATAAGGTCCAAAGTCTGCATCGATAGCACGGATTGCCATGTTCATCTTAGCCATCTTCCAAGTATCGGCATTAGCCTCCTGTCCGTAAACAGAGATGGCACCACGCTTGCCGGAATGGGCCTGAATGAACTTAGCGCTCTGTACGAACATACCGCCGGAACCACAGCAGCAATCGTACACGCGGCAGTTATCGAACGGACGCAAGATAGAGACGAGTGTCTTAACCACGCTGGACGGTGTATAGAATTCGCCACCGCCTACGCCTTCCTTCTCAGCGAACTGCGCTATACAGTATTCATAGGTGCGGCCCAGAAGATCTTCGCTCTCTTCTGTGTCGCTCATATCGATATTGTTCGTGAAGATGTCAACTACATCTCCCAGCACTCGCTTGTCGAGGTCCGGGCTGGCATAGTTTTTGGGAAGAACATTCTTCAGTGTTTTGTTTTCTGTTTCGATGGCTCTCATGGCCGTGTCAATAACCGTTCCGATTTCAGGAGTGTGAGCGGCAGAAGCAATCGTGCTCCATCTTGCTTCTTCCGGTACGAAGAATACATTCTCCATCGTATAAGCGTCGCGGTCGTCTTCGAAACCGTCACCCTCCGCAACAAGCTCTTGATATCTCTTATCAAAGGCAGCGGAAATGTAGCGAAGGAAAATAAGCCCGATGATTACCTTTCTGTATTCTGCTGCGGGAATATGTCCCCACAGGACGCAAGCAGCATCCCACAGTTGTTTTTCAAAGCCAATGTTGGCGTTGGTTTTATCAGCCATCTGAATTTACCTCCAAGTAAACACATGTATCCGTGCTTATTCTATTCTTTCTGGTGTATTAAAAAACGGACTCAGTTGTCTGTTTCATCTGCAGCATCGTCCGGGACGACTTCACAAATATCCCCGATATCGCAATTTAGCTCCTCGCAGATTTTCACTAAGACATCAGTCGTGACGTTGGCACCTTTGCCGAGTTTCGCAAGGGAGGCAGAGCTGATCTTGGCCTTCTTAGCAAACTCTGTTTTCTTCATGTCTCGTTCAACAAGCATTACCCATAATTTTTTGTAAGATAGTTTCATAATAACTCCTTTGGGAGATCTTTTCTCCAGCTTGGCATAAAGCCGTAAATGTGACCGTCCTTCTCGTCTTTGTGATACGTTACTACATTAACTCCCTTTGCTTTAAAATCTATATCCTCCGGTATGACATTGAGGTTATCAACGATGATGACCTGCCCGTCGCCCTGATGATTGATGAAATACTGGTACAGACCATTTTTTATCGTATTGTCGCCAAATTCGTCTTCATTTTCATCAAAGCCGAGAAGCGGCGTATCGATCATAAGGAATCCGGGCTTTATGAATACATCGTCGCTGTTGAAATATTCATATAACATCAGCGCCACAACGGAATTTAGGAACGAACGATAGCCCTTCCCCTGATCTTCTGACTTTGGCACTCCATCCATCAAAATATCGAATGTGCTGAAATCCCAGCTGGCATAACCAGCATTCCGATAGTTGCACTCTTTCAAAATCTTGTTCAAGAGTATATTAAAGCCAGTACCCACTTCATCCTCGAACTCCTGCTTTGCATGGTAGAGAGGAGGATTTTTTTGTTTCTGCAGCTCTGCAACTTTTTTCTGGCCAAGAATGGCAAGCTGATCGTTCACAAAGTCGATGCCTGTCTGAAGAGTCGTATAATCCTTAAAGCGCTGCAGGCCAGATCTATAGTTCTGGATCTCACGATTCTTATCATCGAGAGCTTTATTAACCTCGGCTCTGCGCACTTGTAATTCTTCAATATTTTTCCTGATCGAATCTTGCTCTTCACGAACACTGTTTTCTGTTGCAGCAATGACTGTAAGTTCGGAGGCTATTCTCTTGATCTCTGCATTGATCGCTTCTAAGTAACTGTCATCGTCTTCCGGGTGCAACTCCCCACCGCAGAACGGACACACTCCGTTTTCCGGGAGTCCCTTTACGGCCTGTTCACCCTTTGAAATGAAATCAAGTCTCTGCAGGTCGGCTTTATACTGGCTGATCAGGGATTCATATCGATCCAGAAGCACACGGCAATTGGCATCCTCTTGCTGATACTCAGCCATCTGACGAACGATAGCAGTGTTTTCTTCAATCAACTCTTTGATTTCCTGCTGAACCTCCTGAATATGGTCCGAAAGCTCCTGCATCTCTTTTTCTATATCTAACCCAGCCAGTTCCTCAAGCTGCATAATGTAGCTAACACGTTTTTCCGTAAGAGAAGTAACCTGTTCTTCGATATAATCGATCACTGCCTTCTTCTTTGCAGAAGCCACCTCCGGTTTAGTAATCTCAGAAATTCCTTTTTTATAATCACCGGTGAGCAAAAAGTATAAAGATGCAATAAGCGGCGTCTCATATCTTTGATCTTTGATTACGATAGACTCCGACTTATCTATTTCGTTTTCATCAGCAAAGAAAACACTGGCGATGTTAGTCCAAGACATACGTTCTCTCGCATAGCGAGCAGTCTTCGGAACTTCAATCGTCTCATCAAGTCCAATGATACGTAGCCACAGATCATTCAGGTAATGAAGGCTGAACTTTTTATAGTTAGTGTCGTATTCGCCATCTTCGACTTCTTCGCTTTCAGCAACAACCGTAACCTTTTCCTCATCGAGCTTTCTGGACATGGTTATCCTGCCATATCGTTTCGTCAGGAAAACTCCCTCAATATCCGTATAACCGGTCAGCGGAGAATACGGTCTCGTGTCGGAGCTGAAAAGATAATAAATACACTTGAGTATCCACGTTTTCCCGGTGTTGGACCGTCCTTGGATAATGTTCAGTCCATCGGTAAAGTTTATAACACCTTCAATCTTTCCGGCTCCGGATACACGCAGTCTTTCGATCATAAAACTCTGCATCCTTATGCCTCCTTTGACTCTGTAGCTCTATCGCTTATGTACTGCAATACGCCTTCATCCGTGTAATTTGAAAAGCGCCTGCACACTATCTTTGCTCCCACAACGTATGCTTTCGCATAGGGCGACTGCACGCCTTGCACCACTTGTCTGCCACGATCATTAATGCTATATAAGAAGCCCTGATCTGTGTGCTCCACTTTTATAAAATCATTTCTGACCGAGAGCTTAACGGCCTCGGTTATTTTTTTGCGCTTATTTGTAAACTCGGCGAAGCCGAACTCATTATCTCCATGAAGGTTCTTATCCAGCACTTTGCACTTTTTTCCGTAGATACAGATAAAATCCAGTGCAGCAAGCCTATCTACGTTTGCCGGTATATTTAAGGTATCTGCCAGCAAGAGGAGCCGCAGCATGTTCTCAAATGTTGTATTAAAAACCTTACTCCGCATACGGATCAACCCACGATGTCATCGTCTTGTCGTTCACCAGAATATGAACGATACCAAGCCTTTCTAAATTTCCTATCAGGTTCTTTATCAGAGACAGCTTCGACTTTGTAAGCTGAACATCTGAAATCTTCTTCAGGACCTCCAGCAACCGTCTATATCCGTTATCGTAATCATCAAAGTATGTGGTCTTAATTCCGTCGTAGGCATCTGCCTTTAAAATATCAAACTGGTTTTCACCATCTTCGTATACTTCACTGATTGACCGCTGAATGCTCTCTGCGCTGAGGTATGCCTTGCGCTGATCATAAAAGTTCGTTTGATACTTCTTCGGTAGCGCGGGTATATCATCTACCGTTACCGAATCACGAGATAGCGCTTCCGCATAGGCGTCACACAAAGCGGAAATGTAATCAGCTTCAAAATCATAAATCTGTGCGTCGCTTAGTTTGATCGGCAACTCAATAACATCGCCGTCTATATATAGCTTCCCATCCTCGCAGTAGATTCGGTCTCCTGCGAGATTTTTTATGCTCGGCTTTGGATCATGGATCGTGAGCTTGATATCCACATCATGGATACCCTTGGCCAGACCATGAAAAATCTGATCAAGAATGTCCTGAACGGCAGACCCCAATTCATCTAACTTTACATCGATTCCCCTTGTGTAAAGGAATTTCTGTAGATGCTCCTTGCTGCCATCGAATAGTGCATCAATTTGATCCGCAATATCCGCGCCGTCGTATAGGCTACAGATCATCCTTGCGCGTGCTTTTGAAATGTATTTATCCCGCCCCTCAAATATCTGGTCAAGCATGTTATCAGATATGTTCTTCTCCATCGGATTGTACTCGTGAAGGTACTGAGCTTGATCTTCTTCATCTGTCATAGGAGGGCGCAGCGAAAGACCAACTAATGTGCAGACAAATTTGCCTCCGCGTCCAGCTGGTTCCATAAGCGTTTTTAGCTCTCCGGCTATCTCATGGAAATACACTACTACTCACACTCCTTTTGACCTTTTAGGTCAAAGCGTGGTCAAACGCATTTTCGACCGATCAGGCCATTCTCAGTACAATAAAGACGATCAGTTCCTACTGATGGAAAAGTTCTTTTAATTATATCACAGATTTAAGCGATTTACAATCCATTTTGAGCTATCGCTAATAAAAAATTTGCGAACACGAAGAAAAGTTTCTTAAATAAGGTGCTGATTCAGCCCTGAGTACGGCTGCAAACTGCTCACCACCACAAAAGTGTTGCTCCAAGTGCACAAAGAGGAGCTGTTCGCCGCCGATGTGATGGGACAACTGAATACCAAGCCAGCACGCGAACAGCTGGACGCAACTTGAAGCGGAGACATTGTTCTCCCGCTACGGGTGGGATTTTTGCGTCCTTTTTCACCGCTGGCACCCATACGGGCTCTCCGCTTCTCCACACCATTCAGCGGTTGTGGGGCCGAAGGAGGGCCCGTATTATGCAAGGACTGCGCTACCGGCTATGCCGCCTATGTGCTGGAACAGGTCGGGGCCGCCAAGGAAAACTGCCCTGATCCGGTGGTGCTGATTGAACAGCGCGTCGACTTCTCCCGCTGGGTAGAACAAGGCTTCGGAACCGCCGACGCCATCGTCATCGCTGACGGCACCTTGCAGATCATCGACTTCAAATATGGCCTTGGCGTGCTGGTCTCTGCCAAAGAAAACCCGCAGATGATGTGCTACGCGCTCGGCGCTTTGGAGCTGTTTGATGACATCTACGACATCAGCACTGTCCGCATGACGATCTACCAGCCGCGCAGGGATAACCTCTCCACCTATGAACTGTCCAAAGAGGACCTGCTCCTCTGGGCCGAAGAAGTCCTGAAGCCCGCTGCCGACCTCGCCTTTGCCGGTGACGGAAACTTCCTCTGCGGTGAATGGTGCGGTTTCTGTAAAGCTAAGAACGCCTGCCGCGCTCGTGCCGCTGCCAATCTGGAGCTTGCGAAGTATGAATTTAAGCTGCCTCCACTGCTCACCGACGAAGACGTGGAAGATATTCTTTCCAAGGTTGACGATCTGGTGACATGGGCATCCGACATTAAAGAATACGCGCTCCAGCAGGCGATCAGCGGCAAGGAGTGGTCCGGTTGGAAGCTGGTCGAGGGCCGCACCAACAGAAAGTACACAAACGATGCTGCCGTCGCTGCGGCAGTCACCAAGGCCGGTTTTGATCCGTATGAACAGAAGCTCCTCGGCGTCACCGCCATGCAGAAGCTGCTCGGCAAAGCCCGCTTTGAAAAAGTCCTTGCTGGCCTCATCGAAAAGCCACAGGGCAAACCCACTCTGGTGCCGGAGAGTGACAAGCGTCCGGCCATTAACAATGCAAAATCTGATTTCAGTGAAAATTAAGGAGGACAAGATTATGTCTAAGAACACTACTGTAAAAAATCCCATGAAAGTCATTACCGGTGAGGACACCCGTTGGAGCTACGCTAACGTCTGGGAGCCCAAAAGCATCAACGGCGGCGCTCCGAAGTACAGCGTCAGTTTGATCATCCCGAAGTCCGATACCAAGACCGTCGCCAAGATCAAGGCTGCTATCGAAGCTGCCTACGCTGAAGGCGAGTCCAAGCTAAAGGGCAATTCCAAGAGCGTGCCGCCTCTCGCTTCCGTCAAGACGCCTCTCCGCGATGGCGACGTGGAGCGCCCGGACGATCCGGCCTATGCGAACGCCTACTTCATCAATGCCAACTCTGCTACGGCACCCGGCATTGTGGATGCGGACTTGAATCCGGTGCTCACCCGTTCGGAGGTCTACTCCGGTGTCTATGGCCGCGCCAGCATCACGCTGTACGCATTTAACTCGAACGGAAATCGCGGCATTGCCTGCGGTCTCAATAACCTGCAGCTGATTCGCGCCGGTGAACCTCTCGGCGGCAAGACAAGCGCTGAGTCCGACTTTGCCACCGATGCCGATGAAGATTTTCTCAACTAAAGAAAGGATCGTAAAACTATGGAAAGCACAGTTATGATTTCATCCCTTCTCTGCAACATCCTGATTGGGTGCTTTTGCATCGTAGTCCTCTCTTGGACTGTGGGCGCAGTTCAGACGGTCATCAATGACTTCAAGCGTGAGAAACGCGAGGAGAAAAAGGCCGCGCAGGACGACGAATACCACGAAAAGCGCATGGAAGCCCTGAACTAAAGCATGTGGGCTGGTGGCGTACCCGCGCTGCCAGCCCTTTTTAAGGATGGTGATTATATGCAAACTTTGAGTATAGATATCGAAACCTACAGCAGCATCAATCTGCAAAAGGCCGGTGTCTACCGTTATGTGGAGGCACCGGATTTTGAGATACTGCTGTTCGGATATAGTGTAGACTCCGGTCCGGTGCAGGTGGTCGATCTTGCCTGCGGCGAGAAGATTCCGGAGGATGTGCTGGAAGCCCTGACGGATGATACAGTGATCAAATGGGCCTTTAACACGTTAGACCGACATCGGTCTAAGATATTTAATGCCTCGTAAAAAATAAGACCGATAAATTCTGCTGAAGCCGGTTTT
>ERZ1106950.1316-NODE-1316-length-16641-cov-6.739178_pt1 | contig 16641 bp, 16 predicted proteins | sample MGYA00403675_ERZ1106950 | MGnify/ENA primary metagenome ERZ1106950 (study PRJEB35170, sample SAMEA104062410) | human gut metagenome | biome: human gut; feature: human-associated habitat; material: faeces | place: Denmark | collected 2012-06-13 ... | reverse complement strand
CACATTCTCGCGCCGAGCGCGGTCGCTTGCGACAACCTTCATCTTCGCGCGAGTGTGCATCTTAGGCACGTAGTGCCTTTTTGTTTAACAGGAAGTTCCTGTTAAACAAAAGAGGCCGGGCAAGCGTACTCCCTGCCACAGCCTCTTTTCTGTCATGAGCACAAGACTTTTCGCACTGCCATCCCGGCAGTCCGCGAACTTTTAAGCCTCTGTCTCCTCGTCCTCATCTTTTTTCTCTGCTGCTTTTTCCACTTTCTTCGGAGCTTCCTCCTCATCCTCGAAAAAGTCGTCATCGAAATCATCGTCGAAATCGTCCTCAAAGTCTTCCAGATAATCCGGAGTGAAGAAACGATAAACCGCATACGCGATCGCTGCTACTGCAGCCACTGCACCGATGATCGCAAGAATCCAGAGAATACAGGTCTTTTTCTTATCTTCTTCTTCTTTTTTATGAAGCAGTTCGTTCAGTTTGGACGCGTTCATAAGTTCTTCCATTTTGCTGAGTGCGTCTTTACTCATCATATCGAATTTGTTCATTCTCGCACATCCTTTCTGTTTTTGCAGCTGTTTCGCTCTCCCGGAGCTTTCACGGCTGCCGCTCTCCTGGTCGAACATTTCCATTCAAAGCGATATTTTTTAATAGTATACCATGCTTTTCTGATTTTTACTATCCTAAATTTTTGATCTCTTCATTCCAGCCACAGGATAACTGAAAAAACTATTACCTGTAACAGGATTTTGCCGATGCTTCGCATTCCAAATCGGCAAAATCTGCGACCGCAACTGCATTATGCGGAATTTTCAGTTCAGAAAATTCCTATCCGCAAAAAGTAACCAAAAATCACCTGTTCTTTTCTACATCCTACGCATGGAGCCCTTCCCAAAAATATGGTAAAATTAAGTTGCTGTCGACCTCCAGCAGAAAGGAGGTGGTAGTATGGAATACATAACTGGATTCCTTGTTTCTGTCATGACAAGTGTAGTTGGCTACTATGTTTGCAAATGGCTGGACAGAAACAACAGACAGTGACAGCCTGAACAGTTCAGCTCGCTGTAAAGAGCGAGAAAACCCCCGGAGCTAGCACCTCCGGGGGTTTTCGGGTAGTTGTGGAAATATAACTGGATTCCTTAGCTGTTATCTAGTATATGCGATTTCTCCGAAAAAATCAATCGCTAACTCAAAATTTTTTCAGCTTCGCAAACGACGCAAACATCTTTCTCGTTCCGACTGTCTCCCGGTCAAATTCGACCGTCACCTCGAAGTCTTTTCCGCCGTCCGTGATCGCTTTTACGGTTCCATCTCCGAACCGCATGTGATGAACCCGGTCGCCTTCGGAATAGTCAAGATTCTTTGGTTTTTCCACCGTAAACGCCTTTCCGAAGGCCGGCGTTGATGACGGTGTTCCCGATGTTTTTGACGCATACGGACTCTTGTATGCATCTGACTTCTGTCCGAACAGGCTCACACCGGACGGACGGTCCTTAAATCTTCCGGAATGTCCGCCTTCCGCCTTTCCCGACGCATCAGCGCTCTTCGCCCACGGAAGTCCCGCTTCCTCTGCCAGGTCCTCATATGCGTCCGCGGTCTTCCTCCACCCGCTCTTTGAATCATCCTGATCCGGCCGCTCCAGGCAGACATCCGGGATCTCATTGATAAACCGGCTCGTTCTCGCATACTGCATTTCGCCCTTCACCATCCGGCTCTTTGCCGCCGTCAGGGTCAGCCGCTTCTCCGCTCTCGTGATACCGACATAGCAGAGACGGCGCTCTTCCTCTAACGCCTCCGGTCCCTCCATGAGCGACATCATGCTCGGGAAAAGTCCGTCTTCCATTCCGACAAGGTATACATACGGAAACTCCAGGCCTTTCGCAGAATGAAGCGTCATAAGGATGATCCGGTCCTCCGACTCATCCATACTGTCGATATCCGCAACCAGGGCAACCTCTTCCAGGAACTCAGAGAGACTCGGCTCATCCGCGCTCTCCCAGTAGGAGACAGCCTTATTGATCAATTCCTCGATATTTTCCAGTCTGGACTCGGCTTCCACCTCGCCCTCTTCCTTCAGCTCTTCCCGGTATCCGGTCTTTTCAAGAACCGCCTCGATCACATCTTTGATCGTTTTCTCTTCCCGCAGCATCTTTCGGAATTCACCGATCTGATCCGTAAACACGCCGATCTTTAACGCCGCTTTTCCGATCCCCGGAACCGCCTGAACCCGCTCCAGCGCCTCGTAGAAGCTCATGTCGTTCTCCATCGCGAACATGTTCACGCGGGCAACGCTCATCGCACCGATCCCGCGTTTCGGGACATTGATGATCCTCTGGACAGCCAGATCATCCCGGCCGTTTGCGATCGTCTTTAAGTAGCAGAGGATATCCTTGATCTCTTTTCTCTGATAGAAGTTCACGCCGCCCACAAGACGGTACGGCAGGTTATATGCGATACATTTCTCCTCAAACAGACGGGACTGGGCATTTGTACGGTAGAGGATCGCGTAGTCCTTCCACGGACCGCCTTTTTTTACAATATCCCGTACCACCCATTCTGCCTCATCAAAGGAGGAGCCAAACTCCCGGAATACCGGTCTCTCGCCCACCTCGTTCTCCGTCCAGAGTGTCTTATCTTTACGCCCGGCGTTGTTCTTGATCACCTCGTTAGCGGAATCCAGGATCATCTTCGTGGAACGGTAATTCTGCTCCAGCTTGATCACCTTTGCGCCCGGGAATGTCTCCTCAAAACTCAGGATATTTTTGATATTGGCGCCGCGGAACCGGTAGATCGACTGGTCATCATCTCCCACGACACAGATGTTGCGGTATTTCGCCGCAAGCAGGCTGACCAGCTTAAACTGCACCGTATTTGTATCCTGGTACTCGTCCACCATGATATAGCGGAAGCGGTCCTGATAATACTCCAGGACCTCCTGCTTTGCCTGGAACAACTCGACCGTCTTTACGAGGAGATCATCGAAATCCAGGGCATTGTTCTTTTTCAGGCGTTTCTGGTATTCCATGTAGAGTTCCCCGATCCGCTGGAGTCTCGAATCGCCGTCCGCCTTTGCGCTTAGCAAAAACTCTTCCGGTGAGATCATCTCATTCTTTGCGGAGGAGATCACACCGAGAACGCCCCGCTCCTTTAGAACCTTCTGGTTCACTTCCAGATCCTTGAAGATCTGCTTCATGAGCGTCTTTGTGTCATCGGAATCGTAGATCGAGAAATCTGTCGTATATCCGAGATTTTCGATAAATCTTCTTAAGATCCGCACACAGAGGGAGTGGAACGTGCTGACCCATACGCTGTCCGCACCGAAATCCACGAGTTGGTTCACGCGTTCCCGCATCTCGCCCGCCGCCTTGTTCGTGAAGGTGATCGCGAGGATATTCCACGGTTTTACTCCTTTTTCTTCTATTAAATAAGCAACCCGGTGCGTCAGGGCTCTCGTCTTTCCGGATCCGGCTCCCGCCAGCACTAAGAGCGGACCTTCCGTGGTAAAGACAGCTTCCCTCTGCATCGGATTTAATGTATCATAATTGTTCATCCTGTTCCCCTTTCATGTTCCCGGATCCGGTCAGATCCGGACGTAATCTTTCCTTCCCGACCTCTCCCGCAACCGGAAGCATATATATGAATATTTTACCACAGGAACACTCGTTCGTGCAATCCCCTATTCCAAAACCTGAAGCAAAAATCCGGGAACCGCGTTTTGCATGTCTCCATGCAGCCGCGTTCCCGGACTTTCCTTTTTTCCCTGCAGACACAGTTTTCGGTCACTGCAGGGGATTTATGATCTTCTCTTCCAGAAAATATTTTTAAAACTCCAGATAAGCACCTTTCATCGGGCTTGCCGCATGCTCGCTGAACATGCGAAGCACGCCGCTCTTGTAACGGAGCTCTCTCGGTTTCCAGTTTTTCTTTCTCTCAGCAAGGACTGCATCGATCTCCTCCGGAGTCTTTCTCTCGCCCTTGATACCGATGATATTTAACTTTCTCTCCATAACATCGATCTCGATCAGATCGCCTTCCTCAACGAGGGCGATCGGGCCGCCGTCTGCCGCCTCCGGACTGCAGTGTCCGATGACCGGACCTGTGGACGCACCGGAGAATCTTCCGTCTGTGATGAGGGCGATGGAACGTCCGAGTTCCTTGTCGCTGCTGATCGCCTCGGATGTGTAGAACATCTCCGGCATGCCGCTTCCCTTCGGGCCCTCATAGCGGATGAAGACTGCATCGCCTTTCTGTACTTTATGTTTCAGGACTGCATCGAGGCACTCTTCCTCGCTGTCGAACGGTCTCGCCTTGAGGACTGCTTTGAACATTTCCTTCGGGCACGCGGTATGCTTGATGACAGCGCCTTCCGGAGCAAGGTTTCCGCGGAGAACCGCGATACTTCCATCTGTTCCGATCGCCTTGTCAGCCGGACGGATGATGTCCTGGCGTGTCACGGATGTTCCATAGCGCTCGTTGAACTTCTGAAGCCACTTCTCACAGCGCTCATAAAATCCGTTCTCTCTTAATTCCTTTAAGTTCTCACCGAGTGTCTTTCCGGTCACGGTCATGACATCCAGGTGAAGCTGATCCTTGATCTCCTCCATGATCGCCGGAACACCGCCCGCATAGTAGAAGCACTCTGCCGGCCACTTTCCTGCCGGGCGGATATCGAGGAGATATTTCGCACCGCGGTGGAGTCTGTCGAAGGTGTCGCCTGTGATCTCGATCCCGAGTTCATGGGCGATCGCCGGAAGATGGAGCAGGCAGTTCGTACTTCCGGAGATTGCCGCATGTACCAGGATCGCGTTCTCAAAGCTTTCCATGGTCACGATATCGCTCGGACGCATATTGTCCATCTTTGCGAGCTTTACGGCCTGTTTTCCGGCCTCTCTCGCATAGTTTAAGAGATCCGGGCTTGTCGCCGGCATCAGGGCACTTCCCGGAAGTGCAAGACCGAGAGCCTCTGCCATGATCTGCATCGTGGATGCAGTTCCGATGAAGGAACATGCACCGCAGCTCGGACATGCATTGTGTTTTGCCCAGTTTAAACGGTTCTCATCGATCTCTCCGCGCTCGAACTGTGCGCTGTACATTCCAAGCTGCTCAAGTGTCAGCATCTCCGGACCTGCGTTCATGGTTCCGCCCGGAACAACGACTGCCGGGATATTCACGCGGAATAATCCCATCAGGTTTGCCGGCATTCCCTTATCGCAGCTTGCGAGATAAACGCCCGCATCAAACGGAGTCGCGTTCGCGTGGATCTCGATCATGTTTGCGATCATCTCACGGCTTGCAAGGCTGTAGTTGATGCCGTCTGTTCCCTGGCTCTCGCCGTCACAGATATCGGTGCAGAAATACTTTGCGCCGCGGCCGCCTGCCTCTGCGATCCCTTTCTTTACTTCATCTACTAAAATATGGAGATGTCCGCTTCCCGGATGGCTGTCGCCCGCGGTGCTCTCGATGATGACCTGCGGCATTGCAAGCTCTTCCGGTTTCCAGCCGGTACCGATCCTTAACGGATCAAGCTCCGGTGCAAGTTTTCTCATTTCCTGGCTTTTCAGACATTTCATGATAGTTCCTTCTTTCTTTGTGTGGTGGGTATTATTGTGTATCTCATCCAGGCTGTCAACGTAAAATCTTACGCGAAGAATGAGATGATCAGCGCTACGATAAATCCTGTTCCGCCGACTAATGTCTCCATGATGGTCCATGTCTTTAAAGTCGTCTTCTCATCGATTCCGACAAGGGATCTTACCAGCCAGAAACCGGAGTCATTAAAGTGGGAGCAGACAGTCGCACCGCCTGCTACCGCTGCTACGGTACATGCGAGGTATAACGGGGAAAGCTCGCTGATTCCCGGAAGTGCTGCAACGATACCGGCCGCCATGGTCATCGCAACGGTTGCAGAACCAACGCTGATGCGGACAAGGACCGCAATGATGAATGCCAGTACAACGATTGGGAGATTCATGGACGCAACTGCGTTTCCGATCACATCTCCGAGTCCGGAATACTGAAGTACATATCTGAGCACGCCGCCGCACGCTGTCACAAGAAGGATCAGACCGGTCGGCTCCAGGGACTTTGTCATGACCTTCTCAAGCTCTTTCATCGTGTATCCATGTCTTAATCCAAGACCGAACATTGCGGCAAGTGTCGCGATCAGAAGCGCTACAAACGGCTCACCGAGGAACTCGAAGATCGGAGCAACACCTGCAAGAGCCGGTACAACACCGCAGATGGAGTCCAGGATGATCAGCACTAACGGGATCAGGATAATTCCGACGATCAGTCCGAAGCTCGGAAGTTTGGATTCGTCGATCTCTTCCTGGTTCGCTACGCTCTCCGGAACCGGAACAAAATATTTCTTTCCGCAGATGGATCCCCATACCGGACCGGCAACGATCATCGCGAAGATTCCGCAGAAGATTCCGACTAAGATGACCCAGCCGAGGTCTACATTCAGCATTGTCGCTACAAGGACCGGACCCGGTGTCGGCGGAATGAACGCATGTCCGACCGCAAGTCCTGCGAGAAGCGGAATAACATAATGAAGGGAGGAACGCTTTGTCTTCTTCGCGAGTGAGAACGCAAGCGGGATCAGAATGATCAGTCCTGCATCGAAGAATACCGGCATCGCGATCACGAGACCTGTGATACCGAGCGCCCAGGCGGCCTTCTCATCACCGAACTTCTTTACCATCGTGACAGCGATGGTCTGTGCGCCGCCCGATACCTCTAAGATCGCACCGAACATGGATCCCAGACCTACAAGCAGGGCAATTCCTTTTAACGTGTTTCCAATTCCATCATTTACTGCCGAAATAATGTCCTGTGTCGGCATTCCCGCGAGAAGTCCGATACAGATCGCACCGATCAGGATCGCGATCATCGCCTGAACATTAAACTTGATGATCAGGACAAGCAGGATCACCAGACCGATCAGGGCTGCCAGGACAAGGCGGGTCGGGTTGAGTACAACTCCTTCAGACATAGTGGATTTACCTCCCAATATATTTGTGTTTTTTGACGCGCGGCATCCGCATGATACCCCAGGACGGGACCGCGCTTGTGATGCATACCGTGAAAACCAGATGAGTGCTGGAGCTTTCCGGCATTTTCATCAGACATCTCCGGGGATTCCGGCGCTTATTTTTTGTATTCGTCTGATGTCTTATGTCTATGTGCATAATCTAACATTTTTCTGTACTTTTTGCAATACATGTCTGATGTATTTTGGTTTTTCTCTTTTTCGCACAAAAAAAGCATGGGAAAATTGTGCATTATTTTCCCCTGCAATCCTGCTGTTTATTCCATTATCACCATGATCCGGTCATTTCCCTAATTTTTTATTTTCCTAAACAATCTGCTGCATTCTGTCCCGATTTTGCCGATGCTTCGCATTCCGAATCGGCAAAATCCGCGACCACAACGGTATCATACGGAATTTTCAGTTCTGAAAATTCCTACCCGTGAAAAGTCACGCCTCGTCTCCCATCTGCTCGTAGGCCGTCCGCCGTCTTAAAAGCTCCTGCCGGTTATACGTCAGGTGCATCACCATCGCGCATCGCGCCCCCGTGGAATCGTGGGAAGCGATCGCCTCCGTGATCGCGCGGTGAGTCGCGATCGTCTCCGTCCGCAGCGCACGTCTTGTCAGGTTCACGAACGTATTGATCCCCGAATTGATGATCGGGATCAGGGATTCCATGACCTGGTTTTTGCTGCAGCGGGCGATCCAGGTGTGGAACTCGATGTCCTTCGGCATATGGTCCTTGTCCGCGAGATAGAGTTCCTCCGTCTCCTTACACAGCCTTTTTAGAGTCTCGATATCCTCATCCGTCGCATAGACAGCCGCCTTCGCCGCGATCTCCGGCTCCAGGATCAGGCGGACATCGAAGAGATCAAGCGCCAGCTTAAATTTATCGTGAAGTTTTGCGGTAAGTCCCAGCGGATCATCCTCGACCGGTGTCAGGCTTTGCACATAAGTTCCGGCGCCTCTTCTCACCTGAAGGACCCCTTTTGTCACCAGGCCCTTCACCGCCTCACGGATCGTACTTCGCCCCACCTCGAACATTTCCGCAAGTTCAAACTCGTTTGGCAGACGGTCCCCCACCGCCAGCGGTTTCTTTTCTATATACTCCAGGATCCGGTCTTCGATCTGGCTTCCCAGGAGTTTCCGGTCTTCTTTTTTCTTTGTTTCCATATATTTTCCCCACATTTATTTCAAGTTGTCTGATGTCTTTATTATACGGGAGTTAAGAAAAACTGGCAAGGTAAAAATCATAAAAAGAATGTGCTTCGGCACATTCGGCGTCTCGCGCGGTCGCTTGCGACAATCTTCATCTTCGCGCGAGTGCGCATCTTAGGCACGCAGTGCCTTTTTATTTAACAGGAAGTTCTGTTAAATAAAAAAGATCCCGTATACAACCGGTACGTTCACCGGGATCTGTATACAGGATCCTGATCTTATCAAAGTTATTCCACTCTTACAGCTCATCTTTCACATATCCGGCCACATTGTAAGCATGGTCAGAGATACGTTCCAGGTTGCTTAAGATATCCAGGAATACAACGCCTGCGGACGGGTTGCACTCGTTCTTGGAGAGACGTTCGATATGCTTGTCGCGCATCTCTTCTTCCAGAGTATCCACGCGGTCCTCGAGCTTGCTGACCTGTCGGATATCTTCCATATTGCCATCATTTCTGGCTGCGACTGCATGATCCACCGCACCGATGGCCGCTACGGAGATTTCTTTAAGGTCCTCGATACCCGTCTCAGAAAAAGCAAGCTGATGTTCCTTCAGATACTGAGCTGCCTCTGCGAGGTTTTCCGCATGGTCGCCAACGCGCTCTAAGTCGCTGATGCTGTAAAACAGATTGCTGACCTGCACCTTCTGCTTCTCGTTTAAAGAGAGATTGTTGACCTTAATGAGATATTCGGTCAGCTTCTTATTTAAAATATCGATCTCTGTCTCATTCTTAAAGACCTCATCCAGATGTTCATACTTTCCCTCGACAAGAACACTCGTTGCAAGTTTTAAATTTGCAAGCGCCATCTTACCCATATGAACAACTTCCATCACGCCGACTTCCAGTGCAAATGTCGGAGACTTGAAGATACGTTCGTCGAGAACCGGAAGCTCGTCTTCCTTTTTCTCCTCTTTCTTCTCGTCCTCCTCTGTCTCACGCACGATCAGACCGGAAAACGCAACGAGCTGTTTTGCAAACGGGAATAGCAGCAGGGTGTTCGTCAGGTTGAAAAACGTGTGGAAGATCGAGATCTGCAACGCATTGATACTTCCCTGAGCAATATCCGGGCGCATCATGGAGATCACATACATTCCGATCCCGAAGACGATCGCACCGAAACTGTTGAACGTCAGGTGGATCACCGAAGCGCGCTTCGCATTCCGGCTTGCGCCTGCACTCGATAAGATCGCAGTCAGACAGGAACCGATATTCTGTCCGAGTGTGATATAGATCGCAGCGTTCGTTGTCACGACTCCGCTTGCCGCCAGCGTCTGAAGAATTCCGACAGAGGCGGTGGAGCTCTGGATGATCGCAGTTACAAGCGCTCCGACCATGATTCCTAGGATCGGATTTCTTCCGAGAACCGCAAATGCCTTCGCAAAGATCGGAGCATCCGTGTACGGAGCGACGGAACTTGACATAAACGTCAGTCCCACAAACAGGAGTCCGACACCGATACAGACCTCACCGACCAGACTTTCTTTCTTCTTCTTTGAAAACATCAGACAGAAAGAACCGATTGCAACAACAAGCGGTGCAAAGAAGGACGGCTGCAGCACTTTCATCGCATCACCGAGAGAGTTTAAGGAAACCATCCATGCGGTGATCGTCGTACCGATGTTCGCGCCCATGATGACGCCGACCGCCTGGGTCAGATTCAGGATCCCGGCGTTTACAAAGCCGACGACCATGACAGTTGTCGCTCCGCTGCTGTGCAGGATCGCGGTGATCAGGGCGCCAAGTCCGACCGCAAGGAGCCGGTTGTCCGTCACCATTCTCAGGAACTTGTTCAGCTTACTTCCGGCTGATTTCTGCATGCCGTCGCCCATAATGCTCATGCCGTACAGGAACATACCGAGACCGCCCAGGAAACTGAAGATACTTTCCAGATATCCGATATTCATAATGTCTTCTCCATTCTCTTTTGTCGCCGCCCGGAGTTTCGCGAGCAGCGGGCAAAATGCCGCCGTTTTCGACTTCTTCCGACGGATTTTCTCCCTGTGCTCCATCATATCATAGAACACAGTATTTTTTCAATTCTAAATATAATATTTGTAAATTTTAGGTAAAGAATTCAAAATGAATTTCGGATTTTTAGTGATTGTCCCATTATTTTTTCAGGATTCTGATCGCATTTTTTACATCTTTGTGAAATGTTTCCCATTCTTCCGGATGGTCCACAAAATACTTCGGACAGATCTTGCCCGTCACATCATAATGACGGATGATATCGTCCGGCTTCAGATCAAACTCAACACAGAGGTACGCGCACAGATTCACCAGCGTCTGATATGTACTGTCATAAAATTTTCCGGTCTCGTCCGGATGACAGCACTCGATGGAGATCGTGTCACTGTTCCTGTTGTTGGAGGCGTAGGCGACCTCATCGAGCGGAATACACTGTACCACTTCTCCCTCAAGTCCGATCACAAAATGGCTGCTGGCTGATGTCGTCTTCGAACCCGTCTGATCTTTCAGACCTTCAAAATAGTTCCGGTTCTCCAGCGCGGTGCTGCAGGGATTCGCAACGTAATGGACCACGATCCCGTTTACTTTCTCCAGAGGAGTCTGCGGTCTGGAATACTTATTCGGAGTCAGAAGATCCACTTTTACATACTCCGGCACCTTTACATCTGCCGGGTTCACCTGTTTTCTCCCGGTAAGTTTCTTCGTCACGAGCACCGCTGTCGTGATCACGGCGATCACGACCACGGCCGCCAGACCCCCTAAGATCATACGGCGGATCCGCTCCTGTTTTCTTCGTCTTCTCCGGTTCTGTTCCCGCCGGAGTCTGCGCTCCTCGATCTCATCTCTGTTTGTCATCATGTTTTTTGCGGCTGTCACCGGTCGGTACTCTCATGCCCGCATGATCTGGCATTGTCCGGCCGGACAGTTTTTCCTTTCGTCTATTCTTCTAATGCCGGGCAGACTTTTTCTCCTGCCGATCGGTCTGCATCGGATTTCTGACCTTTTGACCCTGATATCATACTATAACTGAAAACAGTTCTTCTCAAACCGGATCAGCCCGTCCTTTTTCATCCTGGAAAGTTCCGCAGACAAGGCACTTCGGTCCACCGCAAGGTAATCGGCGAGCTGCTGACGGTTGTAGGGGATCGTAAACGTCTGCTTTTTCTGTCTCTCCGATTCGAAGGAGAGATACGCCATCACCTTTTCCCGGATGGACCGCTGTCCCATGTGATCGATCTTTCTCGTCAGCATGAGATTTTTCTTCGCCATAATATATAGAAGATTGTGGATCAGGCGATTGTGGTGGGAACAGGCCGGTGTGCAGACATTCAAGATCTTCCTGACATTCAGGAACAGGATCCGGCTTTTCTCCGCCGCCTCCACGTTCACCATCAGAGCTTCCCCCGGCATGCAGGCATAGGCCTCACCGAAGAGTTCCCCGCTCCCCGCATGTCCAAGGACCTGACGGTTTCCCCAGAAATCATCTCTGGAGATCTCGACACTGCCCGAGAGTACAAAGCCCATCGAATGGATCTCGGTCCCTGCGAGAAAGACAGCGTCGCCTTTTTCATATTTTTTTTCTACTGCGGAGAGACACTTTAAGATGCTCTCCTTTTCTTCGGGCTGGATTCCTGCAAAGAGCGGGGAATCCGGGATTGTTTCGTTTGTGAACATGGGAAGCTCCTTTTTTTGTGGAGGCAAGCTTTTGGCCAGGTGTGGTTCTCTTGCCACGTGCGATCTTCTTGTTTTCATTTCATGAAAACAAGAAGCTTCGGGCGTCCGCCCTATGGAGATTTATGGCGGAAAAATTTCTTATGCAAGTGAACTTGCAACAAAATTTTTCCGTCATAAATCTCCGCACTTCAAACGTTTTCGTTGGAAATACAACATACATTTTTATATTATTGTAGTATACTTACCCCACGAAAGTCAATCCATGACACAAAGTTACCACAAATCGATACCACGAATAATAACCGGAAATGCGGCCGAATGTTTATCCGCATTCCGGCATGATACGAAAATCTGAAAGGGGAAACCATTATGAAAAGAACCATCGTAAAAATTGATGAAAAGAAATGCAACGGCTGCGGCGCATGTGCGGCTGCCTGTCAGGAAGGTGCGATCGCAATGATCGACGGAAAAGCAAAGCTGATCCGCGACGATTACTGCGATGGACTTGGAAACTGTCTTCCGGCCTGTCCGGCGGATGCGATCAGCTTTGAGGAACGTGAGGCTGCCGCTTACGACCATGAGGCTGTCTTAGCACATATGGCCGCGAGAAAGGCTGCTTCCCTGGCGCCTTCTGATGCCCCGGCCCCAAAGCCGGAATTTACCGGATGTCCGGGTTCCATGAGCCGCACGATCTCCCACGCTGCGGCATCCCACAGTGCAGCGATCCCGGGGCACTCCACACCGGTCTCCATGGAGAGCAGGCTCTCCCAGTGGCCGGTCCAGATTAAGCTTGCCCCGGTCCGCGCCCCGTATTTTGACGGTGCGAAGCTCCTCGTTGCCGCAGACTGCACTGCCTACGCATACGGAAATTTCCACAACGATTTCATCGACGGTCATGTAACACTCATCGGATGTCCGAAACTTGATTCCGTAGACTACTCAGAAAAGCTCACCGAGATCATCAAAAACAACGAGATCCAGAGTGTGACCGTTGTCCGCATGGAAGTTCCGTGCTGCGGCGGGATCGAAGCTGCTGTAAAGAATGCCCTGATGGCGAGCGGAAAGTTCATTCCGTGGCAGGTCTACACGATCGGGACGGATGGACGGATACTGAAGTAACTGGATTTTGCCGATGTTTCACATCCTGAATCAGCAAAATCGGCTGCCGCAACTGTATCGTACAGAATTTTCAGTCCAGAAAATTCCTACTCGTGTACAGTAACATTACAATCATTATAAAGGAAACATCTTATGTCAATATCAACTTCACAGACTCCGTCCGGCCGTACCCCGGAACAGGATGCAGTCATCTGCGCCCTCATCGGTCTTGCCCGCGCCACAGAAGCAAAGGAGATCCCGGCAGGAACTGCCCCGGTCCTCTTCGCCTCCCTGGCCGCTGCAATGCCAGGAAACACACTCTCCGCTTCCGCTGCGAACGATCTCATCTTGCAGATACACGAGCAGAAAGCCATCATCGCCCCCGACTGTGCCGCCTGCCCATCTCCCTGCGGACGGACTGTGGACTTCCTGCCGGAGGACTTAAACAGGACCGACGACGGTCTCTTTGAGGAGCGGAACAGGCTCCTCAAAAAGCTCAGCGAACAGGCCAGGACGGAATGGACACGGATCCTTGCCGATCAGGAAGATCCGGAAATCACAAGACTCTTTATGGACTGCGTGTTCATGGCAGGATACGCGTACGAAAAGGAACTGTTTGCGCCGTACTTTGAAAAACTGGAGAGTTACAGTACACGGTCACTCCATTCCCGCGCACTGTAGCGGGATTTTGCCGCAGTAACGCTGGAGAATCTTATTTTTTAGTATTTCCTGTCCAATGCATCGATAATCTTGCATTTTTGCTCTATGCGTCCTATAATCTTTTTATGAAGCTGCCAGTTCCGGGAAGGAGTGCGGCATAACAGCTGTATCGGAGGTGTCCGGTTTCACACTGATAATCCCGGGAACACGCTCCGGCTGGCGGACTTCATCTTGATTTTCGACACGATCTCAACAAGTGAAAACACGCTTCGCGAGTTTCCCCTTGTTATCGCGACAGTCGCCAAGGTCTCGCGCAAGCGCGGACTTCGGCTCGTTGTCTGTGTAAAAGTCATTCAGCTCCTTCACATAGTGCAGGGCCTCTTCCTTCGGAACATCGTGGATCATGATCTCAAAGTAAGCATTCATCATCCCGGTCACGAGGATATGTTCCAGACGTTTATCGATCACAGGGACCTCGTTTCCTAGCTTTTTTAATACCTCACAGTATTTTCTGGTGGAGTCCACCTCCAGTTCGATCATTTCATCCACCATATACTCATATCTCGTCCCGCGTGAGCACTCTAAAAGCAGGTGGCAGGCATCTCTGTGCGCGTAGGAATACTCCAGCATCCTGATCATACAGTCGTGTCCGGCATGTCCCATGTGCTCCGGCTGCTCTTCGATCGGCAGCGCCTCAAATGCAGAAAGCGATTCCCGGTAGCCGTTCATAAAATACTCATACACGTCCCCGACAAGTGTCCGGAACAGTTCCTCCTTGCTGCCATAGTAGCCATAAAACGCTCCCGTTGTCACCCCGGCAGTCTTTACGATATTCCGAAGCGATGCCACCTGGAATCCCTTTTCCATAAATTCTGCTGCTGCGGCTTCATGGATCCGCTCCAGCGTTGTTTTCTCCTCTTCTCCCATTGAATTTCTTCTGTTTGCGTTGTATAACACTGTTACATTATATATTCGTTCCAGTTTTTCTGTCAATCATTCCGGCATAGATGGGAAATATTCTCATATGCAGAGGTTTTCTTTTTGTTTAACAGGAAGTTCCATCGAAATTTCCTGTTAAACGAAAAAAGCAGGGAGTGACTTGTCCACTCCCTGCAGATGATACAGAAATTATTTCATTTTATTCATTGCTATTTCCACTGCATCAAGAAATCGTTCTGCTTCTTCCAATTGCTTCTCCGCTTCTTGTTTACTTGCAATATAAAAGTCATCATAGTCCGATTTTTCTCTTAAAAATGCACTGTTCTTTATTACGATAGATAAATTCCTATCGAGAATATTTTCTTTGAGATACTCCTTATTAAAAAAAGCAATAACTCCCGAATGCTTTGATGAATCAAAACCTTTTAAAATATTCATCGCACGCATCGCATGGAAAATCGCATAATAGGATCGGTTCAACGATGTTTTGTACTGTCCAATCTCAAGATTTTCTCTTGCTGCAACCAGCATTTCCTTTGCACGATCCATCCGGTATCCGGCTAATTCCTTCAGGCTGCCTTCCAAAGAACAATTCCCTCCTTCTGGACATTTTGATAGAACGGAAGGATTTTCCCCCATTTCTGCAGATTTTCTTTTTCAATATCAACAATAGAAAAAACGCGGTCATAACGCAGATCCATATCTGCAGCCCAGCAAATAAACCGATCTTTCGTTTCAATATCCATACCTTTTTTCACGATAACCGCTATATCAATATCACTTTCCGGCGTGCTTTCATTCCTTGCAACAGATCCATATAGGATAATTGCTTCAATGTTATTCGCAAAAATATCACGTAATCCCTGAATCAGTTCATCTTTCATCCTATCCGTCAACATCGAATCATCTCCTTTTTTATAGTATATCCGATATTGATATGCAGTGCAAATACTCTTCATAAAAATTTGAATGTATTTTCACCTTTTTTCTCAGATAAACCACTCCGCCTCCGCGCGTCTCGTATAATTCTGTTTCAACATCTCCACATGGGATAAGAATGCTGCATCATCAAAATATTTTGCTCCGGTCGGACATGCCTTGATGCAGGCCTGGCACTTGATGCAGATTCCGGTACAAGTATCCGGCGCGTCCTTCGGGATCGATCCCATCGGACAGACAGTCGCGCAGATTCCGCATTTCGTGCACTTCTCCGGGTCCGTCTTCGGTTTTGCCTTTAAGAATACCGCCGGTTTTCCATCAGTTCCAAGCGGTGTATAATATGCCCCGACCGGATCATCTCCGCGGACCGCGATCTTTTCCGGGATCTCAGTCAATCCAGAAACCTTTTCTGCCACCTTCTCACCAAACTCTGCGATCTTCACAAGATCATCCGCATCCGGACGTCCCGTTGCAAGCTTGCTGCTGAAAACATGTTCCGTCGGAATTCCTGCTCCCGCAACTGTATGGAAGCCGTGTGCCTCAAGCTCATTCCGGAGCTCGATCAGACCATTGTCAAAATTTCTGTTTCCGAACACAGAAACCGCTACCGCAAGCGCCCCGTTTCCCTCAAACGCAGTCTGCACATACGGGAGCATCTTGTTCGGGATACGGCCCGCATAGACTGGAGTGCTGAAGAATGCAAGGTCTTCCTTATCAAAACTTACAACACCTTCCCTGTTTTCCGGAAGTGTAAAGTCAACCGTTCCCATCGGCACACCCAGGCACTCTGCTGCCCGCTTCGCCATCGTTGTGACGACCTTTTTCGCGTTTCCTGTCGGGCTGAAATAAACCGCCCATACTTTTGTGATCTTCATATTCCTTGTTCCTCCAATCCATAAGTTGTATGGTCAAATGTATCTCTGACCGGAATTTATATGTTTGTTATTTTTGTTAAGCTTATTAACTTCTTTTTGTATCTTAATCCATATGGCATGATTTGTCAATCCCAATGAAGCCACGTTCTTCTGGCTGTCCATATGTGTGAACTACCCATTGTCTTAAGCCAATAGGCTTCCTGCTTCATCGACCTCGTAACCTACTATCTCCACAGGCGTTAATTTGGG
>ERZ1106950.1311-NODE-1311-length-16683-cov-9.193349_pt1 | contig 16683 bp, 23 predicted proteins | sample MGYA00403675_ERZ1106950 | MGnify/ENA primary metagenome ERZ1106950 (study PRJEB35170, sample SAMEA104062410) | human gut metagenome | biome: human gut; feature: human-associated habitat; material: faeces | place: Denmark | collected 2012-06-13 ... | reverse complement strand
TCAGATTACTACCAATGCTTAAATTGTAAGCTTATTTAAATCGAGTTATACTAGGTATTCAGGACAATCACTGCTAATAATTTTCTCAACTATTTGAAAATGTGTTTCATCATGGGTATGTGCATAGTGGGAATACAGGGATTCTATATAGTATCGCCTCTTCTTAGGGACGAAAACTTTATATTTATCAAGCATCGGCTCGATTTCATCCCTTGTAATCAGCATCAAGGTTTTTCCATGCCCAATATAATCCGGTCTGTGTCCCAAAGTTACAATTCCGATCAGAAATATTATCTCCTATATCGTCTCTTACATAACCAAAATCTAATGGACTCCCATCCTTATTCTTCTTTCCAGCAGCACCTACATGGAGCGGTAGATACATTGGATCTTTCGGCATATTACATTTCTTATGGGCACAAACAATAATTTTTATTCTCTCATACATATTACTTCCTCCATCCGCCAATTAATTTAAGATAGGGATTCCTAATCACGCCGGAAAATGTCGCGCGTATACACTTTCTCTTTCACGTCATCCAAGCACTTATCATACCGATTAGCGATAATCGCCTGACTCATTCCCTTGAACTTCTCCAGATCATTAACTACGACTGACCCAAAGAACCTCTCTCCATCCTTCAGTGTCGGCTCGTAAATCACTACAGTAGCGCCCTTTGCCTTTATTCGCTTCATAACGCCCTGGATGCTGCTCTGCCGGAAATTATCTGAATTACTCTTCATAGTCAGGCGATATACGCCAACTACAATCTCATTTTCCTTATTTTCATCCCAGCCATCGTTTGTGCTGTATCCACCAGCGATCTCCAGTACCCGGTCAGCGATGAAATCTTTTCTCGTCCGATTGCTTTCCACAATTGCTTCTATGAGATTTTCCGGCACGTCAGCATAGTTTGCCAGCAGCTGCTTGGTATCTTTCGGCAGACAGTATCCGCCGTAACCAAAGGATGGGTTATTGTAATGAGTACCAATACGAGGATCAAGGCAAACGCCGTTGATAATCTGCTGTGTGTTCAGACCTTTCATCTCTGCGTAGGTGTCCAGCTCATTGAAATAACTTACTCTTAATGCCAGATATGTATTGGCAAACAGCTTCACAGCCTCTGCCTCAGTAAATCCCATAAACAGTGTATCAATATTCTCTTTAATTGCACCTTCCTGCAGGAGCTCAGCGAAAGTGTGTGCCGCTTTCGCCAGACGAGCATTCTCCACATCCGTACCTACGATTATCCGTGATGGCCACAAATTTGCCTTCCCTCAATTTCGTGTAATAATAGGCTAATCAACACATAAAAAGCTCATAACCTACTTGGATATAGCGGTATGTAGCTACATTCTGGTAGGTCATGAGCTGACTATGAGCATATTGCGGTCTGGATATGATTTTCTGAGCGCAAAAAGAAAAGACCGCCGATGTAAAAATCAGCGGTCGTAATGGGAACATATCCTAAAATGTTCATTCGGGGGAATTTCGTTATAAAAATGCGGATGATGTTCTCATTATTTTCGTTGTAAAAATGTGAATGATAATATCATCCGTATTTAAAAAGACTGTGGTAGAAACAGGCAAAAAAGAAGCCCCGATGGTCACTCTCCTGCTTCACAAGTCGTAGTGAAATTGGAAAATAACCACCGGGGCCAACTTTACCGTTTATTCTATTTTTCCATACAAATCATCCATAGCAGTAATGAAATTGCCCCAGTCAGGGTTCTGCTTTTTCTCTCGGCTGGTTAAATAATACTGATACTTATACAACATTCTAAGCCCTTTGTTATCATACCTTCCTGTCTTGTAAAGATAATATAGTATCTCATAAGACTGAAGCAGACTCATGTTATCCAAACCAGTTTCCAGCTCTTCGGCTTTACAAATCAATTGCATTGGCAGGTTATCGTTAGCTGCAAAATATAAGTACCTTTTGACAGCCATATACGCAAGGGAATGAATTTCTCCTCTATCTTTTGCATTATCCCGCTCTGGAATATATCCAGAAAAAGGTGCCATTTTGTGAATCTGCATTTCAAAAAGATTTTTCTCACAACCAGTTAGCTCCGAGTCTTTAAAAACTCTTAACTTTGTAGGAACTTCTTCTTTCTTTTCATCAGCAAAAGCTTTTACTGCTCCTTCGACTAATTCCGCATAAACTGATTCATGTACTGCCAGATTCGGAAAAGCATCAAAAAGTGGTTCAAGCCAATACTCCTGATATTTTTGAAATGCAATCGGCCTCGCACCAATTTTACTCCTATCCGGAACTATAAATAAATTTGCATCAAGGAACACCACCTGCTCACAATCCTTAAAAAGACTGGCTAATGCAGGATTGATATCTTTTGTATTAACATTCATCCTGCTCACCGCCTTCAAACAGATCATTTAAATCGTCCAGATCATCCGGCGATACTGTCAATTCATATCCTAAATCTTCAGGTGACTTTCCAAACAACATAAGAAGTTCAACTAATTCTTCATCTGGAACTTCCCCATCCTCATAGTTCAACAGAATTGTTTCAAGCGCAGCATTTGACACTCCTTTTCGAAGAGTCCTGCTATTTAACAAAGCATATTTCTCCGGATCAAGTGTTTTAAATATCCGACAATAGACACTTTTGTCATCCCGATCATTCATCGCGTATAAATGCTCATAAAAAGACTTATTGATGTATTTCTCTTCGTATAGACGATTGACTATCGCATGATATGGCAACCACCATTCACACTGTAATTTTGCAATAAATCTTAATGTCCGCAAATAAAGCGCCTCATTAATCATTTCCGATTTAAACTCAGAAACTACACGTGAATGTAAAGTCCCACTTGGCAACAATAACTCTGCTGCAAATCTGTCAGCCTGTTTTTCCAGCAATGGATCTTCATTTTCTTCTTCTGTATATGATTTGCCTGTTTTCGTCTTAAAATGATATAGCTCATGTGCAAGGGCAAATATCTGTTGGTCATAATACAGGGATGTGTTTAATCCAATAAACACAATGGGTTCATCTCTTGTTTCAAAGCGGGTAAGGGTAGCGTCGGTATGCGAACCTTCAGATGCCTCAAAGGGATATTCACAAAGAATAATATTATTCTTTTCCAAAAGCATAAAAATATCATTAGCGATGGGAACATCGCCAAAAATACCAAAAAGCTTTCTGGTTTCATCCGCTTTTTTTCGAACATTCTCAATCTGCAGCGCAGTAAGCTCAATCTCTTTACTCATGATGCAACGCCCTTCTTAACACGATCTGCTTCTTAACTGCCAGCATCATTTCAAATAAATGATTCACCCCATCTTGTTCTTGTTCTGTCAGGTGAGAACCGCGAAATGCTGTATAAACAGTCGGCTTCATTTCATCAACGAATAAACCGTCGATATCAAAATCCAATGTCGTAGCCAGACTTTCCAACTGAGGGATAGATGGAATGTATTCCTTTCTCTCAATTCGGCCAATCATAGCTCTATTAATTCCCGTTTTTTCGCTCACCTGTTCCTGTGTCAAACTTTTGCTATTGCGTTGTCTTTTTACAACTTCAGCAAGCAATTCTTGAGATAAATGTTTCATTGATAAGCCTCCTCTCGAAACATAGTATGCCTCTCTGTCCGTTAATGATACCTAAAATATCAGAAAAAGTCAACAGAAAAGTCGTTTTCCCAAAATAAGATACTGAAATTAACTTTTTATTCACATTATCTCATTGGTTCCTCAGTGCCCTATAGCAGTCCGTCAAGAATATCAGCAGCTCCGGCGATATATTTTCCACAGTCAGCTTCCCTCTGATACTACCAACCGCCCGAATGGCCATAGCCCGCGCTTCCTTCGCTTCTTCCGTATTTGCAGAGAACATATGCTCCTCCAAGCATCTGTGTATGCTTGCCACCGCTGTATCGATCAGTGCCGCCAGCTGTTTGCCTTCAACGAGCCGGGATTCTTCTGTATCCTGCTGTCCCTCATCCTCTGCCTCTTCTGCCGCCAGATGAATCACAGACCCCTTCATCACACCTCGCATGATCTCCAAAGCATTTTCTTCGGGCAAGCCACTCAGATAAGTTTTCACCAGCTGGGCTGTAATCATCTCATCTGTTTCCAGCTCATAACTCAAAACATCGATATTCCTTAATCTCTCCTGTGCGCTCATGTGCATCTCCTCCTGCTATTTTTTTCAGAACCATCAAACTCTTTAAATTCAACTTGTCAGGTTCTTTAGCACCACAAGATATACGAAAAAACCGCACATAGCAACCGGAATCAATGCCACTCCAGATTATTCTACGGAACCACTAAAAACAGGCAGCGCCCCTTTGTGGAAATCCCATAAAGACAGCAAAAAGCTATCAGAAGACACAAAAAGCGCCCCACCATGCAGGCTCATCAGATTGTCATTTCTACATTCCAATGCACCGGCCCAGTGGGGCACACTGTTCTTCTATTTTACGCTTCCCTCCCTGACCTGCCGAATAAGCTCCTGCGCCTTCTTCCGTTTCTCGTCAGGTTCCATGCTCACCTTACTCACACTCTTCTCCTTCACCCCAGTCTTGATTTCCTTCCTCGTATAGCACACGCCCCTGCCGCTGACCTTCCAGTTCTCGTCCAGGAATTCCACAGTGCCGTCCGGGTTCGCCCTTCGGAAGCCCAGGAAACTTCCCAGCGTCCGGCCGTTGCCGCTGCTTATCAGCTTCACACCAAAGTTTGTTGTGTATTCCACCTCGTCGCCTTTGACCACAGCATTTTTGATAAAAGCGATGTAGATGCCCGAATCTGGCAATAATAGCCGGCTGCCCATGCCTGATACCCTCTGGTGCTGGGATGGATGCTGTTGGTCAGCGTCCGGCTGGTTTCCTCATACCGGTCTGTCACAGCTTTATCTGTATAAGGGAATGCCAGCCTGCGGTCCGTCCGCAGCCCATGCGCAAAGCAGGTCGCATTCTCTTTGTATGCGCCTTCGTCAAACGCCTTAATGAGCGCAAGGTTCAGTGTGCTCATGCTCTTGCGGAAGATGCCCATGCTGCTGTTCACAAGATACGAATAATCCGCACCGGGGCCGCATAAACCGATGCCGTCATACCCATTGGTGGCGCAGTATTTCTGGAAATCCAACCGCCCCTTCTCCACATCCCAGAAGGCGTTGTTCTTCCCCGCATAATCCTCGCCCTGCAGGTAATCCTTCCATCTCCAGCTGCCGCGCCCCTCATGCCTGCCGTCTGCCGAACCCCTGGTACCGAGCTGGTTGACCTCACAGTCTCCGTCCTCTGCCAGCAGCCGGTAAACCTCCGTCGCCACCTTGTTGCAGTCCACCAGGGAATCGCCGCAGATGCAGATATTTTTCACCAGCTTCTTCGGCAGCGGATGATGCACACGTACTGTGACAGGTTTGCTCTCTGCGGCTGCCATCGTTTCCCCATCCAGCCGGATCACATTGACTTTGAAATCCGTATCGTCAGCAGCCGGTGTGTAATTCAGGCAGTATTCATTCCTCGTCAGGCCCTTGCTGTTCGTCACACGGTACAAGTTCTCCCTACCTTCATATCTGGATAGGCAATCGAAAAACATGGAGAACTGACGTCCCTCCATACAGTCCCAATGGGACGGCGAAACGATATCGCCCAAGGCATCTCCATCTGGGCTGGCGGTAAGCTGGAGGAATCCCTCCTGTCCATGGCGAGGATACGCATGGGGTAATTGGAGCCGCCGGGAGCCAACGGCGTATTGTCTGCCATCGCCACAGGCGCTTTCTGTGCTTCTAGCCAGAAATAATGAAAATTCTCCGGTGCGCCCAGCGTCCTTTTTGTGATCTGCAACTTACCAGCTTCCTGGTCAATCGTGAAAGCGCCGCTGGCAAGGTACACAGTATTAGTGACTAAACGGCTGAATTTATTGTCCAGCTCCGTAAACTTCGCCTGGTAGCGTTTTTCGATATAATTGTTTTTCTGCTCCGACGCGAACAGCTGGCCCGCCTTATACTCAGTGCCGTCCACAACAAATGACAGGCTGGGGTTCATATGCGGATACCACAGCTGGTTCTGGTACCATGCGGCGATATAGGAGCCGTTCACCCCCAGCGCCTGGAACGCCTTTGTATTATAGAGATTGAGCGTATCTGCACCACGGTCATAGCCCAGGATCAGCATATGGCCGGCTTCCAGTTCCGGCGACTCCAGGAGTGGCGCTGGCTCCTCATTGGCCTCCAGCCAGAAGTACTGGTGCGTGTTGGAGGTTGCCAGGATCTTCTGCGTGACCTGGATGGTCTTTGCTGCCGTGTCCAGGGTGATCTGTCCGTATTCCAGGAACAGGTTCTGGCCTAGTATAACTCGATTTAAATAAGCTTACAATTTAAGCATTGGTAGTAATCTGATTTCTTGGCTTACGTGTCCGTGCTTTGGGCGCACGTTTCCCTTGGTTTTCAGGATAATAATGTAAACTTATTAAAATCGAGTTATACTAGGTATCTGCCATAGCCCTCCGCACGGTTTGCCACCACCGCCACGTTCCCGTAATCCACGCCGTTGATCTTCATGCCGCCATTGGCCGGTGCCGCATAGACAGCCAGTGCATCGTAGAATACCGCCAGCGCAAAACGGTCTTTTGTAAAGAGCCGCTGCCACTCCGTACACTTTTCCACATGGATGCGGCTATTTTCCTCCGTATCTCCCGTGGCCTCTGCCGCTTCTTCAAAATAAAACCGTCCTCTCAGACGGTCAGTTCATACAAAACCTCGTACATCTTCTCTTCCTCGATCCATACTTCGGATTTATGGTAGAAAAGTTCATAATCGGATAACACCGCCTCCACTTTCTGTTCCAGTTCCGGGGCTTTGAGGTCGGTATACACCTCAATATCCAGATGGTTGAAAGCATGGTAGACGGTATTGTCCGCGCCGAACTCCGCCTCATCCGGGTACAAAAAGCAGAGGAACGGCGGGTCCGGGGATTCCCCCTCGGCAAAATGGTGGTAGGCGTAGGGGCAGCCAGTAGCGGCCTTAATTGCCTCCATCAGTGCCAGCACATCATCGTGCGTCATCTCCTCACCTCAATTCCTTTTCGATCAGGCTGGTCAGCAGCTCGATACCGGCTGCCTCCGCCGGGGCGATATGGGGCTTACCAGCCACACGGCCGCCGCTCCGCTTGGCGCGGCCTTTTTCCAGCAGGTGCGCCAGCATATATCTTGTCGGGGAACACACCGTCTGCACTAACTTCTGGCTGTTCTCCTCCGTGGTCTTCGCCACCCAGCTTTTGGCATACCGTCCGGACTTCACCGGCGCATTGGCGGAAATCTGTTCCTTCACCGTTTTTGCGGATTTACGGACCGCTTTCTTTACGCCGGTTGCCGTCAGTGTGGCGTACTCCTGTAAGCCCTCGTTGATCACATCGGCAAGCTCGTCAATACTGCAGCTTTTTGCCATCATCACCCCTCCTCCAGTTTGCAGATAATGCGGATGGTGCGTTTCTGGTAGTTCATCATGTCTACGGACTGGATATCGTAAACGCTCCCATGGAAAACCACACGGTAGTGTGTCGAATCCAGATTCTTCAGTTCACTGCAATAGCGCACTTCAAACTTGATGCTCTGCTCCTGCGTGGTTACGGCGCTCTCCCGTTCAGCGTCATACTGGTAAGTCCCAGCATAACAGTAGCAGGAATAATAATCCTCCCAGCGGTTCACATGGTTCCCCACCTTATCGACAGACACGCTGTTTTTCTGAATAGCCAGCCGTTCGTTGAAGCGGGCAATCTCCCTCTCCATATCAGAAGTTCACCCCTTCCCGCACGGCAAAAAGGAGGCTGCGAAGCGTCAGAAGAAGCGCGTGGTGGTCCGCTTCCTCCCGGTGCTCATACAGATAACCAAATGCGTACAGGATTGCCACACGCATGATGCTCCTGACCTGCGACAGTTCCTCCTCCGTATACAGGTCTGTGTCCGTGGGGAGGATGCTGCCCTCCCCATCACAGGCCAGAGCGTCGATAACTTTCCACTGTTCGTTACTCAGCCTCGCCACATCCACGCACAGCTGCTCCGCAGACAATAAAAGGACGCCGACCAGGGCGTCCTCATCACTGGAATCCACACGGAGATAATTCTTTGCTTCATACAATGGGATCGTTGTAGCTGACTGGTCTGTGGGAGCCGATTTTAATTGATTATCAGCAGTTAGTGCAGCCGCTTCCTTCTGGCCGGTATCTTCCTCCCACGGCAGTCCATCCTCTGTATCTGCCTGAAGATTACTGTCTGTACTGTCAGGAGGAGTTTCCTCTGCTGCGGTTTTTGTGTACTTCACGGTATCCTCTGCCGTATCAGCATCTGCGGGAGCTGCATCATCAGCCACCGGAGCCGTATCACCTTTACGGTTCTTCTTTTCCGGGTTCTTCCGGGGGCGGGTAACTGCCGCGCCTTTCTTCCCGGATACTTTTGCGGGAAGCAGTTCCTTTGCCGGGAATGCAGGCTTGTCCTCCAATGTCTCCACTGCATCCTCCGCCAGCAGTTCCAACTGCTCCGATACTCCTTCAAACATCCGGGCGAAGCCTTAAAAACCTCAACCAGCCCATCTACAATCTTCTTTGGCGCGCCCAGCACGTTCATCTGCTCATCCATCATGCCTTGCCCTCCTCTTCCCCAAACACCGTATCCAGGTAGTGCATCTGTGCCAGAAGCACTGTCAGGATAACTGTCTCGCACAGCCCGGTTTCCTTACGGATAGCTTCCGACATAGCCTCGAAATCAATATCATCGGAATCGTCCTCGGGAAGCTCTAAGCCATGCTCTCCGCCGTCAGGTACAGCGGCATGGGAGGTTTCCTGACCGAAACCGTAATTGTACGATGTCATGCGCTCGTCCATGTGGATGTGCAGGTTCTTGATGTTCAGCGTAACCGCCGGAACGCTGTGCTTGTCCAGAACTTCCTGCTTCTGTTTGTCCGCCTGATTCTCCATCTGGGACTTATCCGCCTCATGGCCGGCTTCCGGCGCTTTCTCTGCCTCCTGTGCCGCCGCACAGTTCCCGCCTGTGCCACAGGCAACTGCCCGGATAATCCCAGCCTCCTGCATCTCCTTGAGCAGTTCCTCCAGAATACCGTTCTTCTCATTCTTCATTTCCATCGTTGTCCTCACTTTCCGCAGCTTTATGCTGCCCTTCCGTTTTCTTGTTTTTCGGCACATGATAGTTCTCTGTAATCATCTTCAGCAGCAGTTCCACCATACGCCCAGGTTCCGGCAAGCTGCGTACCGTCTTACCCAGTTCCTTCGCCTTTGCAATCTCCGCCGCCATCCCCTCTGAAATCGTGCCGCCGAACACCCAGACCTCATCGGCCTCCTCCAGCCACCGCATCCCGAACCGGATGCCGTCTGCACGTTCTTTCTTGTCTCCATCATTCAGGAATGTGGTGAAATACAGATGCGGCGCTAACGGCATGAAACCAAGGGTGGAGAGGATACGGCAGGCTGTTCTGGCCCGATGCAGATTTGCCTCCAGCTCTGTTTTCCGGCTTTCCTCCGTCTCAGACATTGGCCGGTATGGGGAACAGACAAAGATTTTCTTTGCTGTCCCGGTTGATGTAGACTCCTCTGATCTGTTGCCGGGTGGGCGTGCCTCCTGTGTGACCTGTGCTTCAGCTTCGGTCTCTGTTGCAACCATGGGAGCCTTGTTTACTGCATTCATGGCTCTTGCCCTCCTTCCTGTTGTTGAGAAGTAACCCTCTCATAAAGCACACCATTTTGAGCTGTTTGGGAGGTATTTTTTCAGAAATTCTTTTTAATTTTTTTCAAAGCACCATCGATACAGTTACCTACCGATCTACGCGCAATCCCCAACTCCTCCGCAATCTCCTGCTGAGTCAGCCCCTTATAGAAGTACAGCTGCACAATCTCCAACTGGCGCTCTGTCAGCTTCCCCATCGCAGCATATAGGCGATGCAGTTCCTTATCCGCCAGCATCTCCGCGTTATCCTCCAGCAGGAAATCCACCATAACAGCGTCCGACCAGTCCGAGCCATCACATTCCAGAGACACGCACTCATTATTTGATGCACGCTTGCTCCGGTTGTGCTCCATCCGCCGTTCTCCTTCCATGACCAGGCGAAGACTCCATTCCGCCTCTTCAAATACCTCTGCGGGAACCACATGGTATGTACCGTCGCTGAAGTCGTACCGGTAATCGCCACACCGATCCACAGCCATGACCGTATGCGCGCCGTCCATCTCATACACGGCATATCCGTTCTCATAGGCAGTCAGCGTCGCACCGTTCACGATACTCTTTGCTACCGCCACAGGGTTCTGTTCCATAAGCTGCTTGAATGACGGCAGCTTCTTCTCTGTAACCGCAGCCACCTTCCTTTTCAGTTCCCGAAGAGTGATGTGCGCATTTTCTGCAATCTCTCCCGCCAAATCTGCGGCAGCCTGTGCCACCATTTTTACCACGTCATCTGCGCTGGGCAGTTCCACTGTCGGCTGACGGATCTCCATCACGCCAATCCCGCCATTGATTGCCATTGCTCCAATTTCCATACCCATCATGTTCTTCATCATTGTTCTGTCCTTTCCCTCGGACTCTGGGAGGGAAGGATACCGGAGCAGGTCTGTCACAATAGGAGCAAACATCTGTGGGGAATTCCACACATCGCTGTGGACAGGGCAATAAAACAGAGAAAGCCCGGTTCCAGAGATAGTCAGAGTAATCCCATATAAGCGCCTCCACAGCCAGCAAATAATTCGCTGTTCTGTGAACTCCGCTATGGTATCCTTCGCCTTCTCTAGAATCGGGCTTACGATATTTTATTTGTTCAGGGCAACGCTGCCAGATACATTCTGTAGGGCCTGTCCCTTGAACTGTCTATATGATAACAAAACAGGATGATTTTGCAGATTTCAAGCTTGACACATAAATGGGTCAAATTTGATACATTTTCACTCAAAGCAGCCCTAAATCAAAAAAGACCATACAGCTTGTTTAAAAACTGTACGGTCCCTCAGATTGAAACTCTATTTTCTTTAACCAGATATGCATCTATTGTTTCCTCTACCATTGCCTTGTGTAAAGGATTGAGCATCTTATATTTTTCTTGAATTGAGATTATTTCATCAAAAGATATCTCGTTTTCTTCCATTAAGGCATCCATTGTCACGCCTAACGCTTGAGCAAATTTCCTTAGCGTTACACAACTCATCACACCTCTTTCGCCGTTTTCTATTCCAGAAATGTTGGCACGGTCCATATCCACAGCGTCACTGAGATCCTTTTGCGACCAGCCTTTCTGTTTTCGATATTTTCTTATATTTTGCCCCAATATGTATTCATCACTGTGGATATCGACCATACCAACACCCCCCTTTCTCCTTCGAATCTGCACCCCGAAAATCAAAAAAAGCCGGAGCAGTCAATGACCTACGTTACAGATTTCCACTTTCATGGAAAAGTCTCTGTGCGTTATCATTTACTGCTCCGGCATACATTTATTTTTACTTCAGTATGTTAATATCCGGAAGATTTTTTCAATTTTTTATGGCTCAATTCCATAAACAAGCGCACTTCGACCACGTATTTTGAATGTAACAATATAGAATTCGACACAAACTATGTAGTATTTTCCTGTCTTCTAGTAATTCTAAATTAAAATGTACAATCCAAATAACTATGTCTACGTGCTATCGCCTATTTATTTCAGCCCTTAGCAATCGCCTATAATGCGATCTTTATTGTCACTCCTTTCCTGACATGTTTTACTTATCTTTTGGAAATAAATATTTTAAATAAATATTTTAAATAAATATTCACAACAAAATATAATCGTCCCTCATCAGTGTCGAATGATGAGTTATTTTAGATTATACCCCTATCGTCCCTTCGTGTAAAGTAACATATGGAAGTTTTTTCCTTACTTGTCCACATTTTTTCTCGCTATTTGGATTGTAAATCACAGCCACCAGTTCGTATTGGCTTTTCTATGAATAATATTTGTAAGATCCACCTTCTCCTTTACCATCGACAGAATATGATTGACCTCCCTATATTTCTACTATATTCACAGTCAAACTATACCCGTCACTTTTTCCTAAATTTTTTTTGCGATTTCACATAGGTTTCCACGCTACCTATTTCTCCATTTAATTTCTTCATTCACTTATTTCCTCACACTTATATTCTTCTTTTCGTCTCTCCTTTTCCTGTATTTTTTCAATATCTGACCTCTAATGCTGTCGATTCCCGTGTGGACTTCGATAAATTACAAATCGCTCATGCTTAAGAGTCGCGTAAAACCCAATCACATCTATCCACGTTTTACTCTTTCGTATATAATATGTCAGATTTGAAGCTATTCCAAAATCTTCCCGCTTTTCTTTTCTCCAAACTCGACTATTTTTGCTCCCAACAAATCCTCTTTCCGATCTGCCACCATATTTCCGAAATAAAAAAGCAGGATCAGAAAGTAATAGAGTAATCACTCCATACTTACTGACCCCGCTTGGTCCTTCGTTAATGCCACTTCATTAACGGCACGATATTTTATTGATTAGAACATCATTTCTGTCTCTGTTTGCCTGGTAACCCGGCTGACTTTTATATGGTCTTTTGTTTTCTTTACTTCCACATCACAACCTTGATCCAATATCTTCATAGTCGCCGTGTATAATTTCCATGCGTCCTGTTCCTTATTTTTACCCGAAAGCCTGATGTCCTTGCCTAGCACTCCACTTCTCATCCCTTTTCCTCCTCTGCCGGATAACTTTTATAAGCAATCAAGTATTGCACATCTTCTATTTCTAACCAGTTCATCAATCTTAAAAGAGATTGACAATCCGGCTTTGTATCACCATTTTCCCACTTCTGATAGGTCCTAACAGATGTCCCTATAGCATCTGCAAGCTCTTTTTGTGTCATCTTAAAAGCCTTCCGTGCCTCCTTTAGTGCTTCATTATCAAACACCATATTCAAAGGTCCCGCATATTGCTGTTCCCAAGATATAACTGTCCCTGCTTCACCCGGTTCCGCCAATTCGCCATTCCCATCTACATAATTCAAAACATAAATCATACTTTCCGGATTAATTTGAATTATCAACTCTCCATAGCGTGAATTTACACAGGTACAGGACACTCCTTCTACTTTTTCAGTTCTTATACCAATCCATTTCATTATCGGCCTTCCAAGCCCGTCACATGGGAAATTCCCCATGCACGAAATTTTATTTCTTTCTCTGTCCAGATGGAGAAGCCACGATTTTGAATGGAAACCATATATAATCGGGGATAATCCTGCCATTTCCAAGGCCTCATTATATTTTGTAATGAACCTTTCCGGGAAATAATCGTTCCAGCCTATTTTTTTACATATCTTGATATACTCTGCCCAATCATACAAAAGTTTTTCTTCTGTAATCCATGAAGAAGCGTACAGTAAACTTTTTGAAATAGCGGTTTCAATATCATGCTGCTTCTCACTTTCCTCTTCTTTTCCATATAATTGTATTTTGATATATGACATTATTTCATCAATAGAAACCCCACCTTCATAATACAGGTACTCCAATACTTGATATATCTTTTCCAGCTCCTCCTCATATTCTTCCGTGTCACGAATAAGATCGGCTATCCAACTTCTAAACGAATATCCCCTATCCGCACGGTAATAGTAAAAAGGGATTCTCCTTATAAATACCTCTGTTTTTACTGGAAGATATCCTCTCACATTCTTTCTCAATCCAAATGTAAATGATGAGACAAAAACCCTATGGTCGTCTTTTGCCTTACACTCTTCAAAGATTTCTTCACCCACTGAATCATTTTTTTATCCCAAACTTTACCGCTCCATCTTGCCCACAGGTGGGATTCTGACAGAATCTTAGGAAAGATATGCCTCACCAGGAGAAGGGAGACTCAATTTGAGCCAGTTTGCACTACGGATGGCGGCCTACGCCGCAAGAATATATGGAACCCGCAATCCCTTCGATATCATCGAACAGCGGGCGATCAACTTTAAGACAACCCCCCGGCTGGTTGACACACTCGGCTTTTACGCAGTTGTAAATAACCGCCGCTTCATACGGCTGAGTGAATACGCAACTGAGGTCGAACAGCTTATGGCGGCTGGGCATGAGCTGGGGCATGATTTTTTTGACCGCGAGGAAGCCAGGACGAACGGCCCTTTGCAGGACACATGGTTCTACAGCCTTTCCTCAGCCAGACAGGAACGGCGCGCTAACCTTTTTTCAGCCGAACTGATGATAACCGTTCAAGCTGTCCTGGAGTCCATCGGGTATTATGATTTTAAGGAATTATTGGAGAAAGAACGGAAACAGCATCCAGACTGCCCGGAAGATGATATCCGGCAACATACGGTGTGGGAATTTCAGACTTTGCACGATGATTTCTGCACCACCGACGACATTGCCCATGAACAGGGCGTTGATCCCGTGCTGATTGAATTCAAATATAAGGCCCTGCTTGAAAAAGGCTTTGAGCTTCCAGTCAGCCCGGAACTAAGAAATGATTATCTTAAGAAATAGAAGTTCATGCCAGTCTATGGCAGAGATGAGGAGATGAATGTTATAGAAACTTTATACTACTGCCGTGCCTGCCACTATATATTTCCTGCTGCCACACTGCCCGACCGCTACCCGGACTGCGGAAAAACTGTATGCGGAGCCGATCCAGCCGTCCGGCCGGCAAATGAAACGGAGATGGCAGAATATCGACAGATACAGAGAGAGCTTGCTGAAGAAAATAAAATTTCGGAAACTCCTTGATATAGCTCTCCACAGCGGTTACAATACGAGTGTGGGAATCGCCCACATATTCAGAAGGAAGGTGAACTACCCATGCAACTGCCAAAAGAACTTTTAATCCTGATTCAAAATGGTGAAAATACAGAAGTGGAGTTCAAAAAATCCACTACAGATATAACCAAAGATGTGTACGATACAGTTTGCTCCTTTTCAAACAGAGATGGCGGTCATATATTTCTCGGAGTCAAGGATAACGGGACAATTCTTGGTATCCAGCCTGACTGTATCGACCAGATCAAGAAAAATTTTGTCACTTGCATCAATAACGAAAACAAAATGTACCCGCCCCTCTATCTTACCCCGATAGATTATGAGCATGACGGGAAGCTTATTCTATATATTCGCGTTCCTGTCAATCCCAATGTATGCCGATGCAACGGGCGAATCTATGACCGCAACCATGAATCGGATATTGATATTACGGACAATCAGGAATCCGTTTACAGGCTTTATTCCCGAAAGCAAAGTTCCTACTTTGTAAATCGGGTCTACCCTGTTTTTACAGTCAACGACCTGCGGCATGACCTTATGGACAGGGCCAGAGAAATGACCAAAAGCCGCAGACAGGATCATCCCTGGCGAGCCATGACAGATGAAGAGATGCTCCGCAATGCCGGACTAATCCTCCGGGACAGCAGCACTGGCAAAGAAGGGATTACCCTCGCATCTATCCTCTTATTCGGTCCTGACGATTTGATTTTCTCTGTCCTAGCTCACCATAAGACGGATGCCATCTATCGGATGTTCAACATGGACCGCTACGATGACAGAGATGTTATTACCACCAATCTGCTGGAAAGCTATGACAGACTGTTGGAATTTGGCCGACTGCATCTAAACGACAATTTTGTTTTGGACGGCATCATCAGCGTCAGCGCCAGGGATAAAATCCTTCGTGAAATAATCTCGAATCTGTTGGCCCACAGAGATTTTTCGAATGCCTATGTTGCCAAAATTGTCATCGAAAAAGAACAGATTTACACCGAAAACGCAAACCTCTCACATGGATTTGGCAACTTAGAATTAGCCACTTTTGCGCCGTTTCCCAAGAATCCAGCTATTTCAAAGGTTTTCCGTGAAATTGGCCTGGCTGATGAACTCGGCTCCGGCATGAGGAACACATACAAATATACCCAGCTCTACTCTGGCGGAAAACCGCAATTTGTAGAAGGTGATATATTCCGTACTGTGATTCCTCTAAGCGAAGCGAACTCGACTGTTACTGTCGGACCGCCACCACAGAACTTAGTCACAAGTGACCAAGTCGACTTAGTCACTGACCAAGTCGCTGACCAAGATATCGAAACAAAGATTCTTAATTATTGCCAAGTAGCCCGCAGTAAAAAAGAAATTTGTTCTTATTTAGGCTATAAGAACCTCACATATTTTACCAAAAAATATCTTATTCCGCTCTTGGAGTCTGGAAAGCTCAAAATGACAATTCCAGACAAGCCAAACAGCAGGCTTCAAAAATATATTAAAGCGTGAGTGATCACACAAGCATAAAAATCCCCCTCTGCAGGAGAGCCATCAATCCTGGCTTTTCCACAGAGGGGTTTCCGCATTTTCTCACAGTCCCAGCAATTCTATCTCAGCACCCTTCAATATCATTCCCACAGCTCCATCATCAATCTCGCCCCGACCTTTATGCCTTCAATATAGCTCTGGCGCTCGTACTCACAGCACAAGTGAAATACGATGTTCATATAGGCATCCGCTTCCTCGTCCACTTCCGCCTCAGTTTTCCCATCCGTATCCACTATCGACCGAAGCTTCTCATCCAGCGGATTCACGATTGCTTTAAACTCCGGCGTCTCCACAGAATTAAACTCTGTGTATGACTAGTACAGCATTGCTTAAATATCAGTGATTAAATTACTAATGGTATCCCGGCA
>ERZ1106950.1304-NODE-1304-length-16817-cov-7.899236_pt1 | contig 16817 bp, 8 predicted proteins | sample MGYA00403675_ERZ1106950 | MGnify/ENA primary metagenome ERZ1106950 (study PRJEB35170, sample SAMEA104062410) | human gut metagenome | biome: human gut; feature: human-associated habitat; material: faeces | place: Denmark | collected 2012-06-13 ... | reverse complement strand
CCCGGCCGCGCCGTGTCTCTGAAACGATATGTGGAATCGCAGGGAAACCGGAAATCAGCGGACCAGGCAGGGGCGCTTGGGATCGAAGGTCCAGCCGGGGATCAGGTACTGCATGCCAACGGCGTCGTCCCGGCCGCCCAGACAGTTGTCCAGGTAGAGCTGGTGGGCCTTCTGGAGCTGCTCCCGGTCCAGCTCCACGCCCAGGCCGGGCCGCTCCGGCAGATTGATGCAGCCGTCCACGATCTGCAGCGGTGCCCTGGTCAGGCGCTCCAGCCCCTCCTGCCAGATCCAGTGGGTGTCGATGCCGTTGAGCTTGCCGGGCACCGCCGCGGCGCACTGGGTCATCATGGCCAGGGAGATATCGAAGTGGTTGTTGGAGTGGCAGCCCCACATCAGGCCGAAATCATTGCACATCTGGCCCACCCGGACGGAGCCCGCCATGGTCCAGAAGTGAGGGTCGGCCAGGGGGATATCCACACTGCGCAGGGCGATGCAGTGGCGCATCTCCCGCCAGTCGGTGTCAATCATGTTGGTGGCGGTGGGCATGCCGCTCTCCTGGCGGAACTCCGCCATAATTTCGCGGCCGGAGAAGCGGCCTTCGGCGCCGCAGGGATCCTCACAGTAGGCCAGAACCTTCTTCAGCTCAGGGGCAAGGGCCAGCGCGTCCTTCAGCAGCCAGCCGCCGTTGGGGTCCAGGGTGATGCGGGCCTTGGGGAAGGCCTCCTTCAGAGCCTGGACGGCCTTCAGCTCCTCCCTGCCCTCCAGCACGCCGCCCTTGAGCTTGAAGTCCTCGAAACCGTACTTCTCATAGGTGGCCCTGGCCAGCGCCACGATGGCGTCGGGGGTCAGCGCCTCCTCATGGCGCAGGCGGTACCAGTCGCAGTCGGAGTCGGGCTCGGAGTGATAGGGCAGATCGGTCTTTTTGCGGTCGCCCACGTAGAACAGATAGCTCAGAAAGCGGACCCTGTCCCTCTGGATGCCGTCGCCCAGCAGGGCGGCCATGGGTACCTCCAGATACTGGCCCAGCAGGTCCAGCAGGGGAGTCTCCACCGCGGTGACCACGTGCACGCCGGTGCGCAGGTCAAAGGTCTGCTGGCCCCGCACGTCGTCCTTAATATTGGCCGTGAGCCACTCGTTGAGCCTCCGCAGGGTCATCTTGTAGTCGGCCACGCTGGTGCCCTCCACCAGGTGCTTCACGTTCTCCAGGGCGCGGGTGATTTTCTGGCCGCCGGGGACCTCGCCAATGCCGGTATTGCCCCGGTCGTCAGTGAGCACCACAATGTTGCGGGTGAAGTAGGGGGCGTGGGCGCCGGAGAGGTTGAGCTCCATACAGTCCTTGCCGGCCACAGGATAGACCTCCATGGCGGCCACTTTGGGGGTATTGGCCATTACAATGCACTCCTTTGTTCCAATTCAGGTGAGTTGGCGGATACGCCTCGGTAGTGAGCGGCCCGGCCCTCCCTTCAGGACGGAATACATTCCTGACACTGTGGCTGCATTTTATCACGGCCCTCCCAAGAAGGCAAACGGATTAAACTGATCGCTCAATTAGGAAAACTAATTTATTTTGATATTTTGCCATAGTGTTTCTAATCCTGCTGTCCCTGCGGCATCGAACCCCACCACGGGCGCGCTTATCCGCTTTTTCTGTTAAAGTGATTAAAAAAACGAATTTGAGTGCCGAATAGTTTGGTGGTAAGATCCAAATATGCTGCTGGTGTTTCCAATGCTTTAGCTTCACGACCGAACGCCATCCACAAGAAAAAAGGAGGAATCTCTGTATGAAGCACCGCATTCAAATGAGAGCCGCTGCCTCGGCGCTGGCCGCATGCATATGCCTTTCGGTTCTGCCCGGCGCGCTGGCCGCAGAACCCGGACGGGTCAAGGCCCCCGGCAGGACGGAGATGGAGCACGGGCCAGTGAGCACCGAGTTTGCCAGTACTCGCCTTGCTTTTGCGGTCTCTGATCCGGTGACCAACGCCGACGATACCGTTACGCTGGACGTAGCCTACGCCGACAGCCAGGGCACCAAGCACGAGAGGGTCACCCCCACCGGCATGACCGAGACCGACGTGGCGCTCATTACGGTGGCGGACAATCCGGTGGCTGCCGGCTCCACCATTGAACTGTGCTACAACGAACAGGGTGAGCTGATCAACATCAAAAATATCTACTCGGCGTACATGTCCGACCTGGGCACCGTCTATTTCGATACCATGAAGTACGGCGCCGAGCTCTCCCCGGTGAACGGCGAACCCGGCGCCATGCTGGCCACCGGCTGGCTCACCGCCAAGTCGGGCAATCAGATCACCGTGGGCGACCTGGATCTCTTTGACGAGACCTACACCCTGGCCCCGGACGTGAAGGTCTACGAGTTCAACACCGACACCAGCACCCTCACGGCTAGGCGGCTCAGCGACGTACCCGTCACTCAGAAAACCGACGGCGAATTCTACAAGACCGCCAACCGTCAGCAGGTTATGGTGGTCTTTGACCAGAACTACCGCAACGCTGACCAGGCCGAGGTGGTGGAACTGTACTACATCACCCCCCAGCCCACCATTGACGAGAAGTACCTGTACCCCGCTGACCACATGCCCATCGACAGCTTTATGACCGAGAACGACGGCAAAACTGTGGCCAAGCCCACGGCGGCCGCATGGCTCACCGCCACGGAGTCCTTCGCCATCATCCCTGACCGGCTGTACTACGTGGGCGACAACGAGGTGGCCATCTATCTGACCCAGGCCGACGACGGTACCCTCATCCTCCTGGACGCGGGCTGGCCCGCCAGTGGGTACCAGTACTGGCGGAACATAGAGGCCATGGGCTTCGACCCCAGAGACATTGACTATATCCTCCTGACTCACGGCCACGGCGATCAGTACGGCACCGGCGCCGAGCTGGACACCATGATCAAAAACGCCGGCGGAGACCCCGTGGTCTACGAGTGCTACGAGGACACCTACGGTTACGATATCTACGGCTTCCCTGAGATCACCGGTATCATTAAGGATACCCCGGTACTCAACGCCGTGGACAAGTTCTACATCAATGATACGTGGATGGAGTTTGACGGCAGCGTGCGCATCAAACCCGTTCTTACCGCCGGCCACACCAACGGTACTGACTCATTTATCTTCGAGCTGACCGACCCTGCCACCAACGAGACGCTCACTATCTCCTACCTGGGCGGCTACGGGGTTAACGGCAATACCAAGTACGATCCCGACAACGACCCCACCGGCCGGGGCTACCTGCGCCTGGCCTTCCAGTACGGCCTGCGCTACCTGCAGCAGACCGTGGAGCCGGACTACATGCTGCCCCAGCACACCAACCAGTACCCCATGCTGGAGATCAACAAGGCCGCCGAGGAGAAGGGCATTCCCTTCCTGGAGGCCGTGAACAGCGGCAGCTATGAGTGGGTAAACTTCCTGGAAAAGCGCCAGGCGGTTATCACCTACGAGGATTACTACCAGAACTGGAAGGCAGATCCCAAGGACGAGTTCGGCACGGAAATCACCGTTACCGACGCGGAGCTCCAGACCATTGAGGCCGCAGGTCCCTACCGCCGCGAGGGAGGCACCTACCAGATCACCCTCACCGATGGCGGTAGGATCATCCAGGGCTTTAACCGCTATATGAACCAGACCGACAAGCTCTCCGGCGTGGAAAACGCCCAGGGCCAGGACGTGGGCGACGGCATCTTCATCCTGAAGGATTCCTTTACCCACGATCCCGACGCCTGGTATGTCCAGGTGGGCGCCCGCGTCAGCGACGGCTATGATGGAAGCTGCGCCGGAGGCCCCATTGAGAGTGTCCACGACAACTGGTTTGAGATCCTCCGTACCGAGCGCCTGGACAGCCGGGAAGAGGCCGAGGCCCTGCTGGCCCAGCTCCAGTCCGGAGCCACCTACACCGTGACCCTGGACCAGTCCAGTGAGATTCAACTGGCTGACAATCTGACCGATACCTTCCAGCCTGCCGCCGGCGGAACCTTCACCGATGTGCCCGCCACCCACTGGGCGGCCGGGGCCGTGGCGTTCGTCTCCAGCCAGGGGCTGCTGCAGGGCACCGGCACCTCCACCTTCGCCCCCGGGCAGCCCATGACCCGCGCCATGCTGGTCACCGCCCTGTGGCGGGAGGCGGGCTCCCCCGTGGTGAACTATGCCATGGACTTTGACGACGTGGACGAGGGCCAGTGGTACACCGAGGCGGTGCGCTGGGCGGCCTCCGAGGGCATCGTCACCGGCACCGGCAAGGGCTTCTCTCCCGACGCCGCCCTCACCCGCGAATCTCTGGCCGCCATTCTCTTCCGCTACGCCGGCGGACAGGCGGACGCGGACCAGTTGGGCAGCTATGCCGACGGAGCCGGCGTCAGCGCCTGGGCCAGAGAGGCCATGAACTGGGCGGTGGCACAGGGCCTGATCACCGGTAAATCGGGCGGCCGGCTGGACCCCGGCGGCACGGCCAGCCGCGCTGAGGTATCCGCCATCCTCATGCGCTACGTGCAGAGCGCCCAGGCCTAACGCCTTTTTCGGGGATTCTCCCCAGCTGCGTGCCGGGGTGAATTCCTGACGTGGGAGGATGTTCAGGCCATTGACTTAGCCTTTCTGCCGAGTGGTTCAATTTTATGAAGCTGCGGGACGCGGCGAGGGATGGTCCTATGATGTGTAAGTATCCGCCGCTGCGTCTTGCGCGGTGAAAAACGCCTCTGAGGGAGGAGAAGGTTCATGGAATCCATCATTTTAAATCTGCTTAACCTGACCGGGGAGGAGCGGGCGGCCTTTGCCGTCCTGGCCCCCCAGCGGTTCCACCCCGACGGGGACGGACTGACGGTGGAGGACTGGCAGTCCGCCCAGGTAATTCTGGGCAACCCGCCGCCGGAGTGCCTGCGGGGGAGCACCACCCTGCGCTGGCTCCACACCCGCAGTGCCGGGGTGGACCCCTATACCGCCCCCGGCGTCCTGCCCTCGGAGGCGGCGCTGACCTGCTCCACCGGGGCTTATGGCCATTCGGTGTCAGAACACCTGTTCGCACTGCTGCTGGCGCTGATGAAGCGCCTGCCCAGTTACCGGGACCAGCAGAACAGGGCGCTTTGGAGGGACCTGGGCCCTGTCAAGACTCTGCTGGGCGCTCAGGTGCTGGTGGTGGGCACCGGCGACCTGGGCAGCTCCTTCGCCCGGTTGTGCCAGACCCTGGGGGCCAGCACTAGCGGCGTGCGGCGGGACCCGGCCAAGCCCGCCGCGGGCATCGAGCGCATGTACGGCTTCGAAGCGCTGGATACGCTGCTCCCCGCGGCGGACGTGGTGGCCCTCACGCTGCCTCAAACCCCCGGCACCGTCCGTCTCTTTGACAAGGCGCGGCTGCTGCGCATGAAGGGGGACGCCATCCTCCTCAACGGCGGCCGGGGGAGCTGCGTGGACGGCCAGGCCCTGGCGGAGGTGCTGGCGGATGGCCGCCTGTGGGGCGCGGGCCTGGATGTCACTGACCCGGAGCCCCTTCCGCCGGAGCATCCGCTGTGGCGGCAGCCCAGGGCGCTCATCACGCCCCACACCGCCGGAGGAAACCACCTGGCGGACACCGAGCGCCGCATCGCCCGCATCGCGCTGGACAACCTGCGCCGCTATCTGGCGGGGGAGGCGCTGCGCAACCGCGTTCGCTGAAACGCCCCCTACAGAAGCTGTCGGCGCAGCTCCTCCGGCGACAGGGGAGAGAGGGCAGCCGGGGGAATGTCAAACACGGTTTTACAGCCCGCCTGTCCCGCCCGGCCCAGGCGAAAGGCGGCTCGGGCAAAGGCGGTCAGGACACAGGCGGTGAACTCCGGGTTGGAGTCCAGCGTCAGTTTGAATTCCACCAGGGCCCGGTTCTGTTCCTGCCGGCCCGTGCGGCCGCCGCGGAAGACAAAGCCGCCGTGGGGCAGGCCGCCGTGGTCCCGGAGCAGCTCCTCCTCAGAGAGAAAGTGCACCGTGGTGTCGTAGTCGGCAAAGTAGTGGGGCATGGTGATGATCGCCTGCTCGATGCGGGCCCGGTCGGCCCCCTCCTCCGCCACCACAAAGCACTCCCGCATGTGCTTCTGCCGGGTGGTCAGCGCCGGATTGGCGCCGCTGCGCACCGCATCCAGGGCGGCGGGGACCGGGATGGTGTACTGCCGCGCGTCCCGGACGCCGGGGATGCGGCGGACGGCGTCGGAGTGGCCCTGGCTGACCCCCCGGCCCCAGAAGGTGTAGCTCTCCCCGCAGGGCAGCACCGCCGCGGCCAGGGCCCGCACCAGGGAAAAGAGGCCGGGGTCCCACCCCGCGGAGATGATGGCCGTCTTCCCGCCGGCCCTGGCCGCGGCGTCCACGGCGGCAAAGTGGGCGGGAATGTTCGCGTGGGTGTCGAAGCTGTCCACCAGGTGAAAGCGTCCGGCGTACCTGGGGCTCTGCTCCGGAAGGTCGGCGGCGCTGCCGCCGCAGAGCAGCAGCACGTCGACGGCGCCCTCCATCCCGTCCAGGGCGTCCAGCGGATACACGGGTACGCCGGGCGTCTGGAGTGTGAGGCTGGAGGGCGGGCGTCGGGTAAACACGCCCACCAGCGCCATGTCCGGGTTCTGCCGCAGCGCGTATTCCACGCCGCGCCCCAGGTTGCCGTAGCCCACGATACCGATTCGGATCTGATCCATATGCTCTCCTCCCCCGGCGGCGGACAGCGCCGGTTTGATTTGGCGGCGGGAACCGTCCGGCTTCCGCCATTCTATCCTATGCGCGACAGGGGCCAAAAACGAGGGCTGCCGGGGAGAAACGGAAAAAACAGACTGCGCGCGCCGCCTGTCTCTCAGGCGGCGCGCGCAGTCATTTTTGGAAGGGAAGCTCAACCGAGGTATCTTTGGAGCATGACGGCGACCTCAGCCCGGGAGGCAGTGCCGCCGGGGTCCAGAAGGTTCCCCTTCTTGCCGGTGATGACGCCCTGCTCCACGGCCCAGCTCATGGCCTCCGCGGCCCAGGAGGAGACCGCCTTGCTGTCGGCAAAGGCGCTCAGCTCCGCAGAGCCGGCGTCAGCGCCGGACGCGCGGTAGAGCATGACGGCCAACTGCTCGCGGGTGATGGAGCCGTTGGGGGCGCTTCCGTCGGAGATGCCGTTTTCCTTGGCCCAGGCCATGCCCTTTTCATACCAGGTGCCGCCGCCGGAGGTGCTCACGCCGTCCTGGCGGGCCAGGATGGTCATCATCATACCCCGGGTGGTTGGGGCGGCGGGGGCAAATGTGGTGCGGGAGGTGCCGGTCATGAGGCCGTTCTCCACCGCATAGGCAATGCCGCCGGCGGCCCAATGGCTTGCGGGGACATCGGTGAACCCGGTGCCGCCGGTGCTCATTTTGGCGTAGATGGCATTGGTCACATAGCGGTAGTCGTCCTGCTGGTGGGCGCGGTTGTTGACGGAGTTGGCAAAGATGGTGAGATCCATGCCGTCCCGCTCCAGGGCGATGGCCTCCACAAAGCCGTCAATGGGAGTCCCGTTCTCGTTGAGGCAGCAGCCGGCGATAAAGCTGTCCTGCTCCGCGGCCTGGATGAGCACCGTGGCCCCGGCGGGGACGGAGGTGAGCACGCCGCAGCTATAGGTATACAGCACATGGTCGCCGTCGGCGGCGTAGCTGGCGGTGATCAGGCTGTCGGTGGGATAGGTGACGGTATGGAGGGCCTCCATGCCCAGGGTGGTGTAGGTCAGGTCGGTGACCAGGTTTTTGGAGATGTACTCCAGCGGGTCGGAGCCGGTGGCGATGTAGGGGGTGCCGGCCTTGACAGCGGCCACGGCGGCCGCGCCCTTCTCCCCCTGATCCAGGGCTACGTTGCCCACGATGATGTCCGCCTTGGCGGGATCGTCGGTGACGGTGAAGCCCAGCTGGTCGATGTAGGTCTCTATGTCGTAGTTGGAGGTGCCGTTGCTGTAGACGTTGCGGTAGTTCCGGAAGCCGTAGCCGTCGCGGAACCACTGGGCGAAGTAGCCCTCCGTGAGCTTGGCACCGGAGAATGCGTCATAGCGGCCTGCGAGGAAGAGCGTGGGCTTCCGGATGGCGCTGGCCGCGGGGGACTCGGCCGTCCGGGTGGCGGAGAGCACAAAGTCGTCCGCAACCGTCTCGTAGCTGGCAAGGGAGAGAGCAAAGTCGCCCTTGTGGTCGCCGGAGGTGATGAGGCTTACGGTGCGGCCGGCATCCAGCAGGGCGTTGACCGCGCGGACCGCCTCGCTGCCGTTGTTGGAGAGGATAACCACGTCGCCCGCCGTGCCGGTGAGCTGGGATCTGCCGGTCACCGTGCTCACCTCGGTGAGCTTGCCGTCAAAGGCGCCCTCTGCGGCGATGGGGATGCAGTCAAAGCCGCGCATGGCGGGGAAGTTGGTAACCGACTCGGAGTACAGATCGGGGAAGCCGGAGGCGGAGGCGTCGGCGCCCTCCCACAGGACGGCGTTGGCGTAGTTCCGCTTGGCCTGATGCATGTCCACCACCAGGGAACCGGCCCTGTAGGTGACGCCGCCCACGGCGGTGTCCGTGTCCAGCGAGGATACCCTTACGCCGTTGCGCAGCAGGAACCGGCCCATCGCATAGGCGTCGGCGGGATCGCGCTGGGAGGCGGCGTCCACGGGGATGACATAGTACTCGGGGAAATAATTGTCGTTCTCCTCGTAGGGGACGCGCCAGGTATCGGACTGCAACTGCTTGTTGTTCACATCCACATACCACTTTTCCATGCTGTCCCGGTGATCTTCGTTCTCCATGCCCCGGCGGAAGAACTCCAGTTGGTTGTGGTAGATGTCGTCCTTGTGCTCCATGACGTAGTCGATCAGGCCGTAGACGCCGTACTCGAACAGGTCGGTGGACGCCTCGTTGTTATAGGGGGTCTCAATGGTGTAGCCCAGGGAGCCGCAGTTGAGCATGGCGTAGCTGGGGCCGTAGTTGGTACACAGGTCGTCCCAGGCGGACCAGTGCATGGTGGAGGGGTCGTAGTCATCCCGCAGAGGCATGTAATAGGACCAGTACAGGGTGTCGGGATGCTCCTCCCGGGTGGCCGACATGGTGCCCAGGGCAGCCGTGCCGAAGGCCTCGGAGCCCAGCGCAAAGTTCTTCACCAGCAGGTCGTATTCCAGGTTGGGCTCGTGGGGCGGGGTGCAGGGCTCCACCAGGAATTCGGTCATGTAGCCGTGCAGCTCGGCGAATACCACCGGGTTCCAGTCGTTGATCACCTGGACCAGAGTGGTAGTCTCGTTCTGGGTCTGGTTGGAGGCGTCCCGGTTCAGATCAAAGCCGTTGTCGTTGCGGCGGGTGTTGTAGGTGCGCCCGTCCGGGTTCTCATTGGGGCAGATGACAAAGATGATGTCATCCAGAATGTCGTCCACCTTCAACGTGATGTCGCCGCTGATGGTATAGAGCTCACTGGCATCGTTGACGCCGGTGTTGTCCTGAATGTTGCCCTCCGCATCCCTGGTGAACTTCTGGGAGCCCAGGCCGGTGATGCCCAGGTCCAGCACGTCGGGGGCGAACATCTCCGAGATGTCCACACTCTTGTCCTTGAAGCCGGTGAGGGTGTTGTAGGTAACGGTCTCCTGTGTAGCCAGGGCGCGCAGGACGTTGAGCTGGGCGTCCACGCCGGGATCCTCGTCGGGGTGGACGTTGTTAAGGAAGAAAGGCACGCGGTAGTCGCCCATGGAGCCCTTCTCCAGCTTGTCCTGGAGGGAGGCGGGGTCGGCCTCGGCGATGGCGTTCATGGCCTGGAAGGCGTCCACTGACGCCTTGCTGTCGGACAGGGTGACGTAATACTGGTCCCGGCCGCCCTCGCTCTGGCCGAAGGTGGTGACGGTGATGTACCGGCCGGGGAGCGCCTCGTCGATGATGTCCTGGATGGACTCGTCAATGTCGTCGTAGCGGACGTAGCTGTCATAGGCATTCACCGTCATGTCCGTCTCCGCCACTACGGTATCACCGCTCCGGGCGGACAGGGTGTACGTGCCGATAAAGCTGGGCCAGGCGTTCCGGTTTTTGGAGGAGTCGCCGTTGATGCCGGTAAAGGAACCGGCGGTAAAGGGCAGGGTCACGGTGACCTTGCCGCCGCTGGACGACGCGGCTGCATCGCCCAGGGTGAACAGTGCGTCGCCTCCTTCGCCGTTGTTCCAGACCTGCCAGCGGTCCAGGCGGTCGCCTGGGTAGTAATAGGGATAGAGCGTCCCGTCCTGGAAGCCCTCCTCCCGGGTGAGGTACCAGGTAAGGCCGGCGGCCCAGGCATCGGGAGAGGCGTCCCCCAGTACCGAGGCGTCTACGGTGAGGGTGGCGGTAAAGGCTTGATCCCGGTCAACCAAAGCGAGCGTAGAATCCGAAACGGTGAGTACGGAAGGGGCGGGCGTTTCGGCCGCGGAGGAAATGGCGCTGACGGAAAGCAGCATGCTCAGAGCCAGGAGAAGGGAGAGGGTCCGGACTGCGCGGTGGATACGCATGGTCATGGTCGAGGCCTCCTTCATGAAATGTGGTTCTCAAGCTTCCTCCATGGAAGAAATCTTACTGCTGTTGCTGCACCGGAATCGATCCCCCTTCCTGTAACAGTACTATGACAATAGGATAGCATGGGGTGGAAAAAACGTCAATATAGGAAAGGTGTAGATGCAATTTCTTGTATATATTTTACAATGGCCTGCTGTCAAAAGCATGCGGAGAGAGAAACAGAGTGAAATCCAGATTTTGCTGGAAAGCAGTTTGAAAATACGGTAAAATATCCCCCAAAGGGCTGGCCGTGACACCCGCGGAGCCGGAGCACAACGGAAAGGACGGAAGGGACATGCTGTATGAGACAATCGCGTTTCCCGACAATGCGCCGCTGCAGTGCAGTATCGTGGAGGTGGAGGAATACCCCTTTCATATGCACGACGACGTTCTGGAGATCATGTTTGCCCTGGAGGGCTCCTTTGAGCTCACAGTGGTCAACAACGTGCTGGACATGAAGGCCGGGGATATTTACGTGAGCTGTCCGCGGGAGCTGCACCGGCTCTGCGCCTATCCCCACACCCGGGGGACGGTGATGCTGCTGCACATCAATGTGGAGGCATACCGGGCGGAGTTTCCGGACCTGCGGACCTACCAGTTTGCCAACAGTGCCCTGGAGAACAATACCGCGGGAATCCAAATGCTGGGCAGCTATCTGAAAAAGCAGCTCCCCAGGCTGCTGGACCGGACGGGGACGGAGACGGCTGCCTACAGGGAGGTGGGGGAGAAGATTCTCAACACTCTCATCAAGGAGTTCCAGTGCTATTATCTGGGCAGCGGCTTTCCCGAGTTCAACAACGCCTACAAGGGAAACGAGCTCCAGCTCCGGCGCATCCGCCGGATCACGGACTACATCTACCGCAACTACAACAAGCCTATCCGCATTGAGGATGTGGCGGCCATGGAGCACATCAGCGCCAACCACCTGACCAACATTCTCAAGAATGGCTGCGGCGTGGGCTTCCGGACCTTCCTGAACATGGCCCGTGTGGAGAAGTCGGCGGCCATGCTGCTGGAGGGGGGCAAGGGGCTCCAGACCATCGCCTACGAATGCGGCTTTTCCAAGTACAAATATTTCAGCGACAGCTTTGAAAAGAGCTTTCGCACCACGCCACAGCAGTACCGGCGCAGGTACCAGAGCCGCACCATTGCGGTGCAGGCATATAGCTGCAGGGCACTGGAGGGGCAGGAGCTGGAGCTCCTGCTGCAAAAATTCTGCCGGAAGTCGGAGGAGATCTCGCTGGACTGGGGCGGACGGTATGAGGAGAAGCCCCTCCGGAGGCCCCGGTGCGTCAGCCTGGCGGGTGCCGCCTACGACCACATCACCTGCTTTCCGGAGCTGCGGCGGCTGCGGGAGGAGCTGGGGCTGGACACCGTTGCGCTTGATCTGGACTTTCTGCGCCGTTACCGGAACAGCCCCAGAGTGCTGAACTATATCCTGAATGATCTGTGGTCGCTGAGAATGAGGCTGCGGGTCTGTGTGCCGCCGGGGGAGCCGCTCCGGGGGCTGAGGGAGGAGTTGGAGCCCCTGCGGGAGCGGTTTCTGCGGCCCGGCGGTGAACTGGAGGTGATCGTTCCGGCGGCTCCCGGGGAGGAGGAGCATGCCAGGACTCTGGCGGAGGCCCTGTCCGCCGGCCGGCTTCCGGTGCGCGTCACCGGGGCAGAGCACCGGCCGGAAGCCAATGCGCTGTATGGCTCCGGCTATATGCCGGGCTACCTCATCCACACCATGGCTTCAAGCCGGGGGAGCCGTATGCCCCGGCTCACGTTGCTGGACGGGGATTCGGGTGTGGCCCTGCTGACCCCGGAGGGGCTCAAGCGCCCGGTCTACCACCTGCTCTCCCTGCTGGAGCAGTTGGGCGACACGGTAATCGCCCAGGGCGATATGTACCTGGCCGCCAGGCAGTCCGGGAGGGAGGACATCCAGGTGCTGCTCTACCACTATGACGCGTGCTTCGACACGCTGTTCGAGGGTGGCTCCCGGGTCGAGGAACAGGCCCCCTTTGTGGAGTTGATGAAGGATCACGACTACAACCGGGAGGTCACACTGAGCGTCCGGGGCATGACGGGGCGGTTCGCCATCCGGAAGTACCGGCTTACCTCTGAGGAATACGCATCCAGGTACCGGGATTTCCCTCTGCCGCCGGCGGATAGACTTTCCGCAGAGACGCTGCGGGTACTCAACGGAACACTGGCCCCTGAAATGTCCCTGAATCTTCTGGAGCTGGACGGCGCCTACCATCTGACCCTCAAGCTGGCCCCCTTTGAGATCCTGCTGCTGTGCTTTGAAAAACTATAAGGTTTTCAAACGAGGAAAATCACTGGAATTTTTCAATCAAATGTGATGAAAACCCACAATTTTTGCTATAAAAAGAATTCCACAGGATTAGGACGGGCAATCCGAAAACGTATACAATATAAACAGAAGTACAGCCAACTGGTCGTCAGTTGGCTGTACTTTTTGTTGTATTTTTCCGGGATGCAGCCGGTTTTATTTTAGCAAACCCCCCAAAATATCCGCAGGGAAGGGGCTATTTTTCTGTATCAAGTTTTCTATACTTAACATATGAAGATTGCAATCGGAATAAAAAACAGGTCGAGTCTGGTCTAATTTAAAGGGAAAGGAGCCTTTTGCCGAGGGAGAAGGAAAACAGATGTAACCCATGGATTTCGAATATGCGCTTGAGGCTGCGGGGGCATTGCCGTCCTGCGGCTTGAACGAAAGGCCTGTGGCGTTTCCGGTCCCCGCAGGTCGGAGGAGGGACTCCGATTTGTGTGCAGACGGAGTCCCGGACAGGGAACGGTCGGCACAGGCCGACCAATAAGTAGAGGAGGATTGTCCATGGAAAACAAAGAAAAGAAAATGCTGACAACAGAGGATCTGAACCGGACGCTGGGGAAAAAGGAGCTGTACTCCATCGCCTTCGGCCATGTGATCGGCTCCGGCGTGTTTTCGCTGATCGGAATCGGCATCGGGTACACGGGCAAGTCGGCGTGGATCGGGATTCTGCTCTCCGCCGTCTTCATTCTGCTCCAGGCCCTGCCCTTCATCGTGATGGCGGGTACCGCCCGCTTCCGCGGCGGCTATTACTCCATGATGGGCACCCTGTGGGGTCCCAAGTTCGCCGGCTTCTACATCGTCATCTTCTTTGCCTCCAACGTCTCCCTGGCCATGTACGCCATCAGCTTCGCCCAGTATCTCCAGGGCGTGCTGCCGCAGGTGCCCATTGTCCCCGTGGCGGTGGCCTGCCTGACTGTATTCTTCATTACCAACCTGCTGGGCATTGAGGGCGCGGCCAAGCTGGAGATCGTCATGGATATCGTGCTGGCCCTGGCCATGACCTGCTTCATCGTGTTCGGACTGCCCAAGGTGGACTACAGCACCCTGTTTACAGTGGACTTTGCCCCCGCCGGCCCCATGGGCATCATCACCTGCGCTGTGCTGCTGACCTGGGCCACCGCCGGCGGCATCGACATGGTCAACCTGAGTGCAGAGGCCAAGAACCCCACCAAGGATCTGCCCCAGGTCATCCTGGCGGCTACCATTGCCATCGCAATCTTCTATGCCCTGATTGCCATGGTGGCCGGCGGCGTGCTCCCCGTCTCCGAGACGGCCAACCAGCCTCTGGACCTGGTGGCCAGGGCGATCATGCCAACTCCCGTGTTCCTGTTCTTCGTCATCGGCGGCGCCCTGTTGGCCCTGACTACGACTCTGAACGCCACCTTCGCATGGATCACCAAGCCCATCCTACAGGCCTGCAACGACGGCTGGCTGCCCCATAAGATCGGCTACATTCACCCCAAGTTCAAGACCCCCGTCATTATCCTGGTGGGCTTCTACATCGTGGGCCTCATTCCCATCCTGACCGGCCTGCAGATCAGCATGATCGCCGACACCGCCGTGGTGCTCAGCAACATTCTGTTCGCCTTCATCTGCTTCGGCACCGTATTTATCCCCCAGCGCATGCCGGAGCTGTGGGAGGTCTCCGCCTTCCGCTGCAGCAAGAGCAAGCTCTACCTGAAGTCCATTCTGGGCGGCGTATCCTGCGTGGTCATGGTGCTGGTGCTCTTCTTCCAGATGAGCATGCCCCAGGCGGTCATTCTGGTCATCATCACCATTGTGGGGATTCTCTTCGCCCAGCTCCGCTACAGAAGCGGCGCCGTCAAGCCCGTCAAGAGCTATGAAAAGCTGTAATGCAGGGATCGACTATTTTATTCAGAAGGAGTTCTTATTGTATGGACAGAACATATCAGCACATATTTACCCCTCTGACCATCCGGGGAATCACCCTGAAAAACCGCATTGAGATCGCGCCCATCTCCGTGTTCGACCTGGATACCACCCCGGAGCGCCACCCCTCCGAGCGGGATATGCAGTTCTTCCGCATGCGGGCCATGGGCGGCGCCGCCGTAGTCACCCTGGGCGACTGTATTGTCGACCCCAGCGGCGAGGACTCCGGCAAGCTGGCCTCCCCAAAGATCCTGGCGGGGCACGAGGACAACCTGCCCTTCCTGACCCGCATCGCCGACGAGATCCACCGCTACGGCGCCGTTGCCAGCATTGAGCTCAACCACGCCGGCATGCTGCGGGCCAGCGCGGGCGTCCAGGCCTGGGGCCCTGACTACATCAACTTTGACGAGACCAAGACCATCGCCCCCCTGTCCGACCAGTCCGCCTCCGATGAGCCGGTCTACCGCAAGGGCGAGGTGCTCTTCATGACCGAGGAGATGATCGAGACCGTGGTGGACGCCTTTGGCCGCGCCGCCGAGCAGGCCAAGACCTGCGGCTTCGAGATGGCCATGATCCACGCCGGCCACGGCTGGCTCATCCACCAGTTCCTCTCCCCGCTGACCAACCACCGCACCGACCGCTTCGGCGGCAGCCTGGAGAACCGGGCCCGCCTGCTGCTCATGATCATCGACCGTATCCGCCAGTACTGCGGCGAGGACTTCCTCATCGAGGTGCGCTTCAGCGGCACCGAGTACGTGGAGGGCGGCTACACCCTGAAGGAGGGCGTGGAGTTTGCCAAGCTGATGGACGGCAAGGCCGATCTGCTGCATGTCTCCGCCTGCAACTTCTACTTCCCGGAGACCGAGTGCCTGATGGTGCCCGGCATGTTCAAGGAGGAGGGCCACAACCTCTACCTGGCCGAGAAGATCAAGAAGCACGTGAAGCACTCCCATGTGGTGAGCGTGGGCGCCCACCGGGATCCCAAGAAGATCGAGGATATCCTGGCCGCCGGGAAGGTGGACATGATCGCCGTCTGCCGCGCGGTCAACGCCGACCCCCAGTTTGTCAACAAGCTCAAGAGGAATCAGGAGGAGGAGATCCGCCCCTGCCTGCGCTGCAACGCCTGCATCGCCAACTACCAGACCCGCATCACCAAGTGCGCCATCAACCCCACCCTGGACCGGCCGGAGGACGAGGTGTTCCCCTTCCTGCCCACCACGCCCAAGCGGGTGCTCATCGCCGGCGGAGGCCCCGCCGGACTGGAGGCGGCCATTGTCGCCAAGGACCGGGGGCATGAGGTCATCCTCTGCGAGAAAACCGGCACGCTGGGCGGCCTGCTCCGCTACGCCCGGAAGGTGCCCTTCAAGCGGGAGACCCAGCAGTATGTGGATTATATGATTGCCAAGGCCGTCCGCGTGGGCGTGGATATCCGGCTGAACACCGAGGTCACCCCCGAGCTGGTAAAGGTCATCGCCCCCGACTTCTGTATCGCCGCCGTGGGCTCCAAGGCCCTGATTCCCCCCATCCCCGGTGTGGAGAAGGCCCATCCCATCATGGACATGTATGACGGCAAGGTACAGGTCGGGCAGAAGGTGGTCATCGTCGGCGGCGGCCTGGCTGGCACCGAGGCCGCTCTGGAGCTGGCCATGCAGGGCAAGCAGGTGACCCTGGTGGAGATGGGCATTGACGTGGCCCGCGACGCCAACTCCATCCACAAGCCCGCCCTGATGATGGAGCTCAAGGATCACGCCGAGCAGGTCACAATCCTGTGCAGGACCACCTGTACCGGGATCCATGACCACGGCATTGTGTGCAGAGACGCGGACGGCAAGGAGCTCACGCTTGACGCCGACACCGTCATCCTGGCCGCCGGCATGGTGCCCCTCCGGGCGGAGGCCCTGGCCCTGGAGCCGGTCTCCAGCGAGTTCCGCATGGTGGGCGACTGCAAGCGGCCCCGCCAGATCCTGGAGGCGGTCCGCGAGGGCTATGACGCGGCCATGGAGGTCTGAGACGGCATCCTGACGCCCCAATGAGAGAAGATCCCATTCCGGGGCCCGGCACATGTGCCGGGCCCCGGAACTTATT
>ERZ1106950.1303-NODE-1303-length-16819-cov-4.163803_pt1 | contig 16819 bp, 11 predicted proteins | sample MGYA00403675_ERZ1106950 | MGnify/ENA primary metagenome ERZ1106950 (study PRJEB35170, sample SAMEA104062410) | human gut metagenome | biome: human gut; feature: human-associated habitat; material: faeces | place: Denmark | collected 2012-06-13 ... | reverse complement strand
GATCTGCGTACCCTCATTTTTTCAGCTATACAAAGCATTGAGATAGCTCTTCGCACTAAAGTTATTCAGATAGTATCATCTAATTGTGGTGCTTTCTGGTTCTCTGATGAATCATTGTTCTCCAACACAACAATCTTTTCTAAATGCCTCTCCAATATAGAGGAAGAACTAAAACGCTCAAAAGAAGATTTTTTGATTGAACATTATGCCAAGTACGATAACCCTCCTTATCCACCTGCGTGGAAAACCTTGGAAGTATCATCGTTTGGAACACTATCAAAACTATATTGCAATTTGGCAGATAATAACCTTAAAAAACAGATTGCAAGAGATCTTGGTTTGCCACAGCACTTGTATCTTGAAAGCTGGATAAAAAGCTTGTCTGTATTGCGTAATTGCATAGCACATCATGCCCGTATATGGAATAGAAAATATCCATGGAAGCCACAACTTCCTAAAAAGCTTCAGAATCCATGGATTCAAAATAAAGGTATTTCACAGGAAAAACTATATGCTCAACTGTGCTGTATGGAATACCTAATGAATGAAATTCATCCTGACAATACTTTCAAGCATAAACTGAAATCTCTTTTGTCAGAATACCCTATTGTTGATGTCGCTGCGATGGGATTCCCAAAGTTATGGTATAACGAACCTCTTTGGAGATAAAATTATAATTCAGCTATAGTACTCCTCCGTTAGATGAGTTAGATACTTATAAAATCTCTTTATCGATAAAAATTTTGTTATATACAAAATGCCCACAGGTAAAAATAAAGATTGCCCCACTATTGCGAGAGCAATCTTTTTATCTTTACGTTACGTTGATTACTGAAGATTAACGGTAGGTAAAAGTGAAAGTCACCGTGGTAATGCCGCTATCCAAAACGGTTTCCTTGTGATTGGTCTCTACATACTTGTAACCGAGCTCCGGATGCTCAGGGTGAAAGTACTCGCCGCTCGAAATGATGTCGTATTCCTTCAATACCTTAACCATAGGCATCGATATTTCGACCGATTGCACCGTGCCATCCTCGTTAAGGTTGTACTTCAACGCAGGCATCGATTCGCTCTCGGATTCGTAGTCCTCATATGATTTGTGCTCCGTTACGTTGGGTTCGGGCCAGCCACCGTTAAAACCTACGCTAGCATTAGCATCTTCATCGTTACCACCACCGTATATATTGAAGAAACGATCCATACCACGTCCCGTCAGACGGAGCATACCTAGACGACCTACACGCCCCGGAAGATCGGCATCCTTGGGCTCCTCAGCCATAAATCCCGGATTCAGAATGAAGTTCAGGTCGATGTTCATCTTGTCGTTGGCAATGTCGCTGAAGTATTTCTCCATACCGGTTTTTTCGTATGTTTCGTCTCCATCGCTGAGAGTACCGCCCGACAGCACACCGTCCTTATATACGAACGTATTCCAATAGTCATCGTAAGAGAGGCGAGAAATTCGATCCTCAGCGTTGTATTCCAATTTGAAATTATAGTATCTGTCACCAACATCATGTGCACTCGGACTTGACTGGCATTCGGTGACAAAACCTTTTTCGTTGAGCATAGCCTTGTAGCTCTCACTGCCTGTGTCTTTCCAGTTATCTTGAATTGTTAGGTAATCAGGCGATGAATAGTCAATCGTGCTGACCAAACGGTTGGGCTTGTGGGCGGGATGGATGGGGCGGATGTCAACAGCATACGATATCACACGATTCGTGTTGTCGTACTCGAATGTAAATGTGGCGTTCTGATCGTAGCGCTCATCCTCGGGGATACTCTCCCAAAAGTCCACCACGCGTTCGATCCGACTAACAAAAGCCTTTGGAGCAACAGGTTCGCCATTTCCAACAGTTACTGCACATGATGCTGATACCTCTTTGTTGGAAGATGAGGTTGCCGTAATGACAGCGTTTCCGTCGGCTATTGCAACAATTTCTCCGGTTACTGGATTTACCGTTGCAACCTCTAAATTACTGCTTGACCATACCACCGATTTGATTGTGGCATCAGTAGGTTCTACGGTAGCAATAAGAGTTGCCTTGGCTCCAGCTTCAAGTAACAGTGTCGTTTTGTCAAGAGTAATCTTAGTCACCTTAACCGGGGGCTCATTTTCGCTACCATCCTGTTTGGTTCCTTCTTGGATAACTGTCACAATAAATGTATTGTTGCCAGAGCGAATTGTAATTGTAGCCTCTCGTCGTTCACCCGTATAGTTCTGGTCAATTTCTATGCGGAGTGTAATAGTTCCAGCCTCACCACTATATGCTTCGCTGTTGCCGTTATAGAGTTTCAGCCAAACTACATTATTCCCGGAAGAGCGTGTTGCTGATTTTACCTGCATGGATGACTGGTTCTGGGGTAACACTTCTTCTACAGTCGCAGTCCATGGAGCATCTGTTGTGAAAGAGAAACCGCCTCCCGTGTTTTCATTGTCAGCATAAGCGTTTTGGGTAAGTTGTTCCTGTGTAGGTGGGGTAAAAACGCCACCATCGCCATTTTCCTTGTCGCATCCGGCAAGAATAAATACTGCCGAAAGCATCAATAAAAACAGTTGTTTTTTCATAAATGTCTATTGTGCCTACCAGTACCTTCTTGGCTTTTAGTTATTAAACACGGAAGCGTGGTACTGCGATGCCACGTTCTGAATTGGAGGTCGTAGGAAAACCTGTACACACGAATGTAGTAATAGCAGCCCACGCTATAGCGTGAGAACCACTATGCTATCTTTGTGTGTAATTGTGAAATTTCCTACGTTTCCAATTCACAAGATAAGCATAACGCTTCTTCTTATTTTAATATATCTTGGAAAGAGTTGCCTCTATCCAAATACAAAAGTACAAAAATATTTGGTATACTTGCGATTATCTACGGATTATTGATTATCTTCTCATCGAAAATCCTCTTTTCTGCTGCTGGTCATAATTTCCTTCCACCACATTGTCAACCTCCCGTCTGGCTTTGATTTGCTCCCGGTTGTCAAATTCACCCTTTTGCCTGGCAGTGAAGTACAGGAAATCCCCTGCCGCCCGGTGTGATTGTCTGTCATCCCCGAACAGGTTAAGGGCGTTCTTGATGTCAGATACCTGTTCCGTGTCAAAACGTGGTTTGTAATAATCACGGGCGAAACGGATAATACTGTGTACCGCCTTACGGAAGATGTCGCTCGTTTTGAGCAGAAGGTAGCTGAGACAGCCGATGATATGGCTTTGCCATGCAATCCGGCTCTTGAGTCTTGTTGTTTCCTGTGTATGTTCCGTTTCCTTGCGGTTCAGTTCGGACCGGTGTTTGGCCTCCAGTTGTATCAGCTCACGGCTGTGGTCGTTCTGTATGGTCTGGATTTTATCCTGCAACCGTTCAATGGTTTCCTCGTGCGTAGAAATTTCTTGACGCAAATCCTCTATTTCATTTTTCAGGGCTTTTGATTTCCCGGTAGCCCAGCCGACAGCGGCGTTCAGAAGCTCGCTTCCTTTTTCCCTGTTCAGTCTGGAGCGTTTCTCGCTGATAGCCCTGTCAAGGTCTTCACTCTGCCGTTCCTTTTCATTTGCCTTTTCGATAAGGGCGTTGGTAATGCTTTCCGTTTCCTGCATCTTTTTGTTCGCCATTTCCAGCTGATGTTCCCGGTATTGCCTCGTGGCATCAAGCCGCTTCATTTCCTCCTTCTGCTTCCCAATGATAAAGTCATTACGTTCCTGATGTTCCTTGCCTGTAACAGCCTTTGACTGCCCACGCTCCATCAGGAGTATGTCGGATGCCAGACTCTGCATTTCGGTCATGTCCTCATCATTGAGCTTCCTGCTCTTTCCGGTTTCGTGGTTCATCCAGTCGAAAACGATATGGGCATGGTAATTCGGCTTGAACCATCTTTCGCCGACTTTGAAACTCTCCCTGTCTTCCACTTCCGGCTGACCGTTCAGCCAGTGTCCCTCGTCCTTGTGCAGGAAGATCTGGAGCGGAGTGATTCCCCAACGTCTTTGGCACTCCTCGCCAAACTTACGTACATCTGCCAGTGTTGTGTCCGGTCTGATGAGCAACACGCCCTCACGGATTGGCGAGCATCCAGCCACCTTGGTGATTTTCCCGTTTTTGCCTTTGCGTTCACGCTCCTTCTCCTGCATCGCACGTCCTGTCTTTTCCTTGACCATCCGCTTGATGTAGTCATAGTGCGCCTGCAGGTCGGGGTTGCCGAAGCCCGGGTTTATCCACTGCTCGTTACCGGCAGTCAGTTCGGGCACGATGTAGATTTGAGACTTGCCGATATTGCGCATGTACTCGGCAGTTCTCCGGTTATGAGCCCCGCTTGATGTGACTTTGCAGGGCTTGATATGTATGCTTGATTTTGTTGCCATATTCTTAAATTTTGATTCTGTTTGTCTGACTAAAGTTGTTAGCTGATGTCCGCTCATAACCGCACAGGGTTCTTAGGGGTGTAACCCATAAGCGGAGATTGCAAAGAGAGGGTCACTCTTTGCTCGGGGTTCTCAGGGGTGAAACGCCCTGAGTGGGTCATTAGGGCAAAGCCCTAATCCCCTCGGGAGAGCCCACAACTACGAAAGCGGAGCGTGTAGTTATAGTGGGCTATATCAATGGCAAGCCATTGTCCGTACACTACAACCTCCGGTTTCCGCTCTCCTCCGTTAAGGAGGGTTTCCGTCACCGCTGCCGATTGAGGATGCACCGACCACCACAAGCCCAAGATCATCTATCAGCTTTTGAAGGGCAGGGTTCTTTTCTATCATCCTTTGCAGGATTCTTTCCGCTTCCACCAGATGGTCGGCTGTACAGTTTATTCTGCTTTCCCGTATCTGGTAAATTATCCAGTCGGCTATGTCGATATGTGCCGCCTTCTGCTCCGGCGTTGCGTTCTTCTCTATGAGGTCAGACACCATCACCTTGCAGAAGGTCATGCCGTCGGCACGCTCTTTCCATTCGGCATAGGCATCGGCATCCGGAAAGAGAAGCACGGTCCGCCCGGTCAGCACACGGAGCTTTTCCTCCCGCAACTGGCTTTTGCCTCCTGCCGCCAGCCATACATAACCGGGGAAGAGGGCGGAACCAATAACGGCACTCTTCTCGGATTCCACCAGAACCGCCACCTTGTCAGGATAGACACTCAACAGGTGTTCCCCGAAAAGGCATTGGGAAAGCTGCCATCCCTCCGCCAGTACCCGTTGCCTTTTCAGTATGCTGTGTATCCAGTTCACTGCCGATGTCTGTCCGTCCTTTACACGGTGTCCGTCCCCGGGATTGTACTGCATCACCTTGCCTGTCCGTACCTTGTTCTCCCGGTCAATCTGCCAGAAGATGACCGCACCGTCACGGGTAGCTCCCAGACGGTAATCCTCCATCAACCGTTCCAGCACTTCCTTTGCCTTGCTGCCGTAATAGGAATCAAGCAGTACTGAAAGGAAACGGCAGAAGTTGCTATGCAAGCTCTGCGATTTCTCCACATAGTGTGGCGGTATGTAACCGATGGCTGTCTGTTGCAGCGGTTGCTTGGGCTTCTGCGCCATACATTGCCTGCCGGAAGAGAAACCACCGGCGGTCCGGCATTCGGGGTGGTCGTGAAAATACTGTTTGGGCGTATAATGATACCCGCAGCCGCTTTCGTGGTTGCACCTGCCGACTGACGGGTGAAGGGGCGTACCGCTTTCGTCCACATAGTAGGCGAAGGAACGTCTGTCCCCGCAATTCGGACAGGTATGCCGTGTTGACGTTCCTTTATATTTCTGTAATGAATAGTTGCTCATGACTTTTTTTGATGATTGGTTTTCTACTGTTTGTCCCGCTGTCCCACTGTCCCGTCCCCTAAAGGCTGGGACAGTGGGACACTTGGGACATCCCGGGACACTCTGGAAAATCAGGGCTCGGTTTGTATGCTCCCATGCTCTGCAAATGATATGGTCAGCTGGCATACAGCCGTGTACAGGCTGCTTTTTCATGGTTTGTCCTCCTTTTCATGTCCTGCAAACAGCTCCGCCTGCCTTGCTTCTCCTGCTGTCCCGCTTGTCCCATCTGTCCCATGCTGTCCCACCTGTCCCATTGTCTCGTTCTCCTTGGGACGGGACAGCGGGACACCCGGGACGGCTGCGTTCCTGTCCTCCTTGCTGCGCTGGATTATCCGGCTGACGGTGGACTTGCCGCAATTGACCTGCGAGGCTATCTCCCGAACTGACTTCCCGGATTGGGACAGTTGTAGGATAAGGCAATCCCTTTGTTCCGATTCGTTGTCACCCGGTTTCTTCAGGTGTTCCTTTTCGGTTGAATAGCCCCTGAACACGAATTGCAGGAAGGCGTCCGTTTTCTCAATCTCATAGACAATCACATTGTCGGCATCATACGAGAATGTCCCGTAACGGACCTTGAGCTGCTTCACATAGCGTAGTCCCCCGTCCAGTGCGCTTTTCCCGATGACAAACACGCTGTCAAAGAAATTGTAGAGCCGCTTGCTTCCGGCAAGGTCGTTGGACGTGATGGGACAGTCCAGTGAACGCTTTGGGGTGTGTGCCAGGACAAGGATGGAAAGCCCGTATCTCTTTTTGAGATTGTTGAGCTGTATCATCAGCCGTCCCGCCGCATCGCCTTTCTCCATGGCGCAGCACAGGTAAGTAAGGTTGTCAACGATGAAGATCCTGCAGCGGGTCTGCTGTGCCATCTGTTCGATGCTGCCGATGATTGTCCCTTCAAAGTCGGCATCCAGAAGGGCGTCACAGTCAAGCGATACCCGGTACAGCCTGTCGGGAAAGGTGTAAGGCTTTCCGTACTCGTCGGTATAGCGGAGCTGGAACTGCTTTTCAGAGAGTTCAAAGTCCAGATAAAGCACGTTGTCAGTCCGGGCTATACGGTCGGCTATCTGCACGGCAAGGATGGATTTTCCCACGTTGGAATCCGCAAAGAGGCAGGACAGTTCCCCCTCGTACCAGAAACTGTCCCACAACGCACGGGGCGTGGGCAGCTGCGATGCTTCAAGTATGGTCCGGTTGGCGGTCTTTATGCTCATCACACCGATATTTTCCGGCATACCGTTCTGCATCTGGGCTGCCCTCGTCAGGTCGCCATGTATCATGCTGATATAGTTCTTGTCCTCTTCCATGGCTCTTACCAGTTACGTTGACTGGGCTTGCGACGGTGGGAGGAGGACATGGATTCGCCGAGTTCCTCATCGGACAGGGGTACGGGATTCTTGCGGGAGGATTCCAGCCATCTGTCCAGTTCGTCACGGTAAAGGCAATAGCGTTTGCCGGGCTTGGTGGCCGGAATGCTTCCGTCCGACAGTTTCATGTAGAGCGTTCCCTTGGGAATACCGAGATATTCCGCCGCTTCATCCACGGACATGGGGACATGGGTGTCCACCGCCTTTGCATTATTCACACTGCGCTGCTCGGTAAGCAGGCTTCTCAAGCTCATCACTTCGTCCCGAAGCTGTGCTACGACCTCGGGAAGGTCGTTGAATGTAATCACTGTTTTTTCCATTTGCGTACTCGCCTCTTTTGTAAGGCTTGGCGCAAAGGACCGCAATGATATGGCCGTGAATATCTTCACGGGAGGTCATTGCAAAATAATTCCCGAATAACGATGCCCAACCGTGAATGATGGGCAAAGCTATTCGGGAAGCAATGAGATACAGGCTGTTACGTGTTGCCTGATACTTGTCGTTATTGTTGTTATATCCCCGGGAAACGGTCAACTGTTCACTTCCCGTGCATAATCTTCGGGATAATGGAAGGCCAGACTGCCGTTTTCGGGTTCGTCAATGGGAATCAGCGTCTTTGACGGATCGACCTTGAAGTTCTTTATGGTCGCTATATCCGTGTCGGCAAACTCACGTGGGAAAAGGGTCTTGATAAAATTGGCACGCTTGTCCCCGTTGTAGTATTTCTTGTACATGAAACGCTCGGAGATGTTCCACACGAAATGGCGGAGCGGAATGTTGGTAATCTCCCGGGTCAGCCGTCCTGTTATCGGCTTGGGCTTGTAGCTGTGAAGGCACATCCACTTGTTGACCTCGGCACAGATATGGTTGACGGTCTCCTTGTCGGCAATACGGGGCATGACGAAGTGGATGTACTCCATGACCATGCGGATCCGTTCCGCCTCTTCCTGCTTCTGTCTGTCCTCATAGCTGGCACGGTTCTTTTCGTGAAGTTCCGGGGCAATGGCAATCTCTACCGGTTTTATATCCGGGGCTGCTTCCCCGCCTGTCGGCATCGGTGTCGGAGCTGCAGGTTCATTCGCATCCTGTGGCTGTTCTTCCTGAGCCTTTATGATTCCGGCAGATGCCTTTTTCTTGCCGGACTTGAGTTTCCAGATCTCGTATGAGTCGAAAATGACCGTCTGGAAAGAGAGATAGAACAGCCAGCCGAGAATGTTGCTGCATACAAAGACAATCAGCCTTACAAAATTGTCCTGATTGAAACTTGCGGAGACAATCAATGTGATAAAAAAGGAAATCAGGCAGATGGCAACGCCGATGAATCCCAGAATGATGTATTTGTCCTTTATCGTTGGTTCCATATCGTTTTTTCGGTTATTACTTGTAACTGTCAGGTCTTTGCAAATTTAACGGTATTCTTCCAATTATTGCTCATTAGCCTTGGTTGTCGGTTTCTTTTTCTATGTTTTTCACCAAAAGTCCGGAATCATACCAAAATATCATACGATAATGACTTTTTAGGGAATGGTGCCATCAGAAACAGAGGGAGCGGTTAAAGCCTGCACGCAATAACCGCTCCCCCTGAATACCCTGAAACAGGCCTATGCCTCCTTGCGTTTCAGGGTTATCTTGTCCACCACGTCACACATCTGCTGTGCAGCCATCTTGGAATAGATCTGTGTGGTGGTAATGTTCTTGTGTCCCAGACAGGCTTGTATGACAGCCATGTCCGTGCCCATTTCCACGTGCAGGCTTCCGAATGAATGCCGGGTGCAATGGAAGGTTATCTTCTTGGTTATGCCTGCCGCCGACAACCAACGCTTCAGGGGCCCCTGCAGCATCTTGTCCTTGAAGCCCTCGAAGATAAGCCCTTCATGCCGCTCCCCGAGCAGTCCGTAGGCTTCATCGCTGATGGGATTGTGAACAATCTGCTTCGTCTTCTGCATACGGGTGGTAACGAACATCTTGCCGTTGGTGTACGGCTGTATCTGCTGCCAGGTAAGCTGCCTGATGTCGCTCTTTCTCAATCCCGTCAGGCAGGCGAAAAGGAAAGCCCTTTTCAGAACCTCTTCCTCGCATGGCGTTTCGGCAAGCCGTATCAGTTCCTCTTGGCTCAGATGCTCCCTCATGGTGGGAATACTCTCGATACGGTCCAGAAAGCCGTTGGGATTCTCCTTTATCTTCCTGTCACGGTAGGCCGTGTGCAGGACGGCACGGAAAGCCGACCAGTAGCCTGCCGCAGAATTGATATGCAGCTTTTGGTTGGTGTGTATGGTCTGGGGAGCGTTCAGCAGGTACTCCATGAACTTGCGGCACAGGTCCACATCCACCTCTTCAAAGGTACATTTGCCGCCCACGAACCGCTCGAAGTGCTTGTAGACGTGCTGCCACTTGATATTTCTCCTGTCTGCCAGTTCCTTGAAGTAGGCGAGGAAATCCCCCTTCATCCTGGCCTTGTCAAAGAAGCCGTTGTTCTCGTTGAAGATGGCTTCGTAACGCCTGTTGCGGAGTATCTCCGCCTTCTTCATCATGCGTGCGTTGAAGTCACGCTCCTGCTGGTTGGCAGGCTTGGCAAAAATGTAAATACCCAGAGCTTCACGTGTTATCACTTTCATGGTGGTGTTGTCACGGTAGCCGGGATAATAGTCCAGACACAGCGAATACTGTGTACCGTTCTTGATCTTGCGCTTGCGCAAGGTTACTGTCTTGCATTTACTCATATTGATGATGTTTTAACTGGTTGTACATTTCCGGAGGTGTCTCCGTGTTTACGGTGGCAAAGGAACAACGTGAAACAGCCGTGAATATTTCCACGACAATCATTTTGAAATAATTTTCCGGTAATGGCGGTTGTTTGCGGTTATTTGTTCCTTTCAGCCATGACACGCTCCACGCCGGAGCGCAGAAGCAGGTTCTTCACGCCTACCTTTATCTTTTCGATGTGCTTCACCTTGACGATATGGCAGATGTTGGCGGAGGAAAGCCCGTAAATCTGCCGGACCTGTTCCACGGTGTAATAACGCTCGTCGTTCACAAGGTCGGTTCTGCGGAGTTCGTCCAGATGGGACTTGGAGTAATAGGTGCGGCCGTATTCTCTTTTGGTCGGTATCCTGTGCCGGTAGGCATATGCCCGGAGTGCGGCAGGCTTCATGCCGAACAGCTCTTCCGCCTCTCCGGTCAGGAGCCAGTCGGTGATACTTTCCATATCAACAGCCGCACCGAAGAACTCGTCAACATGCTTCTTGCTGTAATAGTTCTTTCCAGCGATGCGGCAGATGGGAATGCGGTTGCGTTTGGCGGTGGTATAGAGCCATGACTGTTTGACCTTATAAAGGGACATCACCTCTTCACCGGAATAGAAGTCCAAAATCTCATCGCCTCCCTTTTCCCTTTTTTCTTTTTTGCCCGGAAAGGAAGATGAAGCGGATTTTTTCGGTGTGAAAGTGCTGCCGGGCAGGATGCGGTGGTAGGGATTGCCCTCCAGCATCCGCTCGATGTCGGCTCTGCGGATGAATGCCATGCGGTTGCTGATGCGTGAGGCTTTCAGCTTGCCGATGGCTACAAGTTTGTAAATGTACTGTCGGGAACAGCCCATGAGGATGGCTGCTTTGGAAAAGGTGAGATACTCCTGATGCTGTATCTCCATGATTGGCCGGACGGCCTTGAAGAGGTTGTTCTTCTGTGTCATTCTGGCTCGCCGGGCTTCCGCCTGACAAGCCTCGCTGCAATACCTTTGCATTCCGCTGCGGGTTACAAAGGACTTGCCGCAAAAACTGCATTTTCGGGTTGCTTTCATACTGCTTTATCGTTTACTGGTTCATTTCTCCAATCCTGTATTCCTGAAGTGGTGAACAGATGTAAACGGCAGTCAACGGTTGTCGCCTTTCTACACGATGTGACAGTCACTGAATGTTGGGGCGGATATTGTCGCTTGTCGTAAACGGTTGTAAACCCTTGTCAACTGTCTGCACGGTGTGACAAAAAACAAGCCCCGCAAATTCTCCACGTCAGAAATACGTCTCAAAAATATGTGGAAATTTGGGAAACATCAAAAAGCAGCCGAAAAGTGTTAATTTTTAGAATGTATTGATAATTAAATATTTATGCTTGGATATTTCTGATTGTTTTTGGTTGTTCTACGATTCTAAATACTAATGCTATCCCTCGGATCAAACGATTCGAGGGATATTTATTAAATGTCATTATACCTATTGCGTAGGCATCGAGCTTATCCCATATATGACTTTCGTTATTTGGAAATTACTGGGGGCAGCCCAATAATCCGGCCAAGCTTGTCTGTATGTTTCGAGTTGTTCGTCAGGAACATATATTTTATAGCTGGCATTGGTGACTGTCCAGCCGTCTGCTACGGGAAAAGCACCTTTCCCCAAGGTAGCCGGAGTCTCATCCGGACATAAGATCGTTTCCAATGCAGAACATTGATTGAATGCGTTTGTACCGATTCTTTCGAGTTGTGTTCCGAGAATTACTTTTTTCAATGATGAACATTGACTGAAAGCTTTATCATCAATCACGGTAACTGCATCGGGAATTGTGATCTCTTCCAAGAGAGAACAATTTATAAAAGTATTATTAGATATTCTTTTTAGTGATTCCGGCAATTTGATATTTTGTAATTTAGAGCATTGCTCAAATGTATTGGAGGGTAATTCTTCAATATTGGCCTGAATATCGGCCGAAATCAATTCGGCGCATTTACTAAATACAGCCCTATCCAATGAGACAACACTTTTCGGTATGGTAATTCGGGTCAGTTTTGAATACCCGAAACAAGTATTTCCAATTGATTTTAAAGTATTCGGTAATTCAATTGTTTCTATGCTGCTTTGCTGAAAAGCGACACCCTCTATTGTCTCGATCCCTGAAGGTAAGACAATGCTTATTATTTGGTCTTCATAGAGGAATGCACCGTCGTTCACCCGTTCGACCGTTCCGGTATAAGCCCATTTACCCTCTTTGGTATTTTTGTCGTATGTACATTGCTCGTCAAGAAACGTGCAGTTTTTACCCCCGAAACGAGGGCCATATGCACCATTATTCCACCCAAGTTGTTGGTGTGCCGTATATTCGATATACTTCATCTGTTTGACAACCAGCTTTCCCATTATGGTGCGTTCGTCGTCTGAAACGAATACCAGTATCCCGCTTTCCGGTTCGCTGATCGCTGCCGGTTCGTCGGGAGCGGAAACAGAGATTTTCTTACCGGTTTTATCTACCGTAACCTTGTATCCGCTGTGCGAAATGCATTCGATGGAAATTTGTACGTTCAAAGGATTCGTCAATTCGTAGTTTACTACTGCTGTTGTACCTGCGCTACAGTAAACTGTCATCTCTTTCACTTTGTCGGTTCCCGAGACGAACAAAAGGTCGAATTTGTCTTTGTAGTAGGGCAGTTTTATCTGTTCGCCGTTTTCAGACAGTGTCAGAACGAGATAATCCGGATCGGAATTGTCAACATCGCTGAACATCGAATCTCCGTTCTGGCCGGGATCGCCCGTAGCCCGATCCAGTTTCGTCCATATTTGTCCCCCGTCGTAAGAGATATACCAATAACCGTCTTCCCTGATCTCCAACTTAGGGGTGATGCCGTTATCGCCTTTGTTTCCGTTATCGCCTTTGAGGGATTCCAGCCATTCTTCTTCGGTGCCCCGATAACCATTTTCGACCGCCAGTTCATAGGCCGATTTGCCGTCGTTGCCATTACTTCCGTTGAGCGATGCAAGCCATGCTTCGAGCGTGCCCCGGTAGCCTTTCTCGACTGCCAGTTCGTAGGCCGATTTGCCGGCCATACCTTGTGCCATAACCCGATCCCCACGGTCGTCCGTCAGCCATTCACCGTCGAACGTCCAATAATAGATGCCGCCATCCTGTTTGATCCCGATCACCGGCACCGTACCTTGCTGGCCGTCTTTCCCGTGGTATATCGTTACAGGACCGCTTTTGATGAAGGTGATTGTGTAGCCGATCGTTTTCCCGTTTTCTACTACCGGGGTTACACCGGTCACGTAATCGTTGCCCTGCAATGCTTCTACGATCAGTTGAAGGGAGGTTATATTGGTGTTCATCCGGCTGCACAACTCTTCGAGCGCGGTCAGACGTGAATCTATATACTCGCTCTTGTTCCATATGGCGATTTCGTCGTACTCCGTACAGGAAATCAACGACAATAAGCCAAAAATCATACAAGTTATTATCTTCTTCATGACATTTCCAGATTAAAAATTAATTCCCATTCTAACGATGAAACAGTGGTTCCTGACATGTTTGTATCCTACTTTGTGGTTGTCTTCCCCGTACATCGTGTCGGTTTTGTCGATATCGATAAGTCCTGTATGGTAATCCGCTCCGATAATGAAGCGACCGAACGCAGCATCGACCCCGCACGAAACGCCCATGTCGTGGCGTGAAAATCCACCTTCTTTTTTAAAGATGGAGATTTTTTCATCTTCAACCTCACGTTTCCCGCCTATACCGACTGCATAATATAATCCTGCGAACGGTATAAATGCGAAGTGTTTTCCTAACGCGACGGTGTAGTCGATACCCACAGGGATTTGTATGTAATTCATCGTGGTACGACTGTCGTCGAATCCGTTGACCTCGTATCCTTTGTTTATAAAGCTCACTCCTGTTCGCAGGTAGAACGGCAGTTGCCGGCTGAGCCTGACCCGGTCGGTTACGCCGATTTCGTAACCCGGTTTTGCCGATGAGGTCAGTCCGTAAGAGGTGATCCACGAGGTACAGTATCCAGCGTGTACACCGACGGTATTTGCCGGATACGAACGTACCGGCTTTACATCGACGGTTGTCGGTGTCGATGTTGCAGGATGGGCTATTTCCTTATCCGCAGGTGCTTTGGCCAGGATAGTTTGTAAAGACTCGGTGTTTTCGGCTTTGTATGATGGAGCCGTTTCAGGTTGTTTTTCGCAGTTTTTCTCTACGACATGCAGATAGAGCGTGATATTGACGCTGTTGCGCAGATCGGGAAAGAAGTGCTCCAACATATAATTATACGGTTTACCTTTCTGCAAATCCATCAACTGCTTTTTACGGCCGTCGACGATGTGTCCCTTGTCATCGTAAATCCATAGCGGAGTATGGTCGAGAATGTCCAATACTTCGTTACGTCCTGCCATGTCGGATGCTACGACTTGCTCCCGTAGCATGTTCCATGCGACACCTTCGGCGTGATGTTCGATCAGATGGGGAGGAACGTTTCCTTCGCGGACAAGATAGGCTTTCAGCTCTTCCGCCCGCCGGGCCGCCAATTGTTCGTTTGCCTGCACCGCTCCGTCGGGAGAGGCATATGAACGGATGACGATCTTTTCTACACGGTCGTTTTTTAATGTCGCGCCGATCGAATTTAAGAAATACTCCAGCTGTGACCGATTGTCCCGGAATGAAGGATCGACATTACGGTACCCGCGGCGATAATAGATTTTTATAGAATCCGCCGCTTCCTGTGCCTGCACGCTTCCAATGGTCAATGCACAGGTAAATAGAAAGAATAAGATTTTTTTCATTCGACATTCAAATATCATCGGATTAATACTTCTAACCAACGATAAACTTGGATGTTATCCTTTGTATCTATCTTGTTTAAACGTTCCTCTGAACGCCTCGGACGAATAATACATGGTATAAAACCATATAACGGCACATATGGGCAATCATAATTCTTTGATTATAAAAATATTATATATTAATCTTGTACATATACTAAAAACGATATAAATTTGTAGTTGAAAACCAACGTTTTAATCAACGTATAAACACATAAAGGAGGATAGTTATGGCGGCTTTCTGTCAAATCGAGCGGGAATCCGGTGATATACCCGAATTTCCGTCATTTCTTAAGCATTGATTTGTTTGTTTTTAAATCGACTGATTCTAAGTTGTTCTTTTTTGTCCAGCGCCTTCTGGACAGATGGGTATTTCATCCTGAATTTGGCAAATGTATCGCGCGAAAGATCGAAATGTTTGCAAATATTGCTTATGGACTTTCCCTTATTAAGCATCGCAATAACGACCTGTCGATTCTTGATCAGTACGTTCATCTTGGTATAGCTACCGTGGCGCCGTCCCAAAACCATTCCCTCCGCACGCCGTAGTGCCAACGCTTCGCGTGTACGCATAGAGATAAGGTTACGTTCGATCTCCGCCACCAGTCCGAAAGCGAAACACAGAACTTTGCTGTTGATCGTGTTGTCGAACGAGTAGCCTTCCTTGGTCGTATAAAGATTTATTCCCCTTTCCAGACATTTGCCCATAATCGCCATGATATCCGTGAGCGTCCGGCTCAGACGCGAAATTTCCGTGACGATCAGTGTGTCGTCTCGTTTAAGTCGGCGTAACAGTACGCCCAGTTTGCGGTCGCGTTCGCTCTTTTTGCCGCTGGCAACTTCTGTGACCCAATGATTGACGATGAGTTGTTTACTTTCGGCAAAACGCCTGATTTCATCCTGCTGGTTGGCCGGGTGTTGTTTTTCTGTGCTGACACGTAGATAACCTATTATCATGATATTAATAATTTTAACTGAGGCAACATCACCTCGTCCGGTAAAATTAGTCGTATGCTACGGGTTTCGGGATACATTAGTGCCGGATATAAGAAATCCGGGTTATTGGTTGGCTGGAGTCATCCATTATAATTCGGCCGTTTCCTGAATCGTTCCGGGACATGATTGTTAGTTAAAACAACTTGCTTAAATAGTAGAAAAACAAGCATAAAAAGAAAACCACCTACGAAAGTAGGTGGTTTATTCTCAGTGACCTCGGAGGGGCTCGAACCCTCGGCCCATTGATTAAGAGTCAATTGCTCTACCAGCTGAGCTACGAAGTCATCATTTTGTCGCATACGGATAAATTCCGTTTTGCGGGTGCAAATATGCAACAATATTTTTAATTCTGCAAGAATAAACGGAATTAATCTTCTTTGATGTTGTGGTAAACGTTGGTTACGTCATCATCTTCATCCAGTTTGTCCAGAATTTTATCAACTTCTGCTCTTTGTTCAGGGGTCAATTCTTTCGTATCGGTAGGGATACGGGTGAATTCTCCGCTGACGATATCGTATTTATTTTCTTCCAGGTATTTTTGGATATTTCCGTAAGCATCGAACGAGCCATAGAGATTGATTACTCCATCTTCGTCTTCGAAGATTTCATCTACTCCGTAGTCGATCATTTCCAGTTCGAATTCATCCGGATCGAAATTTTCCGGTTTGTTAATTTTGAATACACACTTCCGGTCGAACATAAAGTCGAGTGAGCCGGTCGTTCCTAGCGAACCCCCGAACTTGGTAAAGGCATGGCGTACATTCGCTACGGTCCGCGTGTTGTTGTCTGTAGCTGCTTCTACAACGATGGCAATGCCATAAGGTGCATATCCTTCATAAGTGATTTCCTTGTAATCAGAAGTATCTTTAGAGATTGCTCGTTTGATAGCCCGTTCTACATTTTCTTTAGGCATATTTTCAGCCTTGGCATTCTGAATCAGAATACGAAGACGGGTATTGTTTGCTGGGTCGGGGCCACCGGCTTTTACGGCAATATCGATTTCTTTTCCGATTCTGGTAAACGTACGGGCCATATTACCCCATCTTTTCAATTTGCGTGCTTTGCGGTATTCAAACGCTCTTCC
>ERZ1106950.1278-NODE-1278-length-17112-cov-7.942311_pt1 | contig 17112 bp, 12 predicted proteins | sample MGYA00403675_ERZ1106950 | MGnify/ENA primary metagenome ERZ1106950 (study PRJEB35170, sample SAMEA104062410) | human gut metagenome | biome: human gut; feature: human-associated habitat; material: faeces | place: Denmark | collected 2012-06-13 ... | reverse complement strand
TAGGAACGGCAAAATTTTTTGCACTTCTATTGCTTCTTTATCACACATAAGCAAAGAGCCAGGGCATCAAGCAGCTTGTCGCGGGCGGAGGCGTTGCCCTCATTGGTATGACCCTTGTCCCGCTGCTGTCCGGACTGCTGGGATAATCGTTTTATTTACCTGCAAGCAATACGCCGCGCCCTCCTGCTGTTTGGAGGGCGCGGGAAAGGAGGGATACGCACATGATTGATGATTTAATCGGGGAATGGATCAAAGGCATCCTGATTGACGGAATCAAAGGAAACCTGTCCGGTCTTTTCAGTACCGTGAATACCAAGGTCGGGGAAATCGCGTCGGATGTGGGCAGCACGCCGCAGGACTGGAACGGCGGCATTTTCTCCATGCTGCAAACCCTGTCCGAAACGGTCATTGTCCCCATTGCGGCGGCCATTCTCGCCCTGGTGATGTGCTATGAGCTGATTGAAATGATCGTGGAAAAGAACAACATGCACGACTTTGATACTTCCCTGTTCTTCCGCTGGATGTTTAAGAGCGCCTTTGCCATCCTCATTGTGACAAACACATGGAATATCGTCATGGGCGTCTTTGACGCCACCCAGGCCGTCGTGAACCAAAGCGCCGGTGTCATCATCGGGGAAACCAGCATTGACTTTGATACCCTGATTCCGGATCTGGAAACCCGGCTGGAAGCCATGGACATCGGCCCTCTGTTGGGCTTGTGGTTTCAGACCCTGGTTGTGGGGCTTACGATGCACGCTTTATCCATCTGCATTTTCCTTGTCACCTACGGGAGAATGATTGAAATATACGCCGTGACCGCGCTGGGGCCGATTCCCCTTGCCACGCTGGGCAATTCGGAGTGGCGCGGCATGGGCCAGAACTACTTGAAATCCCTGTTGGCGCTGGGCTTCCAAGCGTTCCTGATTATGGTTGTTGTCGGCATCTATGCGGTGCTGATTCAGGACATCGGCACGATGGAGGACATTTCCGGTGCGATCTGGGGCTGTATGGGCTACACGGTGCTGCTGTGCTTCTGCCTGTTCAAGACGGGAAGCATCAGTAAAGCAGTGTTTACCGCCCACTGACCTTACATTTTTTACGCAGGAGGGAAATATTTATCGAGGAACCGCAGAAATATCACATCATATACGCCGATCCGCCGTGGCGGTATGAATGTAAACGAACAGGGGCGGCGGAGCATCACTATCCCACCATGAGCATTGACGAGCTATGCGCCCTGCCGGTTAAGAGGCTGGCGGAAAAAGACTGCCTGCTGTTTTTGTGGGCCACGTTCCCGCAGCTTCCAGAGGCATTGCAGCTCATTAAGGCATGGGGCTTCACGTTCAAAACGGTGGCCTTTGTCTGGCTGAAACGGAACAGGAAAAGTCCCACATGGTTCTATGGGCTGGGCTACTGGACGAGAGGCAACGCGGAAATCTGCCTGCTTGCCAAACGGGGCAAGCCCAAACGCCACAGTGCCGGTGTCCATCAGTTTATTATCTCCCCGATAGAGGAACATAGCAAAAAGCCGGACGTGACCCGTGACAAGATCGTGGAACTGGCGGGCGATCTCTCCCGCGTGGAGCTGTTTGCCAGACAGAAAATGCCAGGATGGGATGTGTGGGGCAACGAGGTAACAAGCGACCTGACCCTGACTTGATTTTTGAAAGAAACGAGGTGATGATATTTGGCTTATGTCACTGTCCCCAAGGATTTTACCAAGGTGAAATCCAAGGTGGTATTCGGGCTGACGAAACGCCAGCTCATTTGTTTTGGCGGTGCGCTGCTGGTCGGCGTCCCGCTTTTCTTGTTGATCCGGGGCTGCATCCCCACCAGCGCGGCGGCGCTCCTTATGGTGTTTGCCATGCTTCCGGGCTTTCTGCTGGCGCTGTATGAGCGCCACGGCCAGCCCCTTGAAGTGGTGGTATGGCAGATCATCCAGTGCTGCTTTATCCAGCCCAAGGAGCGCCCCTACCAGACCAACAACGCTTACACTGCCCTTGTGCGGCAATTCCAGATGGAACAGGAGGTAAATGCCATTGTTCAAAAAGCAAAGAAACGAAACAAGTGCAAAAGCGCCGTTCAAACTCACCCGCGCAGAAAAGAAAGAGATTCAGGCCGTCATCCGCAGGTATAAGGGCGACGGAAAGCCCCACTCCGCACAGGAGAGTATCCCCTACGAGGCCATGTATCCAGATGGGGTTTGCCGTCTGACGCCCCGCAGGTTTTCCAAGTGCATCGAGTTTTCAGACATCAGCTATCAGCTTGCCCAGGCGGACACCAAGGCGGCCATCTTTGAAAGCCTGTGCGACCTTTACAACTATCTGGATGCCTCTATCCACATCCAGTTTTCCTTTCTCAACCACAAGATTGACCCCAGGCAGTACGCCAAGAGCCTTGAAATCCGGGCGCAGGGGGATGATTTTGACGACATTCGCACGGAGTATTCCGCCATCTTAAAAGACCAGCTTGTAAGTGGGAACAACGGACTGGTCAAGCGGAAGTTTCTTACCTACACCATCGAGGCGGACAGCCTGAAACTGGCCCGCGCAAGGCTGCGCCGTATTGAAACCGACCTGTTGGGCTATTTCAAGAGCATGGGGGCCGTGGCGTGGGGGCTGGACGCAACGGCCCGGCTGGAAGTCATGCACCGCATGTTCCACCCGGACGGGGAGCCGTTTTCCTTCGATTGGAAGTGGCTGGCTTCCTCCGGCCTCTCCACCAAGGATTTTATCGCCCCGTCGTCGTTCCGTTTCGGGAACGCCCGGATGTTCGGGCTGGGCGGCAAGTACGGGGCCGTGAGCTTCTTAAATATCCTGTCCCCGGAGCTGTCGGATGAAATGCTGGCAGACTTCCTCAATGCGGAAAACGGCATTGTGGTGAACCTCCATGTGCAGGTCATCGACCAGAGCGAGGCCATAAAGACGGTGAAGCGCAAGATTACCGACCTTGACGCCATGAAGATTCAGGAGCAGAAACGGGCCGTCCGCAGCGGTTACGACATGGATATACTCCCCAGCGATCTTGCCACCTACGGGCAGGACGCCAAGGAGCTGCTAAAGACCCTGCAAAGCCGGAATGAACGGATGTTTCAGCTCACCTTTCTTGTTCTCAATACAGCCGATACCCGGCAGGCGCTGGAAAACGATGTGTTTTGGGCCGCAGGCGTAGCGCAGAAATACAACTGTTCCCTTGTCCGGCTGGACTACCAGCAGGAGCAAGGCCTTATGAGCAGCCTCCCATTAGGGGCCAGCCATATCCAGATTGAGCGTTCTTTGACGACTTCCAGCGTGGCCGTGTTCGTCCCCTTTGTGACGCAGGAGCTGTTCCAGGATGAAGAGGCCATGTATTACGGCATCAACGCCAAGACCGGCAACATGATTATGCTGGACAGAAAGCGGGCGCGCTGCCCCAACGGTTTGAAGCTGGGTACGCCGGGAAGCGGCAAGTCCATGAGCTGCAAATCCGAAATTTTGAGTGTGTTCCTGTGTACGCCGGATGACGTGTATGTATGTGATCCAGAGGCCGAGTATTATCCCCTTGTAAAACGGCTGCATGGACAGGTGGTGAAGCTGTCACCCACCAGCAAATCCTATGTGAACCCGCTGGACATCAACTTAAATTACAGCGAGGATGAAAGCCCGCTGGCCCTAAAATCGGACTTTGTTTTATCGTTTTGTGAACTGGTGATGGGCGGCAAGAACGGGCTGGACGCCATCGAAAAGACGGTCATTGACCGGGCGGTGCAGGTGACCTACCGGCCCTATCTGGCAGACCCCAAACCGGAGAATATGCCCATCCTGTCCGACCTGCACAAAGCCCTGTTAGACCAGCATATCCCGGAGGCCGACCGGGTGGCCCAGGCCCTTGACCTGTATGTGAACGGCAGCTTAAACGTGTTTAACCACCGTACCAATGTGGACATTGAAAGCCGGATTGTGGCCTTTGACATCAAGGAGCTGGGCAAGCAGCTAAAGAAAATCGGGATGCTGATCGTCCAAGACCAGATTTGGGGCCGAGTGACGCAAAACCGCAGCCAGGGCAAGGCGACGTGGTTCTTTTGTGATGAATTTCATCTGCTGTTGCGGGAGGAACAGACAGCGGCCTTTTCCTGCGAGATTTGGAAGCGTTTCAGGAAATGGGGCGGCATCCCGACAGGTGCCACGCAGAACGTCAAGGATCTGTTGTTATCGCCGGAGATTGAAAATATTTTGGAAAATTCGGACTTCATCTGCCTGCTCAACCAGGCGTCAGGCGACCGGCGCATCCTTGCGGAGCGATTGAACCTATCTCCACAGCAATTACGGTATGTGGAAAATTCTGAACCCGGCGAGGGGCTTTTGATTTATGAAAATGTTGTTCTGCCCTTTAAGAACCCCATCCCAAAGCACACCCAGCTTTACCAGATCATGACCACCCGCTTAGGCGAGGGGGCCACGGTATGAGGTGCGGGGCCGCAAAAGGAGGTGACGCGCCATGAAGCCCTTAAAACCCCGTGATAAGGTGACGCAGCGCATGACCCGCGCCGGGCTTACACTGGACAACCAGACCACCGGCGAGAGCATGAACATTTCCAGCCGAGAGGCCGAACCGGAATACACGGCCAAATCGGGCGGCACAGCGGAAAAGGCGCTGGAACGAGCTGTGGACATCCGCGACCGGCATAAGGCAAAGCAGGCGGCCCGGCATGGGGAACGTATTGCAAAGGAGGCCAGCGGCCCGGCCTCCCGTCCGCAATTTACCGCCGAGGAACGGGCCTCCCCGGAGCTGGCCCCGTATATCAGGCAAGCGGAGAAACGGGCTGACCGGCTGGATGCTGCAAAAAGCGCTCTCCCCAAAAAGCGCGTGATTGCCAAGGCAACCGTCTACGACGAGACCAAGGGAAAGGCCAGAAGTAAACTTCACTTTGAAAAAGTGGAGAAACATCCGCCAAGGCTCAAACCCAATCCGGCCAGCCGCCCGGTGCAGGAGGCGGGGCTATATCTCCACGGGAAAATCCATGAGGTGGAGCAGGAAAATGTGGGTGTGGAGGGCGGTCATAAGGCGGAAGAACTGGCCGAGCGCCAAGCGGGCAAGGCGCTGAGAAATGCCAGACGGCGGCATAAGCTGAAACCCTACCGGGCCGCAGCCAAGGCGGAACGAAAATCCATGGCCGCCAATGCCGAGTTTGTGTATCAAAAATCCCTGCGGGACAACCCGGAACTGGCGCAGGCGGTGAGTAATCCCATTTCCCGCCTCTGGCAGAAACGGCACATCAAACGGGAATACGCCAAGGCCGCACGGGCTGCGGGCCGGGGCACGGCAGGCAGTGCAAAGACCACCGCATCAGCCGCCAGGAAAGCCGCAGAGAAAGGAAAACAGGCCGCGTCCCTTGTGGCCCGTCACTGGAAAGGGGCGCTGCTGATCGGCGGCGTGGGCTTGCTTCTCATGCTGATTATGGGCGGCCTGCAATCCTGTACCGCCATGTTTGGCAGCGCCGGGACGGGGCTTGCGGCCACCTCCTATCTGTCCGAGGACAGCGATATGCTGGGGGCCGAGGCTTCCTACGCCGGGATGGAAGCTGATTTACAGTACGAACTTGACCACTACGAAACTCTCCATCCCGGCCATGACGAGTACCGTTTTGAACTGGACGAGATCGGCCATGACCCCTATGTGCTGACCTCTATCCTTTCCGCGCTCCACGGCGGAGTGTTTACGCTGGACGAGGTGCAGGGCGATCTTGCCATGCTCTTTGAGCAGCAATACACCCTGACCGAGCGCGTGGAGGTGGAGATCCGCTATCGGACGGTTACGCACACAGACAGCGACGGCAACGAATACGAGGAAGAAGTGCCGTATCGCTATTCTATCTGCTATGTGACACTGAAAAATGCGGATTTGTCCCACCTGCCAGTCTATCTCATGAACGAGAAACAACTGAGCCTGTACGCGGCCTATATGCAGACATTGGGCAACCGGCCAGACCTCTTTCCAAGCGGCAGCTATCCCCACGCCTCCACCGTCAAGGAGCCGACCTACTATGAGATTCCGCCGGAGGCGCTAAAGGATGAAGCCTTTGCGGCCATGATTGCGGAGGCGGAAAAGTATGTGGGCTTTCCCTATGTCTGGGGCGGCAACTCCCCCAGCACCAGCTTTGATTGTTCCGGCTTTATTAGCTGGGTACTCAATCACAGCGGATGGAGCGTCGGGCGGCAGACGGCGCAGGGACTTTATAACCTCTGTACCCCCGTTACAGCGGGGCAAGCCAAGCCCGGCGATTTGGTGTTTTTTGTCGGCACCTACGATACCCCCGGCGTTTCCCATGTGGGGCTGTATGTGGGCAATTCGGTGATGCTGCACTGTGGAAATCCGATCAGTTACACGAACTTAAATTCAAGTTACTGGCAATCCCATCTATTTTGTTACGGGCGTCTACCCTGACGCCAGAAAGGAGTTTTAGATTATGGCAGTAAATAAACTTGACCGTATTGAAAAGGACATTGAGAAAACCAAGGACAAGATTGCGGCGCTGCAAAAGCAGCTTCGAGAGCTGGAAGCGGCGAAAACCGAACAGGAAAACTTGCAGATCATCCAGCTTGTGCGGGGCCTGCACATGACGCCCCAGGAATTTACCGCCTTTGTCCGGGATGGCGCGTTGCAGGCACCCCTGGCCCCACAGCCGGATTTTGAGCAGGACGAACAGGAGGAAACCGCCGATGAAGAATAAAGCCATTCGCATGTTCACCGCAACACTGGCCGCTGTGCTTTGCATGGCGGCTTTTTCCGTCACCGCCTATGCTGGAGGCGTTGACCCTGATCCGCAGCCATTGCCGGAGGAAACGGAGGAACCCACCACCGGGGGGATTGAGATGGAGCCGGAGGACGTCCCCGTCACACCCAAGGGAAATGCGGCTCTGGTGGATGATTTTTTCGGGGATAAGCAGCTTATCACCGTCACCACCAAGGCCGGAAATTACTTCTATATCCTGATTGACCGTGCCAACGAGGACAAGGAAACCTCCGTGCATTTCCTGAACCAAGTGGACGACGCCGACCTGCAAGCGTTGTTGGAGGATGGCGAACAGGAGCCGCAAGCCTGCACCTGCACGGAAAAATGCGAGGCCGGAGCCGTCAACACATCCTGCTCGGTTTGTGAAAATAACCTGACCGCCTGCACCGGGCCGGAGCCGGAACATGATGACGAGGAAAAACCGATAGCTCCGGAGAAAGAAAACGGCGGCATGGGCGGCCTTTTGGTGTCCTTTGTGGTGGTGCTGCTGGGCGGCGGCGCAGCCCTCTACTTCCTGAAATTCAAAAAGGAAAAAGCCGACGCCACGGGCAATGACGATCTGGCCGAGTATGACTTTGGAGAGGACGAGGACGACGAGGACGAACCGTCCCCGGAGATGGACGACGACACCGGCGAGGTGGAGGCCAGACCGTTAGACGACGATTTGCTGGATGAAGATGAACCGAAAAAGGAGGATGAATAATTATGGCTTCACATATTCTTGTAATTGCAGAGAAACCAAGCGTGGCCCGCAGCATTGCGGGCGTGATCGGCGCGAACAAGAAACAGGACGGCTACTTTGAGGGAAACGGCTATCTGGTGAGCTGGTGTATCGGCCATCTGGTTTCCCTTGCCGACGCCGGGGCCTATGATGAGAGTTTCAAGAAGTGGCGCTATGATGACCTGCCGATTCTGCCGCAGGAATGGCAGTACATCATCCCGGACGAGAAGAAAAAGCAGTTTGAAGTCCTGCGTTCCCTGATGGAGCGTCCCGATGTTACCGGCCTTGTGTGCGCCACTGATGCCGGGCGCGAGGGGGAGCTCATTTTCCGTTTCGTCTACCAGATGGCGGGCTGCAAAAAGCCGTTCAAACGGCTTTGGATTTCCAGCATGGAGGACGCGGCCATTAAGGACGGCTTTGCCCACCTAAAACCAGGAACCGACTATGACAACCTGTATCAATCGGCCCTTTGCCGGGCGCAGGCGGATTGGCTGGTGGGGATAAACGCCACAAGGCTTTTCTCCATCCTCTACCACAAGACCCTGACCGTGGGCCGGGTGCAGACGCCGACCCTTAAAATGCTGGTTGACCGGGAGGCCAAAATCAGCGGCTTCAAGAAAGAGAAATACCACGTTGTCCATATCGCAGCGGGCGGCATAGAGGCGGCCAGCAGTCGCATTTCCAACCCCGAAGAAGCGGACAGCCTGAAAGCGGCTTGTGCCGGGGCGCAGGCCGTTTGCGTTTCCGTGGCGAGGGAGAAAAAGACGGAGCAGCCACCCCGCCTCTATGACCTTACCACCTTGCAGCGGGAGGCCAACCGGCTCTTTGGCTTTACCGCCAAGCAGACCCTTGATTACGCCCAACAGCTCTATGAAAAGAAGCTGCTGACCTATCCCCGCACCGACAGCCAGTATTTGACCGATGATATGCAGCCCACTGCGGAAAGCATCGTTTCGAGCCTCTGGCCGCTGCTTCCCTTTGTGGCGGGGCTGGATATTTCCCCGCAGTTTAGCCGGGTGCTGAACAGCAAAAAGGTGAGCGACCACCACGCTATCATCCCTACGATGGAGTTTGTGCAGAAAGGCTTTGACGAGCTGGCCGAGGGCGAAAAGAAACTGCTGTCCCTTGTGTGCTGCAAGCTGCTGTGCGCCGTGGCCGCGCCCCATGTGTATGAGGCCGTCACCGCCACATTCACCTGCGCCGGGAATGAATTTACCGCCAAGGGCAAAACTATCCTGACGCCGGGATGGAAAGAGATTGACCGGCGCTTTAAGGCTTCCTTTCAGACCGATGCCGACGAGAACGTGCCGGAGCTTGCGCGGGAGCTGCCGGAGCTGGCCGAGGGCCAGACCTTTGACAAAGTGGAGGCTAACGCCACCGAGCATTTCACTACGCCGCCCAAGCCCTACACCGAAGATACGCTTTTGTCCGCTATGGAACGGGCCGGGGCCGAGGATATGCCGGAGGATGCCGAGCGCCAAGGTTTGGGAACCCCGGCAACCCGCGCTTCCATTCTGGAAAAGCTGGTGCAGATGGGCTTTGTGGAACGCAAAGGCAAACAGCTACTTCCCACCAAGGACGGTCGCAACCTTGTATGCGTCCTGCCGGATGTGCTGACCTCTCCCCAACTCACCGCCGATTGGGAAACCAAGCTGACGGCCATTGCCAAAGGCGAGGCCGACCCGGAGGGCTTCATGCAGGGCATTGCAGAAATGACAAGGGGCCTGATCGTGGGCTACTCCCAGATCAGCGAGGACGCGCAGAAGTTGTTTCAGACCGAGCGTGTGGTTATCGGCAAATGTCCGCGCTGCGGCGAAAGCGTCTACGAGGGAAAAAAGAACTACTATTGCGGAAACCGGGCCTGCCAGTTTGTCATGTGGAAGAATGACCGCTTTTTTGAGGAACGGGGCAAGGCGTTCACGCCAAAAATCGCCGCCGCGCTCCTTAAAGACGGAAAGGCAAAGGTAAAGGGCCTGCGTTCCATGAAAACCGGCAAGACCTATGACGGCACGGTGCTTTTGGCCGATACTGGCGGCAAATATGTGAACTACCGCGTGGAACAAAGGGGCAAAAACTAAAGAAAAGCAAGCATAGGGAGTGTAGCCACACACCCGGAAAAATCCCTGTCCCGGCCATTCTGCCGGGTCGGGGATTTTCTCTTTGGGGAAGCCCCAATCCCCTGTATGACGGATGCTCTGGTAGGACTAATTTCATTCAGATTTACTTTTCAAAATCGGATAGCCCTGCTATACTATGCGTAAAGAGCATATCATGCAAGGGAGGCACCAATGAAACAACCAGATAAAAAACAACGTTTTCATGGTATGGCTGCGATTGGGATGGGGCTTGGCCTGCTGTTCGGGATTTTATGGGAGAACCTCCCGCTTGGACTTTTGATGGGAGCGTCATTGGCTGGCTTTGGAAATATGACAACGAAAAGGTAGGTGGATGATTATGAACGGACAGATGTATCAGATATGCTCCATAGTGGCAGCCGCCAGAAGGGCATTAAAAAACCGCAGCTCGATTTGTTACATACCCGCAGACTATGAGAACCCCTCACAATTTCTGTGTTTGACGGGGAGTGGAGGCTTACCATATACCGCTCACGATGTATCACAATGGTATGAATATCTCAAAGAGCAACATTTGACAGATATTCAACTCTATTGCCCTACTTCTGTCAGAGATCGCAGCCTGTTAGGGTTTTCCAATACGACCCAGGCAAGTATAGTGTGTTTTTTTAAGGGAAATCGAATGACCTATTTTATTGCTGATTGGAAGTTTGATTCCAAAGAGCGAAAGTGGAATGTCCTCTATACGGAACATCCATGGAATGACCCGCCGAAAGCATGGCCACGTTTTGAAAATAACACGCAAGCGTTCCGAAGTGTCTTGCACGATATTCAGGACTTGGCGCACCGGCTTGGATTTGAAGGCTTTGCAAACATCTTTTATCAAGCAGGAACGATTTTGGACGGCGGCAAGGAATATCCCGATAAAGCATATGGCCTTTCACTGCCGCCACTACCGAACGATCACTTGCGTGTGTTTGAGGCAGCCAGCCGAGCGGATGTATTTGGAGCGATGGGATCATGGAATGATTCGCCTCCGTGGGCAGCGCACGAAAAAGGATTGGAGCAGGAGTATGAAACACTGTCTGCGGAACTGTTGAAACAAATCCGGTTTGGATTATTATATGCCATCAATGAATGGTAGTCCGTCTGCTCTATGCGGATGTCCTACTTGTTGGAAGCGTTCAGCTTGTCAAAATAAACCGGATCGATTAGGCTGAATGAGGTGAGATAATGTATACGAACAGCAGAGAAAACGAAGTACGATTACTGAAACAGTTATGGGCAGGGCTTCCAACCATGTGTCCCAAATGCCGCCAAGCGGAATTAGTGCATCTTCATAAGAAAGCGAAAAAGAGTAATATAGATTGGAAGTGCCCTGCCTGCGGAGAAATTTACCGCACCATAAACATGCTGACGGAGTTACCAGATTCTTAAAAGTCCGTATGACCTTAGACTTGAAATATCGACACACATTTAAAACAAAGGGCGTGTAGGCCCTCTTATTCACAATTAAATACCAGCCGCCCATGGGCGGCATCACCCAGCAGGAAATCTTTCAAAGGTTTCCTGCTTTTCTTATGCCATTATTTAGAAAGGAAGTGAAACTAAATGTCTTATAGCTCTTACGACTACGACAACTTAGAAACTGCCGACACCATGAAAATTGAGCGCCGGATTTACTTTGAAAGCGGCAAGTCCGATCTGTCCGAGCTTGTGAAGCTCCCCCTTGCGGAGCTTCTTTCCCTGCGGGCGGAAAGCGCCGCCGCAGAACAGGAAGTGTTTGACCGTTTGAAAACGCAGGCCGCCGCATGGGAGGAACAGGCCGGAAAGACCCTGCTTCTGGACAAAGCCCTGGAATATGCCCGGACACTTCCCGTCACCCACACTGCCAACCAGTGGGAGCAGCCGGATCATTACCGGCATATCCGCAGCAACATGGTTTATCAGATGTATTATTCCATTTCCGAGAACACCCGGTACGACAGGGCCGCCCAAGCCTCCGTCTCTTATTCCTGGACATTAAGCTGGAGCCTGCGCACCAACGCGCCGGGCACCTATCGGCAGGCCCGGATCGCCGGACAGGATCGGAAAGTCTTTGCCAGCCGGGAAGCACTGGACAAATATCTGAATGGCCGTATCAAGGCCCACGCCCATTACTTTACGGAAATCTCACCGGCCATCCCCAAGGAATACGCCGACTGTTTCAAGGTCAACGGCTGCCTGCTTCCCGGCTACACCATCGAGGGGGAGGAACCGGCAAAAGCCGCAGCACTTCCCACACAGGAGGAAGCCGCACAGCCGCCGCAGACCGCAGCCACCCCGGAAAGGAGGGAACCTGTGAACGAAGTATTTTCCATTTTTCTTGATAACCGCGCTGAGGCGCAGACCGGCGGGCCGCATGGCTACTGGCTTTCCCTGCCGACTTCCGCCGAACAGGTACAGGAAGCCCTAAAGGAAATCCATATCACCGCCGACAACCAGCAGGACTTGTTTATTGGCGGCTTTTCCGCCCCGGATGGGCAACCGCTGGAACTGCCTGAGGAATTGATACAGGCTGCCAGTGTGGACGAACTGAACTTCCTTGCCGTGCAGCTTCAAAAGCTGGACGATGTGGAACGTTCACAGTTAAACGCCATCATGCAGTCCCCAGAGAAATTTCAGACCATTGGACAGGTCACTGACTATGCCGAAAACACCGATTGCTTTACCCTCATTGACGCCAAAGACTACTGCACCTTAGGGGATTACTACTTGAATCATTCGGGCTTGATGGTGATTCCCGATGCATGGAAACCGGCCATTGATACCGAACGGTTAGGCCAGTTTATCGCCCAGGAGGAACAAGGCGCATTCACCGAGTACGGCTACCTTCTGCGAGCTGGGGAGGAATGGCAGCGCGTCCATGAGGGCCAGCCAGTGCCGGAGGAATACCGGGTGATGGCCTATCCTGCGTCGGAAATCTTGCGGGAGGAAAGCAAAGTGCAGCCGGAGGCGGCAGCGCCCGCAAAGTCCCCGCAGCCTGTCACCCCCATTCTCTTAAACGGCCAGAACAGCGCCGAGCGCATGAAAGAGATCACCGACCGGCTGGAAACCGGCATACAGGAGCTTTTCGAGAGTGAACGCTACAAAGCCTATCTCACCACCATGTCCAAGTTCCACAGTTACAGCTTCAACAACACCCTCCTGATCGCCATGCAGGGCGGACAGCTTGTGGCGGGCTACAACAAGTGGCGGGACGATTTTCACCGCAATGTGAAGAAAGGCGAAAAGGCCATCAAGATACTGGCCCCGGCCCCGTTCAAGGCGAAAAAAGAAGTGCAAAAGCTGGACGCACAGGGCAGGCCGGTGATGGGAAAAGACGGAAAGCCTGTTACCGAAGTACAGGAAATACAGGTTCCGGCCTTTAAGATCGTTTCCGTCTTTGATGTGAGCCAGACCGAGGGGGAACCGCTGCCCTCTATCGGCGTGGAAGAACTGACCGGCAGCGTGGAACGCTACGGGGAATTTTTCAAGGCACTGGAACAGATCTCCCCGGTTCCCATTGGTTTTGAGGACATTCCGGGCGGTTCCCACGGCTACTACCACCTGACGGAAAAGCGGATCGCCATTCAGGAGGGCATGAGCGAATTACAGACCCTAAAGACGGCCATCCACGAGATCGCCCATTCCAAGCTCCACGCCATCGACCCGGAAGCCCCGGCCATAGAGCAGGCCGACCGCCCCGACAGCCGCACCCGCGAGGTGCAGGCTGAAAGCGTGGCCTATGCCGTCTGCCAGCACTACGGGCTGGACACCTCCGATTATTCCTTTGGCTATGTGGCCGGTTGGAGTTCCGGCAAGGACTTGAAAGAGCTGAAAGCCTCCCTTGAAACCATCCGGGCCACCGCCCATGAACTGATTAGCACCATTGACGGCCACCTTGCCCAGCTTCAGCAACAGCGGCAGACCCAGCAGGAACAGCCGCAGGCCGCACCACTGGAACAGGCCGCCGAGCAGCCAGACCCGGACAGTGTATTTTCCAAGCTGTCCCCGGAGCAACAGCAGGAAATGACCGACAGCGTAAAAGCCATGCTGCAAACCCTCATTGAAGCGGATTTGAAATCCACCGGCGAAGTGTCGCAGGGAACCAAGGAGGCGGCGCAGGCGCAGGGCTTTACCATTGCCGGGGATGGAACGCTGGAACAGGCAGAAGTCCCGCAGGAGGCCGCCTACCGTCTGGAAAACGGCGATTACCTGTATATCCAGACATCGGAAACCGGCTATGATTACACACTGTATGACCCCGACTACAAAGAACTGGACGGAGGCCAGCTTGACAACCCCGACCTGTCCCTTGTGGAAGCTGGAAAAGAAATCCTTGCCATCCATGAGCGACCGGATAGGACGATGGAACCCTTGACCGGCGACGCTCTGGCCGGTTTTCTGGAAGCCGCTGAACAGGCCAACGCCATTCCCCAGCCGCAGGCGTGGAACGGGATCGACGGCCTTTTGAATGGAAAGCCGTTCATGCCGGAGGCGTCCCCGGCGGACCGGGCCGCCGCCCTGATCGAGCTGGCGGAGAAAAACGCCCCGCGTTTGGGCAGCGAGGAACGGCAGTTGATCGTGGCCTATGCCGAGGCCATGGATGATACCGAAAAGGCGATTGGGCTTATCAACCGCCTGTGTGAACAGGGCTATGAAATGCAGCACGGTCACATGGATGATTTTATGAAAAGCCAGATTGAAAGCGAGATTGCCGTTGCAAGGGCAGAACAGACAATCGCCCATGACCCGGCAGCGGAGCCGATTGTTACGATTCTTTGGAGTGAAAGCCCCCATTTAAAAGACGGCCAACAAATGCCGTTGCACGAGGCCGAGGCCGTTTTCGGGGCGCTGGACAGTTCCAAACGCTTGGAACGGGAACATCCAGACCACGCGGGGAGCTGGTACGATAAAACCAAGTTCCGCATTGATTTTACGATGCAGGGCCAGCCGGACAACTACGAGGGGCGGCAGGATTTTGGCGACGGCGATGGTTCCCTGATCGAGCATATCCAAGGTTATCACGAATACTACGCGCAGGATGAAAGCTGGAAAAACCATGTGCTGCACCACGAGGGGCCGGAGGCATGGGAGGCAGACAAGGCCCAGCGGGAAATGCTTCTCAATGAGTTTATCCCTTATATGAAGCAGCACTGTACCCTTTCCCGTATGGAACAGGAAGCCCAGCGCCTTTTACAATCCGGCGATTCCCTCCCGCCAGAGCAGACCGCCTATTTGAACGCCCTTGTAGACTATGTAACGGAGTGCCGCCCACTTCTCAATCAAGGCCAGTATCAGTTGCCGGAGCCGCCGCAGCTTTCCGACTTTGATAAGAACTTGCAGGATTACAAGGAGCTGGTACAGGCCGAGGTCGCACAGGAGGCCGGGGCCGCCGGTTTGACGGTGGAGGAATATATTGCTTCTGGTTCCGATGCCCCGGCGCAGCCTAACTTTTCCATCTACCAGGTACCGCGCGGCCCGGAGGGGCGCGACTTCCGCTACCGTTCCTATGAGGGCTTGCAGGCGGACGGGCTTTCCGTAGACAGGAAAAATTACCAGCTTGTCTACACAGCCCCGTTGGATCAGAACACCTCTCTGGACGAGATTTACCATCGCTTCAATATGGAACATCCCACTGATTACACGGGACGTTCTCTCTCTCTGGGGGATATTGTGGTATTCCGGCAGGACGGGAAACAGACTGCCTACTATGTGGATAGCGTCGGTTATCGGGAGGTGCCGGAATTTTTCAAGGAGCAGGGACAGCCGCTTACCCCCGACAAACTGGAAACGGGCGAAACCGTTAAAACGCCGAGGGGGACTTTCTATGTAACCGCCATGAGCCGGGAACAGATGGAGGCCGCCGGGTATGGATTCCACCACCAGTCGGAGGACGGCAGGTATCTCATTATGGCAAACGGCACAAGGGCCTTTGCTATCCCCGCCCAGCAGGAAAGTCATATCAAGACGGCGGAGATGTCCACCGAGCAGAACTACAACATGATTGACGGTATACTGAACAACGCCCCGTCTATGGAAGAACTGGAAGCCAGAGCAAAAGCCGGAGAACAGGTTTCCCTTTCGGATGTCGCTGCGGCAGTGAAAGCAGAGAGACAAACAGAAAAACAGGCCCACAAGAATGCTAAGGCCAACCATAGCACGAAAAAGCCCTCCATCCGGGCGCAGCTTGCGGCGGCTAAAAAGGAACAGAAGAAACAGTCCCCGGCGCGGGAGAAGTCAAAGGATATGGAGGTGGGAGGCCGTGAATAAGTTTGAGAATGTGGATGTTCTGGCCGCGCTGGAACAGATCATGCGCCAGAATACCGCCTTTTATCAGGATGATTTTGAGATTGACAAAGACATGCTCCGTAAGGCCGCCGCCAGTGATAAGGCCGAAGATAAAACCCTGCTGTGGATGTCGCGCCCCTCCGGGACGTACTGTTTCCGGGAACGTGACGTATTCTTGAAGGACACCTGGCAATACAACACATGGAAATTTAATGGGGAGCAGACCCGCGACCATGTTCTTGCCTACGCCGTGGAGCTGACCGGCAAAGTGGGCGGGAAAATCCGTGGAACTCTCTATGAGCTGGACTACCAGCAGCATTTCCGGCACGTTATAGCCGAGGCGGTAAAAGCGGACAATCTCATTTTGCATTATGAAAAGGGCGACAAGGAGCAGCCCGCCGCGCAGTATTTTAACGGGAGCCCTGACCCCAAGTTGGGGGCGTTCCTGCGGTATGAGGCCAAGCCCAACGAGCCGGAAAACCTGCGTGAAGTGCTGCGGCAGGAGCAGAGAAGCCGGGAGCCGCTTGCCCCCGGCGACTTCAAAAGCCACGTCGCTGTCCTGCGGAATGGACTGATTATGAGGGAGGCCCGGCGCATAGTGGCAGGAATGAAAGAGCTGTCCGCCCCCAACAGCCCAAACAAGACACATTTCATGGTGGAGCTGTCCCCATACTTTGTGCAGATCGCGTCCAGCAAGGACACTGACCGCCTCTTTTCCATGCTGCCTTATAAATCCCTGTGCTTTACCGGCATGAGAGATCGGCATGGGCTGTATGCGGTGATACACAAGGACGAAAACCGGGAGAAAGAGGTGCGGAGGCCCCGTGCCTCCATCCGCAGACAGCTTTCCGAAACGAAACAGGCTAGTGCCCCGAAAAAGGCCCCGCCCCACACCAAGAAAAACGAATTGGAGGTATGAGGAATGTATTTCACCGTAGAAGAAGAAAACATGATTGGTATGTATCATAAGAGTGACCGGCGCAGGACAGCGGGAGCAATCCAGGCCGTTCTGCCAGAGGTGAACGAGGATATGGCGGCGCTGGCCCGTCAGTCCCTTGATAAGCTGGAGGCCATGAGCGACGCCGCCTTTGAGGCGCAGCGGTTCTATTTCACAGGCGAATAACCCAAGCAGGCAAAAGCGCCGGGCGCGGGGGCTATATAGCCCTTGCGTCCGGCGCTTTTGTTTGCCCAGCATGGGCGTTTTCTAATGGGTGAAAGTCCCAAGTGCGCGT
>ERZ1106950.1271-NODE-1271-length-17181-cov-3.152867_pt1 | contig 17181 bp, 10 predicted proteins | sample MGYA00403675_ERZ1106950 | MGnify/ENA primary metagenome ERZ1106950 (study PRJEB35170, sample SAMEA104062410) | human gut metagenome | biome: human gut; feature: human-associated habitat; material: faeces | place: Denmark | collected 2012-06-13 ... | reverse complement strand
CCACCATAATGCCGTACGACGCCTCGATGATCTCGTCGATGTTGTCGAGCCCCTCGCGGTTCTCGATCTTCGAGATGATCTTGATCTTGCTGCCGTGGGCATCGAGGATGTCCTGCACGGCTTTGATGTCCCTGGCGCTGCGCACGAACGAGTGTGCGATGAAATCCACGTCGTTCTTCACGGCCCACTCGATAAACCGGCGGTCTTTCTCCGTCACCGAAGGCAGGTTGATCGACACCGACGGCACGTTGACGCTCTTGCGCGAACGCATGGCGCCGCCCACGACGAATTCGCAGATCAGCTCCTCGGCGGTCTTTTCCACGACACGGATCTCCAGTTCGCCGTCGGCGATGAGCATCCGCGCCCCGACGGGTATGTCATCCACGATGTTGGGGACGTTCATGTAAACCACCTTGCGGGTCGTCTTGTCGCTGCCGTCCGAGCCGCGCACGGCGACACGGTCGCCCGGCCGGAAATTGATGCTGTTGCCGTACTCGTCGGCGATCGTCGTGACACGGATTTCGGGGCCCTTCGTATCTATCATGATCGGGATAGCCGGGTTAACGCGGTGTACGGTCTCGACAATATGCGTAGCGCCCTCTTCCGAGACATGCGCCGAATTGACACGAACCACGTCCATACCGGCATCGAAAAGGTTTTTCACGAACTCTTCGGTGCAACGGAAATCCGACATTGTTGCGACGATCTTGGTTTTTTTCATTCTATACATAAAAGTATGATGCTAAAATATTAGTATTTCGACATTTTACGTTACGCCCGGTGCCGCTCCTGCACACGCTCTGCGCGGACAGCCCCGGGGAACTTCCGCACGCCCTCCCCTACCGGGCCGGGGAATGGGCCGCTCCGGGAACCCGGGGCTTACTCCCTGCCGCGGAGCAACAGGGCCTCGACGCCCAGCCGGTATGAATCCAGCCCGAAACCCATGATCGACCCCACGGCCACGGGAGCCAGGAGCGAGACGTGGCGGAACTCCTCGCGCGCGAGGATCGACGAAATGTGCACCTCGACGACCGGCACCGACACCGCCGACACCGCATCGCGCAGCGCCACCGACGTATGGGTATATCCGCCGGCATTGAGCACCACACCGTCGTAGGTACCGTCGGCCTGCTGTACGGCGTCGATCAGCTCGCCTTCGAGGTTGGACTGGAAATAACCGAACCCAACGGCCGGATAGAGTGCTTCGAGCTCCCCGAAAAAGGTTTCGAAAGTCCGGGTGCCGTAGACCCCGGTATCGCGCCGCCCCTGCAAATTGAGGTTCGGGCCGTTGAGAATCAATATCTTCATCTTCGAGACTGTTTGACACGCACGGCATACCCGGCGCAATCCGCAGGCAAAGATAGTGATTTTAAAGAATTTTTAATACCTTTGTTCGACATCGCCCGTTAAATAATGATTTCAAACGCCGCCCACGCCCCTGCCGCGGTTCGCACAGGCTTCGTTCCCGTCCCCAGGCGGGGACTCCGCCCCCGGGGCGGCAGCCGCACGTGAAAAACCCGAAAACCCGCACCGGCCGGCGGGGCGCCGCGGCCGGACACACCCGAGAACCATGACCGAATTCGGATTCATAGACCACATAAAAGAACTCTTCGCCGCTCTGCCCGACAACGGGTTCGAAGGGATCGGCGACGATTGCGCCGTGCTCCCCGTCGGGGAGGGCGAATCGCTGGTCTTCACGACCGACATGCTCGCCGAAGGCGTCCATTTCCTGCGTCCCGCAACTTCGCCCCGCGAACTGGGGCGCAAATCCCTTGCCGTAAACCTGAGCGACGTCGCTTCGATGGGCGCCCGCCCGGTGGCTACCCTGCTGTCGCTGTCGCTCCCGGCCGACACGGCCGGCACATGGGCCGAAGAGTTCATGCTCGGCTACCGGGAACTCTCCGAAGCGTTCGGCGTCACGCTCGCCGGGGGCGACACGACCCGCTCGGCGGCAGGCATCACGATCAATGTCACGGCCATCGGCCGCATCGCCGACGCACACATCAAGCGCCGCAGCGGGGCACGCCCCGCCGGACTGCATGACATCCTCGCCGGACGCTACGACACCCCCGCCGCCGCAGCCCACCGCAACCCGCTGCCCCAGGTGGCCGAAGGCATCTGGCTCGGTGCACGCTCCGAAGTACACGCCATGATGGACCTCTCGGACGGGCTGGCCTCGGATATCCGCCACATCATGGAGCGCTCGGGGGTAGGCGCCGCGATCGACATCGGCCGTATCCCCCTCGCCCAAGGGGCAGACGTCGAAACAGCCGCCTGCGGGGGCGAGGATTACAAGCTCCTGCTCACGGCCGACGCGGCGGCCGCCGACAGGCTCGCCGCCGATTTCCGCGCACGCTTCGGCACGCCGCTCCACCCCGTCGGCCGCATCACGGGCAGCGGCAAATTGGAGTGGCTCGAAAACGGCCGGCCCCGGGCCCTGGACTGGCACGGGTTCACGCATTACTGACCGGGTGTTGGCAACGGCCACCACCCCGGATTTACCGGGCAGGCGGAAAACGGCCGCATCCCGGCAGGCACGGCTGTAACACAAAAAAACGGCAGCCCGCCGGGTCGCCGTCAAGTCATACGGATCGGAAAAATCACTCCTTGATGATGTATACATGCTCGTCGCTGCGCTGCATGTGATAGTTCTCGCGGGCATACTCCTCCAGATAGTCGTCGTAGCGCAGGCGCTCCAGCAGCGTGCTGTCCTGTTCGATCCTGGCCCGGTAAAACTCCCGTTCCCGCTCCAGGGCGTTGATCTGCCGCTTGATCTTCACTGCATGCAAAAGGTTCCGCCCCACCACGAACAACGTGACGACGACGATGACCGCCGTGGCGGCGATCCAGAACTTTTTGCCTACTTCGAAGCCCATCAGGGTATGTGCATGTATTTATGAGTCTGGATCGAGATATTCCATTTCGGATGCGCCTTCGCATACTCGACGATCGCGGGCATCATGCGTTCCGCAACGCTCCACTCGGGTTGCAGGTAGAGGATGCACCCGGCTCCCACCCGTGCGGCATTGCGCTCGGCCCATTCGAAATCGGCCTCGTCCCCGACGATCACCTTCAGTTCGTGCGCCTTCCCGAACGCTTCGTCCAGCGGCGGTTGCTGCCGCTTGGGCGACAGGCACACCCAGTCGAAATACCCCGAGAAGGGGTGCGTCCCCGACGTTTCGAGGAATATCTCCAGCCCCTTGGCGTGCAGTGTTTCGGTCAGCACCCCCAGCGGATAAAGCAGCGGTTCGCCGCCCGTGATGACGATCGCCTGCGCAGGACATGCCGTAGCACGGTCGATCACCGTCCGTACGTCGGTCGGGGGATAGAGCCTGGGGTTCCACGTGTATTTGGCGTCGCACCAGCGGCATCCCACGTCGCATCCGCCCAGGCGGATGAAATAGGCGGGTTTCCCGGCATGGAAGCCCTCGCCCTGGATCGTGTAGAAATCTTCGACCAGGGGCAGCTTGCGCCCGCCGTCGAGCTGTTCGATATCGGTCTTCAGAGCCATCTATTCGGTAACCACGTAAATATCCTTCAGGCTGCGTCCCAACTGGTCGTAGTCCAGGCCGTAGCCCACGATGAACTCGTTGCCGATCTCCATGGCGCGGTACTTGATCGGCAGTTGCTTGCGGTAGGAACCCGGTTTGAAAAAAAGCGTGCAGACCTCGATGCTCGCGGGATTATGCGACTTCAGCTCGCCGATCATGTGCTCGATGCTCTCGCCCGTGTCGACGATGTCCTCGACGATGATCACATGGCGGCCTTCGATGCTGTTGTTCAGCCCGATCAGGTTCTTCACGCACCCCGTCGAGCAAGTACCTTCGTACGAGGCCAGCTTCACGAACGACAGCTCGTTGTTGAACTCGATTTTCTTGATCAGGTCGCTCATGAACATGAACGAGCCGTTCAGTACGCCCACGAACAACGGCGTCTCCTTGTCGCGGTAGTCCTCGTTGATGCGGCAGGCTACGGCGGCCACGGCCTCGTCGATCTTGGCGGCGGGGATCATGATCCTGAACTTTTTGTCGTGAAGTTTGATGATATCCTCCATTTCAGTTACGGTTATTTGTGCAAAAATAACTATTTGCCTGCAAGAAACGAACGATTCCGACAAAAATAATCCGAAATAATGCGAATCCCCCAAAGGCTGTTGCCCGTTTCCGAGCCGGCAGCAGGCCGGATCGACAACACATAATTCCGGCAGGAGGCAAGAAAAAACCGTCCCATGCAGTGAGGACGGCCTTTCAATATTACACCTAATCGTACTTACGGGATATTGGGTGTATCCCAGACTTTGGTTTGCGTGCAACTGATCCGAAGCGTTTCACTGCCGCAGCGCATCCTGAATTCCCCCTCCTCGAGCCTCCAGCAGCCGTCGTGCCCGACGAAGGCCAGGTCGCTGGCCGGAACAGCGAACGTCACCGTGCGGGATTCGCCCGGTTCGAGCGCAACCTTCTCGAAATCACGCAGGCGGATTACATCCGGTGTAAGGCTGGCGACCAGGTCGCTCGAATAGAGCATCACGGCCTCCTTGCCGGCCACTTTACCGACGTTGGTCACATCGACCGTAAAGGTCAGCACATCGTCGGCACCGAACATGCGGCGGTCGACACCGAAATTGCTATATGCAAATTCCGTATAGCTCAGCCCATGCCCGAACGGCCACTGCACATCCATCACGGCGTCGTAATTGTATTCGCCCGTCATGGCTGCCATATTCTCGCAGGGCTTATAGTCGTAAGTCGCCAATGCACCGACCATGCGCGGATAAGTGAACGGCAATCGGGCGCTGAAATTTGCATCTCCCGCAAGCAGGTCGGCCAGGGCATCGCCGCCGTAATTGCCCGGCAGCAGGATGTCGACCACGGCCTGCGCAAGCGGCTCGATATCGCCTATGACGCGCGGGCGGCCTTCATTGAGGATCAGCACAAGCGGCTTCCCGGTCGCCGCAAGGGCCCGCACCAGCTCCTTCTGGTTCTGAGAAAGGTTCAGGTCATCCATGTTACCAGGCGTTTCGCAGTAGGAATTTTCGCCTATACAGGCAATAATCACATCGGCTCCGGCCGCCGCTGATACGGCCTTGTCGATCCCTGTCACGCACTCTTCCTGCCAGTTGTCATAGCGGGGCGGCGCATACTCCACACCGGGGACATAGTCCACATGGTCGAATTTATTGCGTAAAGCCTCATAAATGGTATTGTAGTCCCCGGCAAATTCGTCACAGCGGTCGCCCTGCCACGAATACGACCATCCTCCGTTGAGGCAGCGCATCGAATTGGCATTCGGCCCCGCGAGCAGTATCCGTGCAGACCGCTCCAGCGGCAACAGGCCGCCTTCGTTCTTGAGCAGTACCTCCGACTCCACGGCAGCCTGCAATGCCACGGCAGCATATTCGTCACTGGCGAATTCCGGGAAATCGCCGGTATTCCAAAACGGTTTTTCGAAAAGGCCGAGGCGGAATTTCAGGCGCAGCACACGGCTCACCGCATCGTCAATGCGCTCCATGGAGACCTGCCCCTCCTCGACAAGTTCCCTGAGATAGATACAGAAATCCCAACTCGACGGTACCATAGCCATGTCGATACCGGCATTGACCGCAATGCGCACGGCATCCTTACGGCTCGCGGCAATATGGTCGCGCTCGCAAAGGTTGTAGATGTCATTCCAGTCCGTCACGATCAGACCGTCCCAGTTGAGTTCCTCCTTGACCCATCCCGTGAGCAACTCCCGGTCTGCATGGAACGGCATACCGCCGTTGCTGGCCGAGTTGACCATCAGCGACAGCGCCCCGGCCCGAATGCACTCCATAAAAGGAGCGAAATACTTCTCCCTCAACACATTTCGAGTCACCGAAGAGGGTGTGCGATCCTTGCCCGACACGGGTACGCCATAGGCCATGAAATGCTTGATGCAGGCCGCGACATGACGGTCGTCGACACGGTTGGGATCATCCCCCTGGAATCCGAGCACCGACGCCACGGCCATCTGCGAATTGACGTAAGTGTCCTCGCCGTAACTCTCCCACATGCGCGGCCAGCGCGGATCGCGCCCCAGATCCATGACCGGGGCAAAGGTCCACGGTATCGCACATGCCCGGGTCTCATAAGCCGAAATTTCGGAGCATCTGCGCATGAGTCCGCGATTGAACGACGCCCCCATATTGATGCCCTGCGGAAAGAGGGTCGCCCCCTGCGTATAGGATGCGCCGTGAATCTGGTCTACCCCATAGATACAGGGAATCCCCAGTTCGTCGAGCGAACGTTGCTGGATGCAATTGATAAACCTGGCCCACACCTCACGGGGCTGCCCCACGCCGAAGGGAATATTCAGGATCGACCCAACCTTATAGCGGCCGATCACCGTATCGAGCAGCGCCTCGCTCAACACCGGGTGCTGCGGGTCGCTCTGGTCGATCACCACCCCGGCCGTCAACTGGCACATCTGCCCGATCTTCTCTTCGAGGGTCATCTTTTGGAGCAGCTCCCCGATGCGGGTTTCTATCTTTTTATCGGGCGCTATGGCCGGGGGTATCCGGGTACATGCGGCCAGTCCGCCCAGCAAGCCCAGAAACAAAATCGGAATTTTTTTCATTTCTATTTTTGATATTCGGTTTTCTGGTATATCCACTCAAGGTCTTTTCTGAACCGGCACCTGCCCCGAATCCGTACCGGCAACGCAAATACCACAGGTACAAACCCCGGAGGCCATGCTATCCGGGTTCCGGCACGAGAGAATCAGGGGGGGGGCATCAGCGGTTCGTCGAAGCATATACCTCGGGAGTTTCGAGATAGGTATAATAATTCTCCACATCATGACACGCGTCGACGTAGAGTTCGGCAATGCTGCCGGCAGGTTTCCCTCCGGCAAACAGGGCCGCCTTCACGGTCGTCCCGGCCTCCACGACGAACGGGCCGGAGTAGATGTCCGACCCGACCGTCGGGTCGCTGCCGTCGAGCGTATAACGCACTTCGGCCGGATATTTTTCCGTATCCAGCGTAACCCGGGCCTTGCGGCCCTCCCTGACGATGCGTGCCGTGATCTCGACATCGTTGCTAAGCGTGAAGGCATTGACCCCACGGGCAAGCAAGCGGGGGATCTGGCTATTGACACGACGGCGGAAGTCCGCCCACAGACGGCGCTCCCGGGGTGTCCATCCCAATTCGGCAATGGCGAGCAGGCGCGGAAAAATCATGTATTCCAAATGCTCGGGAGTACCTATGAACTCGGCCCATGTGCATCCCTGCACCCCGATAATATGCGATGCAGCATTCGGGCGGATGTGCTCGACCGAATCCGGGGCCACATATTCGCCTTTAACAAGCGACTCGTTGGCCGCAGCCCTTTCGGGCGTATCGGGGACAGGTTCGAAGCTGTACATTTTCTTGATGGGTGAGAATCCGCTCATCGCCCGCGGCTGCGTGTGCGGATTAGCCTGGTACCAGTCGAAATAGATGATTTCGCCCGGAGACATGACCGCGTCGTACCCGCGGTTGGCGGCTTCGATAGCCCCCCTCTGTCCGCGGTACGAAATCGCAACGGACGTAGGCCGCAGATTGTTCCGCAGTATCTCGTCCCACCCGACCATCATCCGGCCGTGTTCGGCAAGGAATTTTTCGGCATGTTCGATCAGGTAACACTGCACTTCGTCCAGACCACCCAGCTCCTTGGCGAGCAACTGGCATTTGGGGCAGGTTTTCCAGGCGGCCTTGCGGGCTTCGTCGCCGCCGATGTGTATCCGCCGGGAAGGAAAAAGCTCCATAACCTCGGTCAGCACACCGTCCATGAATTCGAAAGTTGCGGGATTGCCTACGCAGAATTCGCCGCTCGTATAGGGCTTTCCGCTGCAACACAATTCCGGATAGCCGATAAAAACCTCGTCGGAGTGCGCCGGGAATTCAATCTCGGGAATCACCTCGATATAACGGGCCGCAGCATAAGCCACGATCTGCCGGATGTCATCCTTCGTATAATAACCGCCATAGGCCCCGGGCGTCCCCTCCGGAACGTAGCGTCTGTCGCCGAATTCCCACCACTTGAGCCAGTCGGCCTCCGTCCGGAAAGCTCCGAGCCGGGTCAGCAAAGGGTACCTGTCGATCTGAATGCGCCAGCCACCGTTGTCGGTCAGGTGCAGGTGGAAGACATTAAGCTTGTAACGTGCCATTTCATCGAGTATCTTGAAAACCTCTTCTTTGGCAAAGAAATGGCGCGAAACGTCGAGATGGATACCCCGGTAGCCGAAACGCGGATTATCGGTAATCTTCACACACGGGATACCTTTTGCCGTGAGCAGCTGCAGCAGCGTCTGCCGGGCATAGAACAGCCCGGCGGAGTCGGCCGCGGTGATCCGGATGCCGTCGCTGCGGACTTCGAGCCCATACCCCTCGCGTGAAAGGTTCGGCGAAGAGGCATCGAGTTCACAGACGACCCTGCCGTCGGCGACACCCCGGGCGAAAGACACGCTGTCGGTCTGGAAATAGCCGCCGGTAAAGGTCATCTCCGCGGGCAGGGGAACAAGGTCTGCACCCGGCTGCGGATCGTGGCATGCCACCGCAAAAAGCAGGCTCGCGGCAACGGAAATCTCTGAAATGATTCTCATATACGGAATAGAAATTAATACTCCTTGCCGGGGAGCCCGGACAACCGGGCTCCGCCGGAAAGGGCAGGAATGAATAAAATGGATTGAATGTACTATTTGAACGATATCCAGGTGTGTTCCCAAGGCTCGCTCGAAGCATCTTTCAGGACGATCTCCTTGCCGAAGGAGGTGATCTTGCGCGAATTATAGATCAGGTTGTCGAAATCTATACTCGTATAGGTATTGTTGACATTTACCTGCGAGGGCTGGCACCCGAGCCCGTCGAGGATCGTCACATTGCGGAAGACCACATTCTTCATCTCGCAGGACTCGCCTTTGTTGACCTGGCTGGTATAGATCGGGGTGCCCGAAGAATGGATATTGTCCACCACGCAGTCTTCGAAGAGCACGTTGTCGATCAGCGCCGGCCCTCCGGCCTCCGAAAAATCGCCCAGTTCCTGCATAATGGCGAGCGCCTGTCCGCGGGCAGCCTCCAGCACGGTACAGTTGCGGATCTCGATATTGCGGATATCGCCCGATGCCCACCATACGTTGCCGCACTCGGGGCCCACGACGATGCCGCGGGCATAGTCGCCCCAGATGATACAGTTGGTGATCCTGATGTCGTGGACATTGCCATAGGGATCGGCATTGGAACGCACCTTGAGCGTGATGCAATCGTCGTAAGCACGCAACATGCAATCGTTGATCGTGGCCCCGGTGACCGTACACAGGTCGATACCGTCGCCGTTGAGATCCCAGTGGATCATATTGATGTTTTCAATGGCCACGTTATCGGTATTCATGACGCGCAGGCACCAACTCGGGGCATCGATCATCGTAACGCCTTCGATCCGGAAGTCCGTATAGCCGCCCTCGTGTTTGTTCCCCTGCACGTCGATCATCACATCGGCGTTGGAAAACTCCTCGCCCCAATGGCGCATCTTCTCGCCGGAGATGACGCCCCGGCCTGCAATCGTCACGCCGTTGCCCCTGACCTGTATGTTCTGCGGATAGAGCACCGCCCCTTCGTCGACATAGAGCGTTTGCCCCTCGGTCAGGACGATAATGCCTTCCGTATGCTCACCGGGGCCATAGTAGCTCACATTGCCGCCCGACACCGCAGGCTTCCGTGTATCGGGACGGCTCGGCATGAGGAACAGGTTGTGGTAGCGGTCGCCGTCGAACTCGACCGACACCTTGCGTTTCTCATACGCCGGAAGCGTGAATTCGACCGTATTGCTGCTGGCGCTCTCCTTGGTCGTAATCCCGTACGCCGACGGACGTACGGCCACACGCGAAAATCCGCTGCGTTTTTCGACCTTCACACGCACGGCATCCGCAAAATCGTGGGTAAAGAGCGCATAACACATCGTATCGCGCAGTTTCTTGGAGTTGTCCCAGTCATTCCATATTTCCTCGTGATGGTTCGGGGAATCGGAACAAAGGGCATTGCGCACCTCGACGGTCTGCCAGCGGCGATCCTTGAGCACGTATACGTTGTAATAGGGATTCGCGTCCCTGAACTTGTCGTCGCCCGGCAGCACCGGGAAGAATTCGCCCTTCGTCAATTCACCGCCCTGTTCACCGTAGGCCGCAACGCGGTAAGCCACATCGTACGTGAACTCCTCTTCCAGTTTCGAGAAGTCTATCTCCAGGTCGATCGTCTGCCCTGCAGCGACACCCTCCCGCAGCATCATGTAACCATCTGCTTCCGAATTGGGGAACCTGACCTTGAACCCCAATTTCCAGGCCGCTGTCTGCCGGGCCATCGGGAAGATGTTGAACTCCGCCCCCGCGCGGCCTACCTCGACCTGTTTTTCCAGCGCCTCACCGAAAGGTTCGGTCTTTCCCGAAGCGATGTAAAGCGCATCGGTCATACGCGGAAGGGTGAGTACGACGGATCGCAGCGTATCGGGGGCATTTACCAGTACCACCTTCACGGACGAGGTAAGCGGTTTGAGCGTAAAACCCTTGCTTATCTGCTGCCGCGTCGCGCATTGCATCCAGATCGCAGGGATTTCGGCGTCGATATCCTCCACACGCAGGATATACTCGGTCGAGTGCGCCCCGGTGGAGGTGTTCGTAAACGAGAGGTTGTCCTGCGAGGCGAATGCGAGCGCCGTCGCCCGGTTGCCGGATGTTTCGATCCCCCGCAGGGCAGCCTGGCTGGGAGCCATTTCCACCTCCGTACAGCGGTTGTCGTCGAAGCAGAAGATAGCCTGCGGCCAAGAGGCGATCCCGTCAGGAGTATACCCGTCCTGAGTGTTGTAATCGGGATTGAAGGCAAACGTATCGTCCTCGGCGCAGGATGCCGAACAGAAGATCGCCGCAAACGCGAATGTCGCCCAAATCTTGTTTTTCATCGTATCGTATTTTTATCGGTTTGACTATTTCCAACCGTCGTTTTGGACGAGGTTGTGATTTTTGAAAAGCTCGGCATCCGCAATCGGATAGAAATTCATCCTGTCCTCCCAGCCGCGCTGCTGGATCACCGACCGCATATAGCTGAACGAGCCATCGTTCTGCGGAGTAATCGTAAGCCCATAAACCTTCGTCGTTTCGGCACCGATCTTCCAGCGGCGGATGTCCCAGAAACGATGCCCCTCGAAGGCCAGTTCCACACGACGCTCGTTGCGCAGACGCTTCACGAAGGCCGCATAATCCGTTTCCGTAATCCCCGGCATATTGTACCGGGCACGGACTGCATTGAGCGCCTCGCGTGGTGAGAGCGTATACTCCACCTCCCCCTTCATGCCCGTAAAATCGGGGTTCTGCGTAGCGGCAGCCAATGCCTCGGCATAGTTCAGCAACACCTCGGCATAACGGAAGAAGGGAAAGATGTGCTGATAACTCATCTCGCTGCCCGTCACGAAACTCGTCGCCTCGACAATGTGTTTGCGCAGGTAGTACGAAGTCGGTGTAGCACCGTCGAGCGGCCGGCCATTACGGCCGCCGACATACGACTGGACGGGCTGTCCCTTGAACGTCGCCCCGTTGTATATCAGCGTCCTGGCAAAGCGCGGATCGCGTGCCGACGCAATGAACATCCGCGACCGCATCGACTCGTCGTTCCAGTCGAACGGTTCGCCCGTCGCCATATCGAATGCCTCGGCGAGGTTCTGCGACGGGCAGACGCCCGAATTCCCGCCTTCGAAGCCTACCGGGAAATTGGCCGCCTCGAAATCGCTGCTCACCGGGCACCACTTGCCGAAGATCAGTCCCTGCGCATCGGCATTGTTCGTGGTTTCCTCGCTGACAAGCTTGTAAATACCGGCATCTATGAGCTCCTTGGCCGCGGCCGCGGCTTCCAGGTAACGGCCTGCATCACCGCCGGGGTTGTTGAGCGGACTGGCGGCATATAGCAGCATACGCGCCTTGAGCGCCATCGCCATGCCCTTTGTCACACGGGCGACTTCACCCTTTTCCGTCCCCAGATAGGTCTTGGGCAACGACGGGATTACGGCATCGCATTCCGAGACGATCCATCCGGCGGCATCGTCGTACGAGACCGGAACGAGCGTATTGACCTCCTGCATCGTGAACGAACGGTCACCGATCACGATCCGGTTATAGCGCCGGAGCAATTCGAAATGGAAATAGGCACGCAGGGCCCTCACTTCGAACGGATAGTTCTTGAGCTCCGCCAGATTCGTCTTGTAATTGTCCTGATACTGTGCCTCGGGAAAATCATCCGGGCAGTTGTCGAGGAAATAGTTGGCCGCGGCAATAGCCGAATAGAGCGAAGCCCAGCGGTCGTCGATCAGATTCGTACCGTTCCAGCTCCCGTCGTAAAAGCGTTTGATACCGCCCGTAGACCAGGCGTATACCGCATCGTCGGTCGCAGCGTCGATCATCGTACCTTCGACATCCAGCAACCCTTCCTGCACATACGAGTAGACGTTCGTCGCACTCTGCTTCACGCGGTCGAAGGTCGAGAATTGATATTTCGTCGTCTGGTACACCGACTCGTCGAGTTCCAGGAAATCGCTGCACGCAGCCATCAGGAGCGTGCATCCGGCTAATAGGATCAGGTATTTTTTCATCGTTGTGGCGTATTTAGAATATGACATTCAGGCCGATCTGGTAGCTGCGTGACGAGGGATACCCCGTGCTGACGTATTCCGGATCGAGAATACCGACATGGTCGGCCGAGAAAAGGTTCAGGCCGCGGAAATAGAAGCTGCATTCGCGCATACGCAGTTTGCGGGCAATCTTCGACGGCAATTTGTAGTAAGCCTGCAATGTACGCAATTTCAGGAAATTGCCGTTTTCCGTCCATAGTGAACTTTGCGTGTAGTTATTCCCGTTTGCCAATGTGGTCAGGCGCGGATAGCGGCCTTCGGTATTGAAGCGTGACCAGCGGTGCTCCATATAGTACTCCGAAACGTTGCGGTCGTTGCCGTACAGCGGCTGGTAGATGCTCGACAGCGTCGTCTCCAGCGTCGAATGGGCGACACCCTGGAAATAGGCGCTGACACCGAAGCCCCTGTATTTCAGCTCGACGCTGAAGCCGTAATAAATCTCGGGCACCGCGGCATAGAGCTGGTAGGTGCGATCGTAGTCGTCGATCCTGCCGTCCCGGTTCAGGTCGCGGTATTTCACGTCGCCCGGGCGTACCGTATTCTGGTACGAGGAGACCGGAAGCCCCTCCCGGAGCGAACCGTCGGCATTGAAATCGCCGTCCTGGTACATCCCATCGGCCACCAATCCGTAGAACGTCCCTACCGGCTGCCCTGTAATACGCATATAGTCAAAAGGTTTGTATTCCTCTTCCTTGTTGAGTATCTTATTGCGGGCATAGGCGATATTCCCCCGCACGGCATATCCGAAGTCGCCTGTGCGGCGGCGCCATCCCACCGCCAATTCCCCGCCATAGTTGCGCACCTTACCGGTAAAGACGTCGGGCACGCCGACTCCCAGCACGCTGGAAACGGTACCCGCGGCCGACGTCCGGATGTTATGACGCATGTTGCGGAAGAAATCCACCTCGACGCTCAGGCTTCCCAGCAGGCTGAGTTCCAACCCGACATTGGTTTTATAGTCGCGTTCGGGTTCGATCCCCGCAGACGGCAACGCCCCTTGCGCGAGGCTGTTCGACGAAGTGATCCCGGCAAAAATATAACTGTTGCCCGGGCCGTTGAACTGCTTGTCCATGTCATACGACAATCGCGCGTCCATACCCACAATGCCGAACGACGCGCGCAGTTTCAGCAGGTCGACGACACGGCTGTCACGCAGGAACGCCTCGTTCGAGATGATCCATGCGCCCGACACGGCAGGATAGAAGCGGTACTTGTCCCCGTAGGGCATACGGCTGCTCCCGCCGTAAGTAGCGACGGCATTGACCACGTAGCGGTCGTCGTAATTGTAGCCGGCGCTGGCAATATAGTCACGGTACATGTACGTATTGTTGGCTCCGCGGTAACGGGATTTGTTCTCGCTGAAAATCAGGCGCCCCGTCACCGTATGTTTTCCGAAAGAACGGTCGTAGAGCACCTTGGCCCACACCGACGCCCGCATGACCGAATAGGAAAGGAAGCTGTCGAATGCCAGTTCGGTATCGTTCCCCTGCGGAACGAATGCCAGGGAAGCGGCATTGCCGTCCGCATCGAAGACCGTCGAGGTATTCGAATAGGCGTATTTGCGTGAGTGCGCATCGGTAATCTCCGCGGAATTGTCATAGGCGACACGCACCTGTACCGAAAGTCCCGGGGTTAGTGCCGACAAGTCCTGATCGATCGTCAGGTCGGCGAACAGCGTACGTTGCAGCAGCGTGTTGTACCCGCCCGCGGTCTTGTCGGCCAGGGGATTGGCGAACAGCTGGCTGCGGGCCCAGCCCCCGCCGGGAACCCGGATCGGGAACGCTGCCGACGGCGTGTCGTACATATCGTCGAGCGCGACGCCCGCATTTGGCAGTTGGTATTGCATCAGCCGCCCCATCAGGTTCATCCGTGCAGTCGTGGTTTTCGTGATCGCGGCCTCGAGATTCGAACGCAGCTTGAGGGAGTACATCTCGACCTGGGTCGAATAGCCGTCGTTCAGGTCGGTATTATCCAGGAACCCGCGGTTGGAGTTGTAGTTGGCCAGCACGAAATAGCGCATACTGCCGCCGCTCCCGTCGAACGAGAGATTCAGGTCGTGGTTGAAACCCGCATTGCGGAGCACGGCCTTCCGCCAGTCGACATTGGGCAGTACATCGGTGCGCTCCCCCCGCACCATCGAACGGATGTCGCGCTGCGTATAGCGGGGTGCGAGCCCGTCGTTTTCCAACGCCTCGTTGACAGCCGTCGCATAGGTCGCGGCATCGGCCATATCGGGAATCCGGAACGGGGTCTGCACGCTGAAATTGTAGTCGATACGGGTACGCAGGCCGTGGTCGCCGCCGCGCCGGGTCGTGACGGCGACGATACCGTCGGCGCCCCGGTTACCGTAGAGTGCCAGCGATGCGGCGTCCTTCAGCACGGTGATGCGCTCCACTTCCTCCCGATCCAGGCAGGCCGCATCGCGTTCGATGCCGTCGACCAGTACGACCACACTGTTCCCGCCGAACGAACCGACGCCGCGCACATTCAGGTCGGGCGCCGAGTCCCATGGCAGGTTCTCGCCCTGGCGCACGCCGAGTCCCGGAATCAGGCCGTAAAGGTTGCTCATCAGGTCGGTACGGCCGCCCGCTTCGATTTCACGTGCCGCAGCGCCGGCGAGCGATGCCGACGCGGAGCCTTTGCGGACGCGCTCGTCATAGCCCACGTCGAACAGCACGTCATCGTCCGTCAGGCGGATATGCATCTCGCCACCGCTGACGGCTACCGTGCGGCTCATGCGGTTCAGAAGGGTCAGCGTCATGCGGTCACCCTCCCCGGCATCGACCTCGGCCATGCCGTCGGCGCCCGTAACCGCCACGGGGATCCGCCCGCGGCCGAGCGTCACGGCAACCTCGCCGAGCGGCTTGTCCCATGCATCGGTCACATACACCTTGACGCGCTGCGCCTGTGCCAGCGGACAAACGGCAGCCAGGAACAGCAGTATGATTGATATCTTTTTCATTGTATGCTCTCTGTTTGTTTAACCATGTATGTCTACCATCCGGCATTCTGAGTCAGGCCGTACCCCTTGTTGACTTCGTTCGAAGGAAAGGCGCTCAGATACCACTTCGGATCAAAGCTGTTCTTCCAGGCGCGGTCGGTTTCGGGAATCGGCTCAGAGAAATTGAACCGGAAATTCGAGGAATCCGTTCCGTCCAGGATCGTCACCCTGATCCCGTAAAGCGTCTGCTGGAAAATATCGGCACGTTTCCAGCGCACGATGTCGAACCAACGGATCTCCTCGAAGGCGAATTCCCGGGCCCGCTCGTCGAGTATCTCCTCGCGCAGCTCGGCATCTCCGGCAAGCGCACATTCGGGATAGGACGGCAGCACCTTGCCGCGGTGCAGGCGGTGCAGCAATTCGTCGGTCATGGAGGGCAGCCCCACGCGGTTGCGGGTTTTGTCGAGCCACTTGCAGGCCTCGTCCTTGCGTCCCGTCTCATTCAATGCCTCGGCATAGGCCAGGTAAACCTCGGCCAGGCGCATATAGGAGTAGTTCATCGGTTTGTCGTAGAACGTCGCACGGTTATAGTCCCAGAGGTATTTACGGTTGCAGAAACCCGTTGCGGCCCGATCCTTGGCATAGTTCACCAAATCCTCGCTGCCACCGCCTTCCCACATCTGGGCCACACGGTCGCGGAACGGGCCGCCGGGCACCATCACCGACTGGTAGAGGCGCGGATCCCGGTTCGAGAAAGGATTGTCCGTCACCGTTCCGGTCGAATTGTGCGTCCGGATCCATTCGGCATAAGGCGCCGGTTCCCCGTTCGAGAAAGGGAATTTATCGACATAGTTAAGCGTCACGCAGCCACCGCCGTACCCCTGGGCGTTCGCTCCGTTGAAATCGGTCGAAATGCCGAAGTAATAGGCATGGTAAGTATCGCCGTAGGTACGCTTCGACCGCCCGGTGGCAATCAGTATTTCGCCGTTGTAACGGTCTGCATAGCACGCACCGAATGCCTTTCCGTAACCTTCGGCTGTCTTTTCGGTCGCTTCGACGAGTTTATAGGGATTGCCGTTGTTGGCATTCTCCGTGATGAACTCTTCGCAAGCCGTAACCACGCGGTTCCAGCGCTGGGCATCGTAATTGCCATACCACGCCACTTTCCGGACACTCTCCTCGGCGATCTTGCCGATATTGCCCAGTACCGGTTGTTGCGGCTCGGCATAAGGCTGGTTCGCATTGAACAAGGGGCTGGCCGCATAGAGCAGCACACGAATCTTGAGCGCCAGCGCCGAAGCCTTCGTAAAACGCCCGTCATCGGCCGGGTCGACCGTCCATGGGAGCTCCCGGGCTGCCTGTTCGCACAGCGCGACGATGTATTCGACCGTCTCTTCGAAAGTCCGGCGCGAATAGTCTATATCGGCCTCCTTACCCGCCTCGACGGCTGTCTTGAGCAAGGGAACCCCACCGAAGTGGCGCAGCAATTCGTGGTACTGGCACGCAATGACCATTCGGGCCTCGCCCTTGCGCCGAATCTTTTCCGCCTCGCTCATATCGGGCACACGGTCAACATT
>ERZ1106950.1269-NODE-1269-length-17209-cov-8.160604_pt1 | contig 17209 bp, 8 predicted proteins | sample MGYA00403675_ERZ1106950 | MGnify/ENA primary metagenome ERZ1106950 (study PRJEB35170, sample SAMEA104062410) | human gut metagenome | biome: human gut; feature: human-associated habitat; material: faeces | place: Denmark | collected 2012-06-13 ... | reverse complement strand
TCGGCGCTGGTAACAACCCGATGGTTGGTATGACAGTTGCAGTAGCTGTTTCCATCGAGGAAGCTGCTAAAGCTGGTAAATTCTAATAAATGGCTTAAAATAAGCATTTATCGTGTCCAAACAGAGTAGTAAAAAGTGATAAAAATGAGGGAGCTATTCTTAATTGAGTAGCTCCCTTTTTATTGTAATTTTTCCAAATCTTTTCTTAATCATTCCAAGTCTCGGGCAGTATATGTAGACTCGGTTATATCTTTAATTCACTATATCATAAAGTAAATATGCGAAGATAAGAAATGTTCAGGATAAGGGCACATAAAAATAATTGAACTATTATCCCATGCAAACAGTTACATGATATTCCTTCTTGCCTTCTTCAAATGGAATCAGGCAGCCTTCATATTCTTTGCCGTCTACAACCACTTTCTTAACACCCTTCTGAACGTTATCCGGGTTCTTGACTTCGATGTGGTAAACAGCATCGCGGAATGTTCTGGTAAGTCTGAAATCACCAAACCCTTCCGGGATACATGGATTGATACACAGTCCGTTGTAGGATGGCTGTACACCCAGGATAGCCTGAGACAGGTTCCAGAAAGTCCATGCAGCAGTACCAGTCAGCCAGCTGTTCTTTGCCTGACCATGGAAAACTGCGTCAGCGCCTGCAACCATCTGAGAATATACATATGGTTCCGTACAGTGGATTTCACTGATATTTTCGATGTAGGACGGGCAGGTCTTCTTGTAAATTTCAAAAGCTCTGTTGCCGCGTCCGATGACGGTTTCTGCGATAGAAACCCATGGATTATTGTGACAGAAGATACCTGCGTTCTCTTTATATCCCGGCGGATAGGAGGAAATTTCTCCAAGGTTCAGATAATACTGGGTATAGGCCGGCTGAAGGATCATAATACCGTATTTGGTATCCAGACGCTCTTTGACAGAATCCAGAGCCTTTTGGGCAAGACCTTCTTTCACACCGATTCCTGCCATAACGCAGAAGCCCTGCGGTTCGATAAAGATCTGACCTTCCTTGCATTCTTTGGAACCAACTTTTTTTGATTCTGCATCATATGCACGTACAAACCATTCTCCATCCCAGCCGGCATCCAGAACTGCCTGATACATGGTATCGACTTCTTTTTCGGCTCTGTCTGCGGCTGTGGTGTCCCCCATATGACGGCTGATCTCTGCGAATTCTCTGCTGTATTTTACAAACATACCTGCGATAAATACAGACTCTGCAATAGGTCCTTCGGAAGGTCCTGTAGTCTGGAAGGATTCTCCCGGTTCTGTGGAGAAGCAGTTAAGGTTCAGGCAGTCGTTCCAATCTGCACGTCCGATCAATGGCAGCTTGTGTGGTCCGAGATGAGTGGCTGTATATTCAAAAGAACGGCGCAGATGCTCATACAGAGGTGCCGCTTTTTCTTTCTGGTTATCAAAGTCAACCATTTCGTTTAAGATAGAGAAGTCACCTGTTTCTTTCAGGTAAGCAGAAACTGCTGCGATCAGCCATAACGGGTCGTCATTAAATCCGCTTCCGATGTCCAAATTGCCCTTTTTGGTAAGCGGCTGATACTGATGATAAGCACTGCCATCTTCAAACTGAGTAGCTGCGATGTCCAGAATACGTTCTCTTGCGCGTTCCGGGATCAGGTGTACGAAACCGAGAAGATCCTGGCAGGAATCGCGGAATCCCATTCCGCGGCCTGTGCCGGATTCGTAGTAAGAAGCAGAACGTGACATGTTGAAAGTGACCATGCACTGATACTGGTTCCAGATGTTGGCCATACGGTTTACATGTTCGTCATTACTTTCTACATGATAGCGGGAGAGCAGTTTATCCCAGTAAGCATTCAGTTCTGCGAATGCCGCATCAACCTGTTCGGTTGTCTGGAACTGTTCGAGGATTTTATGTGCGCCGTCTTTGCGGATTACGTTCGGAGCAACAAACTTCTGATCCTGTGGGTTCTCGCTGTAACCAAGAATGAAAATAAAGTCCTTGGATTCTCCGGCTGAAAGTGTTATATTAATCTGGTGACTTGCGATTGGATACCAGCCGCTTGCTACAGAATTTCCTGCTTTATTTTCTTTTACGGCAGCAGGGAAAGCATTTCCGTTATTCATACCAAGGAAAACATCTCTGCTTGTATCAAAACCATCAACAGGGCTGTTTACGCTGAAGAAACTGTAGTGTCTGCGACGTTCGCGATATTCGGTTTTGTGGTAAATAGTGCTGCCTTCGATTTCGACTTCTCCGATGCTTAAATTTCTCTGGAAGTTTGTGCTGTCATCAACTGCGTTCCAGAGACAGAACTCTGCATAGGAAAAAAGGGAAAATGTTTTCGGAGCATCAGTTGTATTTGTGAGAGTCAGTTTGTTGATCTCGCAGGTTGAGTTAACAGGAACAAAAGCAAGAAGATCAGCTTTTAATCCATTTTTGGAAGAAAGAAAACGGCTGTAGCCGATTCCATGATGGCATTCATAAGAATCCAGAGGTGTTTTGGATGGCATGGAACCTGGATTCCAGATTTCTTCGCCGTCATGGATATAGTAATATTTTCCGTTTGAATCTACCGGGATATTATTGTAGCGGTAACGGGTGATACGAAGAAGTTTGGCGTCTTTGTAGAAACTGTATCCGCCACAGGTATTGGAAATCAGTGAGAAGAAATCCCGAGAACCCAGATAGTTGATCCATGGGAGTGGAGTGTCTGGCGTAGTGATGACGTATTCTTTGGCATTGTCATCGAAATAACCGAATTTCATATGAAGTCCTCCTGTTTTATAAATAATTTGTAGTGATTATTCTGAATGTACAGAAAATAAAGACACGAAAACGAATAAGTTTAGAATAAAATATGCGGTTATCGTGGCATTACTGCTATTTTCCTTTAGTATAGCGGAAGACAGTGGCAAAATCAACTGCTTTGCAGAAAAATAAATGTCAAAAAACAAGAGCGAAATTTTGGTAAAATGATGAAATGAATTTGTGATAAAAGGGAAAAATAAGGATTGAAAATTGTGCAATCATACGAAAAGCGGCAAAGATGCACAAAAAATAAAATCAAAAACTTGAAAAAATATACGAATAGTTATATAATAAAAACACGAAAACGTTTACGAAAATTTTAGGAAAGATTGAGGCATACCTATGGTTTCGATGAAAGAAATTGCGAAAAAGTGTAATGTCTCTGTGGCCAGTGTCAGCAAAGCATTGAATGGTTATTCCGATATCAGTGAGGAAACACGGAAAATGATTCTGAAAACAGCTTCAGAAATGGGATACTTGCCTAATTCTTCAGCAAGAACGCTGAAGACTAAAAGAAGCTATAATATCGGAGTAATGTTTGTTGATGAAGCTGCCAGCGGGCTTACCCATGATTATTTTAATCATGTGCTGGAGAGCTTTAAGAGGACTGCAGAGGAAAGAGGGTACGATATTACCTTCACAAGCGGAAGGATTTCCGGACAGAAACTGAGTTATTATGAACATTGCCGCTACAGAGGGGTGGATGGTGTAGTCATTGCCTGTGTGGATTTTTATGCGGATGAAGTGCAGGAACTGATTCGTTCAGAGATTCCGGTAGTTACGATCGACCATGTATTTGACGGAAATATTGCAGTTGTTTCCAATAACAGTCAGGGAATGGAAGAACTGGTTACCTATATTTATAACCAGGGGCACAGACGCATTGCATATATTCATGGAGATAATACGTCTGTTACCAGAATGCGTCTTTCCGGTTTTTATCGGACTTTACAGCGGCTGGGAGTGGAGATACCGGATGCTTACGTTAAAGAATGTCCGTACAGAGATGCAGATAGCGCTGCAAAGGTTACGGGGGAACTGTTGGATCTTCCCAATCCTCCAACCTGTATTCTTTATCCGGATGATTATGCTGCGATAGGCGGGATCAATGAAATCCGGGAAAGAGGGCTTCGGATTCCGGAGGATATCTCTATTGCGGGATATGACGGTATTACAATTGCAAAGATACTGGAACCAAAACTGACTACGCTTTGTCAGGATACCGTTGCGATCGGCAGAATAGCGGCAGAGAAGCTGATCGATCTGATTGAGAATCCAAAGACTACGCTGATCGACCGTTTTACTGTGGATGGTACTTTATTTAAGGGAGCATCTGTAAGACGGTTATTGCCATAGAGGGAAATCTTATATATACTGTTAGGAAAAGACAGAAAGAAAACAGGAGTTGGGATTTATATATGGATTATCAGTCGATTGCAACATTTATTATGGAAATGGCAGGAACAGTGGCGTTTGCAGCTTCCGGAGCAATGGTGGGAGTAGAGCGCAATATGGATATTTTTGGCGTCAGTGTTCTGGGAGTGGCAACAGCAGTGGGAGGAGGAATGATCAGGGATATTGTTCTGGGAGTGATACCTCCGGCTGTATTCAGAAATCCGGTGTATGCACTGGTATCTGTGCTTGCTTCCTGTATTGTGTTCTTTATTTTTTATTTCAAAAGAGAGCTTTTGGAGGGACACAGAAGAGAAACCTATGACAAATTTATGCTGGTGCTGGACTCTGTGGGACTGGGGATTTTTACAGTAGTAGGAGTAAATGCGGGAATCCGTCAGGGACATATGGATAATGCATTTCTGCTTGTGTTTCTCGGAACGATCACAGGAGTGGGAGGCGGTCTTTTGAGAGATATGATGGCAAGTGTGCCGCCGTATATTTTTGTAAAGCATATCTATGCCTGTGCATCAATCATTGGTGCGATCGTTTGCGTATACATGAACCGGTTTGTGGGAAATGTAGAAGCGATGGTGGTATCGTCAATCGTGGTAGTGCTGATCCGATATCTGGCTGCGCATTATCACTGGAATTTACCCAGATTGTCTCCACATGAAGAACAGAATGATAGAAATTAAAATTAAAGGAAGAAAGCCCCGGGATTTATACCCGGGACTTTCTTTTTTTGGATATTTATCTAGGATATTTATTATGAGTGGAAAGCTTATTTGGTATCCTGGAGAGCAAGATAACCTTCTTCTCCGGTACGGATCTTCACTACATTTTTAATATCATATACAAATACTTTACCATCACCGATCTGGCCTGTATGAAGGACTGCTTTGGCAGTTTCAATAACTTTCTGTACAGGTACGAGACTGACAACGATCTCAATCTTGATCTTAGGAAGAAGATTCATTTCCATCTCAACACCACGATAGTAGGATGGAGCACCTTTCTGTACACCGCATCCGAGAACGTTCGTAATAGTGATACCTGTAACACCGATCTCGTTCATTGCCTGCATAAATTCATCAAGCTTATTCTGACGGGTGATGATAACAACTTTTGTAAGCTTATGAACGCCTTCTTTCGGAAGTTCGGGAACTGATTCAGCAGGAGCAGAAGGTCTGGCTGTGACAACAGGAGCTTTTATGGAAGTTCCCATAGGAGTCGGAACGCCGGCCATTGCGAAACCGTCATAAGCACTTGCAAGACCATGTTCTTTGGAGTCAAGACCTGCGATCTCTTCTTCAGCTGAAACACGAAGTCCGATTGTATGTTTGATTACCTGGAAGATAATTGTCATAGTAACAACAACCCATGCGATTGTGATGATCATACCTGTGAACTGAACACCAAATCCGTGGAAGCCGCCGCCTGTAAGGAGTCCTTTCCAGTCTGTGCCTGAACCGTCGGAGAAAAGACCAACTGCAAGGGTACCGAAAGCACCGTTTAAACCATGAACACCGACAGCACCAACAGGGTCATCGATTTTCAGAACCTTATCAATAAATTCAATACCAAATACTACGATGAAACCGGAAGCAACACCGATGATCGCTGCAGATGTAGGGGAAACTGTATCACATCCTGCCGTGATTGCTACAAGTCCTGCAAGAGAACCATTCAGAGACATGGAAACATCTGGTTTTTTGTAACGTACCCATGTGATGATCATAACAGTTACAGTTGCAACAGCTGCTGCAAGGTTAGTAGTAACGAAGATTTTACCTGCACTTACAATTGCATCGCCTTCCATGCTGACTGTGGAAGCGCCGTTAAATCCGAACCAGCAGAACCAGAGGATAAATACACCTAAAGCACCAACTGTAAGGTTGTGCCCTGGGATAGCCTTTGATTTGCCGTCCTTTGTATATTTACCGATACGAGGTCCAAGGATGATGGCACCAATCAGAGCTGCCACACCACCTACCATATGTACTGCACAGGAACCTGCGAAATCATGAAATCCCATTTGGCTGATAAATCCACCGCCCCAGATCCAGTGTCCGGATACTGGATATACAACAAGACTGATCATAAGGCTGTAGATGCAATAGGAAAGGAACTTGGTACGTTCTGCCATTGCACCGGAAACAATTGTTGCGGATGTTGCACAGAATACTGTCTGGAAGATTAAGAATGCCCAGAAAGGAACTCCGTCAGGAAGCATTCCTGAACCATAGTGTGCTTCTGTGGCAATACCACCGATCTTTCCGATAAATCCATTACCTGCACCGAACATCAGACCGAAGCCGACCAGCCAGAAGACCGGGGTTCCGATACAGAAGTCCATCAGGTTTTTCATAATAATGTTACCTGCGTTTTTGGCTCGTGTGAAGCCTGTTTCTACCATTGCGAATCCGGCCTGCATAAAGAAGACCAGCGCGGCGCCGACCAGCACCCATATTGTGTTTACTGCGGAAAATTCCATAATAATATTCCTCCCTCATAAAAATTTCCTCATATTTTATAAAATGCAAAAAGCGCAATGTCTGGAAATGTAACCAGTTCATCGCGCTTTTGCGAATATAAAATCCATATTTATACTGTATTGTATAGCTGATGTAATAAAAAAGACATTTTGTGCGACCGTATGCAATACAGCTTAAAATCAAAATTATATGTAAAACAGGGGAATATCAAAATATCGTGTGATTAATGGATGAGGAAATCGATAATGAATTATGAAGTAGAGTTCATAAAGATATTCCCCTGTTATTACCTGTTAATTAAACGGAAAACAGAAGCTTGTCATATGTAGGATATGGAAGCAGTGCATCCGGAATCAGAGTTTCTGCTGCATCTACAGACTTTCTGAGTTCATCCATATCAGAAAGAACAACTGTCTGGTATGCTTTTGCATTAGCCAGAGGATCTTCTGTAGCAAGCGCTTTGGCAGTGTCTGCTTTTAAGGTCTCAAGACCTGTGGAAATCTCATCAGCAAGCTGTGACAGCTCTTTGATCAGTTTTCCTTCAGAAGCTGTGCTGACATCTGAAACAACTGATTTTTTAGCAACAGCAGTAGCTGCAACTTTGTCGATATATGCGAATACAGATGGAAGGAAATCCTTCTGTACCATTTCAACCATAGTATTGGACTCAATGTTAAGAATCTTGGAATAGGATTCCAGCCAGATCTCATAACGGGATTCAATTTCTTCTTTTGTGAAGATATGATATTTGGTAAAGAGTTCAATATTCTTATCTGCGATCCACTGAGGAAGAGCATCCGGTGTAGATTTCAGGTTGAAGAGACCACGTTTCGTAGCTTCTTCGATCCATTCGTCTGTATAACCGTTTCCATTAAAGATAACACGTTTATGATCAATAATTGTCTTCTTGATCAGTTCGTGGATTGCATCCTCCATCTTGTCTTCCGGTACATCTTTTAACTGCTCTGCAAACTGGTGAACACACTCAGCAACAGCAGTGTTTAAGATAATGTTCGGGTTTGCAACAGAAGCTTCGGAACCAAGCATACGGAATTCGAATTTGTTACCTGTAAATGCGAATGGTGAAGTACGGTTTCTGTCTGTATTGTCTTTTACGAAATGTGGAAGTACTTTTGCACCGATATCCATCTGGACTGCGCGGCTTCCTGCAAAATATTCGTCATTTTCGATAGATTTTAATACTTCTGTCAGTTCATCACCGAGGAATACGGATACAACAGCAGGCGGAGCCTCGTTTGCACCAAGACGGTGATCATTTCCTGCACTTGCTACAGAAATACGAAGTACATCTGCGTATTCATCAACTGCTTTGATAACAGCTGTCAGGAAAATCAGGAACTGTGTATTTTCAGCAGGTGTTTTTCCCGGATCAAGGATATTTACACCGGCATCTGTAATCATAGACCAGTTGTTGTGTTTACCACTTCCGTTGATTCCCTCAAATGGTTTCTCGTGAAGAAGGCATACAAGTCCGTGCTTGTCGGCAACTTTCTTCATTACTTCCATTGTTAACTGGTTGTGATCAACTGCAACGTTTGTTGTATCGAATACAGGAGCCAATTCGTGCTGTGCAGGAGCAACTTCGTTATGTTTTGTTTTGGCAGGAATACCAAGTTTCCAGAGCTCTACATCCAGGTCATGCATATAAGCTGCGACACGAGGTTTCAGAGCACCGAAGTAATGATCTTCCATTTCCTGGCCCTTAGGAGCAGGAGCACCGATCAGTGTACGTCCGCAGAATACAAGGTCTTTTCTCTGCTTGTATAATTCCTTGTCTACCAGGAAGTATTCCTGTTCAGGACCTACAGTTGTATTTACGTGTTTGACATCTTTATTACCTATTATATGGAGAAGTTTTGTAGCTTCTTTATCAAGTGTCTGCATGGAACGAAGGAGAGGGGTCTTTTTATCAAGAGCTTCTCCGCTGTAGGAGCAGAATGCTGTAGGAATGTAAAGGGTTCCGTCTTTGATGAATGCCGGTGATGTCGGATCCCATGCTGTATATCCTCTTGCCTCGAATGTGGCACGAAGACCGCCTGACGGGAAACTGGAAGCATCCGGCTCACCTTTTACAAGTTCTTTACCTGAGAAATCCATGATTACCTGACCATCTCCTGTAGGAGAAATGAAGCTGTCATGTTTCTCTGCAGTTACGTTTGTCATTGGCTGGAACCAGTGAGTATAATGAGTGGCGCCGTTCTCGATAGCCCATTCTTTCATTGCAACAGCAACGGAGTTGGCAACATCAAGTTCAAGGTGTGTACCGTTCTCGATTGTTTTCTTTAATGCTTTGTACATGTCTTTTGGCAGTTTACTTCTCATTACTTTGTCGTTGAAGACCAGGCTGCCGTACAGTTCAGGGATATTCTGTGCCATATAGGTACTCTCCTTTCGGTTTGCAATATTTTCTGAATATGTGTAGTGCCGCTGCAGATCACCATTGTGACTGCCTGCGGTTTTCGTCTCATAGAAAATTCCTCATCGAACATTTTCTATGAAACGAAAGTTTTATAAAACGAAAAAGGCGCCCTGGATGCGATCTCTGTAGATCTTTCCAAAGCGCCTTTGCTTTATGTGCTGTACTATAAACGAAATGAAAACAGATGTCAAGCACTTTTTTTGAAAAAATTCAGAAAAAATTTTTGAGATATGGCAAAAAAAGGATAGGTTGACAAATTTGTTTCTATTATTATAATTTGATTTTGGAACCCGCCAAACATAAGAAAACAATGTCAGCGGGTTTTGAAAGTAAAGTTAAAGTCAGACAAGAGAATACGATCGGAGGAAATCAGATGGCTGGAATAAAAGAAGAGTGCGGCGTCTTTGGAATTTATGATCTGGATGGCGGCAATGTAGTTCCGTCCATATATTATGGACTGACTTCCCTGCAGCACAGAGGACAGGAATCCTGCGGACTTGCAGTTTCTGATACTAAGGGAGAGCGTGGAAATGTGAAGTTTCATAAGGATCTGGGACTTGTAAGTGAAGTTCTCAGACAGGATGTTGTCCGTAAATATGAGGGGGATATTGGTATTGGTCATGTAAGATATTCCACAACAGGAGCTTCTGTTGCAGAGAATGCACAGCCCCTTGTTTTGTCTTATGTAAAGGGAACTCTTGCACTTGCACATAACGGAAATCTGGTTAATACACCGGAACTGAAATGGGAACTGATCCAGAATGGAGCGATTTTCCATACAACTACAGATTCAGAGGTTATTGCGTTCCATATCGCAAGAGAACGTGTGCATTCTAAAACAGTAGAAGAGGCAGTGCTAAAGACTGCAAAGAAGATCAAAGGTGCATATGGTCTGGTAGTTATGAGCCCGAGAAAACTGATCGCAGTCCGCGACCCATATGGACTGAAACCATTGTGTCTCGGTAAAAGAGGAAATGCTTATGTTATTGCTTCTGAGAGCTGTGCTCTGACATCTGTAAGTGCGGAATTTATCCGTGACATTGAGCCGGGTGAGATTCTTACGATTACAAAAGACGGACTGAAGTCAAATAAAGAGCTTGCGTCTGCTGCTGCAAAACGCGCGCATTGTGTGTTTGAGTATATATATTTTGCAAGACTTGACAGTACCATTGATGGGGTGAAGGTCTATGATGCCAGAATCCGCGGCGGTAAATCTCTTGCCAAGTCTTATCCTGTAGAGGCAGATATTGTAACAGGTGTACCGGAGTCCGGACTCCCTGCTGCAAAGGGATACTCCGAAGCATCAGGAATCCCGTTTGCATTTGCGTTCTATAAAAACAGCTATATTGGAAGAACATTTATCAAACCGACTCAGGAAGAACGTGAGTCCAGTGTTCATCTGAAACTGAGTGTGCTGGAATCTGTTGTAAAAGATAAGAGGATTGTTCTGGTGGATGATTCTATTGTTCGTGGAACAACCATTGCAAACCTGATCCACATGTTAAAAGAGGCGGGAGCAAAGGAAGTGCACGTACGTATCAGTTCACCGCCATTTTTACATCCATGCTATTTCGGAACGGATGTGCCGTCAAATGATCAGCTCATTGCAGCCAGCCACAGCACAGAGGAAATCTGTAAAATGATCGGAGCAGATTCTCTTGGCTACATGCAGACAGATTATCTGGAAGGAATGGCGGGCGGCCTGCCCTTATGTAAGGCATGCTTCGATGGAAATTATCCGATGGAGATTCCGGATTATACAAATGCGGAGTTTGCAGATATTGTGAAGTGTTAAGTCGCAAAAATTCATAAAAAATGCAGAAACCTGTCGATGATATATGGAATCAATCTCACATAATGGTAAAACCAATATAGGATGAAGTCATACATAATGTATAAAATAATGCTGTGAAAACATATATAAACGAACAAAATGCACAATAGAACCCCTGCGCTTTATGAAAATTGGATAAATTTAAAAACTTGACAAATTCTGAAATGTGGAACATAATATGGGCGTCTGATAGAAAAAAACAAAGAATGTTTTCAGAAAGGGTGATCACGATGTCACAGAGTAAAATCAAGTTAAATGCAACTGAAGAGGTGCAGGAATTTGTGAATGCTGCAAGCAGATGTGATTTTGATATTGATGTTTATTACAACAGATTTTTAATTGATGCCAAATCAATCCTTGGTGTACTTAGTCTGGATCTGACCAGAGAACTGACAGTAGACTGCCACGGGGAGAGCCGAGAATTTGATCGTACATTGAAGAAATTTGCAGTTGCATAAATTTTACATTTTTATAACCGAATAATTATCGCAGAGAAGACGGGTCTGGAAGATGAATTTTTACAGATTCGTTTTTTCTGTATTATGACTGTGTTCAGAGTAATTCCATAAAATATAACTGCTTCATAGTTTATCAGAAGGAACTTATTTGATTTGTTTTTGCTTAAAAACGGGAAATTCATTATTGACAAACGAAAAAAAATGTTTTATAGTATAGCATATTTTTAAAGAAAGCCAATTGAACATATTATTATAGAAGATATGATGATCTGACAAAGGCGTCAGATGCAGAATACCAGATGGGTCAAGTGCCCTCTGATAGCTGCATCTGACGCTTTTTTATTAACAAAGGATGATGGAGGAGGAAATCAAAATGGCAGTGAAATACGTATTTGTTACAGGAGGAGTTGTTTCCGGTCTTGGAAAGGGAATCACAGCTGCATCTCTGGGGCGTCTTCTGAAAGCGAGAGGATACCAGGTAACCATGCAGAAGTTTGATCCTTATATCAATATCGACCCCGGAACCATGAACCCGATTCAGCACGGAGAAGTTTTTGTAACAGACGATGGTACAGAGACAGACCTGGATCTGGGACATTATGAGAGATTCATTGATGAGAGTCTTGATAAAAATTCCAATGTGACAACCGGTAAGGTTTACTGGTCTGTTCTTCAGAAAGAACGTCACGGGGATTTCGGCGGGGGTACCGTACAGGTAATTCCTCATATTACAAATGAGATTAAGAGCCGTTTCTACCGCGCCAAATCACCGGAGGAAAACAAGATTGCCATTATCGAGGTGGGAGGAACAGTCGGTGATATTGAAAGCCAACCGTTCCTGGAAGCAATTCGTCAGTTCCAGCTCAATGTGGGACATGACAATGCAATCCTGATCCACGTAACATTAATTCCTTATTTAAAGGCATCTGAAGAACTGAAAACAAAACCTACACAGGCAAGCGTAAAGGAACTTCAGGGAATGGGAATCCAGCCGGATGTACTGGTGTGCAGAAGTGAACATGAGCTGACAGAGGACATTAAAGAAAAAATTGCTTTATTCTGCAACGTACCTGTATCACATGTACTTCAGAACCTGGATGTGGAATATTTATATGAAGCTCCTCTTGCAATGGAAAGAGAGAAGCTTGCAGATGTAGTTCTTTCAAGTCTCCGTCTGGAAAACAGAAAACCGGATTTAAGTGACTGGGAGGAAATGGTAGAAAGTCTGAGAAATCCGAATAAAACAGTAAAGATCGCAATTGTAGGAAAATATACACAGCTTCATGATGCATATCTCAGTGTAGTAGAGGCACTGAAACATGGCGGAATTTCCTGCAGAGCCAAGGTAGAGCTTGACTGGATCGATTCCGAAGAACTGACAGAGAAGAATCTGGATCAGCAGCTTCATAATGTAGATGGTATCCTGGTTCCGGGTGGTTTCGGAAACAGAGGTACAGAAGGAATGATCCTGGCAGCACAGTACGCAAGAGTACATAAGATTCCATATCTTGGAATCTGTCTTGGAATGCAGATGGCAATCGTAGAATTTGCCCGCCATGTACTTGGATACGAAGATGCAAACAGTATTGAATTGAATCCAGAGACAAAGCATCCGGTAATTGCATTAATGCCGGATCAGGAAGATATCGAAGATATCGGTGGAACCTTAAGACTTGGAAGTTATCCATGTATTCTTGCAGAAGGTTCCAGATCCTATGAACTTTTTGGTAAAAAAGAAATCCAAGAGCGCCACAGACATCGTTATGAAGTAAACAATGCATTCCGTAAAGAACTTCAGGAGAAGGGAATGAATATCGTAGGAACTTCCCCTGATAATCATATCGTAGAGATGATCGAGATCGCGGGGCACCCGTTCTATGTAGGAACTCAGGCCCATCCGGAATTCAAATCCCGCCCGAATCATGCACATCCTTTATTCAGAGGATTTATTCAGGCGGCCGTCGATAAGAAAATAAGCGAAGAACAGCAGCAGAAATAGAAAGGATGAGGAGATTATGAAAGAAGTGAGAGAACAGCAGCAACAGCAAGGTCTGTACCGGTCTGAATTTGAGCATGACAACTGTGGTATCGGAGCAGTTGTCAATATCAAAGGAAAGAAAACCCACGATACTGTTGCAAATGCATTAAAGATCGTAGAACATCTGGAACACCGCGCAGGTAAGGATGCAGAAGGCAAAACCGGTGACGGTGTAGGTATTCTTCTCCAGATTTCCCATAAATTTTTCAAGAAAGCCTGTAAGAAAGAGGGATTTGAGATTGGCGATGAGAGAGAATATGGCATCGCACAGTTTTTCTTCCCGCAGCACGAGATCAAACGCGCACAGGCAAAGAAGATGTTTGAAATCATTCTTGAGAAAGAAGGCCTGGAACTTCTTGGCTGGCGTCAGGTTCCGGTATTTCCGGAAGTGCTTGGACACAAGGCAAGAGAATGTATGCCATGCATTATGCAGGCATTTATCAAAAAGCCGGAAGATGTGGAAAAAGGTCTTCCATTTGATCGTATGCTCTATATTGCAAGACGTGAGTTTGAACAGAGTAATGACAACACTTACGTAGTATCCATGAGCAGCCGTACCATCGTTTACAAAGGTATGTTCCTGGTTGGACAGCTTCGTACTTTCTTCGAAGACCTCCAGAGCCCGGATTATGAATCTGCTATCGCTATGGTACACTCCCGTTTCAGTACCAACACAAACCCAAGTTGGGAGAGAGCACATCCGAACCGTTTCATGGTACATAACGGTGAGATCAACACCATCCGCGGCAACGCAGATAAGATGCTTGCAAGAGAAGAGAACATGGAATCTCCATACCTGGAGGGACAGCTTCACAAAGTGCTTCCTGTTGTAAACAGAAACGGTTCCGACTCTGCAATGCTTGACAATACACTGGAATTTCTGGTAATGAGCGGTATGGAACTTCCGCTTGCAGTGATGATCACAATCCCTGAACCATGGGCAAACAATGACACCATTTCCCAGGCAAAACGTGACTTTTATCAGTACTATGCAACTATGATGGAGCCATGGGACGGACCTGCATCTATCCTCTTCTCAGACGGTGATGTGATGGGAGCAGTCCTTGACAGAAATGGTCTCCGTCCATCCAGATATTATATTACTTCTGACGGCTATATGATCCTTTCCTCAGAAGTAGGTGTTCTGCCAATTCCAGAAGAGAAGATCGTATTAAAAGAGCGTCTTCATCCTGGAAAAATGCTCCTGGTAGATACTGTAAAGGGAAAAGTTATCGATGACAATGAGCTGAAAGAGGGCTACGCAAAAATGCAGCCATACGGTGAATGGCTGGACAGTCATCTGGTACAGTTAAAAGACATCAAGATTCCTAACGAAAGACCGGAAGAATATACACCTGAGCAGAGAGCACGTCTGCAGAAAGCATTCGGCTATACTTATGAGCAGTACCGTACTTCCATCAGAAACATGGCGTTAAACGGAGCAGAGAGCATCGGAGCTATGGGTGTGGATACCCCGCTTGCAGTATTTTCCAAACAGAACAGACCATTATTTGACTACTTTAAACAGCTCTTTGCACAGGTTACCAACCCTCCGATCGATGCGATCCGTGAGGAAATCGTTACCAGCACAAGTGTTTATGTAGGTAAAGACGGAAACCTGTTGGAGCAGAAACCGGAAAACTGTCAGGTATTAAAGATTAATAACCCGATCCTGACAAATACAGATATGATGAAGATCAAGAGCTTCAAACATGAGGGCTTCAAGACAGCAGTTGTTTCTACCTTATATTACAAGAGCACCAAGCTTGAGAGAGCAATTGACCGTCTTTTTGTAGAAGTAGATAAAGCATTCCGTGAGGGTGCAAACATCCTTGTTCTTTCAGACAGGGGAGTAGATGAAAATCATATGCCAATCCCGTCACTTCTGGCAGTATCCGCAGTTCATCAGCACCTTGTAAAAACAAAGAAGAGTACCTCTCTTGCCATCATTCTGGAATCCGGAGAACCGAGAGAAGTACATCATTTCGCAACTTTACTTGGTTATGGTGCAAGCGCTATCAACCCATACCTTGCCCTTGAGACAATCCATGAGCTGATCGACAGCCATATGCTGGACAAAGATTACTATGCAGCAGTAGATGATTACAACCATGCAGTTATCAGCGGAATTGTAAAGATTGCTTCCAAGATGGGTATTTCCACCATTCAGTCCTATCAGGGATCTCAGATCTTCGAGGCAATCGGTATTTCCTCAGATGTGATCGAGAAATACTTTACTGGTACAGTCAGCCGTGTGGGCGGAATCACACTGGAAGACATCGAAGAGAATGTAGAGAAGCTTCACTCAGAAGCATTTGACCCGTTAGGACTTCCGACAGACCTGACTCTGGACAGCGTAGGCGCACACAAGATGAGAAGCCAGGGAGAGGAACATCGTTACAATCCTCAGACCATCCATCTTCTGCAGCAGTCCACATGGACAGGAAGCTATGATCTGTTCAAACAGTACACAGATCTGGTAGATAAAGAAAACCACGGAAACTTAAGAGGTCTTCTGGACTTTAAGTTTGCCGAGACACCGGTTCCGCTTGAAGAAGTAGAAAGTGTAGATGATATCGTAAAACGATTTAAGACAGGTGCCATGTCCTATGGTTCTATTTCACAGGAAGCACATGAGACACTGGCAATCGCCATGAACCACCTCCATGGAAAATCCAATACAGGTGAGGGCGGTGAAAGTGACGAGAGACTGGATTCTGCAGGAAGCAGCGATGACAGATGCTCCGCAATCAAACAGGTTGCCAGCGGACGTTTCGGTGTAACCAGCCGTTATCTTGTATCTGCAAGAGAAATCCAGATCAAGATGGCACAGGGTGCAAAACCTGGTGAAGGCGGACATCTTCCTGCAAAGAAGGTATATCCATGGATTGCCAAAACCCGTCATTCTACACCAGGTGTCAGCCTGATCTCCCCGCCACCGCACCACGATATCTATTCTATCGAGGACCTGGCACAGTTAATCTATGACCTTAAGAATGCAAATAAATATGCAGATATTTCTGTCAAACTGGTATCTGAAGCAGGTGTCGGTACAGTTGCAGCAGGTGTTGCAAAAGCCGGTGCACAAACTATTCTAATCTCTGGTTATGACGGAGGTACAGGTGCAGCTCCGAGAAGTTCTATCCACAATGCAGGACTTCCATGGGAACTTGGACTTGCAGAAACACATCAGACACTGCTCAAGAATGGTCTGAGAAACCGTGTCCGCATTGAGACAGACGGTAAGCTTATGAGTGGTCGTGACGTTGCGATCGCAGCATTAATGGGTGCCGAGGAATTTGGTTTTGCAACAGCTCCGCTTGTAACCATGGGCTGTGTAATGATGCGTGTATGTAACCTGGATACCTGTCCGGTAGGTGTGGCAACACAGAATCCGGAACTCCGCAAGAGATTTAAAGGAAAACCGGAATATGTAGAGAATTTCATGCGCTTTATCGCACAGGAATTAAGAGAGTATATGTCTAAACTGGGATTCCGTACAGTCAGCGAAATGGTTGGACGTACAGATCTTCTGGTTCAGACAGACAATGTAGCGGAACCACATCAGGGTAAAGTAGACTTAAGTGCAATCCTGAACAATCCATTTGCAGGCAAAGACCAGAAAGTTACCTTTGACCCGAAGGCTATATATAATTTCGAACTGGAAAAAACCATGGATGAAAAAGTTCTGGTTAAGAAATGCGCAAATGCAATCAATAAAGGTCAGAAAACAGAGCTTT